>Ga0228703_1001839_pt1 | contig 12493 bp, 13 predicted proteins | sample McNCre217_Aug_MG_3_FD_178020 | JGI IMG/M metagenome (GOLD analysis project Ga0228703, IMG submission 178020) | Freshwater microbial communities from McNutts Creek, Athens, Georgia, United States - 29-17_Aug_MG | ecosystem: Environmental > Aquatic > Freshwater > Creek | place: USA: Georgia... | reverse complement strand
TGTCGATCTGATTCTGGTCGAAGGCTACAAGCGCGACGCGCATGCCAAGATTGAAGTGTTTCGCCGCGAGGCTGGCCATAGCCTGATTCAGCCGGATGACCCGCTGGTTCGGGCCGTTGCCACCGACAGCGATCTTGGCGATCTTCCAGTGCCGGTGTTGGATCTGAACAACACCGCCCAAATCGCCGAATTCATTTTGATAGAGGTCGGCCTTGTCGCGGTTTGACCGCGTCATCATCGCGGATTGGTCGGCGGCCGGCACCCCCTCGCCCGCTCGGCCGTCGGCCAATGCGATCTGGCTGGGCGTTTGCGATAAAGACGGGCAGCACAGCCAATATCACCGCACCCGCGCCAGCGCCGAAACCGCGCTGCGCGGTGAAATCGCCGCCGCCTTGGCAAACAGCCGCCGCCTTCTGATCGGTTTCGATTTTCCGATGGGCTACCCGGCGGGGTTCGCGCAGCGCCTGACCGGCGATCCGCGCGCGCAGGCGGTTTGGGCGTGGCTGGCCGATCATCTGCAAGACGCGATACACAACCAAAACAATCGCTTTGCCGTTGCCAACCAGATCAACCAGCAGTTTGGCGGCGCAGGCCCGTTCTGGGGCCGCCCCGCGACGCTGGCTTTGCAGCATCTGCCCATGTTGAAAACCGTGGATTACCCGCGGCTTGGCTTGGCCGAACGGCGGCAGATTGAAACCACTGTGCCGCGCGCGCAGCCGGTGTGGAAGCTTTACACCACCGGCGCCGCCGGGTCGCAGGGGTTGGTCGGGCAACCGATGATCCACCGCCTAAGCCAGATCAGCGGCGTATCGGTATGGCCCTTTGTCGCCCCCACCACGCCGGTGTTGCTGGCCGAAGTTTATCCATCCCTGTTGGCGGCGGCAGTCACCGCCGATACCGCCCCGATCAAGGACGAAGCGCAGGTGCGCCTGTTGTCGCGCGCGCTTTACTGCCTTGCGCAACAAGACATGTCGCCCCTGCTGGCCACGCCACCGCAGGCCACCGAAGAAGGCTGGATCCTGGGTGCCAGCCAGCAAGCCGCCCTGCTGCAGGCGCTTGCCACATGACCGTGACCTATCAGCTTGGCCTGCCCGATCATCTGCGCGCCGACGCGGCCGAGCTTTACTGGCAAGCCTTTGGCAGCAAACTGGGCCGGGTGATGGGCCCAAAACCGAAAGCCCAACGATTTTTGCTGCGGGTGCTGCGCGCTGATCATGTGGTGATCGCGCTGGACGATCGCGGCGCTTTGCTGGGCATGGCGGGTTTCAAAACACCCGCCGGCAGTTTTGCTGGCGGCGATGTGGCGGATATGCTGGCGATTTACGGCAGGCTTGGCGCGGCATGGCGGCTGCCACTGCTGTGGGCGCTGGGACGCGAAGTGGATAATGCCCGCTTTTTGCTGGACGGGATCTGCGTGACCAAAGCTGCCCGCAGCCAAGGCATCGGTGCCACCCTGATGACCATCATCGAAGCCGAGGCGCGACAGCGCGGCTATCAGGCGGTCCGGCTGGATGTGGTTGATGGCAACTGGCGCGCCAAGGCGCTGTATCAACGCTTGGGGTATAAACCCGAAAAAACCGACGATATCGGCGTGTTGCGCTATGCCTTCGGGTTTCAGTCGTCGACAACCATGGTCAAAGCGCTGCCCTGACGCGCGGCCTAGTCGAAGGTGCCGGTAACGCGACCAAACAGCATGAACGCCCGCGCCGTGCGGGTATCGGACAGATCCGCCAGATCGGCATCAGTTGCACGCGTTTCAAATTCCGAAAACACTCGGTCAAAGGTGCGCAGGAAATGGTGCGCCGCGTCACGAAACACCGGGTCTTCGCGCATCCGCCCGGCCGTCAGCGCCAGCGATGACCGGTCGCGCACACCGCCCAAGGCCGCAATACCCCGGCCACGCTCGCCCGCCGCAAACTTGCGCCACAACTCTGGCCGCGCGCGGTCTGGCTTCAGGTCATCCATGAAGATGCCTTCTTGCGACAGCAAGGTGAGCACATCTTGCGCTGCGCGGATCAGCTTGGCGACATTGCGATCTTCCAACGCCAAACGCAGCGCGCGAAAACCGTCCTTGTCGTCAGCACTTTCAGGAAACTGCAAGGCGCGTACAAAATCGGCAACCGACAGCGGGGCCTGCAACGCCTCGGCCGGGGTGCCCAAGGCAAGGCCGGGCTGTTCGGCTTCGGGATGCTGCGACGGGGCCATCATCACCGCTTTGCGATCCGCCGATGGCTGGGTCAGCCCGGTATCGCGGCGCGAATTGAAACTGGCCAGCGCGGTTTCGGTGTGCCGCGTAGTGGCGGCAATTTCATCCAGCTTGCGTTCCACCGAAGGCCGCAACCCGCCCTGCTGCTGCGACACATAGGCCGCGCGCATCGCATCAACCGTGGCCTGCAGGCGTGCCGCTTCTGCCCGCAGCGCCCGCACTGACCGCAGCGTCGTGATCGCCGCCCAGATCAGCGCCAGCGGCAAGAACACCACCAACAACGTCAGCACGAAGCCCAACGAGCCAGAGTCAGTTGGCGCGGTGAACACATAAGCGGCCACCGCCACCACCCAAATCACCGCCAATCCGCCCGCCGCCCATTCCGGCACAGACAGATCAGGCTGCACCGGCTTTGGGGCAAAAACCCCCAGATCGCGCGGCTTGTCGTCAGGTTCCTTCATGCCGTCGCCCCCAAGACAGGGTCAGATATACCGGATGGAAATAATCTCATAGCTGCGCTGACCGCCCGGCGTTTTCACCTCGACCGAGTCACCCTCGTCCTTGCCGATCAACGCGCGCGCCAAGGGCGACCGGATGTTCAGCAGGTTCTTTTCAATGACAGCCTCGGTTTCGCCGACAATCTGGTAGGTCTTTTCTTCTTCGGTCTCTTCATCAACCAAAGTTACCGTGGCACCAAATTTGATTGCGCCCGACAGCTTGGCAACGTCAATCACCTCGGCCAGCGAAATGATCGCTTCCAGCTCTTTGACGCGGCCTTCGATGAAGCTCTGCTTTTCACGGGCGGCGTGATATTCGGCGTTTTCCGAAAGGTCGCCATGCTCGCGCGCTTCGGCGATCGCACGGATCACGGCGGGGCGTTCCACCGATTTCAACTGCTTCAGCTCTTCGTCCAGCGCGGTGAACCCCGCGCGCGTCATCGGAATCTTTTCCATTGGCCTCTTCACGCAAATAACAAGGTCATGGCTCGATTAGAGCCATGACCTTCTGCCACTCTTGCTGCTACCTGACCCGACCAAGGCCATGATTGCAAGGGGGTAAGGCTGGTGAATGGCGGGAATCGGCGGGGTGGCGTCGCAACAGGGAAAGATTATTGCGCCAACACTGCGATGCAGGCTTGGGATGTTGCGTTACAGTTGACCCCGGCTGCGGCTTCGGGCAATGACGCGACAACAGTTTGGCCGGGCCGGAGGGATCAATGCCGCAAGATATCGTGCGCGAGCAGATGGACTATGATGTTGTGATCGTGGGCGCTGGCCCCGCAGGCCTTTCGGCTGCGATCCGTCTGAAGCAAATCAACCCTGATCTTTCGGTCGTGGTGCTGGAAAAAGGCTCTGAAGTGGGCGCGCATATTCTGTCGGGTGCCGTGTTGGACCCGTCGGGTCTGGATGCGCTGATCCCTGATTGGAAAGCCAAAGGCGCGCCGCTGCACACCCCGGTGCAAGAGGATAACTTCTATATCCTTGGGCCGGCTGGCCAAATGCGCATCCCCAACTTCCCGATGCCGCCGCTCATGAACAACCACGGCAATTACATCGTTTCGATGGCGAATGTCTGCCGTTGGATGGCGGGTCAGGCCGAAGAACTGGGCGTCGAGATTTTCCCCGGCATGGCCTGTTCGGAACTGATCTATGGCGACGCGGGCGAAGTCAAAGGCGTGGTCGCGGGCGAATTTGGCCGCAACCCCGATGGCACCCCCGGCCCGTCTTATGAACCGGGCATGGTTCTGGCAGGCAAATACGTCTTCCTGTCGGAAGGCGTGCGCGGCAGTCTCGCGAAAGAAGTGATCGCCAAATACGACCTGTCGAAAGGTCACGAGCCGCAGAAATTCGGCATCGGCATGAAGGAAATCTGGCAGATCGACCCCAAGAAGCACAAGCTTGGCACCGTCACCCATACCATGGGCTGGCCGCTTGGGTCGAACGCAGGCGGCGGTAGCTTTATCTACCACCTTGAAAACAATCAGGTCTACGTCGGTTTTGTAGTGCACCTGAACTACAAGAACCCCCACCTTTACCCCTATATGGAATTCCAGCGTTTCAAGCATCACCCGATGGTGGCTGAACTGTTGAAAGGCGGCAAACGCGTGGCTTACGGCGCACGCGCCATTTCCGAAGGTGGCTGGCAGTCGATTCCGAAGATGGTGGCACCGGGCGTGGCGCTGCTGGGCTGCTCGGCGGGCCTCGTGAACGTGCCCCGCATCAAGGGCAACCACAACGCCATGCTGTCGGGCATTGCGGCGGCCGAAGCGGCGGCTGCGGCAATTGCTGCGGGCCGCGCCAGCGATGCACTGACCGCCTACGAAGCCGATGTGCGGTCGGGCGCGATTGCGAAAGACCTGAAGAAGGTGCGCAACGTCAAACCGCTGTGGTCGAAATACGGTCTGGTCGCCTCGCTGTTCCTTGGCGGTGCCGATATGTGGGCCAACACCTTTGGCCTGACCATTCTTGGCACGTTGAAGCACGGCAAGAACGACGCGGAATCCACCGGCCTTGCGAAAGACCACAAGCCGATTGATTACCCCAAGCCCGATGGCGTGATTTCGTTTGACCGTCTGACCAACGTGGCGTTTTCGGCCACCAATCATGACGAAAATCAGCCCGCGCACCTGAAACTGAAGGATCCGTCGATTCCGATCCGGGTGAACCTGCCGCAATTTGCCGAACCGGCACAGCGGTATTGCCCGGCAGGCGTTTACGAAGTGATCGCCGAAGAAGGCAAAGAGCCGCGCTTCCAGATCAACTTCCAGAACTGCGTGCATTGCAAGACCTGCGACATCAAAGACCCGTCGCAAAATATCACCTGGACCACGCCGCAAGGCGGTGGTGGCCCGAACTACCCCAACATGTGATCTGACATTCCCCGTCAGATGGGCAAAGATACGCGGGCCGGGGGCGGTAAACCCTCGGCCCGCATTGCTTCCCGGCGAAGGCGCCACTAACCTTGCTGCACTGCCCTACAGGAGCCGACTGGATGCCCTTCCGCCTGCCTTCCCGCAAACAGCTGTTGCTGGCCTCGGCTTTTGCAGTTCTGCCTTTCGGCGCCATGGCGGAAAGCGGCTCGGGGGCCTATCTGGCCGCCGCTGTTGCCGCGGCCGAATCTGACTATGCCGCTGCGGCCGATTGGTATGGCCGCGCGCTGGCAAGCGACCCAAGCAACCCCGCCCTGCTGGAAGGCGCCGTTTTGGCCCAGATCGCCATCGGGCAAATGGACCAAGCCGCCCAGACCGCAAAGGCGCTGGCCGCCACCGGGGCAAAAAGCCAAACCGCCACCGTCGCGCTGATTGCAGAAGCCGCCAAGCGCAACGATTTTGACGCCATTCTGAAGCAATCCGCGAATGGCAGCTCTGCCGGGGCGGTGCTGGATGATCTGGTGAAGGCTTGGGCCAAGCTGGGTCTTGGCCATATGTCAGAAGCCACCGAAGCCTTTGACAAAATGGCAAAAACCAACGGGCTAGAGGCGTTTGGCCTTTATAACAAAGCTTTGGCCCTTGCCTCTGCGGGTGATTTCGAAGGCGCTGATGCCATTCTGTCGGGCCGGCAAGCCGGGGGGCTGTCGATCAACCGGCGCGGGCTAATTGCGCATGTGCAAATTCTAAGCCAGCTTGAACACAACACCGACGCCATCGCGCTTTTGGATCACAGCTTTGCCCCCGGCAGCGATGTGGAAATCGACGATCTGCGCCGCCGTCTGGCTGCGGGGGAATCGATTCCCTTCGACATCGTCCGCAATGCCACCGACGGCATTGCCGAGGTGTTTTTCACCATGGCCACCGCCGTCAACGGTCAGGCGAACGCATCCTATACGCTGATGCACGCCCGCGCCGCCGCGTGGCTGCGACCCGATAACACCGAAGCGCAATTGCTGACCGCAGGCTTGCTGGAACAACAAAAACAGCACGACCTTGCAACCGAAGTTTATGCACAAATCGCCGCCACCGACCCGGCCTTCCACATTGCCGAAATCGGTCGCGCCAACGCCACCTTTGCGGCAGGCCACAAAGAAGCGGCGCTTGAAATCTTGCAAGGTTTGGCGCGCAGCCACGGCAATATTCTGTCGGTGCAAATCGCGCTCGGCGACGGTATGCGCCGCGAAGGCAAATTCGAAGACGCGTTGAAAGCCTATGACGCCGCCCTTGCCATGGTCACCAAAGCCGGCCCGGAACATTGGGTGCTGTATTTCAGCCGTGGCATTTGTTTCGAACGCTTGGGCAAATTTGCCGAAGGCGACGCCGACATGCGGCAAGCGCTGCAACTGAACCCGAACGAACCGCAAGTGCTGAACTATTTCGGTTATTCTTTGGTGGACCGCGGCGAAAAGCTGAACGAAGCCTTGGCGATGATCCAACAGGCCGTCGCTGCCAAACCCGACAGCGGCGCGATCCTTGACAGTCTGGCTTGGGCCTATTTCCGGCTTGGGCGCTACGCCGAAGCCCTTGCTCCGATGGAACAAGCTTCGCTGCTTGAACCGGTAGATGCTGTCGTCACCGACCATCTGGGCGATGTGTATTGGTCGGTTGGCCGCACCCGCGAAGCCGAATTTCAATGGCGCCGCGCGTTGTCGTTCAACCCCGAAGAAAAAGACGCCACCCGCATCCGGCTAAAGCTGGATCAAGGCCTTGATGCCGTTCTGGCCAAGGAAGGTGCCCCTTTGCAAAAGCCGGTCGATGCTGCTGCTGTCACCCCCTGAATTTGCGCCCGCCAAGATCAACCTGACGCTGCACGTCACCGGGCAGCGCAGCGACGGCTATCACCTGCTGGACAGTCTGGTGGTGTTTGCAGATGTCGGCGATTACATCAGCTTGCGCGCCGCCGATGTGCTGGGCTTGGCGATCACCGGGCCACAGGCGGCGCAGTTGCCGGTCACCGATGACAATCTGGTGCTGCGCGCGGCGCGGGCGCTGAACGGCCCGGCAGTGGCGATAACGCTGGAAAAGCACCTTCCGATTGCGTCGGGCATCGGCGGCGGTTCGGCAGATGCGGCGGCAACCCTGCGCGCCCTATCGCGACTTTGGGCGCAACCGCTGCCAGATACGGCCCTTGCGCTAAAGCTGGGCGCCGATGTTCCGGTTTGCCTGCTTAGCCAACCGCTGCGCATGCGTGGGGTCGGCGAAGAGCTGGCCCCCCTGCCCGCCGTCCTGCCGCAAACTCATCTTGTGCTGGTTAACCCCGGCGTTGGCATTGCAACGCCTGCCGTGTTCAAGGCGCTGCCCTGCAAGACCAATCCGGGCATGGCCAACATGCCAAATTTCGCCACCGCCGCCGATCTTGCGGCATGGCTGGCCACCCAGCGCAACGATCTGGAAGCCCCGGCGCAGTCGCTTGCGCCGGTGATTGGCACGGTGAAAGCCGCCCTTGCGGCTCAGGCTGGCTGTTTGCTGGCCCGCATGTCGGGTTCTGGCGCGACCTGCTTTGGCCTGTTTGCAACCGCCACCGAAGCCACCGCCGCGCAGACCCAGATTGCCGCCGCCCACCCCGATTGGTGGGTAAAGGCGGGCAAGTTGCTAGACTGATCTAGCCGCCCGCCATCGCCACCGTATCAGTTGATCCGCGCCACCACATAGGCGGCCAAATCCGACAACATGCCGCGCAACGGGTGATCCGGCAGCACCGTCAGCGCCGCCTGCGCTTTCGCGGCCCAGGCCAAGGCTTCGGCCCGCGCAGACTCCATCGCGCCATGTTTCCCCATCAGCGCCATCGCATGATCAAGGTCGCCCTCGCCCTGCTGACCCTTTTCGATCACCCGCACCCAGAACGCCCGCTCTTCGGCATCGGCCTTGGCCACCGCCTTGATCACCGGCAAGGTCAGCTTACGCTCGCGGAAATCATCGCCAGTGTTCTTGCCGATCGCTGCAGCCGATCCGCCGTAATCCAACAGGTCGTCGACAATCTGGAACGCAATGCCCAGTGCGTCGCCATAGGTGAACAGCGCCTGCACCGCGTCTTTTGACGCACCGGCAATCTCTGCCCCAGACTCGGTTGCGGCGGAAAACAGCGCCGCCGTCTTGCCGCGCACCACTTTCAGATAGATTTCTTCGGTGGTCGCAAGATCCTGCGCCGCGGTCAGTTGCAGCACTTCGCCTTCGGCAATGGTGGCACTGGCATTGGCAAGAATGTCCAACACCCGCAGATTGCCCGGCTCTACCATCAACTGAAACGCCCGCGCGAACAGATAATCCCCGACCAGCACCGAAGATTTGTTATCCCACAGCAGGTTGGCAGTTGGCCGCCCGCGCCGCCGTTCGCTTTCATCAACCACGTCATCATGCAGCAATGTCGCGGTGTGAATGAATTCAACCGTTGCGGCCAGATGCACATGGTAGGGCCCACCATAGCCGCACAGCCGCGCCGCCGCCAAGGTCAGCATCGGCCGCAACCGCTTGCCGCCCGCTTCGATCAGATGCGCGGTGACTTGCGGGATGCGCGGCGCATGTTCCGACGCCATACGCGCCCGGATCATCTGGTTCACCGCATCCATATCTTTGGCCAACGCAGCGGCCAAACGGTCATGCGGTTTTTGTGCGGCCTCGTTCAAGCTCATTCCCACCCCTTACGGTCTAGACACCGGCCCCCAGGCCCGCCTAAACCCTTTTGCATGAAGCTTCTGTTGCGCACAACCGACCCTACCGTGATCGCCTTTGCACAAGTGTTGCTTGAGGGCGAGGATATAGACAGCTTTGTGATGGACGTCCACATGAGCACGCTAGAAGGTGGCATCGGGCTTTTCCCGCGCCGCCTGATGGTGGCAGACCATGACCACTTTCGCGCCCGCGCAATTCTGACCGATAACGACATCCCTGATGGCCTGTGAATGGACAACCTGACCCACGACGCGTTTCTGTGCGGCAAGCTGCATCTTTGGCAGCCGCGCGACGGCTACCGTGCCGCCACTGATCCGGTTTTGCTGGCGGCGGCTTGCCCTGCGAAACCGGGGCAAAGCGTGTTGGATCTTGGTTGCGGCGTTGGCGCGGCGGCGTTTTGCCTTGGCAGACGCGTGCCAGACTTGCGGCTTTCGGGGCTGGAACTACAGCCCGCCTATGCCGCCCTTGCGCGCCGGAACGCCGTTGAAAATGCCATCGCGCTGGATGTGCACCAAGGCGATCTGGTCGATATGCCGCGCGCCTTGCGCGTCGATTTTGACCATGTCATCGCCAATCCGCCCTACTATCGCGCCGGCGGCACGCCCAGCCCCAACCAGGGCCGCGCCACCGCCTTGCAGATCGACGAAACTCCGCTTGGCGCTTGGGTGCAGGCCGCCACCCGTCGCCTTGCTCCGGGTGGCTGGCTGACGCTGATCTGCGGCGCCGATGGCCTGCCAGAAGTTTTGGCCGCGATGGGCAGCAAGCTTGGCTCGGCCTCGGTGCTGCCACTTACCCCGCGGGAGGGCAAACCGGCGCTGCGGATCGTGCTGCGTGCGCGCAAGACCGGCCGCGCCGCGTTCCGTCTGCTGGCGCCCTTCATCATTCACCACGGCCCGGCGCATGACGGCGACCGTGAAAGCTATACCCCCCGGGCCAATGCGGTGCTGCGCGGCGGCGACTCGCTGTCGGAAGAATTCCGCTAATTCGCGCGAACATTTTGCCGCGGCCTGTGAAGATTTGATGACACGACTCTTTTTCTGTGCTGCAATCCCTCTATCGGACCCATACCAAGGAGGACTTGCATGACCGTCGCTTCCCATATCGCCGAACTGAAGAAGAAGCACGAAAACCTGTCGATCATGGTTGAAAAGGCGCAGCGCGCCCCCGCCGTGGACGACCTGCATGTCGCGGACCTGAAAAAACAAAAACTGAAGCTAAAGGAAGAAATCGGCAAACTGGGCGGCCATTAAGCCTTATTTGCGCTGGCGCGGGCCGCCAGCGCAGCACCGCCGGTGATCAACAGTGCAGCCGCCAAGATTACGTAAGACGGCTGCGCGATCCCGGCCAGAACCAATGCCAGCGTTGACAACAACGGCGCGGCATAAGAGGCGACACCAAGCAACTGGATGTCGCCTTTTTTCATGCCGACATCCCATGTGAAAAACGCGGCCCCCACCGGCCCGACGCCCAGCGCCAGCACCGAAAACCAGCCCAGCGCCCCATTGGGCCACACGGTTTGCTCCAACCCCAGATGCGCCAATACCGAAAGTGCCGCCGTGGCAAGGCAAAACACCGTAACGCTTTCGGTCGGCACCTCGCCCAGCCTGCGCGACAGCACCGAATACGCCGCCCATGTCACCGCACAAGCAAAGGCCAACACCAGCCCCAGCGCCGATCCTTCCGCGCTGCCACTGCGCGCCACCACGATCAGCGCCGCCCCGGTAAAGGCAATCAGCGCACCGATGATGTGCAGCGCGCCCAACCGTTCGCCCGGCAGCAGCCCTGACAGCAGCACGATGAACAGCGGCCACAGATAGGCAATCAGCCCTGTCTCGGCGGTGGGCGACAGGCGAAACGCGGTGAAATACAAAAAATGATAACCAAAAAGCCCCAGTGTGCCAAAGGCATAGACCTTCCAAGACACGCTGCGCAGCACGCCAAATCCGCGCCGCGCCGTCCAGAGCAACCCGAAGCTGCCCCCCACGCCAAAACACAGCGCATTCAACAGAAACGGCGGCACCGGGGCCGACCCGATGGTAAACAGCGCCAGCAGCGCCCACATCAAAATTGCGGTGAACCCGATGGTGGTGGCTTTGCTGCGTGTCATCTTTACCCTCGTGGATTGGCAGGCATCATGCGCGGCTCGCCCCGCACCGCAAGCAAAAAGGCCCACCCCAAGGGGCAGGCCTTTGAAATCTTATCGCAAATCGGCAATCAGACCACGAATTGGCCGCCGTTGGCCGAAAGCGTCGAACCGGTGATAAAGCCCGCATCGTCTGCCGCAAGGAACACCACGCAGCGCGCGATTTCTTCCGGCTCGCCCAGACGGCCCACCGGAATCAGCGGGATGATACGTTCGTTCAGCACTTTTTCGTCAATCGCGCGCACCATATCGGTGCCGATATAGCCGGGGCAGATCGCGTTCACGGTGATGCCTGCGCGCGCGCCTTCAGCAGCCAGAGCTTTGGTAAAGCCCAGATCGCCAGATTTCGCGGCGGAATAGTTCACCTGACCGGCCTGACCCTTCTGGCCGTTGATCGACGAAATGTTGATCACGCGGCCAAACTTGCGATCACGCATGCCCGACCACAGCGGGTGGGTCATGTTGAAAAGGCCGCTCAGGTTGGTGTCGATCACTTCTTTCCACTGGCCCGGGGTCATCTTGTGGAACATCGAATCGCGGGTGATCCCGGCGTTGTTCACCAGCACCGAAACCGGGCCAAGATCGGCCTCGACCTTGGCAATGCCCGCCACGCAGGCGTCATAATCTGCAACTGACCATTTATAGGTGGCGATGCCGGTTTCTTTGGTGAAAGCCGCTGCCGCCTCGTCATTGCCAGCATAGTTTGCCGCAACCGTATACCCTGCCGCTTTCAGCGCTACCGAAATCGCGGCGCCAATCCCGCGCGACCCACCCGTTACCAGTGCAACCTTTGCCATGTTTTCCTCCTCCAAGGCGATGCTTTGAAAGTCTGTTACCCAAACACAAAAACGGGCGCAATAAAATTGCGCCCGTTTTCATCAATTTGTAGCAATCTGTCGCAAAAGGTTACGCACGCTCAAGGCACATCGCAACGCCCATGCCACCGCCGATGCACAGCGTCGCCAGACCTTTTTTCGACCCGCGACGCCCCATTTCATGGATCAGCGTGTTCAAGATCCGCGCGCCCGAAGCGCCAATCGGGTGGCCGATCGCAATCGCGCCGCCGTTGACGTTCACAATCGCCGGGTCCCAGCCCATGTCTTTGTTCACGGCACAAGCCTGCGCGGCAAACGCTTCGTTGGCTTCCACCAGATCCAGATCGCCAACCTTCCAGCCCGCCTTGTCCAGCGCCTTGCGGCTTGCATGGATCGGGCCAACGCCCATGATCGACGGGTCAAGACCGGCCGTTGCATAAGACGCAATCCGTGCCAGCGGCTTCAGACCACGCTTGGCCGCTTCTTCTTCGGTCATCAGCAGCACGGCTGCAGCACCATCGTTCAGCCCCGATGCGTTCGCCGCCGTCACCGAACCGTCCTTGGTGAAGGCAGGACGCAGCTTTTGCATCGATTCAAGCGTGGCGCCGTGGCGGATGTATTCGTCGGCATCCACCACCACGTCGCCCTTACGGGTCTTGATGGTGAAAGCAATGATCTCGTCCTTGAACTTGCCAGCCTTTTGCGCGGCTTCCGCTTTGTTCTGGCTGGCC
>Ga0228703_1001838_pt1 | contig 12495 bp, 10 predicted proteins | sample McNCre217_Aug_MG_3_FD_178020 | JGI IMG/M metagenome (GOLD analysis project Ga0228703, IMG submission 178020) | Freshwater microbial communities from McNutts Creek, Athens, Georgia, United States - 29-17_Aug_MG | ecosystem: Environmental > Aquatic > Freshwater > Creek | place: USA: Georgia... | reverse complement strand
AAAAATTGAAGTTCCTAAGAAACGCAGGAGTGTCGATTTAAAGAGGTCTTTAGTAGTTAAATCGGCCAAAGAAAATAACCTTCAGAATATCGATGTAACTTTTCCATTATCTGCCTTTGTTGCAGTAACTGGGGTCAGCGGTTCTGGTAAATCAACTCTTGTAAATGATATTTTATATTCGGTTCTAGCAAATAAATTAAATGGTGCCAGAATTGTTCCTGGTCGACATAGAACAATAACTGGGCTTGACCAGTTAGATAAAGTTGTGCATGTTGATCAATCACCAATTGGGAGAACTCCGAGATCTAATCCGGCTACATATACCGGGGTCTTTGATAAAGTCCGTGCCCTTTTTGCCGAGACTAGTGAGGCTAAGGTGCGTGGCTATCAACAGGGCAGATTTTCCTTTAACGTTAAAGGTGGGCGGTGTGAAAACTGTGCTGGCGACGGCACAATTACAATTGAGATGAATTTTCTACCGGATGTTTATGTTCCGTGTGAAGTCTGCCATGGTGCTAGATATAACCGAGAGACCTTAGAGGTTCACTATAAGGGTAAAACTATTGCCCAAGTTTTAGATATGCCGATTGAAGAAGCAAATGTTTTTTTTGAATCTGTTCCTGCAATTTCTAGATTCCTTAAGACTCTCTGCGATGTTGGGCTTGGCTATGTTCGGTTGGGTCAATCGGCACCGACCTTATCTGGTGGTGAAGCCCAGCGGGTAAAACTTGCAACCGAGTTACAACGCAGGTCTACTGGGAGAACTATTTATGTTTTAGATGAACCAACAACTGGGTTACATTTTGAAGATGTAAGAAAACTTTTGCTGGTTCTAAATCGATTGGTTGACACCGGAAATACAGTTGTGGTGATTGAACATAATTTGGATGTAATTAAGTCAGCTGACTGGGTCATAGACCTAGGGCCTGAAGGTGGATCTGGTGGAGGTTTAGTAGTTGCTGAAGGAAGACCAGAAGAAGTGGCTAAGAATGCTAAAAGTTATACTGGGAAATTTTTGCTTGAAGTATTGAAAAAATAAATATGGCCGATCCACTATCTTATCGTCCAACGAACTTACCTACGGATCCTGGGGTCTATCGATTTTTTGATAAAGATGACAAGGTAATTTATGTTGGCAAAGCTAAGAACTTAAAAAATAGAATAAATTCCTATTTCGGAAGTAATCTACTAATTAAGACTCGTCGGATGGTAAAAACTGCGGTACGAGTTGATTGGACTATCGTAAATAGTGAGTTAGAAGCTCTCCAACTCGAATTTACCTGGATCAAACAATTCAATCCGGATTTTAACGTTCAGTTTAAGGATGATAAGTCATATCCATACCTAGCTATTGATTTGGCAGCTGATTTTCCTAGATTATTTATCTCAAGATCAAAAAAGCAAAAAGGAGTCAAGTATTTCGGTCCATATTCACATGCATGGGCACTTAGAAGTACTTTTGAAACTCTAACTAAAATTTATCCTATTAGAACTTGTAGTGAATCAAATTTTAAAACGGCAATTAGGAATAAACGACAATGTCTTTTAGGAGATATTGGTAAATGTTCAGCTCCTTGCGTGGAATGGATTACTAAAGACGATCATAGAAAACTGGCTCAGGATTTAAGTAGTTTTCTAGAAAAATCGCCCGCAGATATCTCTCGGCGAATTGAGCAGGAAATGCAGGATGCTGCAGAGTTAGAAGAGTTTGAAAAAGCGGCACGACTTCGCGATCAACTAGATGCTGTGAACAAAGCTTTTGAATCTACAGATCGTTTTCTTAATGAGAATATAAATGCTGATGTACTTGCAGTTTACGAAGATATAACACATGCAGCACTTTCCCAATTTAATATTCAATCGGGTCGAATTACTGGATCAAGATCTTGGATTGTTGATAGAGCTAACCTTCTAGAAGATGAAGAAATAATTACTGCAATGATAGGAAAAATTTATTCTGATTCAAGCCCTCCATCAGAACTTATTCTTGATCAATTACCGAAGGATCTCTCATCTATTGAAGCGTGGCTTAGCCAGAAAGCTGGTAGATCGGTCCTAATTTCAATGCCAAAAAAGGGAGAAAAACTGGAAATTGTTCAACTTGTTAAACGAAATGCGAATCAAGCGCTAATTCAATATCTTAGTAAACGTGCAAATGACTCAGCAGTCAGTGGCGGTGCTTTAACTGAGATTGCAGAACAACTTGAGTTAGCTGAGCTTCCATTAAGAATCGAGTGTTTTGATATATCAAATATTCAAGGAACAAGCATGGTCGCCTCAATGGTGGTCTTTGAAGATGGGCAACCAAAGAAAAGTGATTATCGTCGATTTTCTATTAATGATGATTCTGGATTTGATGACACCAGAGCTATGAATCACGTGATTACTCGGAGATTTAAACGATACTTGGAGGAAAAAGACATTGATATTGTGGAAAGTAATGCGCAGGGAGCTGCCAGACCAAAGTTTGCCTACCCACCACAGTTAGTAGTAGTCGATGGTGGAAAACCTCAGGTAAATGCAGCTGCCAAGGCATTGAGAGATTTGGGTATTACCGATATCGCACTTTGTGGCTTGGCAAAACGATTAGAAGAGGTGTGGTTGCCATATAACAGTGAGCCCATCATTTTTCCAAGACATAGTGAAGCGCTGTATTTGTTACAGAAGGTCAGAGATGAGGCACATCGTTTCGCTATTAATTTTCATCGATCAAAGCGTTCCAAACTAATGCTGGAATCATTACTGGATCAAATAGAAGGGCTGGGTGAGAGTAGAAGGAAGGCACTACTAGAGAAATTTGGAAGTGTGTCGGCTCTCAAAGTGGCAGGAATTGATGAAATATCAGCAGTACCTGGAATAGGACCAAAAATAGCAAAAACAATATTTGAGAATATAAATACACAGGCGCAAAGCAATAGGATTGATATGCAAACGGGTGAAATTTTAGATGCTTGACATACATAGCAATATATAGCCATGGTTCAAGACTCCAAAGTTCTCATTGTTAGCGGAATGAGTGGCGCCGGAAGATCAACAGTGGCCCATGCGCTAGAAGATCTAGGTTGGTATGTAGTTGATAATTTGCCACCTGCCTTAATTGAAAGCTTGATAAAACTGCTTCAGCCAACGATGAAAAAAATCGCAGTAATAATCGATGTTAGAGGCGGTGAATTTTTTGACAGTTTTTCAAAATCAGTTGAGCAGCTAAAAAAATCTGGTGTGAGCAGCCAGACAATTTTTATTGATGCCGCTGATGATGTACTAGTGAGGCGTTTTGAAGCGACTCGACGCCCTCATCCTTTACAAGGTAGCTCGCGAATACTAGATGGCATTCTCAGAGAACGTGAGCGGCTAAGAGAGGTCAAAGAGTCAGCTGATTTAATAATAGATTCCTCTACTTTAAATATTCATCAGTTGGAACGTAAAATTGCAGATCATTTTAATGATTCAACTGAAGCCGACCTTAGAGTAAATATTCTCTCATTTGGCTACAAATATGGGATTCCAGTCGATGCTGATCTTGTAATGGATTGCAGATTTATAGCAAACCCACATTGGGATCCTGAACTTCGACCACTTAACGGACTTAATGAAAAAGTTAGTAAGGCAGTTTTAGAAAGTAATAATGTCCAAGAATTTCTTACCAGGTATGAACGATTATTTGAAACCATAGCGGTTGGATTTATCGCCGAAGGGCGAAAATACTTAACTCTCGCAATCGGATGCACAGGTGGTAAACATCGCTCAGTGGCAATAACTGAAGAGCTGATCGCTCGACTACAAAATGGAAAAACTCTCGGCAATTACACAATAAATGCGCATGCGATTCATCGAGATTTGGGTCGAGAAAGCTGAGCATGAATAAAAAAGTAGTTTGCTTAGGTGGCGGTCATGGCTTAGCAGCAACCTTAGGCGCTATGCGTACTTTGACTAAACATGTGACAGCTATCGTCACTGTTGCTGATAATGGCGGCTCTTCAGGCAGATTAAGAGCTGAATTCAACTCTCTTCCTCCAGGTGATTTGCGAATGGCGTTAGCTGCACTTTGTGCAGATGATGATTGGGGAAGGAGTTGGGCCGAGATTCTTCAATATAGATTTACTAGTGATGGGGAGCTAAACAATCATGCAATTGGAAATTTACTACTTGCAGCACTATGGGATCGAGATGGTGATCCAGTTGATGGGTTAGATCGAGTTGGTGAGCTCTTAAAGGTAGTAGGACGAGTTTTGCCCATGGCTTTAGAACCTTTGGATATTGAGGCGACTTTTATTAGAGGGACAACTTCAACTGTGGTCCGAGGACAGGTTGAAGTTGCCGCAGCTGATGGGGTAGTGGATGATCTGAAATTGATTCCAAGTAATCCGAAGGTTACGCCAGAGGCAAACGAAGCATTGATGGATGCCGATTGGATTACCGTTGGACCAGGCTCTTGGTTATCCAGTGTTATGCCTCACTTTCTTCACAAGGCCCAAGCAAATGTCATCCAAGGTAGTAATGCACGAAAAGTGCTGATTTTTAATCTTCCAGACAAAAATATAAAGGATGAATACTATGGAAGGACCCTTGGTGATCACCTGAGATTGATTTTAAAGCACTGCAAGAATTTCAAATTTGATTATGCGCTAATTGATAAGTCTATTCAAGACCTTGGAAATGATTTTGATGAGTTAGTCGAGGATTGTGGGGGAAAAGTCTTAGCACTTGACCTTAAGGATAGCCAGCATATTTACCGACATAATAGAGAAAAATTAATATCCGCTTTCTCGCACATTTTGGATTAAGACCTGCTTAGATATTCACTTGTAGTAAAGGAGTTTTATGGCAATGACTGAAGCGGTTAAGGATGAGCTTGGCCGATTATCAATTTCTAAGCCTTGCTGTCGAAAGGCAGAGGTATCTGCATTACTTAGATTTGCAGGTGGCTTGCATGTGGCAGCTGGGAAAATCATTGTGGAGGTTGAATTAGATGCCGCGCAAACTGCACGGCGACTTCGCAAAGACATCTCTGAAGTTTTTGGTCATGAAAGTGAATTATCGGTGGTTTCTTCAAGTGGGATACGAAAAGGTAGTCGGTACATTGTCAGAGTAATCGCTGATGCAGATGCACTGGCAAGACAGACTGGATTAGTGGATGCCAACAATCGTCCGATCAGAGGTTTACCGCCGCAGGTTGTATCGGCTGCAATCTGTGATTCAGAGTCGGCATGGCGCGGAGCATTTCTGGCGCACGGCTCTTTAACAGAGCCAGGTCGATCCTCTGCTTTAGAAATTACCTGTCCTGGTCCAGAAGCTGCTTTGGCGCTTGTAGGCGCAGCAAGGAGAATTGGAATAACAGCAAAGGCTCGTGAAGTACGAGGTGTGGATCGTGTAGTTATTAGAGATGGTGATGCAATAGGTGCATTGCTAACTCGCTTGGGTGCACATGAAACAGTTCTTGCGTGGGAAGAAAGAAGGATGCGCCGTGAAGTTAGGGCAACCGCCAACCGATTAGCAAATTTTGATGATGCTAATTTACGAAGATCTGCAAGAGCAGCAGTGGCTGCTTCAGCTAGAGTTCAAAGGGCAATGGAGATTTTGGGTTCTGAGATACCAGAGCACTTGAAAGAGGCTGGTGAATTACGAGTTACTCACGGCCAAGCAAGTCTTGAAGAGTTGGGCTCTCTCGCCTCGCCACCTATGACAAAAGATGCAATTGCAGGCCGTATCCGTAGATTATTAGCAATGGCAGACAAAAGAGCTCGAGAGCTGGGCGTTCCTGATACTGAAGCGAGCATCAGTCCAGATTTGTTGAATTAGGCGTATTTTTTCCCTGATAAGATATGCACCTCACAATGATGTGATGTTAATTTTTAGGTGTCAGGCGAGGAAATAATGTTAAAAGTTGGAGTAAATGGTTTTGGAAGAATTGGTCGAAATTTCTTACGTGCATCACTAGAATCAAGTGCAAATTTTGAGATAGTCGGAATTAATGATCTAACAGATAATGCAACTCTAGCTCACCTTTTAAAATACGATTCAATTTTAGGGAGATTAAGCCAACCAGTTACATTCACTGAAAATTCAATCACCGTTGGTGGTAAAACTATTGCAGTGAGTGCGGAACGAGATCCAGCAAATATTCCTTGGGGAAAACTTGGTGTAGATGTAGTAGTTGAATCTACTGGAATTTTTACAAAGGCAGCAGATGCAAAAAAACATTTAACAGCTGGAGCTAAGAAGGTAATTATCTCCGCCCCAGCTACCGACGAGGATATAACCATAGTTATGGGTGTGAATCATGAGAAATATGACCCAGCAAAACACAACATTATTTCAAATGCCTCATGCACAACCAATTGTTTGGCACCAATGGCTAAAGTTTTAAATGACGAGTTTGGAATTGTAAGAGGTCTAATGACAACAATTCATGCTTACACAAATGACCAGGTAATTTTGGATTTTCCACATAAAGATTTGCGTAGATCAAGAGCTGCAGCACTTTCTATCATTCCAACCTCAACCGGAGCAGCGAAGGCTATTTCATTAGTTTTGCCAGAACTTAAGGGTAAATTAGATGGATATGCGCTTCGGGTACCGGTTCCAACTGGATCTGCAACAGATTTAACGGTTGAGCTGGCTAAAGAGGTTTCAGTAAGTGAAATAAATAGTGCTTTAAAAAAGGCAAGCGAAGGATCGCTGAAAGGTTATTTAACATACACTGAAGATCCAATAGTCTCGGCAGATATTGTCACAGATCCTAGCTCCTGTATTTTAGATGCGGGCTTAACTAAAGTAATTGGAACAACCGTGAAAGTTGTTGGCTGGTATGACAATGAATGGGGTTACTCAAATCGCTTAGTTGATCTTATTAAATATATTGGTAAAACAATCTGATTTGATGGGAATTAAAACTTTAGAAAACGCAGATTATAAAAATAAAAAGGTAATCCTGCGTTGTGACCTCAATGTACCAATCAAAAATGGTGTTATTTCTGATGATGGCAGAATTGTTGCTTCATTATCAACTCTGAGAAGGCTGCTTGAAGCAAATTGCTCAGTTGTAATAGTTGCACATCTCGGTAGACCAAAAGGTGAAGTTAAAGTGGAGCTTTCACTTAAACCAGTAGCAGCAAGGCTTGAACAACTAATTGGAACTAAAGTTATTTTTTCTGACAAAACTTCAGGAGCCTTGCAAGTGGCAACAGATCTTAAGCCAGGTGAAATTCTACTGCTTGAGAACATTAGGTTTGAGTCAGCTGAAACCAGCAAAGATGAATCAGAGCGAATGAGCTTGGCAAAAGAAATAGCAAGCTATGGAAATTTTTATGTGGGGGATGGGTTTGGAGCTGTTCATAGAAAACATGCTTCGGTTTATGAACTTGCCAAACTTCTCCCATCAGCAGCTGGAGATCTAATCTCTAAAGAAGTAAAGGTTTTAGAGAAATTAACTCAGGATCCACTGCGACCATACGGAGTAGTTTTAGGTGGCGCAAAAGTTTCAGACAAAATCGGCGTGATTTCAAATCTGCTAAACAAAGTTAACATGTTGGCAATTGGTGGTGGAATGGTATTCACATTCCTGGCCGCCAAGGGAATAAAGGTTGGTAAATCACTCGTTGAGAATGATCTAGTTCCGCAGGTTGAGAAGATATTAATAGATGCTCAGGCACTAGGTGTAAAGATGATTTTACCAGTAGACATTGTGGTGGCTCCTGAATTCTCAATTGATGCAAAGCCAACTTTAGTCAGTTGCCACAATATTCCAGATGATCAAATGGGACTTGATATTGGGCCTAAAAGCGCAGAGCTTTTTGCAAGTGAAATTAAGAGTTGTAAAACAGTATTTTGGAATGGACCTATGGGAGTTTTTGAATTTCCAAATTTTGCAAATGGGACTAAAGTTGTAGCGCAGGCTCTAAGCCAAGTTGATGGCATGACAGTTGTCGGCGGGGGAGACTCCGCGGCAGCGGTGCGTCAATTAGGATTTGCAGATAATGATTTTAGTTATATCTCAACTGGCGGGGGCGCTTCACTTGAGTATCTTGAGGGCAAAGAATTGCCCGGACTTGTTGCGCTAAGTTAAGAGGCAATGTTGCGAAAACCATTGATTGCCGGTAACTGGAAGATGAACCTAAATCACTTAGAGGCCATCGCAGTAACTCAAAAGCTTGCTTACTCGCTAGAAGATCGTGATTATGATGCAGTTGAGGTGGTAATAATTCCACCGTTTACAGATATAAGGTCTGTTCAAACCCTTGTAGATGGGGATCGATTAAGACTGTTATATGGTGCTCAAGATATATCAGTTGCTGAATCGGGAGCTTACACTGGTGAAATATCTGGATCGATGCTAAACAAATTAGGTTGCACTTATGTTTTGGTTGGTCATAGTGAGCGTAGGACAAATCATTCTGAGAGCGATGAAATAGTAAACAAGAAAATTAAAGCTGCGCTTGCAAATGAGCTCAAACCTATTTTATGTATTGGCGAGGAGTTGTCTGTAAGAGAAGCTGGAAATCAAATTTCTTTTGTGCTTGAACAACTTCGAAATGGGCTCAAAGGCTTTCATAAACCAGATCTTAAAAAAATTGTAATTGCCTATGAACCAGTTTGGGCGATCGGAACTGGTAAAACTGCAACTCCTGAGGATGCTCAAGAGGTTTGTTCTGCTATTCGAAGTGAGTTAAGAAAAATAGGTAATGATGAAATAGCCGATAATTGCAGAATTCTTTATGGTGGTTCAGTGAAGTCAATTAATACCTTGGACATCATGAAAGAAGTGGATGTAGATGGTGCGCTTGTTGGTGGCGCCTCCCTAGACCCAGAGGAGTTTGCACGAATTTCAAAGTTTCACCGTGTATTAAACAAGGCTTAGGAGCCTAAATTTAAGGATTTACCCCTAAAGATAGTATCCTTTGCTCAGAGATTTTATCTAATGTCGAAGGCGAGTAAATGAATTTAGCTCTCACTATTATTTTAATAATATCTAGCATTTTGATGATAATTCTAGTTTTACTTCATAAAGGTAAAGGCTCAGGCTTGTCTGATTTGTTTGGTGGTGGCATCTCATCAACCTACGGTGGATCGTCTGTTGTAGAGAAGAATTTAGATCGCATTACAATAGTTGTTGGCGGTGTTTGGTTTTCAGCTGTTATCGCACTTAGCTTGTTGTTGAAGAATTAAGGAGTAGAGATGGCTGGTGGCAGTTCAATCCGTGGAAGTCGAGTCGGTGCTGGCCCAATGGGCGAGGCCGAGCGCGGAGAATCAATTGCAAGATTTAGAGTTTCTTATTGGTGTGCAAATGGACATGAAACAAAGCCATCATTTGCCGAAGATGGCACAGTCGAGGTTCCAGCAGAATGGGATTGTCCGCGTTGTGGCTTTCCGGCCGGTCAAGATAAGAATAAACCTCCAATGCCTATGAAGAATGAGCCATATAAAACTCACCTAGCATATGTTAAGGAGCGAAGGACAGAAGCTGAGGCGAATAAGATTCTTGAAATTGCACTGAAGAAATTAAGAGGAGAAGATTAACTAAATATTTTAAGCAAAGCGCCTTTATCTTGTTTTAAATGAATTCTAAAAACTGGATAACTTCTTTGTGTTAGCGATTCTGCGTCACCTAAAGCTTGGGCTGTTATTAATTGACCAAATGTAAAATCCTCAGATGGTATATTTAAATCATTATCAATTTGCCGGGTAATTTGTATAAATCCACCATTTGTATTGCCACCTTTATGAAACTGCCCAGTTGAGTGGAGAAATCTAGGTCCCCAGCCAAAGGTAATTGGACGATTTAATTTTGAAGCGATCTTGTTAATGAATATAAAGACATCCTGCTGCATATATCTAGGAAGAAATGCCATCACTGCGAGGTACTCAAATGGTTTCTCTAGAAACTCATCAATACTACCGACATTACAATTAGTGTACACATCGAAAGATTCATTCTTTATTTGTGGTGATGCAAATGAGAAAGTTCCAGTTCTTATTTTATCTAAAATTTTCAGGGTGCTTTGTTTTGATTCAGATACATTTGGTTGATCAAAAGGATCTACTTTTAGTAGATAGCACAGTAAAACTGTAATCCATTCCCAAAGTACAAAATGCTCACCGAGTGTTGCTTCGACTGTTATGTCAAAATCATTTCCTTTAAAACCAATCGACAAGATTGATGAAACTGCTCTTGAGCTCGGTGAAACAATTGGTAATCTACCGGTTTGATTTTTGCCAGTCGATTCAGCAATTAACTGTTCAATCCAATCTCCAAGGCCACTTAATTCCGCCTGGCCCCTAGAAATAGTTACAAATTGCTGGGTTCGTTGAAACAGGGCAGTAGCAATCAAAACTGCCGGGGAGTTTGGCGTAAGAACAATTTCATGTGCTTTCTGGGCATCATCCAAAATTACAGATACATCAATTCCAAGTAGTGAAGCAGGTAAAAGGCCGAATGCCGAAAGTGCGCTAAATCTTCCACCAACTGACAGATCAGTTTCAAATACTTTATAGCCTTGGCGCCTTGAATTTAAATTTAGATCTGTTTTAGGGTCGGTGAGTACTATTAGGTGCAAAACTGGATCAAGTTTTTTATCGAGAAATAATTGCTCAAAAAACTTAAAGTGAGAGATAGTTTCGATCGTAGTACCCGATTTTGACGCAATGATAATTAAGGATTTTTCTAGATCTTGCGGAATAGATCTCCGAATCTGATCTGGATCAGTTGAGTCAATTATTGTAAGCAACTTACTCTCTGAATTAGCTATAACTTCTGCAGCGAGTGAGGAACCTCCCATGCCACAAAGAACTAAATGAGTTAACCCCCTAGATCGAACCCAAGCCGAAAGCGCATCAAATTGTGGTAGCAAATTTCGTGAAGAAAATGGTAAATCTACCCACCCCAATCTATTTTTAGCTTCTGTTTCATTTCCCCAGATTTTGGGGTCCTTTTCTGAAATTCGCGGAAGTAGAAGATTCAACTCTGAAATCACATTTTCGTCTAGAGCTGATAACGCATTTCCAAAGACTTTCATATTTAGAAGGACTTAACTAGAAAATGACTACATATATGAAATTTATCTATAGTAAAAGAAAAAAGATAAATCAGTTTATTTTGCATGTGCTTTTTTAAAACTCTCCTCGGCTTTGGCTGCTACATTTTCGGCAGTAAATCCAAACTCCTTGAACAAAGCTGAGGCACTACCGGAGGCACCAAAGTGTTCTAGAGATACAGATACACCATAATCACCAATGAGTTTGTGCCATGGCTGAGATACGCCAGCCTCCACACTCACACGAGCTTTAATTGATTTTGGTAAAACTTGCTCTTGGTATGAATCAGGCTGTTCATAAAACCATTCAATACAGGGAGTGCTAACAACCCTGGCTTTGATATTTTTATCCGCGAGTAATTTTTGAGCTTGTAAAGCAATACTCACCTCTGATCCGGAGGCCAGAATAATGACATCGCATTTCATGGCTTTGTTATCGCCATACGCAATTACATACGCACCTTTTGTAGCACCTTCAGCCGGTGCATACAGGACCCGATCAAAAACTGGAAGATTTTGACGGGATAAAATTATTCCAGCCGGTTTAGATCTTTCAATAATGTGTTTCCAGCAGACTCTTACTTCATTCGCATCTGCTGGGCGAACAATATCTAAACCCGGCATCGCACGTAGTGCAGCAAGATGTTCTACTGGTTGATGAGTCGGTCCATCCTCCCCTAATCCAACTGAATCATGAGTCCAAACAAAGGTGACTTGCAGTTGCATAAGTGATGAAAGTCGAACTGCGCCTCTCATGTAATCGCTAAATACTAAAAATGTGCCAGCAAATGGTTTCACTAAGCCATGGAGTGCAGCTCCATTCAAAATGGCGCCCATAGCATGTTCTCTAATTCCAAAGTGAACTACTCGACCGTATGGATTTGCAGAGGAAATCTTGCTTGTATTTGGCAAAAATGAAGCACTACCTTCAATCGTGGTGTTATTACTTTCAGCAAGATCTGCAGATCCGCCCCAAAACTCAGGGAGTGATTTTGCAATGTACTGAATCACCTTTCCAGATGCCGCTCTAGTAGAAATCTCTTTGTCACTAGAAAAAATGGGTAAATCATCGGCCCAGTCTCTAGGTAATTCTTTTCTTATTAAACGATTCAAAAGTGCGGCGCGATCAGGATTTTGCTCTTGCCATTTAGAAAATTTTAACTGCCAAGCTTTATGGAGCTCACTACCACGTTGCATAACCTTGCGGGTATGTTCAATAATTTCATTTGGAACATAGAAACTTTGGCTAGGATCTAATTGAAGAATCTCTTTAGTGGCTGCTACCTCATCACCTCCTAACGCTGAGCCATGAGATTTAGCTGTTCCTTTTGCGTTTGGCGCTGGCCAGGCGATAACACTTTCTAATCTTATTAATACAGGTTTATCTGTTATGGAAATCGCTTTAAGCAATGCTGTTTCCAGATTCTCCCGATCTACATCACCATTTTTCCGGGTTCTTACTTCA
>Ga0228703_1001837_pt1 | contig 12495 bp, 10 predicted proteins | sample McNCre217_Aug_MG_3_FD_178020 | JGI IMG/M metagenome (GOLD analysis project Ga0228703, IMG submission 178020) | Freshwater microbial communities from McNutts Creek, Athens, Georgia, United States - 29-17_Aug_MG | ecosystem: Environmental > Aquatic > Freshwater > Creek | place: USA: Georgia... | reverse complement strand
GGGCTTGCATCCCGATGAAGTCGATGCCGGTGCTGTGATCTTGACCGGTGAAGCCTTGCGCCGCGAGAACAGCGAATCGATTGCCGCGGTGTTGGCAGAGCAAGGCGGCGAATTTGTATGCGCGACGGCGGGCCACCACATGGAAGCCATGCTGGCCGTCTACGGCTCGGGCGCTGCCAAACGTTCTTATGACGACCAACATCGCATTTTGAACATCGACATTGGCGGTGGCACCACCAAACTGGGCCTGGTGCAAAACGGCGAACTGATTGCCACAGCTGCAGTGCACTTGGGGGGCCGCCTCATGGTGGTGAACGAAAAAAATGTGCTCACCCGACTTGACCCTGCAGGAGCTTACCTTGCCAAACAAGCAGGCTTCGATTGGCAATTGGGCCAACAAGTTTCGCGCCAAGATCTGGCCAAGGTCGCGCAGTGGATGGCCGATGCATTGGTGCGTGTTTTGACGCAAAAATTCACACGCGAAGACCTGTCCAAGCTGTACCTCACTGACCCTGTTGACGATTGGGGCCCACTTGACGGCATCATGTTCTCTGGTGGGGTTGGCGAGTATGTGTACCGCCGCGAAATGCGCGACTTCGGTGATTTGGGAAAGTTGTTTGGTGAAGCGGTGCGCCAGCGGCTCGATCAAAATGCTGTCCCCGTTCCTCTCTTGCCTGCGGGTGAATGCATTCGCGCCACCGTGCTGGGCGCATCCGAGTACAGCGTGCAGCTCAGTGGCAACACCACCTTCATTTCTGAACCTGCAGCCCTGCTGCCGCGAAAAAATCTGCAGGTGATTCCTTTGAACCTTGAGCTCAAAGAAACCATCGATCCCGTTGAGATTGCAGAAGCACTGGGCAAATCGTTCCGCAGACACGACTTGGTGGAAGGGGCGCAAGATGTGGCCATCTCACTGCGTTGGTTGGGCGCACCTTCATTCACGCGCTTGAATGCATTGGCCCAAGGCATTTTGCAAGGACTGCCCGAAACCTTGAAGCAGCAACGCCATTTGTACATCGTGACCGATGGCGACATTGCACACAACCTAGGGCATTTGTTCAAGGAAGACGAACGCGTCAAGAGCGAAGTCTTGGTGATCGATGGCGTCACCCTGTGGGGCTTTGACTTTGTCGATTTGGGCCGCATTCGCATGCCCTCTTGGACCGTGCCTGTCACCGTCAAGTCGCTGGTCTTCAATGAAGACCCTCGTGCCCATGGCAAATCAGATCCTGGCGAATGGCATGCCCACGAAGATGGCAAGATGCACCGCCACGACCACAAGAAACCCCATTCACATGGCCATGGGCATTCACACGATCATGGCCACGACCATGGACACGGTCACTCACATGACCACGACCATCATCACCATGATCATGACCACGGTCACGATCACGCACACGGCACACAACACGCACTGAATTTGGCCCACAAGGCCAAACCATGAACGGCTTTGGCCACTAAAAAGCGCAGCCCCTGTGCTTTTTTTTCGCACCCAAGTATGACGAATTAGAAGAAAATCACACCATGGATTTGAACACCACGTCACTGCTCGCTACGTCAGGTTTGTTGCTCGCTCTGGGCTTCCGACACGGCCTCGACCCCGATCACATTGCGGCGGTTGATGGCATGACACGCCTGCGCCACAAGGATGGTGCTTATTGGAAAGCACGCCTCACAGGATTTCAGTTTGCCTGCGGCCACAGCCTCACCATTTTGCTGGCCACCTTTGTGTTTTACATGCATGGCATTCAATTGCCCGAATGGCTGGATGCCGTGGGTCTTTGGATTTCAACATGCTTCCTGGTCTGGTTGGCCTACCGCAATTTGAAGTTTTGCTTCTCAGGCCATGACGATCACCACCACGCAGGAAGCCCCCTACAACGCAAAATTTTGCAAGCCTTGGGGCCTTTTGCACACCCCATGGGCGTTGGTTTTGGCTTTGCCATTTCATTTGACTCATTGGCACAAGCCGGTCTGATGGCAGCCAAGGGTCACGAGTTGGGCGGCTTGTTTGCCATCGTTGCTTTGGCCCTGAGCTTTGGCATGGGCATGACACTGGCCGACACCAGCAACGGTTTGCTGATGCATTGGTTGGTTCATCGCAGCCAAGCCTTGGCCCACAACGCAGGTCGCATCATGAGTGGTGTGATCGCAGTGTTGTCACTGATGGTGGTGGCCGTGGGTCATGCCAGCCAACACTTTGAAAACCTCGAAGCCATTTGGGATGCTTGGGGCGCCTACATCGGCCTGAGTGTCACAGGCATGGCGATCTTGGTCTATGGGGTCAGCATGCGTTTGTTTCGCAACGCCCACCCTAACTGGCAGGTTGTAAGTGCACATGGTGGAGACCGTCCCCATGGGCGTGCCCCTTCGCTGCTTTTTCCAAAGTAACCGGCACAATTTGAACCGAGCCGTGGCGCACACCTGTTTGGGCCACGATGCGATGTGCGAACTGCCTCACCTCTTTGGTTTTACCGCGCAAAAATGCCACCTCTAAACAGTTGTCATGGTCCAAGTGCAAATGCATGCTGGACACCGTCAAGTCGTGGTGATCGTGCTGCAAATTGGCAATGCGCTCGGCCATGGTGCGATCATGGTGGTTGTACACGTAACCCAAATGTGCAATGCAATGCTCGCTCTCGTTTTGTCGCAAGGTCTCTTGCGAATGCCAGCCTCGAATCAAATCGCGGATGGCTTCCGAGCGCGAGGCGTAGCCATTTTTCTCGGCCAATTGGTCCAAAATGGTGGCCAACTCGGTTTCAAGTGAAATGGTGATGCGTTCCATGAAAGTACCTTGCAGAAATCGTCAACGAATGTCAGCATGATACGCAGAAGCAAGCTCGCCAGTCCATGAACACCCACGACAATCGCATTCCCGTTTATTTGCTGACCGGCTATTTAGGCAGCGGCAAGACCAGCCTGCTCAAAGCGTGGCTCGGGCAAGATGCGTTCAAAGATGCTGCCCTGGTGATCAATGAATTGGGTGAGGTGGGTTTGGACAACCAGCTGCTTCGTGGTGCGACCGAGAGTGCCGCGCTGGTGGCCAGTGCGTGTGTCTGCTGCACAGGCTTGCCCGGTTTGGCCGAAGCGCTCGAGGACTTGTTTTGGGCACGCCTGGAAAGGCGCATGCCACGCTTTCCCAACTTGGTCATTGAAACCACAGGCTTGGCAGAGCCCGGACCTGTTGCCGAAGCCTTGCGCAGCAGCGATTTGCTCAAAGAACGATACCGCTTGGCAGGTGTGATCACATGCCTCAGCGCCAGCACGGCCGATGCCGTGCTTCAACAACACGCAGAAGCCCGTGCGCAATTGGCTGGTGCAGATGTGCTGATCCTCACCAAAACAGACTTGGTCAGCACCGGTCAATTGGCAGCGCTCACATTGCGGGTGCAACAGCAACTGGCCCATTTGGAAATTGAAACAGCGCCGAGCTTGCTCAGGTCTGCGCAGGCCCGCTTATCAGCAGATGAACTGTTAGCGAGCTTGGCACTTCGCGCCGCGACAGTCAGCTCAGGGCCGCAGGCCCCTGTCAAGTTTCACGACTTCAAAGCAGTGACAACCCTTGCGCTCGGATTGCACTTGCACCCAGCTGGCGAGCACTGTGACCTTTGCGAGGGCACGCATGCTTCTGCACATGCTGCGCAAGCCTTGTGGTGGCCGATTTCAGAACCTCCAACGCTTGCTGAAATTTCGGCACAGGTGCAAGCGCTTCAAAGCACTTTGGGGTCAACGTTGCTGCGCTTGAAAGGTCGCGTCCAAACCACAGAGGGCGCACACCTGATTCAACTGGCCCCGTTTGAAACACATGCTGAAGTGTGTCGCGACGAACTGCCATGGTCAGACACCACACGCAGTGGCCTCACCGTGATCGTGAGCAGCCACTTGCCTGCAGCGTCAGCACAATGGCTGGCGCAACACGGCATTTCAAGCCTAGCGGCTTGAGGCCTTCATTTCCAAGGGTCGATGGTCATGTGAATGGCGTCTTCTGCGCCTTCACCCACCAATGAGCGAATGGCATATTCGGTTTGATCCAAACCAAACATGTGGGTGCTCATCGAACGCACGTTGTGGCGATTGCCCGCGATCAATTGAAGTGCCAGTTCGACAGATTCATAACTGTGACCCCGCATGCCTTTGACCGTCAGGAATTTGGCAATGATCATGTCGCTGTCAAACTGCGGCACTTTCTGGCGTTTGATGCCGCCCAAAATCACACGGCCTTTTTTGCGCGCCAATTGAATGGCACTGATCACGGAGGCTGGACCCCCTGAGGCGCAATCAATCACCAAATCGGCCATTTGACCCCCGGTGATGTCGGCTACCGATTCGAGCAAATCGTCATCGCCAATGGCCACCGTGTGGCTGGCGCCCAAATGCTTGGCCATGGCCAAACGTTTTTTGTCGGAAGGTGTGTTCAAGCCCGTCACAATGATTTTGTCGACACCCGCTTCACGCGCCGCCACCACACACGACAAGCCTTGTTGGCCAGGGCCTTGAATCAACACGGTTTGACCCGGGCCTGCACCGCCGTGCAAGTAGGTCCACTCAATGCCATTGGACATGGGCAAGGCCAATGCCGCGTACTTGGGTTCAAGACCTGCAGGCACTTTGTGAAACACGGTGTTCATGTGCAGCTCTTGGTACTGGGCAAAGCCACCCCACAAACCCGAGCCACGGTTCAAACCCGTCGCACCGTACCGCGGACCGCCCAAGCGCCAATCGGTGGCATTGCACAAACGGAAATCACCGCTGCGGCAAAAATCACAATGACCGCAAGGCAAGTACTCTTCCAAGGCCACCAAGTCGCCTTCTTTCACGCCCCACTTGGGACCGGCAATGGCACCCACTTCTTGGACATAGCCCACCGTCTCGTGACCCAAAATGGCAGGGCCTTGCAGCTTGGGAAAATCTTGGAAAAACATCCAATCGCTGCCGCAGACACCGGTGACCGCCACCTTCAACAAACCTGCATCCGGTTTGGGGTCAGGTGTTTGAAAGTTTTGAATCTCCATGGTGCCGTTGGGCATGGCCACGGCGGCCTTGAATGTGTGTCCCATGGGGTGGTCCTTTGAAGCCGAAATTTAAACGCTGGAATGGGGTTTGCCAGGGGCTGACTTGAAGTGCTCTTTGGCGCCCTCTTTGTAATGCACATCGCGCTTGAGCAAAACGGCCACTGAACGAATTTTTTGGTGCTCAGGTTTCAAACCGGGCAATTCAAAATCTGGGTTTTCAGCCAATGCGCGTGCCGCTTTGATCAGACGCTGACGCGCCATGATGATGCCGTTGTCGGTGGAGACCAAGTTTTCTTTGGTGCGGTCTTGAATGGTGCCCATGCTTTCTTGCAATGACGCGTCTTGCATCCCAATGCCTTCAATGCCGCTGTACAAAAGTCCTTCGCGCTGGGCTTTGCGGTCCATCAGGTAATCGTTGTCCATGCGCTGCAAAGGCACGTAGTCTTTGTCGACCTTCACGTGAATGCTGGCACCGCCCTTCATGGCGTCCACTTCTGCCGTGGTCAGTGGTCGAGTGGGGTGGTAGTCAAAGCTCCATGTCCAGCAAGCATGGTCATTGATGGGCACCCAGAAGTGTCCGTGCACAGGGTGATCGCCGCGAGGTGGCACCATGGTAAAGCAAGGCATGATCCAAGGCGTGATGCGCCAGTAGTATTGGTCGTCTTCTGCGTTGCGACGTGCACCCACCAACAAGCCACCTTCGGCTTCCACCACTTCGAACACAGGACTCAAATCGTTCAAGTTGTATTGGTTGCCCTTGGCGCCTTTGAACAAGGGGTCTCGGCTCAACGAGGCGCTGTGCAAGAAAGACACGTGGCTGGAATCAATGCCGCCTTCCAAAGCTTGCAACCAGTTGCTGGCTTGCAAACGCTTGGACATGTAAGAGTGCTCGCGAGGCAAGGTGGCAAATTCCCACTCAGGCAAGGGCGGTTGTTTGTCTGCTGGGCCCATGTACACCCAGATCACACCACCGCGCTCCACCATGGGGTAAGACTTCAATTTGATGCGATCGCAATAGCCAGAAGTGGGCTCGGAAGGTACTTCTGTGCAATTGCCGTTCACGTCGTATTTCCATCCGTGGTAGGGGCAGCGAATGCCATTTTCTTCATTGCGACCAAACCACAAAGACACGCCGCGGTGAGCGCAAAATTCATCAATCAACCCCAACTTGCCTGAGGTGTCGCGAAAGGCCAGCATTTTTTCTGACAGCAACTCTAAGCGCACGGGATCGCAATCTGGGCCGGGCAATTGCTCGGACAGCAAGGCGGGCAACCAGTAGCGGCGAAATAAATTGCCCATCGGGGTGCCTGGACCGGTTTGGGTGACCAGGTCATTGAGTTCTTTTTTCAACATGAACGTCTCTCCTCAAGTGCGCTCGCACGGGGTCATAAAATATGGTGGGTGTGTGAAGTTTTCGCCAACGAATTCGTTCCATATGAAAGAACAATGTTCTTTCATTGGAAACGAGGTTATCATCTGCGACTTGTGATTGTCAACTGGAGATTGTTTATGTCGGGTGCGTGCCGTTTTCTCTCTTTGTGCAAAGCAGCGGAGGTTGCTGAAGGCAAAGCCATCAAGGTCGAAAAAGAGGGTCTGACTTTGGCTGTGTTCAACATCGACGGTGAATACTTCGTCACCGATGACACCTGCACACACGGCCCCGGCTCTCTCTCAGAAGGCCCCATTGATGGGGAAGTGGTTGAGTGCGACTTTCACAATGGCGCCTTCAACATCAAAACCGGCGCGGTGGTGGCAGCGCCTTGCATGATCCCTTTGAAAACCTACAAAGCGCGATTGCAAGGCGACGAAATCGAAATCGAAACTTGAGGAAGAGGCCTGATGGCAATCGTTTTTCTCACACCATCGTGAAAAAAAAGGCCCTTTTCAGGGCCTTTTTCATGGGCAAATCTGAAGACCATTCCATTTCAGTTGTCAGGCTTCACACTTTTGATCATGGGCGCCCATTGTTTCAACTCTTCCCCCACATATTGGGTGAAACGGGCCGAATCCCAATCGAAGGTTTCCATCGAACTTTTGGCCAACATGTCCTTGGCGGCCTGACTTTGCATGATCTTGCGGACTTCTTTGTTCAATTTGTCGACCAAGGGGGCAGGCATACCGGGGGGGCCTGACAAAGAGAACCATGTCAGCGCCACCAATTTGGGATAGCCCAGCTCGGCAAATGTGGGCACATTGGGAAACTCCGGCATGCGCTTGGACGATGTGATGGCCAAAGCACGCAACTTGCCCGCTTGAATTTGCGCGCTGGCCGTTGACAAGGTGGTGAACAAAGCGGGGATATGACCCGCAATGGTGTCGGCCACAGCAGGGCTGCCACCTTTGTAAGCCACGTGCTGCATGGGCGTATGGGACATCACCTCAAAGGCTTCACCAATCAGATAGCCATGTGTGCCTTTGCCAGGCGAGCCCCAACTGACGGGATTGGCTTTGGCATAGGCCATGAAACTTTTCAGATCTGTGATGGGCAATTGGGCATTGACGGCCAGCACAATGGGTGGGCCACCCAACATGGCGATGTGCGTAAAGTCCTTGATGGGGTCGTAGGTTTTTGGATTTTCAGAGGGGCCGATCACGTGCGATGCCACGCCAGAGATCACCAAGTTGTAACCATCCGGTGCCGACTTGGACACCTGTTGGGAGCCAATCATGCCACCAGCACCCCCTTTGTTTTCAATCACAAAAGGTTGCTTGAGCGATTCGGTCAAGCCCACCGAAATGAGGCGACCCAAACTGTCGGAACTGCCGCCCGCGGCATAAGGCACGATGATTTTGACGGGGCGTTGGGGCCAATTGGTTTCTTGGGCCATCACCACCGTGGCCGACAAACCTGCCAACACCCAAAGACCCTTGCGAAGAGCGGCAGCAACAGTACCATCCGCGTGCCTTCTAATGTTTTCAAGAACGAGAGAACAGCTTTTCAATTTCAAATCCTTCAAGCAGGTGTTCAAAGAGCGGTGAACTTTCGGGGAAAGCTTTCAGACTGTCAAGAAGAGCGCACCGAGTTCGTCATGCCGCAACGAACAATTCTCACAGACATGCCACCCAGTTCATGCTTCAAGGCTTGACCCAGCCGGTGGACATCATTTTGTCAGAGACAGGTTTGGTCAAAAAGATGGTCGTCAAGATGCGCGTTAAATGAAATGCTGTGACGATCGGTGCGCCCAAACCAAAGGCCTTGGACAAGATGCCCATCTCGGTCATGCCCCCAGGCGCCATCGACAAGAAGGCCGTCATGACGGCAATGCCCGCACCTTGCGAGATGAACCATGCCGCCACCATGCACACACTCAAGATTCCCAAAGTGACCACCGCAACCGATGCCAGCGTGCGTGGTGCGCGTGTGAAAAAAGCACGGTTGATGTGTTGACCCAAACCCCAGCCAATCACGATTTGCGCGGCAATCAATCCCAAATCGGGCAAGCGGCCTGTCACTTCATGGTTGGCGCAAATGGCGGCCATCAACAAGGCCCCCAAGACCCATGGATTGGGTGTGCGAATTTTTTGAAAACCCCAACCGACAGCTGTCGCAGTGATCAGCAAGCCCAATGTCACAGGCCAACTCAGCACGCCAATGCCTGGCGTGGGCATGATGGGCGTGGCGCCGCTGGCCCATGCAATGTAAGAAGCTGTGGAGGTGACCATCATGATGCGCACCGCATGCGCAGAAGCCACCACAGCGCCATCGGCACCGGCTCGTTGCGCCTGCACCGACATCTCGGCAGAAGCACCCAAGGCCACTGAATAAATGGCGGTGGGCCCATCGACCTTTGCCAACTTTTGCAAAGCCCGCGCCGACATCACTGACATGAAGATGCCCACAAAAGCACCCAGCACCATCCATGGCGCCAAGCCCCCGATCAAAGCCAGCACGGCAGGTGTGAAATACAAACCGATGGAAGCACCAATGTAGATTTGCGCCGACTTGCGCGCCAGCACCGGTTGTTTGTGAACGCGATTGGCCATGCTGACGCAGGCCACCGCCACCATGGGGCCTAAGACCCAAGGCAAGGGCACATGCAAATGAAATGCGCACCAACCCCCTGCGACTGCAAAGCCGATGGTCAAGGCCAAGCGGAACCAGCGATCAAGGTCCCACATCATCACGAACCCAAATAGGTGCCGCCATTCACATGCATCACTTGCCCCGTCACAAAACGTGCTTGATCGCTTGCCAAAAACGCCACCATGGCCGCCACTTCGTCAGCCGTACCGCGGCGGTCCATCAAGGGATGGTGCTTGGCGTGATGGTTGGGTTCGGCCGAAGCAGTACCGCTGTTGCGTTGGGTAGAGATCATGCCGGGCGATACACAGTTGACTGTGATGCTGGGCGCCAAGTCATGCGCCAAGGCGCGGGTCAAACCCACCAAACCTGATTTGGCTGTGACCACATGCGGGCGGTTCATGGCACCAGTGTGTGCAGTGAGGCCGCCGATGTTGATCACGGCGCCCATGGGGGATTGACGCAGCATCGGCAGCGCGGCTTGACTGCAATAAAACGCGCCATCCAACACCACGGCCAAGGTGTTGCGCCAATCTTCGACGGACACTTGGTCAATGGGTGCTTCGCGGCGAATGGCGGCATTGTTGACCACCACATCCAAGCGACCCCAAGTGCTTTGTATCAAAGCCATCATGCCTTGCACGCTCTGCCTGTCGGTGACATCGGCCACACACAACAAGCCGGGTGTGCCCATGCTCAAAAGTTCATCGACCACCGCTTGGCCTTCGCTCACTGATGCCCGCACATTGATGGCCACTGCAAAACCTTGCTTGGCCAGGGTGTGCGCGATCGCGCGTCCAATGTTGCGACCCGCGCCCGTGACCAAGGCCACTTTCTGATCAGGTTTCAGAGTTGTCATGTTTGTTTCCAATAGGGCCCATTCGCTGCGGTGGGATTAATTCACAGACAAGCTGCTCAAGGACACGGTGCCTGCTTGGAACATGCCCTGGACTTGCGACAAAATGCTTTGCGTTTGATCGGCATCCAAGCCACCAAATTTGCAATTCGCTTTGAATTTCTGCAACAGGTCTGCATCGGACATGGGATGGTCCACCCCCCCTTTGAAGAAACCCTGGCGCTGCTCTAACACTTGCCCGTTTTTCAGATGCACGCGCACATGGCCCGTGAACTGTTTGGGATAGGGGTTCTGAGGGTCAACGATGTAACTCACCTTGGCGGCCAGCGCGCGAATGTCGGCACCTTGCACGACCGCTTCGGTATAGGCCTCTAAGCCTGCATCGTCCAACATCAAGCCGGCCGCGATAGCGTAAGGAATGCTGAACTTGGCCGCATACGCATTGGGTGGTGAATGCTTGAGCGACAAGGGTTCCCACAAGCGATGCACAATGCCTTCCGCGGTGTCGCATTCGATGCGATCAATCTCACTCAAGGCGACGTTTTGCTTGGCCAAATCTTGACGAATCAAACGCGCACAATCAATGAAGGGATGCGCCATGGTGCCGCAAGCGTAAGGCTTGAATGCGATGGTGGTCCAAATCCAAGACTGGCCAAAATCTTTCAACATGGCGTCAAAATTGCCATCGGTGGTATTGGCAAAACCATGGAACAAACCATGGTGGCCTTCAAACACAGTGGCGGGGCCTTTGAAGCCGGCTTGCGCCATGCGCACCGCGCGGTAGGCCGATTGCGCTGCCCATCCGGGGTGCATGCGCTTGGTCCAAGAACCATCGGCCAAATACTCAATGATGCCGCCCGCCATGCTGCCGGCAATGCCAAAAGCATTGACCAACTGTTCTTCTGTCAAATTGAGTGCAGCGCCCAAACCCGCCACACCACCCATCACACCAAAAATGGCAGTGGGGTGGAAACCGGCTTTGTGAACACGCGTAGGTGCCACTGCACACAAACGGCACATCACTTCGACGCCCATGGCCACACCGCGCAGCAATTGCGCGCCCGACAAAGCATGACGCTCTGCAGCCGCCAACAAAGCCGGCACGATGACCACGCCCGCATGCACAGGACCGCCTTCGTATGTGTCGTCAAAGTCTTCGCCGTGCGCTGCAATGCCATTCACAAAGGCTGCACCTTCAACGCCGCACTTTTGCGAGAAACCAAACACCGTGCAATGGCCGTCTTGTTCAAACGAACTGAGCGCGGCTTTGACATAAGTTTCATGTCGCGCCGCAATGCAAATGCCCGCCACGTCCAAGATCAAACGCTGGCCCACTTGCTGGCCCAATGTTTCGTTTTCTGGATGCGCGCGCACAATGCCCGCCGCCAACTGTGCCGCAATCGTGGCTTTGTTTTTGTCAACTGTCATTGTTTAGCCTTTGGCCTGTTGTCTGTCGGTGAATTCTTTCCATGCGGTGTACAAAGTCAGCACCAAGGCCAAACCGAGCAAGCCTGCCGACACGGGATCGGTGATGAAGATGCTGTGTTCACCGCCAGAAATGAGCAAGCTGCGGCGGTAATTGGACTCCACCAAATAACCCAGCACCAAACCCAACACCAAAGGCAACACAGGCAAACGCAACAAGCGCAGCACATAGCCCAAGACACCGATGCCCAAGACCAAGCCGCATTCAAAAATGCTTTGGTGAATGGCATACACACCCGACATCACCAAGGCCAAAATGAAGGCGATCAAATAGGGTTTAGGACGGTTCACCAACCACATGCATGGCGACAAAATCACCAAGCCGATCAACAGCATCGCGATGTTGGCGATGAACAAACCACCGTACAAACCGTAAACCACTTCGGGTGCTTTTTGAAACAGCATGGGACCCGGTTGCAAGCCATGAATCAAAAATCCACCCAACAAAATCGCAGCGGAGTTAGAGCCTGGAATGCCCAAGCTGAGCAGTGGCACCAAGGCTGTGGCGGTGACCACATTGTTGGCAGACTCCGGCGCAGCCACACCTTCTGGTGATCCTTTGCCAAATTCTTCAGGGTGTTTGGACCAGCGCTTGGCTTCCGAGTAAGCCATGAAGGCTGCAATGGTGCCACCCGCGCCAGGCGTCACGCCCTCCACAGTGCCAATCACAGCGCCAATGGATTGCGGTTTGATCAAGCGCTTGGTCATGGCCCAATTGGGCAGCTTCAGTTTCGTCGAAGCATTGCCACCATTGGCCCAAGCCGGCTCACCAATTTGCACCAGCATTTCTGTCACGGCAAACAAGCCCACCATGACCAGGATGGGCTTCACACCGTCCAACAAATCTTCCGAACCCCACGTGAAGCGTTGCACGCCTGACACTGGGTCACTGCCGATGAAGGCAATCATCAAACCGATGCATGCCGCGATCAATCCGCGCATCAAAGAGCCGCCAGACAAACCTGCGATGACCGAGAGACCCAATATGCCCAAAGCAAAATATGCTGCAGGTGTGAATGCCAAAGCCACTTTGGCCAAACTCTCGGTGCACAAAACCAGCACCGCCAAACCAAACAAGCCCCCCACCAAACCCGACATCAGGGAGATGCCCAAGGCTT
>Ga0228703_1001835_pt1 | contig 12513 bp, 10 predicted proteins | sample McNCre217_Aug_MG_3_FD_178020 | JGI IMG/M metagenome (GOLD analysis project Ga0228703, IMG submission 178020) | Freshwater microbial communities from McNutts Creek, Athens, Georgia, United States - 29-17_Aug_MG | ecosystem: Environmental > Aquatic > Freshwater > Creek | place: USA: Georgia... | reverse complement strand
AAGTCGGGCAAGCCTTGGCATTGGCAGCTCAGCAGTATTCAGAAATTGAGCAGGCCAACGTCCGGCTCTTCCTATAAAGCAAAAGAGGCGGACCCTTTCGGATCCGCCTCTTTTTTAGCTTGACTTAGAAGTCCATGCCGCCGCCCTGAGGCATAGCAGGTGCTGCTGGCTCAGGCTTGTCGGCAACAACTGCCTCGGTGGTTAGGAATAGACCAGCAATCGAAGCTGCGTTCTGAAGTGCCGAGCGAGTCACCTTTACAGGGTCGTTGATTCCGGCCTTCATCATGTCGACATACTCGCCAGTCGCAGCGTTTAGACCCTGGCCTGCAGGAAGGTTGGCAACCTTCTCAGCAACAACTCCAGGCTCTAGCCCTGCGTTGATAGCAATCTGCTTTAGCGGTGCTGCGATTCCAACGCGAACAATGTTCGCACCGGTTGCCTCGTCGCCAACTAGCTTTAGGTTCTCAAAGGCAGCCTTACCGGCCTGTAGTAGTGCAACACCACCACCGGCAACGATACCTTCCTCAACAGCAGCCTTTGCGTTGCGAACTGCGTCCTCAATGCGGTGCTTGCGTTCCTTGAGTTCTACTTCGGTTGCTGCACCCGCCTTGATAACGGCAACACCACCGGCTAGCTTGGCTAGACGCTCCTGTAGCTTTTCACGGTCGTAGTCGCTGTCGCTGGCTTCCATCTCACGACGGATCTGGTCGACGCGGCCCTGGATGGCAACGCTCTCGCCGGCACCTTCAACGATGGTGGTCTCGTCCTTTGTGATAACCACCTTACGAGCACGACCAAGTAGGTCGATGGTTGCCGATTCGAGGCTTAGGCCGATCTCCGACGAGATAACCTGTCCGCCGGTAAGGATTGCGATGTCCTGAAGCATTGCCTTGCGGCGGTCGCCAAAGCCTGGTGCCTTCACAGCAGCCGACTTGAAGATTCCACGCACCTTGTTTAGAACTAGGGTGGTTAGGGCTTCGCCTTCAACATCCTCTGCGATAAGTAGCAGTGGCTTACCGGTCTGGATTACCTTCTCAACAATTGGAAGAAGTTCCTTCATGTTGGAGATTTTGCTGTTGACGATTAGCACGTAAGCGTCTTCGAGCACGGTTTCCTGGCGGTCTGGGTCGGTTACGAAATAGCCCGAGATGTAGCCCTTGTCGAAGCGCATACCTTCGGTTAGCTGTAGTTCGATTCCAAAAGTGTTCGACTCTTCAACGGTAACTACACCTTCGCGGCCAACCTTGTCGATTGCCTCTGCGATTAGTTCACCGATCTGGCTGTCGCCAGCCGAGATCGAAGCGGTGGCAGCGATCTCTTCCTTGCTTTCAACAGCCTTGGCCTGTGCCAGTAGCTGCTCGATAACAGCAGCGGTTGCCTTCTCAATTCCACGCTTCAGACTGATTGGGTCTGCTCCAGCTGCTACATTTCGTAGGCCTTCGCGAACCAACGCTTGAGCGAGAACGGTTGCGGTGGTGGTTCCATCGCCGGCTACGTCGTCGGTCTTCTTAGCAACTTCCTTAACCAACTCGGCGCCAATGCGCTCTAGCGGGTCTTCCAATTCGATTTCCTTGGCAATCGAAACACCGTCGTTGGTGATGGTCGGTGCTCCCCACTTCTTCTCGAGGACGACATTGCGTCCGCGTGGGCCTAGGGTCACCTTTACGGTGTCGGCAAGAATGTTTAGTCCGCGCTCGAGTCCGCGGCGGGCTTCTTCGTCAAAAGAAATGATTTTTGGCATTTAGGATTCTCCCGAAAGTCAATTGTTTTTAGCACTCTAAGGTTTTGAGTGCTAATAAAGTTTTAGCACTCTCCTGGCAAGAGTGCAAGTGCATAGCCCGAACCTTCGGGAAACCAAAAAAGCGCCACCCAATCGGGTGACGCTTTTTCTTGAAGTCTCTAGTTAGCCGATTGCGACAACCGAAGCAGCCTGTGGGCCCTTTGGTCCATCGGTTACGTCGAACTCAACGCGCTGGTTCTCTTTTAGCTCTTTGTAGCCATCGCCAGTAATTGCTGAAAAGTGAACGAATACGTCTGCTCCGCCGTCCTGAGTAATGAAGCCGAAGCCCTTCTCAGAGTTGAACCACTTTACGGTTCCTTGTGCCATGTGTTTCTCCTGTATTGCTTTATGCCAAGGCTCGGAAGGATCCCGATCCTAGATCGACCCGGGGCTAATGCTCAAGGACTTTGTTACGACCTACTACTGAAACTACGCTAAATAACCCGATTGACCTAAAAGAATTGGCAACCTTGATAAAAGCGTTACATTGCTAAATTCGGAGAATTTACTTGTAGTCAGCGCCGATGACGACCGTAATTGGGTCGATGTACTGGTTTGAAACCTCAACCGAATAGGAACCCAAATCCGAAACCAGCTTCTTAGCTGCCTCTTGCAATTTGTCCGAGTTGATATAGATAACGGTCTTGGCTGCACTGATGCCAGCGGGGAGGTTGGATGCGGTAACCACATTCCAGCCCTTGTCGATTAGTTTGTGTGCAACCGTGCCGGCCAAACCGTCTTTTCCAACTCCGTCGAAAACGGTTGTCTCGTTGATTCGAATCGGATCACTGGCCGTCTTACCGTTGTCGCTAATGGCACTCACGTCGATGCTTGATCCGGTGAAAAAACTTTGGTACCCGAGCAAACCACCACCAGCGACCAAGGCCGATACCCCAAAAATGGCCGCAAATTCCAGTAACTTTGCACCGGTCGAGCCGCGTTTGCGCCTAACGCCAGCCGCAGGTGCGATCTGGTCGAATTCATCGGTTGGGAAGTTTTCTGACATAGGTAATGTTTAGTCTAAACGAGTCACCCAATGTCGAACGAGGAATGTAAGTGAACTATCAGGTTTCTAAGAGTGAAGATCAATGGCGTGAAGAACTTACTCCGGTGGAGTATCACATCCTTCGCGAGGCTGGCACCGAACGCCCTGGCACCGGCGAGCTCCTGAACGAAAACCGCATCGGCACCTTCAGCTGCCGTGGTTGCGGTGCCGAGCTATTCAAGAGCGAAACCAAGTTTGATGCCCACTGCGGCTGGCCGAGTTTCTATGAACCTAAAGCCGGGGACGCTGTGGAATTGATTGAAGATCGTAGCCATGGAATGATCCGAACCGAGGTTCGTTGCGCTGCCTGCGGTTCGCACCTAGGTCACGTTTTCGACGACGCGCCGCAAACCCCTACCGGAGATCGTTATTGCATCAACTCTGTGAGCATCACCTTTACTGAGGGTCAATAGCCTCACGTACTGTGACAAATCGTAATCCCCGAGATCTGAATATCTGAAGGATTTGTGAAAACACCGACGTGGTGCAGGTTCCGTTTGCGTGGTCAATCACAATGCGCCCGTTAGCTATCCACTTGCGAGCCATTCGCAAAACATTTGCTGAGGCAACCCCGGCACCCGACCCAAACGATCCGTACCAGAGAACCGGTTTTGTGAAACCGATTGAAGCCGCTACTCGAATTACGCGTGCGTCGATTTCACCATAGGGTGGGCGGAAATATGGCTTGGTGCTTTGCCCGTATTTCGCCAAGCAAAAGTTTTCACACCTGGTTAGTTCGGCAATGATTTTGGCATCGGATAGCTTGGTGAGGTTTCGATGTGTTGCCGTGTGATTGGCAAGTTGAATCTGACCTCGATCTTGGAGGGCTTTCAAACGAGTGGCGTAGGTCTTCCATCCGGGAGCACCCGACAGCACGAAGAATGTGATTTTTACACTCGGATTCTTTTCAAGCATCGACACGTATTTTCCGAGAGCCACCGATGACGCCCCGTCGTCAACCGTCCACGCTACGCGCTTGGTGGACGATTTTGGAAGAGCCGAGATGCAACCACGCGGCCAGGCCAGCGCTGCATCCGCCACGGAAAGTAAAGAGGCCACGGCAATCGCTATCAACGATTTGCGCGTGACCTCTTTGTTCCACATGAGCCGACTATGGGACTCGAACCCACAACCCCCGCTTTACAAGAGCGGTGCGCTACCAATTGCGCCAAGTCGGCAAGTCTTCTAATTCTAGCGAATAACGATTGAGAAAATCTTTTGAGCGAATTCGCTCAAATTCATACAGGGGTATAGAGTTAAATGAGCAATCAAAGGGGAAATAATGAAGAAGCTAGGGATCTCGCTAGTTGCAGTTACAACACTGATCACCGGGCTAATCGGAGCCACACCAGCTATGGCAACCGCTCTAGACCCGTCCTGCACAATAATCGCGAGCGTTGATGGAGCCACAATCACCGGCACATCCAATGGTGATGTGATTTGCTTGAACGCCAATAACCTAACTGTCAATGCCCTTGGTGGAAACGACACTGTCATCGACTATGGCTCAAATAACACCGTAAACCTTGGTATTGGAGCCGACGAATACAACGGAACAGCCGGCAATGACGGAACCGTGAATGGCGATGCCGGCAACGACGAACTCACCGGAACCCCAGGCGAAGATACCCTGAACGGCGGTGACGGCGATGACACCATCATCGGTGGCGCCGCCAACGACATCATTTCCGGTGGATCTGGAAACGACGATCTAAGTGGCGAAGCCGGTGGCGACAACATTTCTGGCGAAGCTGGAGACGACACCCTAAACGGCGGAAGCGACAGCGACTTCCTCGATGGCGGAACCGGCGACGACACCCTTATCGGTGGAAGTGCAGACGACACCATGCGTGGTGGCGACGGTAACGACAACCTTTCGGGAAACTCCGGCCGAGACAACATCTTCGGCGAGGTTGGAACCGACTCCATTGAGGGTAATGAGGGAGATGATGTGCTCTCCGGCGGACCTGGCGTTGATCAGGTTGGGCGTCAAGAAATGCTCGACTCTTTCGGCCTTAACCGTTGCGACTACACCAACACCGAAGTGAAGCGCACCGAAACCTGCATCTACGACGACACTCCCCCAACTCTCGACAGCTTCAACTGGAACAAGGCGTCTTATGAGGTTGGCAACGCCGATGCCTCCGCCACACTCACCATCTCCACCTCCGACGACCAAGGCGTTGGTTACATCTGGGTTTACTGCACCGGAAACTACTCCGACTCTTGGCCGGTAAACATCCAAATGACCGCGGTCAACGGAATCTGGTCGATGGTTGGAAGCGGTAATCCAACCAAGCTTTCCCAAACCGTGAACTCACACTCGCTGGAACTAAAAGTGCAGGTGAAGATTGCCATGGGCACCAAGCCTGGGGCCTACCAGTGCCAGCTTCAGGTTCGCGACCTTCTCGACCACTACGCCTATGAAAACGGCAGCGCACTAAACATCACTCGCGCCAACGGTAACTACGACGACGAGGCGCCGGTAATTTCAAACTTCAGTTGGGATTCAGCCAGCTACGACACCACCGCCGATGTTGCCAGCGCTCGCCCTACTTTCACCATGACCGACGCCACCGGTGTTCGCAGTTTCTACATAAACTGCTACGGCAACAACAACACCCCTAGCCCGATTTACGCTGCCGCCTACTGGGATTCAACCGGTCGTAGGTGGAGCATGTACGGAACCGCAAACCCAACCTTTGGCTCTGAAGTTACCAGCAACACCAACGCCAATGTTCAGGTGAACACAACCATCCGCCAGGGTTTCAAGCCAGGAAACTACCAGTGTTACCTCTCGGCAACCGACGTGCAGGGTCACTCTATTTACAAAGAACTTCCAACCCTCGTGATCACTCGAGGCGCCGGCATTTTCGATGACGCAGGCCCATCGGTTTCCGACTTCGCCTGGGATAAGCCGGTGTATGACGCCGGATCTCAGAAAGTAGCCGTTCGCTCAACCTTCACCATATCCGACGCCACCGCGGTGAACTATTTCCAGGTTTACTGCCAGGGAAAACCAAACCAGCCAAACCCTGTCTCCTATAGCGTTTACGGCAGCGGAAGTTCTTGGGGTGTCTACGGCACCGGCTCGCCTTATATCGTTAGTCAGAGTGGAAACTCCCAGGCGCTCACACTCACCGTGGAATCAAACCTAGAGCTGGGAAGCTACCCTGGCACTCATGACTGCTATGTTTACGCTCGTGACTCATACGAACAGTACTCAAACACCACTGTAAATAGCATCGTCATTGCCCGCACTCCTGCCGGCATGCCGAACGCACCCACTAACGTACGATTCGAAACCGTTGCCGGTAAACCCAACGAAGGCATCCTCTCTTGGGATGCACCGACCTTTCTTGGTAACCCGACACTGAAGGATTACCAGATCGACTATTCAACCAATGGAACCAGTTGGAAGACCCTTTACCGAAAAGAAGGTAAGAGTACCGAAACCTCTTACCGAATTACCGGCGGCCTGGTTGCCGGCACCGACTACTGGTTCCGAGTTCGAGGAGAAAACGGTGGCGGTTTCATTGAGGGAAGCCTCGGTGCCGACTGGTCTGAGGTGCTTCAAACTCGCACACTCGACCCTTCGGTACCAACTCCACCCACCGAGCTAGTGGCTAAAAACATCACCCGCACCGGAGCCAACCTAAGTTGGACAGCCCCAACGTTCAACGGCGGTGCGCTCATCACCGACTTCCTGGTAGAAACCTCACGCGATGAGGGAGTCACCTGGATTGCGGTTCCAAACAAACCAGTTTCCACTTCGGTCAACCTTGCGCTAACGGGTTTGGCCTCCGGAACACACTATCTGGTTCGCACCTCAGCTGTGAACCGCGCGGGAAACAGTGAGTACGCCTACCTCACCGAAGGTTTCACCACGCTCACCGCACCGGCAACTAAGCCGAAGGGGCTTTCAGCGAGTTCAATCTCTACGACAACGTTGAGCTTGGGCTGGGCGCTGCCCGATTCCAACGGTGGAACTGCAATTTCCGACTACCGAGTTGAGGTATCAGTTAACGGTGGAAGCACCTGGACCCCGATTTCCCACACACCATCAAACTCCCTCGGGTTCTTGGTGACCAACCTCACAAAGGGTAAGACCTACAAGTTCCGTGTTGCGGCAGTGACAACTGTTGGCATCGGTGCGTACTCCGATATTTTCACAGCCACCACCACAGTCTCTGTTCCCTCTGCCCCAACGGCACTTTCCGTAAAGGGCATCACGGGCACCGGGGCAGGGTTGACTTGGAAAGCCCCTAGCGACAACGGCGGTTCACCGGTGTACGACTACCAAATCGAGGTTACGCGAGCAGGTGAAGACAACTGGGTTCTTATCGAGCACCCAGAATCCACCACCAAAACCTACGGCCTAAACGGTCTTACTCCAGGGGTTTCATACCAGGTTCGAGTGGCTGCAGTAAACGCGGCCGGTTACTCAGAGTTTGCTGAAGGAACTTTTACGACCGCAGTGGTAAAGCCAACAGCTCCGCTAACTTTGGACGCATCTAACGTGCAAACCAATGGTGTAACCCTTACCTGGTCGCTACCAACCTCAAACGGCGGTGCCCCACTGGTTGATTACAAGGTAGAGGTTTCAAGCAACTGCTCCACTTTCACCGCCATCAGCCACACACCTTCAAACAGTCTCGGCTTTGATGTAAACAACCTAGTTGCTGGCACGAAGTACTGCTTCCGAGTCTCCGCCAAAAACTCCGTTGGGTACTCCAGCCCATCTGAGGTATTGCAACTGGTAACTCTCGGAAATGCACCTTCCGTACCGACCGCATTGAGAGTCTCCAATAAATCTAAAACTCAAGTGGTTCTCGGCTGGTCGGCAGCCACGGTTGAAAACGGTAGCAAGGTTCGCAACTACGTTGTAACTTACTCGAGCGATCAGGGTGCGACCTGGACAACGGTTCGTAAACCGGTTTCCACTAGCACGCAACTCACCGTCACCGGTTTGCGGTCTGCCACCACCTACTGGTTCAAAGTTGCAGCCGTGAATGATGTTGGAACTTCCGAAGTACAACAAAACCCGCTCGTGGTCGTTACCAGGTAACGCCACCAGCGGGCTCGTTGAACAGCTATTAGTTGGTTGCTACCGGAGCAACGGTCTGAAGCCACTGCAAGAACATGGCGGCGTTGTTTAGCTCACCCTGGTATTGCTGACCGTTGACCATAACAAATGGGGTTCCGGTGAATGGGATGGTTGAGCCTGGAACCTTCTCCTTGTAACCAGGGGTTTGGTTCTTAGCCCAGTTTGCCCAGGTGTTCTTCTTAATGCAGTCGATGGTTGCGCTATTGGTTACACCAATTTTTGTGGCAAGATCTGCCAGAGCAGCATTGTCTGGTCCAGCGGTGTTTTCCTCAGGCTGCTGGTTGTAAAGCGCGGTGTTGTAGTCGAGGAAATGCTGAGGATCGGTGTCGGCTACACAAAGCACGGCGCTTCCCGCACGGCTTGAGTACTCATTTACTGAAGCTCCATCTAGGAATGAAATTGGGTGAAGCTCAAGGTTGTACTTGCCGGCCTTCACCAACTCGGTGATCTGCGGCATATTTGGAGCCTCAAATGCGCGACAGGCTGGACATTGCATGTCCTGGTAAATGACGATGGTTGGAACAGTCTTGTCAATTTGCGAATCGGAAGTTGCAACAACTAGATCCTTGGTGATGGTCACACCGCCGTTAGTGAAAGCGGTGCTCGGGTTGTCTCCGCCAGGCTTCTGGGAAGGGAAGATGCTGTTCCAGCTCAAGCCGATCCCTACGGCAAGTGCAACCACGGCGATAACCGAACTGGCAATAATGATTGCCTTTTTGCGAACTTCACTCTTCTTTTGGTTTTCGCGCATGACCTTAGCCTTGGCACGTGCAGCTTCACGCTGCTGGTCGCGAGTTAGTTTCTCGTTGCTCATGTTTACCTCTTTTTCATCACGAAATGGTGACGTTGCGAAGTTCTTAGTCTAAATCAGGCACCTGAAAATGCCATAATGGCTGTATCCCAGAACGACCGTTTTGGGCTCTTACACAAAGGATCGTTCGGCACGTACCTGCCGATTTAGGAGAACAATAATGGCAACAGTTTCGTTTAGAAAAGCCACCCGCCTGTACCCAGGCACCACCCGACCAGCAGTCAACGAGCTTGACCTAGAAATCAAGGACGGCGAATTTCTCGTCCTAGTTGGTCCTTCCGGCTGTGGAAAGTCAACCAGCCTTCGTATGCTGGCAGGTCTAGAAGAAGTCAACGATGGCCACATCTTCATCGGCGACCGCGACGTCACTGACGTCGAACCAAAAGACCGCGACATCGCAATGGTGTTCCAGAACTACGCTCTTTACCCACACATGACCGTTGCCGAGAACATGGGCTTTGCACTTAAGATTGCCGGTGTTTCGAAGGAAGAGCGCGCCGAGCGCGTGCTTGAAGCAGCCAAGCTTCTAGACCTTGAGCAGTACCTAGGCCGTAAGCCAAAGGCTCTATCCGGTGGTCAGCGACAGCGTGTAGCCATGGGTCGTGCAATTGTTCGTAAGCCTCAGGTGTTCCTAATGGATGAGCCGCTATCGAACCTTGACGCCAAGCTTCGTGTTCAGACTCGTACCCAGATCGCTTCGCTACAGCGTCGTCTCGGTGTAACCACTGTTTACGTAACCCACGACCAGGTTGAGGCTATGACCATGGGTGACCGCGTTGCAGTGATGAAGGATGGTCTGCTTCAGCAGGTTGCCACCCCTCGTGAGCTTTACGACCGCCCAGCGAACGTTTTCGTTGCCGGCTTCATTGGCTCACCAGCCATGAACCTTCTACAGCTTCCAGTTACCGCAAACGGTGTTGGCTTCGGCGATGCCGAGATCAAGGTAGACAAGGCAATCCTTGGCAAGACTAAGCAGAAGACCATCACTGTTGGTCTACGCCCAGAAAACGTAGTAGTTGCTAAGGCTGGTCTGCCACTTGTTGTCGACGTTGTTGAAGAACTCGGTGCAGACGCATACATCTATGGTTCGGTACAGCTAAACGGAAGCAAGGCCGATGTAACCGTGCGTGTTGAAGCAAACAGCTCGGTAAAGGCTGGCTCGACCATTCACATCGCACCTAACGGTGACGCTCACTTGTTCGACGCAGAGTCGGGCGAGCGCCTTAACTAGTGAGTTCTTCTCTAGACATAACAACTGCCGCGGTAGATCCAGCTCTTCTGGATTTACCGTGGCAGTTGCCTTTGGAAGACTGGCCGGCTGATCGAATTGCGGCACTGCCGAAAGGATTATCGCGTCACACGGTTCGTTTCGCTCACCTAAGCGACCACGTCATCGCAATCAAGGAAACCCTTCCCGAGTTGGCCAAGCGCGAGTACGAGATGCTAAAACGGCTCATCAACCTCGATGTTCCTTGTGTTGAGCCTTTTGCAATCATCAACAATCGAACCGACGTCGATGACAATCCACTTCCGGCGGTTTTAATCACCCGCCACCTCAAGTTTTCTCTTCCTTACCGCGCGATGTGGTCGCAGGGTTTGCGCCCAGAAACCGCAAACCGCTTAGTCGATGCCCTCGCGGTTTTGTTAGTTCGATTACACATTGCCGGTTTTTTCTGGGGAGACGTTTCGCTATCAAACACCCTGTTCCGTAGAGATGCCGGCGCCTTCGCCGCATATCTGGTTGACGCCGAAACCGGTCAACTTTACGATGGTGGCCTTTCCAACGGCCAACGTGAAAACGATTTGGAAATTGCCAGAGTGAACATCGCCGGTGAACTCTTAGACCTGATTGCCAGCGGCAATGCTGCGCCAGGGGTGGACGCAAACGAAATTTCAGACCGAATCATTTTGAAGTACCGAAACCTTTGGAAAGAGCTCACGGCAGCCGAGGTAATCGGTTCGAATGAGAAGTGGAAAATCAACCGTCGTGTTGAACGCCTCAATGAACTTGGTTTCGACATCGAGGAGATGACCATCAAGGCAGATGGCGAAGGAAGCACCATCACCATCAAGCCGAAGGTTGTGGATGCTGGGCACCACTCAAGACGTTTACTGAGATTAACCGGGTTGGATGTTGAAGAGAACCAGGCCCGACGCCTGCTGAACGACTTGGACGAATACCGAACCGAACACGGACGCCCTGGCGCCGACGAAGAGGTTATGGCCCACGAATGGCTTTCGAGAGCCTTTGAACCTGTGGTGACCGCAATTCCGAAGAACATGACTGGAAAGTTGGAGCCTGCTGAGATTTACCACCAGGTGTTGGAGCACCGCTGGTACATTTCGCAAGAGCAAAAACGCGGCATCCCGATTGAAGAGGCTGTGAACTCCTACATTTCCAACGTGCTGGCGCACCGAAGGGATGAAGAAGCCCTCATTTCCCCAACCACCGGTTCAATTACCCTTCCGGAAGCAATTCCGTCGGGAACGATCACAGTTGCCGATGAAGACGGCGAAGTCGACTGGCGAGATCTCGTTTAGTTCTTAGCGCGTAGCTTCGAAACTTCGTAAAGGGTCACACTGGCAGCAATACCAGCATTTAGCGACTCCGTTGCCGAGCTGATTGGGATACTCACGATGGCGTCGCAGTTCTCGGTGACCAGTCGGCTGAGACCCTTACCTTCGCTTCCCACCACGATCAGGAGAGGCTCGCGTCCGAGCGTGAAGTTCTGAAGGCTCATGTCGCCGTCGCCGTCGAGACCAACCACGAATACACCTTTTTTCTTGTATTCCTTGATGGTGGCGGTTAGGTTTGCCGCCAACGCAACTGGGGTTCGAGCAGCCGCACCAGCTGAAGTTTTCCAAGCGCTAGCGGTTACACCGGTCGAGCGGCGCTGTGGCAGGATGACACCCTGGCCGCCGAATGCCGCCACCGAACGAATGATTGCTCCAAGGTTGCGCGGATCGGTAATTCCATCCAAGGCCACCAAAAGTGGCTTCTGGCCCCTTGCAAGAATCTTGTCTAGCAGGTCAACCGGGTGCTGGTATTGGTATGGCGGAACGGAGAGCGCGATTCCCTGGTGCACTGCATCAAAACCGGTTAGTCGGTCGATTTCCGGCTTGGTAATTTCATTGATCGGAATTTGGCGAGTGTTAGCCAACTGAAGGGCTTCCTTTACACGCTCGTCCATCTCAATACGGTTTGAAATATAGAGGGCGGTTGCCGGCACCTTGGCTCGAAGCGCTTCAAGAACCGAGTTGCGGCCGGAAAGCACTTCACCCGAATCTGCCGCCTTCGACATACCTTTGGCGTTAGTTCGGCGAGCGCCAGCTACACCTGCGGTGCGGGCGGTTGGTGCAAGGAACTCTCCCTTGCGAACCACGTTCTTTTCAGGCTTGTTACCTTTGAAAGCTTTGTGACCCTTACGGTCTTCGGCTTTAGGGGTTGGACCCTTGCCTTCCAAGCCTTTTTTGCGTTGGCCGCCAGAGCCCACGGTTGGGCCTTTTTTGCCCTTAGCTGTTCCCGGGCGTTTTCCCTTGCTGGCCATTAGTTACTCCACATCCATACGGTCTTACCGGCCTGATCTTCAATGGTGACACCCATGGCCAATAATTCGGCGCGTACCAGGTCGGCTAGCGCGTAGTCTTTTTCTGCTCGAGCCTGGTTACGTTTCGCAATCAGACCTTCAATTAGTTCAATCGTTTCAGCAGTGGCAACTTTTTCGTTGCCATTCAAATCTATCCCGAGTACTTCACACATGCGAACAATT
>Ga0228703_1001833_pt1 | contig 12520 bp, 10 predicted proteins | sample McNCre217_Aug_MG_3_FD_178020 | JGI IMG/M metagenome (GOLD analysis project Ga0228703, IMG submission 178020) | Freshwater microbial communities from McNutts Creek, Athens, Georgia, United States - 29-17_Aug_MG | ecosystem: Environmental > Aquatic > Freshwater > Creek | place: USA: Georgia... | reverse complement strand
TATATCTTTAGTTTTCAAAAAAGCGTTGAAAATCCGCGTGTCGATGGTTCGATTCCGTCCCAGGCCACCAAACAAAAAAGCCGCAGTTTTGCAAGAAACTGCGGCTTTTTTCATGGGGTGTTCAAACATCCATCAAAAGGTCTTCCTGCACCAGCATGGCCCCGCTGCGCTCCAGTTCGGCCAGCATCATGTCCAGCCAGGTTTGGCGGTCATGGCCCATGCCAAAGCGTGCGTGCAGATCGCCCAAATAGGGCACTTGTTCCGACCACGCGTCAAAGTCGGCGCGTGAGATCTGGCCCCACTCCAGCAGCTTGAATTTGAGCAAGACCTTGGCACCATAGCGGGCGTGTTTTTCGGGGCTCTTGGCAAAGCCTTCGAGCTTGCTGCGTGCCAGGGCCAGCGCTGGCGCGACTTCGGTGAAGACCGCGCCGTGTCCCGGGATGATGGTGGCTGGATTCAGTCGCTCGATCAGGTCCAGGGTTTGGGCCACCTCGTCAAACGCATCCACGCCCACCAACTCGGGGAAGACCACGCCAAATCCGTTTTGCCACAGGGCATCGGCCGACATCAGCAAACGGTGTTCGGGCGCAAACAAAATGACCGAGTGCGGGTCGTGCCCGGGCGCGGCGTGCACTTGCCAGTTCATGTTGGCCCAGCGGTGGGTGCTGCCCGGTTGCAGCAGGCCATTGAAGTGAAACGGCGGGCAGTTTTGCCCGGTGGGTTTGTAGCTCAGCGCGTCTTCTTGCCAGCCTTGCACGGCATGGGCCAAGCCGGGCGGAATCCAGGTTTGCAGCGCCGGGTAGTGCGCTTGCAGGGCCTGGTTGCCGCCGCAATGGTCACTGTGCAAATGGGTGTTGATCAAGAGATCCAGCGGGCGGCCTTGCAGCGCTTGGCCCACCAAGGCCAAGGTCTGCGCCTGGTGCGTGACATAACCGCTGTCCACCAAAGTGGCACTGTCAGCGTCTTGCAGCAAAACGTTGTTGGCCGACAGCCAGCCCCGCTCGATGACGGTGACGCCAGGGGGCAGGGCAGGGCTGGTGCTCATGGGTGATCGAGCCCTTTACTTGTTGCTGCGCAATTCACGGCGCAAGATCTTGCCCACGTTGGTCTTGGGCAACTCGTCGCGGAACTCGATGTACTTGGGGCGCTTGTAGCCGGTCAGGTTCTCGTGGCAGAAACGTGCCACGGCTTCTTCGGTCAGCAGCGGGTCGTTGCGCACCACAAACACTTTGATGGCTTCGCCCTGCATCTCGTCTGCAATGCCCACGGCCGCGCATTCCACCACGCCGGGGCAGGTCGAAATCACGTTCTCCAACTCGTTGGGGAAGACGTTGAAGCCACTGACGATGATCATGTCTTTCTTGCGGTCGACGATGCGGGTGTAGCCGCCTTCGTCCATGACGCCGATGTCGCCGGTGCGCATGAAGCCGTCGGCCGTGAAGGTCTTGGCGTTTTCTTCGGGCTGGTTGTAGTAACCCACCATCACGTTGGGGCCGCGGATGCAGATCTCACCCGAGCTGCCCACGGGCAAGGTCTTGCCTTCGTCGTCCTTGATCGCGATGTCGATGCTGGGCAAGGGCAGGCCGATGTTGCCGCTGAAGGTTTTTTGCGTGACCGGGTTGTTGGTGCCGATGGCGCAGGTCTCGCTCATGCCCCAGCCTTCGATCATGGCGCTGCCCGTGGCCGCTTGCCAGTGGTGGGCAGTGCCGGCCGATGCGGCCATGCCGCCGGCCTGGGTCAGCTTGAGCGATGAGAAGTCGATGGTCTTGAACATCGGGTGCTGCATCAAGGCGTTGAACAAAGTGTTCACGCCCGGCAGCATGTGGAAGGGGCGCTGCTTGAGCACTTCGATGAACTTGCCAAAGTCACGCGGGTTGGGCACCAGCGTCATGTGCGAGCCTTGGCGAATGGCCAGCAAGCACAGGGTCAAGGCGTAGATGTGGTACAGCGGCAGCGCGGCAATGCTGTTGACTTTGCGCAGATCGCCAATGTCGGCCAGCGCAGGCGAGAACCAGGCTTCGGCTTGCAGCATGGCAGCAACCACGTTGCGGTGGGTCAACACGGCGCCTTTGCTCAGGCCGGTGGTGCCACCGGTGTATTGCAAAAAGGCGATGTCGTCCAAGGACTGTTTCACAGCCTTGAGGCTCATGCCTTTGCCTTGTGCAATGGCTTTCTTGAACGGTGTCACCGTGCGACCGCCTTCGAGCGACAGCTCGTACTCCGGCACCAGCTTGGCCAGGTGGCGCACCGCAAATGTCAACCAGCGGCCATACCAGGTGCCGAGCAAGTCTCCAATCGAGGCCACCACCACATGCTGGATGGCCGAGTGTTCCAGCACCTCTTGCAAGGTGGCGGCAAAGTTTTCCAGCACCACGATGGCCGTTGCGCCCGAGTCCTTGAGCTGGTGCTGCAGTTCGCGGGCGGTGTACAGCGGGTTGACGTTCACGCAGGTGTAACCGGCCCGCAACACAGCGGCCATGGTCACGGCAAACTGGGGCAAGTTGGGCAGCATGATGGCCACGCGGCTGCCTGGGGCCAGACCTTGGCTTTGCAGCCAGGCCCCCAGGGCGGTGGACAGCTGGTTGAGCTCTTTGTAGCTCATCCACTGGTTCATGCAGACCGAAAACGGGTTGTCTCCATGCTGGCGAAAAGCCGTTTCCAGCAAGTCCGTCAGGCTGTTGTACTGGCTGGGGTCCACTTCATGGGCCACGCCTGCGGGATAGTTCTTCTGCCAAATACGTTCCATGTGCATTGCTCCTCTGTGCAGCCATTGTCGTCAGCTCTTGCGCGGGGTGTGATCGGGCAAGCCCTTGGTCAGTTGTTCAACGGTCTCAGACGTGACAAATCACCTGTATTGGCGCAGTGCTCGTTTTGGAGGCAAAATCAGGGAATACCCTAGGCATCACCATGACATCTGTCACACCCTCTCAATCCGGATTTTGGCGTCAGCTTTGGCGTCGCATGTTGCCTGCGGTGGACGGACAGCCCCCCGGTGGGCAAAAGCCCGGTTCCCGCTGGATCCCCATTCGTTCTTTGGCTGCGCGGCACAAGCCCCGCATCCAGAAGCACTTGCTGTCGCTGGAGCCCCAAGACCGTTACCTGCGCTTTGGCTACCCGGCCACCGACGAGCAAATCGAGCGTTACGTCGCGGGCCTGAACTTCGTGCGCGATGAAATCTTTGGCGTCTTCAATCGGCGTCTGGAGCTGGTGGCCATGGCCCATCTGGCTTATTCGGTCGATCCGCAATGGGCCACCTGTGCAGAGTTTGGGGTGTCGGTCGATACCCGACAGCGCGGCAAAGGGCTGGGAGCCAAGTTGTTTGGGCATGCGGTGATGAACGCCCGCAACGAGGGCGTCAGCATGTTGTTCGTGCATGCCCTGAGCGAGAACGTCGCCATGCTCAAAATCGCCCGCCATGCCGGGGCGCGTGTCGAGCGCGACGGCAGCGAGAGCGAGGCCTACCTCACGGTGCCCGAGGCCACCCTGGACAGCCAGGTCAGCGGTCTTTTTCATGAACAGATGGCCGAGATCGACTACCAGCTCAAAATGCAGGCCAAGCAGTTTCGCGAGTGGTTGGGCACGGTGCAAGAGATCCGCCAGGGCGTGCGCGATGCGCGCCACCCCGGCGACAAGCCCTGATTTCAGGTTTTGTCATGTGAATCCGCTATCCTTGTGGCTTCGCAATAACAGCATGTCCTGCATTCCTTGACTGTGTCAGACCCTCACCCTGCGCGCCCCGCTGAGCGCGAAGACAAGCGCAGTTTTCTGCAAAAGCTGGCCGAGTTCATCCATCCCGGCCCCGATTCTGCGGACGAGTTGATCGAAACCCTGGCCGAAGCCGAGGACAACCACATCATCAACGCCGAGAGCCGCCTGATGCTTGAAGGCGTGATCCGCATGGCCGACATGACGGCGGGCGACGTGATGGTGGCGGCCCCCCGCATGGACTTGTTGAGCATCGACGATCCCTTTGATCAGTTGCTGCACCAGGTGATCGAGACCGCGCACTCGCGTTTTCCGGTCTTTGAGGGCGAGAAGGAAAACATCATTGGCATCCTGATGGCCAAGGACTTGCTCAAGTTGCAGCGTGCGCCTGAATTGAACATCCGCGCCTTGCTGCGCCCGGCCGTGTTTGTGCCTGAAAGCAAGGGTCTGAACGACCTGCTGCGCCAGTTCCGCGACAACCGCAACCACCTGGCCATCGTGATCGACGAATTTGGCCGCACCGCTGGCCTGATCACCATCGAAGACGTGCTCGAACAAATCGTGGGCGAGATCGAAGACGAGTTCGACATTGCCGATGACGACGGCGATATCTTTGGCTTGCCCGACCGCAGCTTTCGCGTCAGCGGCGACACTTCGCTGGAGCGCGTGAGCGAAGCCTTTGGCGTGAACCTGCAGGAGGCGCGCGAAGACACTGAGGGCCCGGACTTCGACACCATTGGCGGCTTGATCGCGCACGAGATGGGCCATGTGCCCCGCCGTGGCGAAAAGCATGTGCTGGCCGGTTTGCAGTTCGTGGTCTTGCACACCCGTGCCGGTGCCGTGCGCTGGTTCAAGGTCTCGCCAGCGACCCACGAAACCGTCACGCCTGCATGAACCTGCTGCGCGGTCGTCCCCTGCTGTGGCCCGCACTGGCGGGCGCTGCCCAGGCCGCGTCGATCGCCATGCCCGGCAGTGGTCAGGCGCAGGGCTGGTTGCAGGTGCTGAGTCTGGCCATTTTTGCAGCCGGTCTGGTGCGCATCGCTGCATCGCCAGCGGCCTTACCCATCGCCGTGCGCCGCGCGGCCTGGTTCACGGGCGTGTTCGCCACCGCCTGGCTGGGCGGCAGTTTCTGGTGGCTTTATGTGTCCATGCACGATGTGGGCGGGCTTCCAGCGCCGCTGGCGGCGCTGGCGGTGCTGTTGCTGGCCTCGGCAGTGTCTTTGTTTTATGTCGCTGCAGCGGCCTCCTGGGTGGCCTTGAGTGGGCGGGTGCCGCCGCATGCACAGCCTGGCATGAGCAGCCTGTTGTTTGCGGCCGTGTGGACCCTGGCCGAACTCATGCGCGGGCAATGGTTCACCGGTTTTCCCTGGGGGGCGGGCGGTTATGCGCATGTGGACGGCGTGCTCGCCGTCTGGGCCCCTTGGGTGGGTGTTTACGGTCTCGGCTTTGTCGCCGCTTTTCTGGCCATGCGCCTGGCGCTGATCGGCTGGCGTCTGGCGGCGATCCGGCCGCTGGCTGTTGTGGGCCTCTTGTCTTGGGCCATGCAGGCTTGGTCGCCCGCCTTCACGGCCTCGGCCGGGGTGGGGCAGGTGGAGCTGCTGCAAGCGAGCATTGAGCAAAGCGTCAAGTTCGATGTGCGCAGCGGCATCCGCGACGCTTTGCAGTGGTACGACGAGCGCCTGCGCGCCAGCCAGCAATCGCTGGTGGTGGCCCCCGAAACCGCCATCCCGCTGCTGCCTCGCCATTTGCCCGAAGGCTATTGGGCCGGTTTGCAGCAGCACTTTGCACAGCCGGGTCGTCCGCTGGCCCTGATCGGTGTGCCTTTGGGCTCGCTGGCCGAGGGTTATGCCAACGCGGTGGTGGCCCTGGGGCCGCAGGGACAAGCCAACTACCGCTATGACAAACAACACCTGGTGCCCTTTGGCGAATTTATTCCACCCGGTTTTGCCTGGTTTGTGCGCCAGATGCAAATCCCGCTGGGCGACTTCAGCCGGGGCCGTCTGGACCAGCCGGCCATCGCCTGGCAAGGTCAGCGCCTGTCGCCCAATATTTGTTACGAAGACCTGTTTGGCGAAGAGCTGGCTGCGCGTTTCAAGGACGGTGATCAGGCCCCCACGGTCTTGGTCAATGTGAGCAACATCGCCTGGTTTGGCAACACCCTCGCGGTGGACCAGCACCTGAACATCTCGCGCATGCGGGCCATGGAGCTGGGCCGCCCCATGCTGCGGGCCACCAATACCGGGGCCACAGCCATCATTGACCACCAAGGGCGCGTCACCCAGCAGCTGCCGCGCTTTACCCGGGGCACGCTGGTGGGCCGCTACGAGGGCCGCACGGGCCTCACGCCCTATGCCCGCTGGGCGGCGGCCTGGGGGCTGTGGCCTTTGTGGCTGATCTGTGGGGCGGTGCTGGCGCTGGCCGCCTGGCGCAGGCGCGCGCGCTGACACGGCTTCCGCTGGCTGCAGTCAATGGGTGGAAAGAGGACTTTTTCACCCGCAAAGACCGTAAAATCAAGGGTTTGCGCATAGCTTGCGCCCATCCAACTTTGGCCAGCTCGCTGCTGGCTTCGCTTCGGTTATGTTGACCTTCCAGCAAATCATCCTCAAATTGCAGCAGTACTGGGACGCCCAGGGCTGCGCTTTGCTTCAGCCTTACGACATGGAAGTGGGCGCGGGCACCAGCCACACCGCCACGTTCTTGCGCGCCATCGGCCCCGAGCCGTGGAAGGCCGCCTATGTGCAGCCCAGCCGCCGCCCCAAGGACGGACGCTATGGCGAAAACCCCAACCGCTTGCAGCACTACTACCAGTTCCAAGTGGTTCTCAAGCCAGCGCCCAGCAACATCCTGGAGCTGTACCTGGGTTCGCTCGAAGCACTGGGTTTTGACCTGAAGAAAAACGACATCCGCTTCGTGGAAGACGATTGGGAAAACCCGACGCTGGGCGCTTGGGGTCTGGGCTGGGAGGTGTGGTTGAACGGCATGGAAGTCACGCAGTTCACCTACTTCCAGCAAGTGGGCGGTATTGACTGCAAGCCGATCACCGGCGAGATCACCTACGGCCTGGAGCGCCTGGCCATGTATTTGCAAGGCGTGGACAACGTCTACAACCTGCAGTGGACCGAGGGCTTGACCTACGGCGACGTGTACAAGCAAAACGAAGTTGAGCAATCGACCTACAACTTCGAGCACAGCGATGCCGAGTTCTTGTTCACCGCTTTTGGCGCGCATGAAAAGCAAGCCCAGCACCTCATGGGCGCACAGCTGGCCTTGCCTGCGTATGAGCAAGTGCTCAAGGCCGCGCACACCTTCAACCTGCTGGACGCGCGTGGCGCGATCAGCGTGACCGAGCGCGCCGCCTACATCGGCCGCATCCGCAACCTGGCCCGCAGCGTGGCCCAGAGTTATTACGAAAGCCGCGAACGTCTCGGATTCCCGATGGCCCCGCGTGAATGGGTTGCCCAAATGCCCAAGAAAGCCGCGTGAGGGAGAACGACATGACGACACAAAATCTGCTGGTGGAACTGTTTGTGGAAGAGCTGCCCCCGAAGGCGCTCAACAAGTTGGGTGCGGCGTTTTCGGGCGTGTTGGCCGAACAACTCAAGGCCCAAGGTCTGGCCTCTGCTGACGCGGCTGTGACCGCTTTTGCCTCGCCCCGCCGCCTGGCCGCCCATGTGACCGGTGTGCTGGCGCAGGGTGCCGACAAGGCGGTGCAACAAAAGCTGATGCCCGTGACCGTGGGCCTGGACGCTGCGGGCAACGCCACACCCGCTTTGCTCAAAAAACTGCAAGCCCTGGGTGCCGATGTGAGCGACCCAGCCGCTGCCGTGGCCGCGCTCAAGCGCCAGCCTGACGGCAAAGCCGAAGCCCTGTTTTACGACAGCGTGGTCAAAGGCGCTTCGCTGCAAGCGGGCTTGCAAAAAGCTTTGGAAGAAGCACTGGCTAAGCTGCCGATTCCCAAAGTCATGCAGTACCAGCTCGAAACCGACTGCGAGCTGCCGGGCTGGAGCAGCGTGAACTTTGTGCGCCCCGCGCACAGCCTGATCGCCTTGCATGGCAGCACCGTGGTGCCCGTCAAGGCGCTGGGCCTGACAGCGGGCAACAGCACGCAAGGCCACCGTTTTGAAGCCAAGGTCTCGCCCGTGGTCTTGGCGCATGCCGACCAGTACGCCGAGACCTTGAAGACCGACGGCTCGGTCATCGCCAGCTTTGCCGAGCGCCGCGCCGAAATCGTGCGTCAGCTGCAAGCGGCGGCCGCCAAGGTGGGCAACGGTGCTCGCCCGATCGAAGACGAGGCCCTGCTGGACGAAGTCACCGCGCTGGTTGAGCGCCCCAATGTGCTGACCTGCCAGTTCGAGACCGAGTTCCTCGATGTGCCGCAGGAGTGCCTGATCCTCACGATGAAGGCCAACCAGAAATACTTCCCCTTGATCGATGCCTCGGGCAAGTTGACGAACCGGTTTTTGGTGGTGAGCAACATCACACCCGACGACGCGTCGTTTGTGATCGGTGGCAACGAGCGCGTGGTGCGCCCGCGCCTGGCCGATGCCAAATTTTTCTTCGACCAGGACCGCAAAAAGACGCTCGAATCGCGCGTCGACGGCCTGTCCAAAGTGGTCTACCACAACAAGCTGGGCACGCAAGGCGAGCGCATGGCGCGTGTCTGCGCCATCGCCAAGGCGATTGGCCAGCAAGTCGGTGGCGATGCCCTGGCCAAGCAAGCCGAGCAGGCCGCCCGTTTGGCCAAAACCGATTTGCTGACCGACATGGTCGGTGAGTTCCCTGAGCTGCAAGGCATCATGGGCGGCTACTACGCCCGCCACGATGGCCTGAGCAGCGATGTGGCCGAAGCGATTGAAGACCACTACAAGCCCCGCTTTGCGGGTGACGAGTTGCCTCGCAACAATGTGGGCCTGGTGGTGGCGCTGGCCGACAAGCTCGAAACCCTGGTCGGCATGTTCGGCATTGGTAACGTGCCCACGGGCGACAAAGACCCGTTCGCGCTGCGCCGCCATGCTTTAGGCGTGATTCGCATGCTGATCGAAAAAGACGTGGCGCTGGGCTTGCCCGAGTTGCTGGCGCTGTCTGCGCCCGTGTTCGGCGACAAAATCGCAGGCGGTGCAGACGCTTTGATCGACTTCATCTACGACCGACTGTCTGGCAGCCTGCGCGAGCAAGGCTTCAGCGCGCAAGAAGTCGACGCCGTCATGGCCCTGCGTCCCGCCCGCCTGGGCCAGGTCAGCCAGTTCCTGTCGGCTGTGCGCGCCTTTGCCGCCTTGCCCGAAAGCCCCGCATTGGCCGCCGCCAACAAACGCATCGGCAACATCTTGAAGAAAGCCGGTGAGGTGGACGCCCACGTCAACACCGCACTGCTGCAAGAAGACGCCGAGAAGAACCTCTACGCCGTCATGCAAAAGCTGCTGCCCGAGTCCGAGGCGCAGTTCAAGGCCGGAGACTACACCGCCAGCCTGCAAACCCTGGCCGCGCTGCGCGCCCCGGTCGATGCCTTCTTTGACGACGTGATGGTCAATGCCGAAGAAATGGACCTGCGCTTGAACCGCCAGGGCCTGCTCAAGAGCCTGCACGTGGCGATGAACCGCGTGGCCGATTTGTCGCGACTGGCGGCCTGACCGAGCCATGAACGTCAACTTGAAGCTCGTCATCCTGGACCGTGATGGCACCATCAACCGGGCCAGCGAAGAGTTCGTCAAGTCGCCCGAGGAATGGCACCCGTTGCCCGGCTCACTCGAGGCGATCAGCCGGCTCAACCATGCGGGCTTTCATGTGGTGCTGGCCACCAACCAGTCGGGGTTGGGGAGGGGTCTGTTCGACATGGCCGCGCTCAATGCCGTTCACAGCCACATGCTCAAAACGCTGGCCGCAGCCGGTGGGCGCATCGATGCGATTTTTTATTGCCCGCATGCGCCCGATGAAGGTTGTACCTGTCGCAAGCCCGCACCCGGTTTGCTGCACCAGATTCAAGAGCGCTACGGGATTGACCTCAAGGGCGTGCCCTATGTGGGTGACAGCCTGCGCGACATGCAGGCCGCCCAAGCGGCGGGCTGTGCGCCGCACCTGGTGCTGACCGGCCGCCACCCCGACGTGCAGGGCCAGGCGCTGCCGGCCACCTTCCCGGCCGACACCCAGGTGCATGCCGATCTGGCCGCTTTTGTCGATCACCTGCTGGGTGAAACCTCCTCTTCGAACTGAGTCTGCACCCCATGAATTTCATCCGCGCTGTTCTTCACATGCTCTGGATGGCCGTCACGGTCATCCCCTGGGCGCTGTTTGTGGTGGTCATTTCTTACTTCGTGAGCAGCACACGCTTGTACTGGATCTGCGCGGCTTGGCTGCGCCTGTCGGTCAATGCGGGCACGGTGATTTTGGGCATCCAAAACCGCATCCAAGGCATGGAGAATTTGCCCCAAGGCGCGAAAGATCCCGCCGTGTTGCTGGTCAAACACCAGTCCACCTGGGAGACCTTCGTGATGCCGGCGATCATGCCGCACCCCTTGGCCTATGTGTTCAAGAAAGAGCTTTTGAGCGTGCCGTTTTTCGGTTGGGCCATGGGCCGTCTCGACATGATCCACATCGACCGCAGCCAGCGTGCACGTGCCTTTGCCAAGGTGGTGCAGCAAGGCCGCCGCCTCATGCAAGAAGGTGTGTGGGTCATCATGTTCCCTGAAGGCACGCGCATCCCGCGCGGCCAAAAAGGCGAGTACAAAACCGGTGGCACGCGCCTGGCCATTGCCGCCGGTGTGCCGGTGATCCCGATCGCCGTGACGTCTGCGCGTTGCTGGCCGACCAAGGCCTTCGTCAAAAAGCCCGGTGTGGTAGACATCTCGATTGGCCAGGCGATTCCGAGCGAGGGACGCAGTGCCGAAGAGTTGATGCAGGAAGTCGAAAACTGGATCGAAGCCGAAATGCACCGGCTCGACCCCGAGGCCTACCCCGCCTCGCACTGAATGAAGACAGGGCGAACCATGCGCGCGCCACTGCAGTTTGTGCTGGACTTTTTCACCGGAGGCGATCCGGTGATGCCTGTGCCGCAGGCGTCACCGACCAAGCAACCGTCTCGTGAAGCAGCGACCACGCCGGCCCCCTCTGCTGAGCCCCGGGCCACACACCCAGCCCAGCCCCATGAGGTGTCGGCGTCGCATGCTTTGCCTGAGCCCTCGGGCTTCACCCACCCCGCCGCCAACCGGCATGCCGTCTTGCATGGCATGACCGTCTCGTTTTTGTTCGAGCGCTCGCGCCGCCGCAGCATTGGCTTCATGGTCGGGGCCGAGGGCTTGGTGGTCCGTGCGCCCAGCTGGGTCACGCTGCGCGAGGTGGATGCGGCGGTGCAAGAAAAAGGCGCTTGGATCGTGGCCAAACTGCAGCAGGCCAAGCAGCGACAGACCGAGCAATTCCAGCAAGCCATCGAATGGACGCATGGCGCGCAGGTGCCCTTTTTGGGCGGCACAGTGCAGCTGTGTGTGCTGGAGCGCGGCACGCCGCAAGCCGCGCCTGCCGATGTGCAGCGCTTGCCCGTCAGTGTGCCGCCCGGCGCATCGGCCACACAGGTGCGCGAGGTGGCCGAGGCCTGGCTCAAAAAGCAGGCCCGCACTTTGTTTGAGCAGCGCCTGCAGCACTTCGCGCCCTTGCTGGGTGTGCGCTGGAGCAAGCTCAGCCTGTCGAGTGCCAGCACCCGCTGGGGCAGTGCACGCAGCGACGGGCACATCCGCCTGAACTGGCGGCTCATTCATTTGCCGGTCAGCCAGATCGACTACGTGGTGGTGCACGAGCTGGCCCACCTGCGCGAGATGAACCACAGCCCCCGCTTTTGGGAGACCGTGGGCGAAGTCATGCCCGACTACGCGCAGCGGCGCAAAGCCCTCAAAGAATTCCCGGTGGGGCTGGCTCAGGACTGAGCGGCTTTGAAGCGGTAAACCCCATCGGCGTGCAGCTCGCGCTGCAACTGACCACCGAGCCACAGCAGGTGCAGGTGCGCCACCGACTCGCCCATGGCAAAGGTCATCTGGTGCACATTCAGCGGCCGCTTGAACAGCACGGGCAGTGCATCGTGGGCCGACAGGGCTTGCTCTGTGCAGGCTTGCAGCAGTTCGCTCAGCCGCTCGTCGTGGTGGGCGCGCAGCTGCGCAATGCGCTGCGCCGCGCCCCTGAAGGGGCGACCATGTGAGGGCAGCACCAGCGCGCTGTCCGGCAGGTCCTGCATTTTCGTCAGCGAGTCCAAAAACAACTGCAAGGCATTGCCTTGGGGTTCTTGCGCATACACACTCACATTGGTCGAGATCGAGGGCAGCAGCATGTCGCCGCTGATCAAGATGTCCCGCTCGGCGCAGTGCAAGGCCATGTGTTCGGGCGAGTGGCCGTAGCCGCTGATGCAGCGCCAGTCCTGGCCCAGGATGCGCACGGTCTGGTCGGCCATCAAGCGCACATAGGCTTGCGGCACCTGCGGCACCATGCTGGGGTAATAGCCCACGCGGGCCTTGATCTGCAAGAGGTCTTCGGTTTTGTTCCAGCCGTGGGCGGCATAAAACTGCATGGTGGGCTCGCCACCAAAATTGGACACGCCCGACTGCGCCATCACCGCCGACTGGTATTCGCTGGTGCTCATCCACAAAGGCGCTTGCCAGCGCTCGCACAGCCAGTGGGCCAGGCCCATGTGGTCGGGGTGCATGTGGGTCGCGATCACGCGCAAGATGGGCAGGCCCTGCAAGTGCGTGGCCTCGATGCTCAGCCAGGCCGCACGCGTGGCGGGGTTGTCGATACCGCAGTCCACCGCGGTCCAGCCCTCTTGCATCGCGTCCGTTTG
>Ga0228703_1001831_pt1 | contig 12525 bp, 13 predicted proteins | sample McNCre217_Aug_MG_3_FD_178020 | JGI IMG/M metagenome (GOLD analysis project Ga0228703, IMG submission 178020) | Freshwater microbial communities from McNutts Creek, Athens, Georgia, United States - 29-17_Aug_MG | ecosystem: Environmental > Aquatic > Freshwater > Creek | place: USA: Georgia... | reverse complement strand
GATTCCCGACCGCACAAACGACAAAAAGCCCGACCTGTCCTAAGACAAGCCGGGCTTCTGTTTAAGGTTCAATTGCTGATTGTTTTTGGTACCACCGCTGTACCTCAAGCAGCATCAGGGTGGTTTGGGCAGCGTCCTTGCTCAATTGAGCGCAACTCACCGCTCCCGCATCTCCAGCGGTAAGAGATAGAGCGTCGGCGGGGATGCTTGCAGCTCCTGCGGGAGCTTCGGAAACGGCGGACAAATCCCTGTCACCGGCTGTGGTGATGTTGCACACCCCGCCAACATGAGCATCAGGCTGGCGATCAGCCAGTAGCTTTGACCTTTTTGCGTATTCATTCGAGATTTCCTGCGTGATTTGAGATTGGGTCAACCGCACATCGGCGACGCGCTGCTCTTGCCTGGCCTGGGCCAGTGCGATCTTTTGCTTTTCGGCGTCCCAATCCTTCTGGACACGGGACTCGCCAACCTGCATCCCGCAAAGCAGCGCCATGGTCAAGAGAAGTGCGTCAAAGATGTGTGACCAGTTGGCCAGCAAGAATCGATTGAGCCAGTTCATGCCGCACCTCCGTCCAGAGACAGTAGGTTGTGCTGCTTGATCAAGCCAATGACCTTGTCCGCATAAGCCGGGTCGGTGGCATAGCCTGCCTGCGCCAGCGTCTTGGCAAACGCCTGGGCAGTGGTGCAAGCAAAGCAGGCCTTGTAGCGGGGGTTGCGCTTGAGGAACGTGGCGTGATCGTCGATGCTGGCCTGCCAACTCGGATACTTGCGCCACAAAGCAGGCACCATCACCCACTGACCCTTGATGAATTCCTTCGTGTTCATGGTCAGGGTCTGACCGCGCCATAGGCTGTCCGCCTTGATTCCGAAAAGGTTGTTGCCAGTCTTGGCCAAGGCAGAATCACCCCAACCAGACTCAAGTGCAGCCTGTGCAATGGTGATACTTGCTGGAACGCCACTTGCCTTGGCTGATGCAACGGCAGCCGTGGTGAGCCGCAGGATGAATTCACTGGGACTCATAGCAATTCCCTCACATCCTTGGCCACCTGATCGATGGATTCATCTCGTCGCTGATCAATAAAATTGAACAGCCAGCGCACGAGCGCCCAGCCCGGCAAGCCGCAGGCAAACATCAGCCCACCCATGGCGTACAGTCCTGTCGTTGAAAACGCCCAGTGATGAAGTTCGAAATACTCAATCGTCACCGCGCCGCCGCCAATGCTTGAAACAACTGTACTGATTAGTCCGACAGCCCATTCGCGCTTGTTTCGGGGAGGCGTCATAAGCATGACAACAACTGCAGCAAGCGTTGCCCCACTTGCAACAGCCCCCGCAGTACCTCCGATAGCTTTGTATGCGGCAGCCGCTCCCGCGACTCCGGAGCTTGTAGGTTCTGGCATTGATTTCTCCAAAAAAAAGCCACCGTGAGCGAACTCAGGGTGGCTGGTTACGAATTGAATTGTTGAGAACTGCTTTGTTCAAGCTGAAACGACAGGGATCGGGAAAGGCTTCACCGCATTGCCTTGTGGGGTCTGTTCTGCAAAACCAAAGATGTCTTTGCGATCGAGACGCAGCTCACCATCGATGTGCATCGGAATTAATCCCGTGAGGAATTCAATTACAGCAACAAAGATCGGTAGCGCATCCGAATACGCGTTGTCACAAGATGCATCCCAAAGCGCCTCTTCCAGAAACATGCATGCCCCTTTGCAGATTTGAAGCACAGGGCATTTCGGACACTCCTTTCGCTTGGACCAATGGGTTGATGTGGTGAGTGCGACTTGATCCATCTGATCTGTATGACCGATGCGGTGGGCCTCTCCATTGGGAGCCGTTGCCGCTGCGCTCACGTTCTGGCAAGTCAGCACATTGCCTTTGAGATCCACCGCGATGGAGTCTGGTTTATCCATTCCGCACTTCTGGCCGAGGCTGGATGCAGGTCGTTTTGTGCGCAAGGCGTTCACAAACGACATCATCCGATCTCGCACATTGGAGACGCGATCAGCTTTGCCTTGCCGAATTTCCTGAAACGCCTGGCGTCGATACGCATGAAACTCCTCAGGCCTGAGAGATAAGGACAAGCCACCAGCGTCATACGCATCGACAAATCCGCCCTCGCCAATCATGACCTTGGAGTCACCCGTGAGCTCTGTGAAGAACGCCTGAATCGCAGCACGCGACTGGTTCGATCTATTCACCATCGCGTTGAAGCTAAAACGCCCCCGAGGGGCGAGTCGTTGGTACAGATCGAGGATGGCTTCTTTGACAGATGGGTCCTGTAAGGGATCTGGCCCACGCACGTATTGCCCCGGTCCGTCATGCGAAACACAGACCGTGAAGCCTAGGTCATCCAACCACTGGTTCAATTCAGCGTTGAGCAACGATCCGTTGGTGATCACAGAGAACCGAGCCAACGGGTATTTGGCACGTAGAGCTTCAGCCAACGGTCGCAATGTCTTGATGTAGACCAGCGGCTCACCACCCCAGAACTCAATCGCCTCAGGTGGGGTCAGTACCCAGCTATCAAGTGAGCTCAGGAAGCCATCCACATCATCTGGATTGGTTTCCAGATTTCTCGCCACGAATCGCTGGGAGCAGTATTCACAGGCGTAGTTGCAGGACAGACCTAGGGAGATTTTCAGGACCCGAGGGGTGGTCTTGCCCACAGGAGTCTCTTTGGAGGTCACTGACGCAATCTCTGCTGATGCACCTTGAGTCACATCCACGGTACGAATCACAGAGTTGCCGTTGATATCGGTCAAGGTTGATTCCATGTTGTCGTAGATGAGCGGCACCACAGTGAATGTTCGCGGATCACTTGCCGCAATCAAAAATTTAGCCATTGAGTTTTTCTACCTTGATGTTGAGAAGCACTTGCATGAAAGGCTCTTCGCCCATGTAGGGCTTTTGGAAATGCACAGCCCGTGCATCGAAGGCCACCAGCAAACCCCTGTGAGGCTTGATCCAGTACTTGGCGTGCGTCTCCCACGGCATCAGGCATTTGCCAAAACCTGAGGACCGCCAGTCGGGATTGCAAATGGCGAAGGCGTTAGGACCGTATTGATTGACCTGCTCCTGTAAATCAAGTAGCGGATCAAGTTCAGGACCGTTTGGGAAATACACCGCTTGAAGATGGCATTCATCTTCGTCAGAGTGCGGCATGATCTCCGTCCCCGCATACCGGACCACCTCGCGTCCTTGCAAATGCGTGATGCGTCCACTAGGGCCGATGAACTCTCGTTGAATCAATGTGAGCGCATTGCCAGCTAATTGCTTTGCGCTGACAATGGTTCCATCAAAGATGTTGTGTGCTTGCCTATTCCAGACCTCACCGCCCTCGGTTTTCATTGACGCGTAAACGGTCATCAGGTCGTCGTAGAGCTTCTGGTCAAACTCAGGCCCAGTATCTAGTGACCACATGCCCACCGTGGTGGGAAAGAGTTCTAGCCTCATGACACACTCACCACCAGGTCATCGGTGCCTGTGAATAACTTGAACCCCGCCTTGATCTTGGCAGTGTCCCCCGTGGCCATACCGTCTGGTCGAAATGTCGTAGAGCCAGCACCCTTGAACGTGGTGACTCGGCGTGCTGACAAATAGCCAGCTGTCGCATCCAGATATACATCAGCTTCACGATCCAAGATGGGTGTTCCATCTGGCGTTTCCAGCTGAAAATTCACAGCCACCTCACCCGCCAATGCCACCTCAGCTGACTTGCTGCCGACAAACTTCACGACTGGCAGCGTTTCCTCCCGCACAAGTGCCAGAGTGATTGACGGGATGACATCAAGGTTACTGCTGGTCTTGACAAGCACAGGGTCAAATACATTGAAGCCAAGCGTCCAGTCTTCCAACGGTGATGTTTTGAAAGGCACCAGGATATGGCCAATGGGATGCGCCTGCAAAACTGATGCGTGATACGCCTGTGCATCCATCTTGGATGCGAGCGTTGCAACATACAGATTTGGCGTCTGCGTGAAGAACGCTTCAGGTGTCGTGTACCGCTCCATCACTCCAACAGGGGCATAGAGCATGAAGCTTGCGTGGTCACCAAACTCGGGATGCTGCGTCAGAGATTCAAGGTCAATGACGCGCTGATAGACAGGCTGGCCAAACACACCGAAGTCGCCACGCCACTCCGAGATGAGTGACTGATCAAAGAACTTCCCGCCGATCGGATGCTCTTTTGTGTGATCGCCGACATACTCCCGTTGCATGATGGAGCGAACTGAGAATGTGATCGTGGTGTCCTTGAGCGAGACATCCAATGCAAAGGGAGGATTCTTGTTTCCTAAATAGAGTTTCATGTTCTCCCCTTAGCAACAATTGCAATCGCAGTTGCAGTTGTATCGAGTGCCATAAGCACCCAGTCGCATCGTGCCACCCTGATCAAACAGGGTAACGAGGTTGTAATAAGGATAGGGAGCTTGATCGCCGCAGTTGTAGCAGTTGTCTGTGATCTGACAATTCGGCGCACCTTGCCAACCAGAAGATGGGTTGTTATTGACGCGTACACAGTTGCTGACCGTATTGAAGAAATAGTCATGCAACCAGCCGTAGTTCGCAGTCCACATAGAGCCGCTGTTGTTCATGTACATATCCCAATTGCCATCGGATTTCAAAAATCCCATGAGCCCTTGGTTGTGGTGCAGATAGCGCGTGCCCCAGTCCTGATCGACCATGTCCAGGTAGTTGGCCGTACTGGCGATCTGCAGACGCGGCACTGTAAGCGTGCCTGACATGGTGTCGCCAGACTTGGCCACCCGACTAGAGAGATCAATCGGAATGGATGAGTTACCGTTGGCGTCTGGCCCAACACCGTTGACGGATCGAACGAATGCAGTGGAATCGTAACCATCGAGCTTGTCCGCATCAGCCGCTTTTGCCGTGATGCCAAGGTAGGTCGCGTTGTGGTTATGCCCAAGAGCTGCATAGGCCGCATCGTGGTTGTGACCAGCTAATGCGAAACCTGTGGAATCAATGCCATCCAGTAAATCAGCGTTGGCAACCTTGCCCACTGTGGCCGACAAGTCGATCACCATCTTCCAAGTGGCGGGGCTGACCACGGTGAGGACGTAGAGCTTTTGCTCATCGGTCCTGAAACACGGCATGCCTTGCTGTAGGTTCACCGTCGGAAAGGAAGTGCCACTGGAGAGTGAGAGCGCCGTCTTGTCGTTGTTCAGGATCTGGGACAAGGAATCCGAGAGCGTCGTGGTGGATGGGATTTCGGTGTAATTCTGCATTTGGTTTCTCTTCAGTAACCCTGTGCGACCCAGGAGATGGCCCCAGTCACTCGCGTGCCAGAGGTGTTTTCAAGGACAGCGGTAAAGCCGGTGGTGGTGACTGAACCCAGGATTCGGGGGACGGATACCGTGGTGCCGCCTTTGAAGGTCAGCGTGACTTCAGGTGCCACGCGGAACTGCCTGGTGAACACCACAGTCACGCCATTGGCGGCTGTGACCACCTGCGCCGTGCCCCGATCAAAGACATCGGGAACGTCCACCGTAACCCTCAAGCCATCGATGTAGCCACGGTCGGCATTCCTGGAAGTCAGGATCGCCCTAAAAAGCGCGCGCTGGTAGGTGTAGTCGCCCTGGATGAAATCCCGGAAGTTGGTGTATCCGGGTGGATGACCTGACTCCAGGATGTCCATGAAGTCCTGCTCGGTGATCTCGGTGCTGGCAACGATCATGTCGCTGATCACCCCATTGGCCCGGCGACGATACTGTTCGGCAAGGTTCAGGGCTTCACTGATCTTCAAGGTCTGGGCTCGGCGCAGTGCCTCCGCAATCGCAAAGCCCTCACTGATGGCCAGTCGGTACGCAACTGTTCTACCCAAGCCCTCAGCAAACAAGAAGGTTTCCGCTACTCGTTTGACGTGTGAACGTGCAAGCGCATCACTCATCCCAAAGCTCTCGCTTTGAGGCTTGGTCATGGCCTTGGAAGGCTTTTCTACAAAGCTCAGGCTCTCCGATACCCGCAGGATGTAGGCGATCAGGTCCGTGTATGTCTCAGCCAGCGCCAGCGTTTCGTACTTGCGCAAGGCCAGTTGCCGGGCCAGCCCTTCGGCCACCTGAAACACCTCAAACACTGCCTTGGTGCCGGAGCGGGCGTACTTCTCCGAGAAGGTCAGCGACTCCACGAAACGCAGCACAAAGGCGATCAGGTCGGTGTAGGTCTCCACAAAGTTCAGGGTTTCGAACTTGCTGAGGGTCACCGCCCGGCTGGGCTTTTCTGCAAAGGCCAGGCTCTCGGAACTGCGCTTGACGCCCAGTTTTTGGACCAACTCGGCAAAGCTCAGGTCTGTGGCCACGCTCAGGGCGTAGACGGCGGGGTACGCCGTTGACCAGTTCTTGCCTGCCGTGGCGCTGCCCCAGGTGAAGGTGCCAGAGGCCCAGCTGTAGTTGGCCCCCGGGGAGCTGGAGACGTTGACGGTCTCGGCCATCTCAGGCGCCCGATCAGCTCATGGTGAAGGTGAAAACGGCCGTGAGGCTGTCGTCCACCCCCTTGTTCACCACGGGAAAGACCACCCGGTCAAACATGATGCCCGCCGAAGCCGCGTTGAAAACGCCCGCTTCGGTGAGCGCCCCGGTTGCGTCGCCTGCTGCGTAGTTGGCCGTGAAGGTGAACACCTTGGTGCCAGCAGTGTGGGCGTAAGTGGCCGCGTTGCGCTTGATCTCGGTGACCAGTGCCGTCTGCGTGGCGGCAGCGGCCGTGGTGCCGGTCCCCACTGCAATCCAGCCCATGACGCCCGGGCGGCTGCCCGAGTTGCCAATGGCATCAGCGACGAAGTCAAAGCCGCCGTTGACGATGATGTTGTCCTTGTGCACCACCTCGACCTCGCCCGTGGGCTTGGCCAGCAGCAGTGTGATCGAGCCTTTGATGCTCATGCCTTCTTCAATCATGGAGTTTTCCGTTTCTTTAAACAAAACGGGCGCTGCACCTTTCGATGCAACGCCCGGGTTGGGAACTGTGGTTTGGGTTTAGTAAAGCTTGAGTGCCGTGTAACCGGAAGTGGGTAGCAGCGGACTGCTTGCGCTTTGCACCTCCCCTCCCATCTTTCCGACAAAGAGCCTGCGCTCGGTGGCCGTCTGGCATACGCCCAGGCAGATCCGGTCGCTGATGTTCACGGTGTATGGCACCACGATCCGGTTGAAGAGCTGGTCCTCCAGGAAGAAGGAACCCGCCACCGCATCGAAGCCAACTAACAAACTCACCCCTGATCCGGAGGCTGTCCAGATGACCGAGGTGGTGATCTGGTTCGGGATGAACCAAAAGCTCACATGGAATACCCCTGGAATGCTCACACCCCAGGAGATCCGGGTTGTGTCCTTGATGAGTACCCCACCGCCGTAGCGACCGTCGCCATAGCTCACACCGATGGCCTCACCACTGGCGGGACTCCCATAGCCTGCCAGCACCCCATTGAGACGCCAGCCGTACAACTCCCCCGCCTGCAGCGTGTCTTCGCGCGCCATCTGAAAGCGGGCCTCGATGCTTTTGAGGGCACCGTCATAGGTCCACTGCCGCTTGGCCGCATTGCTGCTCCAGACATAGTTCGCCGTAGACCAGGTCTCCCGGTCGTCCAAAGTGGCCCCGATGCTGGCCAGCAATGTGTTCTGCGCCCGGTAGCTGGTGGGCAGATTCACCTCGAACAGATACTCAGACTGCGCCACGCCACTGTCCATGCGCAGCACGTCCAAGCTGTTGACCGACTCGACCGATGCGAAGTGTTTCACCCCGGGAAACCGGGTGGCCTGCGCATCGATGGTGACCAGCAAGTTGGCGTTCTGAGGCTGGGCCACCACGGTAGAGACAAAGGTGGCCTCATCGGAATAGATGCCGGGCGATGCGATCGCCTTGATCCAGAAACTGCGCTCACCGTCAAAGCCCGAGGGCAGCGTGAAGCTGCTGGACTTGACCTCGGCAATGAAGATCGAAGTGTCCCAAGCCGTGCCTTCGCGCAGCTCATAGGCCACCACTTCGGGTTCAGCATTGGGCAGCCACCGAAACTCCAGCCGGTTGGCCGACTGCACCACATCGAACTGTCGAACCGCAGCAGGTGCCAGCAGAGTCAACAGAAAGGTGGTGACGTGCTGGCTGTACTTGCCCGAGGTGTCGAACGCCCGGATGAAGTAGTTGTACTGACCAGATTCACTCTGATCGTGCACGAGCTGGGTGCCAGCGGTTTGCCCAACCAATGCGCCAGCATCCCAGCCTGTGCCCACGCGAACCTCGTACCCTGCCAGATCGGCATCGGTATTGGCGCTCCAACGAAGTAGCAGATCGGTCGTGCGACGCAGCACCACAAAGTCCTGCACATCGTCGGGCGGCTGCAACTTGCCCAAGATGGTTTGGCTCAGCGTGGCCGATGCCCCAAGCTTGCCGGACACCCCCACAGCCCGCACGGTGAACACATAGTCCCCAGCGTCGGCGTTGCGGATCTCCAGATAGGTTGCCGAGACCCGGGGCAGCGTGACGGTGTTGCCACCATTGACCCGGTAGCTCACCTGGTACTCCATTGCCCCGAAGACTTGCTCCCAGCCTACCTGAATGAGCACCAGCGCTTGGTCTTTGACCCGGTACAGGCTCTCGTTGACCAGCAAGCCCAAGGGCGCTACTGGCGTAGTGGAAAGCAAAGTGATGTCGCGCGGCTGTAGTGCCAGCCCACGCTCGATTGCGTCGTACTTGCTCGGGTTATGGGCCAGTGCCGTGACCTCATGGATGCCTGGCTCGCTCTCCGCGATCTGCACCACCCTGAACAGTTGCGTCTCCACTTGGGTGGAGGCCAGAACCCAGATGGCACCCACCTGCGGTGCCGATGAAAACGCGCTGGTTACACCGACTGTGCGGCCAGACAGAGATCCGACTTGGCGCTCCTCCACCGCTCCCGTGGGCAGCAGCACAGAGATGCGCCACGAACCGGCGGGAAGGTCCTGATCCAGCGTGACGCTCACCGTGGTTGCCGCAGCGATGCGTCCACCCAAGCGTAGGCCACCCCGGCTGCTGTCTGCAACCTTGATGACATCGCCGGGACGAACAACAGCGCCTTCCAGCCCTGTGCGGAAAGTGATGATTTCCGATTCGGACTGCTCGGAGTACAGCAGCCACTTGCCCACCCGGTTGGCCTGGCCACGAGATGTGCAGCCCATGGCCACCACATCGGCCTGCACCACACCATAGCGTGCAATGCCCGCCATGTCCTCGACGTATTCCACCTTCTGACGGTAGAAATCGTCGGGGTCGGTCCAGCTGACCAGAGCCACCGTGTGCCTGGCCTTGGCGGACGATCCTTGGTAGGCGAACTCGCCACCGATGACATTGGCTGCCGTGAACTGGTAGACGGGATCCTGGGGCGCATCCTGCGTCACGGTGATGGCACCGCCAGACCAATAGGCCATGCCCCTAAAAATCGAGGCCATGTCCTGCACCACCTTGTAGGCCTGCTCGCGGCTTTGCAGGTACAGGTTGCAGGTGAAGCGCGGCTCATAGCCGCCCAGTCCATTGGGGACCAGTTCGTCGCAGTAACGGGCCACCCGGTACAGCGCCCACTTGTCCACTTGCGACTCGGGAATGAAACTGCCCAGCCCGTAGCGGGTATTTGTCACCAGGTCATAAAAGCACCAGGCTGGGTTGTCAGTCCAGGCCACCTTGAAGGTGCCGTCCCAAACCCCGGCATACGAGCGGGTCTCGGGAAAGTAGTTCGAGGGGATCCGAACACGCAGGAGTTTGAGGTCATAGCTGCGCCGAGGAATTGAGGTGAACTGAGAGGCATCCACCCGCAGTGCCATCAGGGCGCTGTTGGGGTAGCGCAGCTTGCTCTCGATGACCTCGGTGTAGGACTCCAGAAACGTCTTGTTCTGCAGGCTCGTCTGTGTCGAGTCGGCAGTGATGCGGCGCAGACGAACATCCCACGGGCCAGTAGCAGTCAAAGGGATGTAGTAACTGCGCTGGTAGCGTGAGGTGGTCTTGCCAGACACCGTGTCGGTCAAAACCTGCACATACCCGGCTCCTCGCGCCTGCACGTCGATCGCGTAGCTGACCGAGGTGCCGTTGAGGTCTCCATTGGTGGTGTCTTGCAGCGTCAGGGTCGGGATGCTGACCTTGATGCGCACGGCATCCACGTCCGGATCGTTGATGGTTCGCACCACAGGCTGGTTGGCCTTGCACTCCACGCCCACGGCCACCTCGTTTTCTACCGAGGAAAAGCCAGGGATGTAGCTTTGCTGCTGCGTGCCGGGACGGGTTTCGAGCGTGACCCCCGTGAAGTTGTAGCTGCCGTCCGGGTTCTGGATCGGGGTGTCGTCGAGGTACACCGACTGCAAGCCAGCGGCCAGACCTTCGATTTCCCCCTCGCAGACCAGATCCACCACCCGGGCATAGGCCTTGGAGCGCAGACTGTCGGGGGCTTCCTGCGCTACTCGGGCGCTGCCGCCTCCACCCTTGCCGCCACCGCCTGCGCCAATGATCAATCCAGACTCAGGGGTGTTCATACAGCGATCTCGTCCACATCAATGCCCGCGCTGATCACGGCAGAACCGACGATGAGGCGGCCATAACCCACGGGTACGGGATGGCCCTGCGCAGTGGTGTTGACCGCCCCGTTGAAAACATAACTGGGCTGGTTCTCAGGTCGCTCGGACGGATCCTGCGCCTTGGCCGTCGGCGCAATCATCTGGGCCACACCTCCCAAAATCATGGATGTGCCCACCGAATACAGAGTGGCCTGAGACAGAAATGAACCTGCTGCGGCCCAGCCCATCGGGTTCCACCAAGACACTGCGATGAGGGCTGCTCCTAATAGGATCTGGCCCAGACCGTTGCCTCCTGCCCCGGATACGACCGGGGCGATGGTGATGCGTTGCTGGCCACTGGGCTCGTGCAACCGGTCTAGGCTCAAAGCATCACGCCCGGCCAGTACCCGGTAGCCCACCCCGCGCTCACCCGAGGCCACCAGCTCCCGCTCGAAACTGGAGAAGTTAGCGCACAAGGCTCGCACAGCCTCAGCCGCTGAGGCCACTGCCATCTTGTGGCGTCGCCCGAAGCGCTTGCCCAGTTCACCGAGAAGAAGGATCGTGACCATGCGGAAGTTCGTGCAAAAGTTGATGTCTTAAGGTGTGGGTGGTGATCTTTTGCCAGTAGCCGCCATAGACATCGCGGCTGGAAAGCCTGCCCTGCAGGTGATGCAAGATGAGTCCGTCGCCCAGGTAAATGGCAGCGTGATTCGGTACAGGCGATGCAACCTGCATCAGCAGGACATCGCCCGGATTCATGTCGGAGGCCTCCACCACGTGGAAACCCGCGCCAGCGAAGTTGTCCATGTACAGATTCCCGCCGCGCTTCCACCACTCGTCAAAGCGTGCGAAATCGGGCAGGTCAATGCCGCGCTCCTGGGCGTACCAGTCCCGGATCAGCGAGTAGCAGTCGAGCACGCCATGCGCCCATTCACGGCCGACCAGCGGGGCGACATAGCCTTGCGGCTGCAACTCGGTCCAATGCGCAGCCGGGAAACTCACGATGAACCAGGGCAGCGCCGTGGCTTCACAGGCCACACGGTCAGCCTGGCTGGGGTCAGGACGCAGATTGGGGTGGGAATGAAACACCCCCACGATCTCGCCAAGTTGGTCGGCGCGCACATAGTCCTCGGGGTGGATCACAAACTGATCGGTCCCCACGCCGATGTTTCGGCACGGGACATAGGTCTCCCGGCCCTTGTGAATGACGAGCAGACCACATGCCTCGCGGGGAAACTCCCGAGCAGCGTGGGACAGCGCCAGCGTCTGGTTGGTCTCGAGCATCACCGGATCAACCCCGCTGCAGGAAACCCGCCAAAGGGCAACTCGGCGTTCGCCCCGAAGCGCTTCTGACAGGACATCAGACGTTTGCCACAAGCATCCTGCGCTCGTGAGCTCACGGTTTCGTCATTGGCATTGAAGTAAGCAGTGCCGGTGTAACCACATTCAGAGCCACGGTAGAGCCAGGGGCAGACGTTTTGCACGATCTGTCGCCGGGGCAGAGACACCCCTTCCAGATCAAAAGCGGCCGCCAGCTCAAACTCGACCACATCCCGGGTTTCACGCGACTTGCGGTCAATGAAATACACATCGTCGGCAAACTCGGCTGAAGGATCGGCCGTGGAGTTGGCGCCTGAGGCGAAGTTCACCGCGTCCAGGTACTTCAATAGCGTTCGCTTGCGGGTGACCTTGGCCCCGACCAGGTCTTGGTAGGACAGGATGAGCGCGGTGATGCTGCCTGTGACGTTGGCCACCTTGAGCTTGGGGCGCGGCACCTGACCGTTGCCGTTGAACTCGAAGCCTTCGGCTTGAACGGGAAACGGCTCGTAGGTATTGCCCTGCCAGACCACCTGACGGCGCAGTTCATTGGTGCCTGCGTGAAACCGCACCACCCCCTCGCTGAAGAGAGACAGGTCCAGCACAAAAAGCTCGATGACCGCGCTCGGGGCCAGCTTCTGAATTTCTGAGGTGATCGCTTGGCTGGTCATGACAGATCAAACACCTGCCGGAA
>Ga0228703_1001822_pt1 | contig 12553 bp, 17 predicted proteins | sample McNCre217_Aug_MG_3_FD_178020 | JGI IMG/M metagenome (GOLD analysis project Ga0228703, IMG submission 178020) | Freshwater microbial communities from McNutts Creek, Athens, Georgia, United States - 29-17_Aug_MG | ecosystem: Environmental > Aquatic > Freshwater > Creek | place: USA: Georgia... | reverse complement strand
CCCGTCAGCGAGAACGTCGCCGCCGCGCTGGGTCGCCCGGTTTACGTGCTGCCGCAGCAAGACCACATGGCGCACCTGCAGACGCACTTGGCCTTCCTCAAGTCGCCGCTGTTCGGCTCAAACCCGGCAATCGTCAAGACGTACCTGTACCCCATGGCCCAACACCTGCGCGATCACGTCCTCAACTACTACCTGGTCGAGTCGCACAACGCCGTGGACAAAGCCCAGCGCGAAGAACTCATTCAGGACGAGGCGAGCGAGCAGGTCAAGGTCATCCTGCAAGTGCAGCAGATGATCGAGCAACAGCTCGGCGGACAGTTCGCTCAACAGCTGGCGCAACTCGACGAGATGGCGCAGAAGTACAAGCCCCAGCCGCCTATGCCGCCTGACAACAGCATGCAGGTTGCGCAGATCAACGCGCAGGTCAAGGGCCAGGAGATGCAGATGCGTGGTCAGATTGAGCAGGCCAAGCTCGCTCAGACCCAGCAGCGCGACGCGACCCAGGTACAGCTGGAGCAGGCCAAGATGGCCGACGCTCAGCAGGCCCGCGCCGAGAGCCTGCAAGCCGCGCAACTCAAAGAAGCCGCCGAGAACCAGCGCACCGCCGAGGAGATCGCGTCCCGCGAGCGCATGAACACGGCAGACAACGAAACCGCGAAACTGCTGGCCGCAGCCGAGATGGCTACGGGCGAGCGAGTCGCAGTGAGCACCGGCACCGGTATTAACCCCAACCCCTAAGGAGCAATCATCATGAGCGACAAACCAACCCCGGGCACCGTCCCTATGACTGGCGCACTCGTCAAGCAGCACAAGCGTATGGCTGCGGGTGAGAAAGTCAGCGGCCAGACGCTGCCCCCTGCGCCCAAAATGCCCAAGACCCCCGCGTGAGTCTTGAATCTCAACTTCTGAACCGCCTCAAGGCCGAGCAACAGCAGTTCGCTGTTGATGCCTTGAAGCGGCCAGTGGAGCGCGACGCTTTTGAGTACGGCTATCGCGTAGGAATGGTTGCGGGTTATGAGGCCGCGATCAATGTACTCTTGAAACTTCTAGATGAGGAGAAAAACCTTGACAATGATCTCTGAGGACGCGCTGGCAGAGGCTTTTCCGGCAGTAGATGCCGGCATTCAGCCTTTCGGTAGCCGTGTTCTGATTCAGATCCGCACTCCGAAGAAAAAGTCCAGTGGTGGTATCATCCTTGATTTCGGTTCGCAGGACACTGAAAAGTGGAACACGCAGGTAGGTAAGGTGGTAGCCGTAGGGCCGCTGGCTTTCCGCAACCGAAACAACATGGAACCCTGGCCAGAAGGCTCGTGGTGTGAGAACGGAGACTACGTCCGGGTCGCCAAGTACGGCGGCGACCGCTGGGAAGTACCCATCGGGAACGGCGAAAACGCTATGTTCGTGATTTTTAACGATCTTGATATCATCGGGCGTGTCACTGGCGACCCGTTGGCGATCAAGGCATTCATCTGAAAGGAGATGAGCAATGGCTGAAGTGATGAAAGAGAATGACGACGTTAAGGACGACGACATCGTCATCGTAGAAGACCCTAAGAAGCTCTCCGCAGCTGACGAGGGTGATGACCACGATGAACACGAAGACGATGATGACGAGCGTGTAAAGAATTCCGGGGATGACGATGACGTCAACCCTGATGACCCCGACGACAAAGAGCGTGAAGCGATTCGCGAGCGCCGTCGTCTTGAGAAACTGGAGCGCAAACAGCGCCGCGAAGACGCCATCAAGCGCGACAAGTTGGAGTTGGACTTCCTGCGCAAGCAGAACGACACCCTTGAGCGCCGACTGGCGGGCGTAGAGCAACGCACGCACCAGGCCGACCTGACGCAGCTTGACGCAGCGATTGCGCAGGCGATTGGTGAGGCCGAGATGGCTGACCGCGTGATTGCTAAGGCGGTGGAGGCCGGCAACGGTGAAGACGTCACCAAGGCCATGCGCTACCGCGACCAGGCCATGCAACGCGCTCAGCAGCTCCAGTTCCAGAAACAGCAGGCCGCTCAGCAGCGCCCCGCGACTCCGGCACTTGACGACCGCACGATGCACTTTGCCAAGGAGTTCATTGACGAGAACCCCTGGTACGACTCGCAGGGTCGCGACGAAGACTCGGCGATCGTTATTGCGATTGACCAGGCGCTCGCCAAGGACGGCTACAACCCGTCAAGCGAGGAGTACTGGAGCGAACTGCGCAAGCGGGCCGCTCGCCGCCTGCCTGAACGGTTCGGTAAGGACAACTCCGATTCCAGCTCTCGCCGTGAATCACAGCGTGAACAGCGCGAAGAGCGCACCCCACGCGGCGGCCCAGCGGTTGGCTCCGGTCGTGAACACGCGCCAGCTAGTACGCGCAAGGAGATTTACATCTCCCCCGAGCGTAAGCAGGCGCTGATTGAGGCTGGCGTCTGGGACGATCCGGTGTTGCGCATGAAGTACGTCAAGCGTTATGCTGAGTACGACAAAATGAACCGCGCTTGAAAGAGTTGCCTTTTTGTTTTTTCCACCCTATAATTGAAATCAATCGCTGAAAGGAGCGAGTACCATGACCGACGAACGACTGAAGAAATCCGCTGGAGAAGGCCGCGAGAACAGGGCGATGCAAGATCGCGCTGTGACCCAGAGTCGCGAAATTTCCGACGATGAGCGGGTTGAAATGTTCCGTCAGCAGTTTTTCCAGTCCTCTCTACCGGACTTGCCTAAGATCCCCGGCTGGCACACGTGCTGGCTCACTACGACTAACCCTCGTGATTCAATCCAGATGCGGATTCGTCTTGGTTACGAACCCGTGAAGCCCGAAGACGTTCCGGGCTGGGAATACGCCACAATCAAGACTGGCGACTGGAACGGCTTCATCGGGGTTAATGAGATGCTTGCTTTTAAGCTCCCTCTTTCGCTGTACGAAAAGTACATGCGTGAGGCGCACCACAATGCGCCCCTGCGCGAGGAAGAGAAACTCACCGATACGGCTGAGTTCCTGGAGAGTCAAGCTCGTGCATCGAAGTCGAAGCTGACAGTGGGTGAAGGTAATGCGGAGATTGGGCAAAAGCGGGAAGCGATCTTTGATCTTTCCTGACGCAACCTTTTAACCAATTAGGAGCCTACTATGTCTTCGACTAGCGCACCCTTTGGTTTTCGTCCGTCTTACCACAACAGTGGCCAGATGCGCCCGAAAGCCTACACGATCGCTAGCACCTACGCGGCCAACATTTTTAGCGGCGACCCCGTTAAGTTGACCGACGCCGGTGTTATCCAGCTCGGTACCAGTGATGGTACTCGCAGCGGCACTACTGACGGCATCACGCTGCTCGGTATCTTTGCCGGTTGCCAGTACCTTGACGCTACCGGCAAACCCACCATCAGCCCCTTCTGGCCCAGCGGCACCACCGGCACCGAAATCGTTGCCTGGGTGTATGATGATCCGGAAACGCTGTATGACGTGCAGTACAACAACCCCTCGCCCGGCACCACGGTTCAGACCGCTGTCGGCGAAGAGTGCGATTGGACTGTCGCTTCGCCCGGTGGCTCTACCCAGACGGGCCTGAGCAACACCTACCTCACCGCAATCCAGTCGACTTCTGGCCAGTTCCAGATCACCGGTTTTGCATATAACATCAACGACTCTTTGACTGATGCCTACGTGCAGGTTACCGTTCGTCTGAACGAAGCCGCATACAAGGCTCCGGTCAATAGCATTTAAGGAGGGCTTGAATCATGGCTACCCCAATGCGTAGTACCGACTTTCGGTCGGTAGTCGAGCCTATCCTTAATGAAGTGTTCGACGGTGTTTACAACCAACGTGCCGACGAGTGGAACATGGTGTTCCGCGAGCAAAAAGGCATTCCGCGCAACTACCACGAAGAACCCGTCCTGTACGGCTTCGGTGCTGCGCCGGAACTGCCTGACGGCATGGCAGTCAGCTACCAGTCCGGTGGCGTACTGTTCCTGCAGCGTTACCTCTACAAGGTCTACGGTCTGGCATTCAGCTTGACCAAGGTCCTGGTCGAGGACGGCGATCACATTCGTATCGGTCAGACCTACGCCAAGCACTTGGCGCAGTCGCTGATTGAGACGAAGGAGACGCTGGGCGCTAACATCCTGAACCGCGCCTTCAACGCCGCCTATCCCGGCGGCGACGGTGTGGCTCTGGTGAGTGCTTCGCACCCCATCGTGAACGGCACGTTCAGCAACCAGCTGAACACTCCTGCCGCTCTGTCGCAGACCTCCCTTGAGCAGATGCTGATTCAGATCCGCAACGCTGTTGACAACAACGGCAAGCGTATCCGTCTGACACCCAAGAAGATCGTTACTGGCCCCAGCAACGTCTTCCAGGCTGAAACGCTGCTCAAGTCTGTGTTGCGTGCTGGCACTGCCGACAACGACATCAACCCGGTGAAGTCGATGGGTCTGCTGGCCGAAGGTCAGGCCAACCTGTCGCGTATCACCTCGACCACCGCCTGGTGGGTTCAGACCGACGCTCCCGAAGGTCTGAAGTTGATGATGCGTCGTGGCCTGGAAAAGTCTATGGAAGGTGACTTCGAGACTGACTCCATGCGCTACAAGGCAACTGAGCGTTATACGTTCGGTTGGACTGACCCCCGTGGTGTCTACGGTACCGCAGGTGTCTAATTGAGCGGGGGGCTTCGGCCCCCCTCTCTAATTCCGGGGTTTCCCGGTGCAGCAGACAGTCCCGGCTGACGTCATGCAGACTGTTGCACCCTTGATTAACTCGCATGAGAGGAATGAGAAATGGCTAATACTACCTTTTCCGGCCCGGTAACGTCGCAGAACGGCTTCATCGGCGCGGTCACCGGTAACATCACCGGCAACGTCACTGGCAACGTGACGGGCGATATCTTCGCCAGCAATCAAGCACTTTCGGGCGCGGGCGCAGTCAATACGACTGACATGCTCACGTCGCTGACCACCACCGGCGCTGCCCAGGCTCTAACCCTGGCTAACGGCACCCTGGGTCAAATTAAAATCATCAGCCACGTGGTTGATGGCGGCTCTGCCGTACTCACTCCTACCACCAAAATTGGCTTCAGCACCATCACCTTCACCAATGTGGGTGACAGCGCGATGCTGATCTACACTGCTGCCGGTTGGGATATTGTTTCCCTGAACGGCGCTGTGGCGGCTTAATTTGGTGAAACGCGAGGGGGTCGTTTGATCCCCTCACTTTTAGGAGATAGGTATGGCGGACGCTGTTACTTCACAAACGATTCTTGACGGTGAACGCTTGTTCATCGGTAAGTTTACAAACCTTTCAGACGGAACGGGTGAGACAGCGGTCGTCAAGATTGATGTCTCCACGCTGAACCCGAACGCTGCCGGTAATGCCTGCAACGGTGTCAAGATCAACAAAATTTGGTCTACTACGCACGGTATGCAAGTTAGGATTCTGTTTGACGCGACCACAGACGCATTTGCCTGGGTTGTTCCGCAGAACTCGAATTACCTTATGGATTTTTCGACGTTCGGGGGTCTGCCGAGCAACGCGGGCGCGGGCGTCACGGGGGACGTTTCGTTTACTACGCAAGATGCAAGTGCTGGCGATTCTTACGCTATCGTGCTTGAGTGCATCAAGACTTATGGTACGCAGCCGTAAGGTGTCGGGATCATGGATTTGGCGCTGTTATGGAACACGGTTCTGTCGTTGTTCATCGGCTTGCTCAGCTGGGTCTTGAAAGAGAAATCAGCTGAGTTGAACCGCGTGACTATCCTGCTGAACAGGACTCGTGAAGAAGTCGCAAAAGAATACGTGACCAAGGTCGAAGTCCACGCCGACATCAACCGGGTGATGACCCGGTTGGAGGTGTTAGATGCGAAACTGGATCGCTTAATTGAAGGTTACCACTCGGACAGGAGTCAGAAATGAGCAAGTCATTCAAGTACGTAAAAGAATTTGAGTTCCCCAGCCACGCTGGCTACTCTGGCTCTGCCGGGCAGCAGATGGTCAAGGGTTACTCGCGCGGCGGCGGTGTCAAAGATACGATCCGCAACGAGCGCGAAGAACTGAACCGTGTTGAAGCTAAGCGCCGGGACGCCGGTCAAGAGATCAAGCGCGTCAAGTCTGAAATGCGCTACGACAAGGCCGAAATGAAGGGTATGAAGTCTGGCGGCGCTGTCAAGAGCAGTATGATGCCCGGCGGTATGCTCAAAGACAACAGCAAGCTCGGTATCAAGGGTAACAAGAATCCCGGCGAGACCAAGATGCACACCGCGCCCAACCTGCCCGGCCCTAAGATGGCTATGAAGGCCGGTGGCCCTGTGATGCCCAAAGCGGGTTACAAGAAGGTCGACAAGGTGATGACCGAGTTCAAGGCGGGTGAACTGCACTCTGGCAGCAAAACCGGCCCTAAGGTCACCAACCCCAAGCAGGCGGTAGCAATTGCGATGTCTGAAGCCCGCCGCGCTGACAAGAAAAAGAAGTGACTTGTTCTTTCAGCATTATTGAATTATAATTTGTCAAACGAGGGGCATGCTGGAACAGCGGCCATCTGACTACACGATGGAGTTAGTATGGCCTATTCTGGCGCAGTGAGCGGTACGACATTTAATGCCCTGAAGGTGGTAGACCACGCCTTCCGGCGCTGCCGCCTGCCTGCTCAGGCCATCACGGCTGAGATGCAGGCGTATGCGCTAGAGTCTCTGTATGTGTTCCTGTCAGAGTTGGCAAACATCAAGACACCTAGCTGGTGCATCGAGAAAATCATCCTTCCGATGTACGAGAACCAACCGGTCGTCACGCTACCCCCGGGCACAGTCGAGGTGCTGAACCTGAACTACCGCACTCTGCAAATTGTGACGGGCGCGGTAACTACGGCGGGTAACCTGTATCAAGTCAATTTCACCACTCAAACCGTGGTTGACACTGTCGGTATCGCCTGGACAGGCGCGGCGGTGCCTGTGAATTTTCAAGTCAGCACCAACGACTCTACTTGGGTCACGGTGGGTTCTTATGACGGCGGAGCTACCGCCGGTGAAATCAGCTGGACTGATATCAGCGGGGCGCTACCCTTCCAATACTTCCGCATCTACACGCAGAACCCCAACGATGTGCTCAGCTACGCACGGGTTGAGTTGGGCAATTTGCCGCAAGAGATTCCGCTCGGCCAGCTGAACCGTGACAGCTACGTCAACCAGAGCAACAAAGTGTTTCCTGGTCGTCCGAGCAACTATTACTTCCAGCGCGACCTGCCTGAGCCGGTGGTTTACCTCTGGCCCGCGCCCTTCTCAGCGGCGATGCAGGCACAACTCGTGCTTTGGAGGCATCGGCAGATCATGGACACCCAAAACCTTCAACAGGAAGTCGAAGTGCCTCAGCGGTGGCTTGAGGCAATTATCGACGGTCTGTCTGCCCGGGTGGCCGCTGAGACTCCGCAAGTTGACCCGCAGATCATGGCTGTGCGCGAGCAGAAAGCCGCAATGAGCCTGCAGCGGGCTTGGGACGGTGACAACGACGGCTCGCCGATCCAGATCAACCCCGGTATCGGAGTGTACACTAAATGAGCAAATTTCTCGACCCAACCGGCCAGCCGACTTACGGCATTGCTATTTGCGGTCGTTGCTCGCGCAAAATGCTGTTGTCGGCGCTTTCGCCTGACCCTAACTATCCCGGCCTGATGGTCTGCGAGGAGGACCGCGATCAATATGACCCGTACCGCCTAGCGCCCCGGCGTCCCGATCAGATCGTCCTACCGTTCAACCGTCCGGACACCCCCATTAACACTCACCCTGCTGGCGTCATTCAAGAGCAAGGCGATGAGTTTATCGTCACTGAAGACGGTAACGGCTATTTGGAGTTCTAAATGTCTGACGTACCAAGCAATCTGATTCCGACCCGAGTCACGCAGTTGCCCGTAGCCCCGGTGGCTTCGGAAGACTCGCTGATGATGATCGTTTACCAGGGTAACAACTACCAGATTCGTGTAGGTGACCTACTGAGCGTGGCCGGGGTGCCGGTTACTCGCCAAGTCATTGCGGGCACTGGATTGACGGGCGGCGGTCAGCTGAGCAGCAACGTCACGTTAAGCATCGCCAACGGCGGCGTGGGAACTACTCAGCTGGCCAACACAGGTGTGACGCCGGGAACCTACGGTAATTCTGCCAATATTCCCGTTTTCATTGTTGATGCGACCGGGCGTATTACAGCAGCTAGCACTGTGCCTGCTTCTGGCGGCGGTGGTGTTCCCACGAGCACGCAAGTTATTGCCGGAACCGGTTTGAATGGTGGTGGCCCGTTGACGGGCAACGTCACGCTGAATGCGAATCTTTCTAATGCGACTCCGCTCTCTGTTGACACGACCGGCTCTGCTGGCGTCTCCACCAATATTGCTCGCGCTGACCATCAACACCCTGCTATCGATCTGGCTGATGACGATCAAGTGGACGGGCTGCTCGGCCTTGACAACGGCGGTACGGCGCGTAGCCTCGTAGCTAACGAAGGTGCAATCATTTGGTCAGGCGCGGATGGTCTTTACGTCGGCCCTCCGGGTGTTGCTGGGCAAGTTTTACTTTCTGGCGGAATTGGTCAATACACGTGGTCTGATCAAGACCAGCTCGACGTCGGTCAAGCTGACAACATTAACGGCGGCGTAGCCAACCAACTGTTATACCAAAGCGCAACTGATACCACTGCGTTTGTTCCCGCACCTACGCTTTCCAACACGGTTCTTTATTGGAACGGTAGCAATCTGGTTTGGGGAACGGTGCCAGGTACAGGTACAGTAGTTTCGGTCGGTCTTTCAATGCCTTCTGAATTTGCAGTTAGCGGCTCTCCGGTAACTGTGAGCGGAGTGTTGGCTAGCTCATGGGCTGCTCAGAGTCCTAATTACGTCTTAGCTGGCCCGGCTTCCGGGTCTACGGTAGGAACACCGTCTTTCCGCGTTTTAAACAACACGGATCTGCCGTCTACTATTTCTGGCAAAGCGATCACCGGGAGTACGATCAACAGCACCGCTATCGGCGGAACAACGCCTTCTAGCGGCGTTTTTACGACTGTTGACGCGACCGATGTGACGGCTTCCTTGGTTGACGCGACTAACCTTGAGGTGATGAACCTGAAGGCCAAAGACGGTACCGCCGCAGGTAGCATCGCTGACACGACTGGCGTTGTCACGCTGAACTCTTCAGTTCTTACCACGACTGACATTAACGGTGGTACGATTGACAATACGGTCATCGGCGGTACAACCCCAGTGGCAGGCACGTTCACTACGGTTACCGCCACCACGGGTAACATCACAACTGTTAACGCAACCGCAGTAGACACGACTGACCTCGAGGTCACAAACCTCAAAGCGAAAGACGGAACTGCTGCGGGCAGTGTTGCCAACGGCACCGGGGTGGTGACTCTCAACTCTACTGTTCTCACTACGACTGACATCAACGGTGGTACGGTAGACAACGCGGTTATCGGCGGTTCTACTCCGGCGGCTGTCACCGGAACTACGGTCACGGCTACCTCTCAGTTTTCCGGCCCCGGAACCGGTTTGTCTGGTACCGCGAGTGCGCTCACCGCTGGTTCAGCCAACAATTTGACGGGCGGCGCGGCGGGTTCTATCGCTTACCAGACCGGTGCAGGCGTTACGGCAATGCTGCCTACGGCCTCCGGCGTCTTGGTTGGTGGGGTTACGCCGAGCTACAGCACCGCCCCCACGTTGACCGGTACTAACTTTACAGGCATACCTAACGGGGCGCTGAGCAACAGCTCGTTGACCATCGGTAGCACCTCGGTGTCGCTGGGTGGTACGGCTACCACGCTAGCCGGTTTGACTTCGGTCACGCTGACTCAAGATCCGTCCTCGGCGCTGCAAGCTGCCACAAAACAGTATGTGGACACGCTGGTATCTTCCGGCATCACATATCATACGCCGGTCAAATACGAAGTCCCTAACACGACTGGTAACCTCAACGCCACCTACAATAACGGTACCGCAGGGGTCGGCGCTACGTTGACCAACGCAGGCGCCCTCGCTGCGTTTGCGCCAGACGGCCCCACGGCATCTCCAGGTGACCGTATTCTGATTTACAATCAGACTAATGCGTTTGAAAACGGCGTCTACACGGTTACTACCGTGGGTAGCGGTTCTGTGGCTTGGGTGCTCACTCGCGCTACCGATGCTGACACGTATGCGTTGAAAAGCCCTAGCGGGTTGGGTGAAGGTGACGCATTTTTCATTCAAGCCGGTAACACCGGCGCGGGTGAGACTTACGTGTGTAACACGCAAGGCGTGATCACCTTCGGCACGACTGCGATCAATTTTGTTCAGGTCTCAGACTCAACTCTTTACACCGCAGGAACTGGCCTAACGCTGACCGGCACGCAGTTTGCGCTCAGTACGCCGGTTTCGCCTACGCTTGGTGGTACAGGTATAACCAGTTACGGCGTGGGTGACCTCGTTTACGCCAACACGACCACCAGCCTTGACAAACTGCCAATCGGCGTAAGTAGCCGTATTCTCACATCTAACGGCACTGCGCCGGTGTGGACTGACCCGGCTAGCGTTACAGTGGGAAGTGCTACGTCGGCCACGAGCGCAACTTCAGCCACCACTGCGACCAACCTCGCCGGTGGCTCAGCTGGTACGCTCCCGTACCAGAGCGCCAGCGGCACTACAGCGATGCTTTCTGCGGGTACTGCTGATTTCGTGCTGAAGGCTAACGGTGCGGCGGCTCCCTCTTGGGTGGCGCAGTCGACGCTGTCAGTCGGTTCGGCCACAAGCGCCACCAGCGCAACCACGGCTACGAACTTGGCCGGGGGGATTGCAAGCCAGATTCCTTATCAAACCGGAGCCGGGGCTACGGCATTTCTAGCCAACGGTACTTCTGGCCAAGTGTTGAGATCTAACGGCGCTTCGGCTCCGAGTTGGAGCGGAATTGACGGAGGTACGTTCTGATGGTAGAAAATCTGATTGAGAAAGTATTCCACGCTCGGGATGCTGCTCACATTGAACACTGGAAAACCAACTCGTACGCCCGTCACCAGGCTCTCGGTGAATACTACGACGAGGTGGTTGACACGCTTGACAAGTTCATCGAGGCCTACCAAGGCACCTTCGGTATCATCGGCGACGTCACTGGACAGGAGAAAGACGTTGCCAAAATGATTCATGATGATATAATTTGGCTGAATGAGAACCGCTCTCGGTTGGCCAAGAATGTGCCAGCACTTGAGAACATCCTTGATGAACTCACCGGCTTGCACATGAAGACCCTTTACAAACTCGAGAACCTGAGGTAAACGATTATGGCACAACCTGGATACACGCCGATTCAGCTGTACCGCACCACGACTGCGGGCGCGGCTCCAACGGCAGGAAACCTGAACCCGGGAGAACTTGGGTTCAACATTAACGACGCCGACATGGCGCTATACGCTGAGAATGCGTCTGGTGTCGTCAAGCGTATTATGAACAACCCGGCGGGTCTCAAGTACCCGACGACGGACGGAGTCGCTGGGCAAGTGCTCGCTACTGACGGCAGCGGGAACTTGACTTTTACGGCGTCTTCTGGCGTCTCAACCGGTAAGGCCATTGCGATGGCTATGATCTTTGGATTCTAAGGAGCTAACGAAATGGCCAACCCGAATATTGTCAACGTAACTTCGATCTACGGCAACACGTCGTATCTCATACCGAGTACGACTGGTGCCACCGCTTGGACGGCTCTAACCCCGGCGGTCAACACCGTCAACAAGGTCAACAATATCGTGGCCTCTAACGTGACCGGCTCGGCGGTAAACGTAACAGTGTCAATCAACAGCGCGACCGGTGGCGGCGGCACTGCGTACCGAATCGCTTACCAGATCAGCGTCCCGGCTAACTCCTCACTGATCATCGTCGACAAAACGACCGCGATCTACGTGGGCGAGTCGCAGTCAGTCGTGGTCACCGTCGGCACATCGAACGCTATCGAACTCACCGCCAGCTACGAAGCACTGACCTGATAGAGGGAGGACGACGCTATGTCGATGCGCTATCAGGCCGGTATCCTAACGGCATCGTATTTTCCGCTGAAAGTTCCTGACGCGCCCACGTCTGCAACTGCTAGTCAAGCTAGTAGCACTTCTGCGTCAGTTGCTTTCACCGCGCCTGCGAATGTCGGAGGTGGGGCGGTAACGAGTTACCTAGTTGTATCTTCAGGAGGGCAGACCGGCACCGGGGCGTCTTCTCCGGTTACAGTTTCAGGATTGACCACGGGCGTGGCCTACACGTTTGTTGTTTATGCGATTAACGCTTTTGGGAACAGCCCTGCTAGTGCTTCGAGTAACACGGTCACCCCTTTGGCTATTGGTCAACAAGCCTACACAACTGCGGGAACATATTCTTGGGTTGCCCCTGCAGGGGTCTCGAGTGTTTGCGTCGTAGCGGTCGGAGCTGGTGGCGGTAATAGTAATTATAAGTTTGCCGGCGGTGGAGCCGGTTTAGGCTACAAAAACAATATAACGGTCGTACCTGGCAACGCGTATACCGTTGTGGTGGGTGTCGGATCAAGTGGCGCGGGGACTGATTCTTATTTCATAAACACTTCAACTGTCAG
>Ga0228703_1001821_pt1 | contig 12555 bp, 14 predicted proteins | sample McNCre217_Aug_MG_3_FD_178020 | JGI IMG/M metagenome (GOLD analysis project Ga0228703, IMG submission 178020) | Freshwater microbial communities from McNutts Creek, Athens, Georgia, United States - 29-17_Aug_MG | ecosystem: Environmental > Aquatic > Freshwater > Creek | place: USA: Georgia... | reverse complement strand
AAGTATGGAGCCGATAGGACGGGTGTTCACCTCTTCCCATCTCGAACAGAGAAGTTAAGCCCCGCACCGCTGATGATACTGGGATCAAACCCGGGAAAGTAAGTAAGCTCCAAGTTATTTAAAAAAGACCGCCTCCTAGGAGAGCGGTTTTTTTTTGCATAACAGTCAACAGTCGCTAGTGGTCAGTGGACAGTGGTCAGAAAACAGAAATTAGATTAGAGAGTAGAGAGTAGAGATAAGACTCTCGACTGACGACTGTCCACTGCCTACTGTCCACTGACGACTGTCCACTGTCCACTGCCTACTGTCCACTGTCCACTGCCTACCGATTATCCCCTTTATTCTTTGTGCTTTATACTTTATGCCTTATATTTGCAACACTATTGCAAAAGTATGAAAAAGGGATTTCTATATTTATGGGTATGTGTAGGAATTTTGGCTTGTAAAAAAGAGCCTGAAGTATTACCTACGGATGATAATGAGTTAATCACCACAGTTGAATTGGTTTTTACAGATCAGGCAAATGTGTCGCGCACATTTAGGTTTAGGGATATTGATGGGGATTCGCGTACGGCTCCAGAGGCGTTTGACACACTTAAGTTAGTTCGGAATACGGATTATACCGTAGAGATACGAATTGGTGATGAGTCTAAGGGTTCTTTAGAAGATATCACGAAGGATATTGTAGAGGAGAGTGATGTTCATTTGTTTGTTTATAGACCAAACCCTGTTTCATTGCTTGCAATGCAAATAACGGATATTGATAAGAACGCTTTGCCTATTGGGTTAAAATCTAAGGCTAAGACACAGTATTTTCCAGGAACGGGTTTGTTGCAGGTGATGTTAAAGCATCAACCGCCTTTGAATGGTAAAGTAGTTAAAACGGGTGACCAAGAGGCAGGAAGCACGGATTTGGATCTAAGCTTTCCAGTTATTATTAAATAATTAGTTAAATGTCTAAAAGAAAATACAAACAATTAATGACTGTTGAAAAGTTAGGGGTTTTTCTCTCTCTTTTGTGTGCAATTCATTGTTTGACTTTGCCTATTTTCCTTTTTGCGGCACCCTATTTAGCTAGTTCTTTCGCATTTAGTACGAAAATGGAATGGATTTTGGTGGTGCTAAGTTTTGGGATGGCTTTACTCCTGCTTTGGCAAGATTTTCTAAAGCACCGAAAACCTCTGCCATTGTACTTTTTGGGATTGGCTGTACTAATTAAATTTGTCGATACTATTGTAGGACTTAAATCTATTGAATGGATTTTTGGTCTAACACTAGGTGTATTCATCACGCTTGCCTATTGGTATAATTACAAGCATAAATCGGCTTGTACCTGCAAAATCAACTAGTTAATATCTAAAAACGCTGGAATTTTGTATCTTTATAGTCTATCTAGATTATAAATTTTATTCAGTGAGCATTACTTACCAGCCCGTTATTGGCCTTGAAATTCACGCACAGTTACAGACGAATTCTAAGATTTTCGCGAGTGACCCCGTGCTTTTTGGCCAAGAACCTAATACACTAATTTCTCCTATCTCGTTAGGACACCCGGGTACATTGCCTAAATTGAATAAAAAGGTAGTGGAGTACGCCATTAAAATGGGTTTAGCTATTGGTTCTAAAATAGCACCTAAGCAATATTTTGATCGGAAGAATTATTTTTATCCTGATCTTCCTAAGGGCTATCAGATTACGCAAGATAAAACACCTATTTGTGTAGGTGGGTCTATTTTGGTTCATTTGAAAGAAGGGGATAAGAAAATGGAATTTCACCATATTCACCTCGAGGAGGATGCGGGTAAATCATTGCATGAGGGCGATAATCCGTTTAGTTTTTTAGATTACAACCGAGCAGGGACACCACTCATCGAGATGGTGACAGAGCCTAGCATTCATTCCTCAGAAGAGGCTTTTGCCTTGGTTTCAGAGGTGAGGAAATTAGTGCGTTACCTGGGTATTTGTGATGGAAATATGGAAGAGGGCTCATTGCGGGCTGACGTGAATGTTTCTATTCGTCCGGTGGGTACGACTACTTTAGGGACGAAAGTGGAGATTAAGAATATGAATTCGCTTCGCAACATTCAGCGTGCGATTGAGCATGAGATTGTTCGCCAAACAAAGGTCTTAAATGAAGGGGGAACACTTATTCAAGAGACAAGAACCTTTGATGCCCATACAGGAACCACGCATTCCATGCGGGTGAAAGAGACGATGAATGATTATCGCTATTTCCCAGAGCCTGATTTGGCCCCACTTGAAATTACAGAATCTTGGTTGCAAGAGATCAAATCAACGATGCCTTTGTTGCCATGGGAACAAGAGCAAAAGTTAATGAACGAGTTTGGTTTACCGGCCTATGACGCTCACTTCCTTTCCGATACGCGTGAAATGGCGGTTTATTTTGAGTCAGTTGCGCACTTTACAAAGTCTTATAAATCCATTTCTAACTGGTTAATGGGACCTGTAAAATCGCATTTGAATGAGAAAAATCAGACAATTGTCGATTTTGAATTAAGCCCCAAGGTGTTAGCAGAGATTGTTGAATTAGTAGAATCTGGGACATTAACGCATAATTTAGCGGCCCATCAATTATTCCCTTTGGCCATAGCAAACAGTGAAAAATCACCTGCTCAATTAGTAGAAGAGCAAGGGTGGTTACAAGCCCAATCTGGAGATGATCTAACCCAATGGGTTCAGGAAGCTATTGCAGCTTATCCTGACAAGGTAATCGAGTTTAAAAAGGGAAAGAAAGGCCTAATCGCCTTATTCATAGGAGAAGTGATGAAGAAATCGAAAGGTACGGCGGATCCTAAGCGAGTGAATCAAGTAGTTTCTGAAGAATTAGCCAAGGCATAAATGAGAATTATCGGCTTCCTTTTGTTGTTAGCGACGGTTGTACAAGCTCAAAATTTTGAGTTGCACATACAAGCTAAGACAGTAATTCCAGGGAAAAAGATTTATTTAGAATACGTAAATGAAGTAGGGAAGGTCATCAAGATTGACTCTGCCGTGCCTTCTGCCTTGAATAAGGTTAGTTTCAAAGGCAAGGTTAAAGATCAAGGAGCTTTCTATTTGCTTAATTTCTTCGATACTGAGGCGCCTAAGCCACAAAAAGTTCTTGTCATATTAGAGGGGGGCGAAACGATTGATATAGAGGCAGATGGTGTGAATGGAGAAGATGGGAAAGGGAATTTCACTTTGAAAGGGAATTATCCGAACATCAAATACATGGTGGAATTGATGGCTATTTCGAAAGATATGGAGGCCAAAGTCCGCAAGTGGAACCAAGAAATTCAAGTCGATCCGAAGCAAGAAAAAAGAATTCAAGCGGAGTTTACTCAAGCTCAAGCTGCCAGTACAGCTAAAATTAAAGCATTGATCCCCGAAATGGGTAGTCATTTAGTGGCACTTTGGGCGACTAATTTTTTGCCTGCTGAAAAGGAGATGGCTTCGCTGGAGGAAATTGCGAATCGCTTAGCCAAGGCGAGACCAAATCATCCCCAGGTAAAACAATTCCTGGCTAATCTACAGCGTCTACAAGGGGTTAATGAGGGGGCCATGGCTCCGGAAATTAATTTGGCTACTCCAGAGGGGCCTAATTTAGCACTGAGTTCATTACGTGGGAAATATGTGTTGATTGATTTTTGGGCGAGTTGGTGCGGTCCTTGCCGCCGGGAGAATCCGAATGTGGTGAAGACTTACGCAGCCTATAAGGACAAAGGATTTGAGATATATGGCGTTAGTTTAGACCAAGATCGTGCGGCTTGGTTGAAAGCCATTGAGTCGGATCAAATAGTTTGGAAACATGTGTCAGATTTAAAATATTGGAGTTCTGCCGGTGCTCAGGCTTACCAGGTGAATTCGATTCCTCAGACGTTTTTGTTAGATAAAGAGGGACGAATCATAGCGAAAGGTTTAAGAGGCGCCGCTTTGGACCAGTATTTAGCCCAACTTTTTAAGGATAAATAAGATGAAAATTGCCATCATTGGTTGTGGAAATATGGGAATGGCCTTCGCTAATTCCTTCATTCAATATAATTTAGTCTCGAAAGAGGATTTAATTCTGATTGAAAAGAATCAGGAACGTGGAGCTTTATTACAAGAGCAAAAAGCCGGCATCGTAGTGGACACCATATCCGATAAAGTAGCTACGGTAGATTTAATAATTCTTTCTGTAAAGCCACAGGATTACCCTTCCGTTTCAGCAGAATTAGCTCGTTTTATTCAACCTACACAAATTGTCTTATCAATCATGGCGGGTATTCCTATCGCGAATATTCAGTCAAGCTTGTCCCATGATTTAGTCGTGCGCGCGATGCCTAATACGCCAGCCCTTTTAGGGATGGGGATGACGGCTTTTGCGGCAGCTTCTGCGGTGGGAATGTCGGATATACGCAAGGTGGAGAATTTAATTAATTCGACGGGTCGTGCCGTATTTTTAGAGGAAGAAAGCTTACTAGATGCGGTGACAGGCTTAAGTGGTAGTGGACCTGCGTATTTCTTTTACCTAATTAAGGCGATGATTGATGCGGGAGTGAAGATGGGTTTTGAGCCAGCTATGGCCTCTCTATTAGTCAAACAAACCATGTTAGGTTCCTATCACTTGATGCAGACTAGCGATAAGACGTTGGATGAATTAATTCAGGCAGTAGCTTCGAAAGGAGGTACAACAGAGGCAGCCTTAAAGACTTTCCACGAAAACGCGGTAGCTGAGGGATTACAAAAAGGAATTATTGCAGCGAAAGATCGGGCAAAAGAATTAGCCAATTAATTGGCTGATATCGGCCTCATTTAGCTGACGACTGATAATCTCGCCATTAGGAGAATAGGATGGATTTGAGCTAGCAAATAATTGCTCCACTAAAGCGGACATTTCTTCCGCGATTAACTTCTTTGATTGATAGCGTACTGCAGCTCGATTAGCTAGGATGCGGGCAATTTTCTCGGAGTGGTTTTGGCCTAAATCTGAGGCTTCGTTTTTTACTTGTTCTAGAATACCTTCTAACAAATTTTGGCCATCTTCTTCACCAATTCCTGCCGGAACACCCTGAACCCAGTAATTTTCTTCTGAATCCTTTTTTAACCCAAAACCTAAATCCGTAATATCGTTCAGGATTTCTTCTAATAAAACGGAGTCAGCTGGATTAATTCGTAGAATCTGTGGGAATAATAATTGCTGGGAAACGCCATTTTTCTTAACCAGATTCTCCGAAAATTGGTCAAATAAAATTCGTTGGTAGGCCTTTTTTTGGTCGATTAGTAACATTCCGCCGGAAAGCGTCACCACTAAATACTTGTTCAGAATTTGAATGACCTGAAAATTAGTGTGTGCAGAACTCTCTGCTGTCCACGTATTTGCCTTGCTTTGAATCGTCGTGGCAGACTCAGTAAACAAGTTTGCTGCTGGATCTGCGACCGTTTGGCGCTCAAAAGCTTCAATATTGTCATTTAAGCCCTCGTACAACTTCTTCCAAGCATCTTGCGCAGGTCGAGGTGAATTCGTCCCTGAAAACGAAGAAAATGAGCCCGTAGATGCCGGAGCCCCACCAGGATTTCTGAAATTCACATTTGCATCGAAATCTAACGATGGAAACAAATGGTGTAAGCTTAGAGTCTTGCGAATCGCCGCTTGTAAAATGGCATAGATGGATCGCTCGTCATCAAACTTGATCTCGGTCTTCGTCGGATGCACATTGATATCAATGTGGGCAGGATCGATCGTTAAGAACAACACATAAAAAGGGAAGGTACCTTCCGGCACTAAGCGCTCGTAAGCGCTCATCACCGCGTGGTGCAAATACGAACTCTTGATAAAGCGATTATTCACAAAGAAGAATTGCTCCCCTCTGGTCTTTTTCGCGTATTCTGGACGACCTACATAGCCTTTAATGCTGACGTAGTTTGTGTTTTCTTCGCATGCGGCTAATTGTTCGCGGTAACTTTTGCCAAACAAATCCACAATCCGCTTCCCTAATTTCTCAACGGGTAAAGAATAGGTTTCCTGCTCATTTTGAATCAGTGAAAACTTGATCTCAGGATTGGCTAAGGCAATGCGTTGGAATTCGTCCAAAATATGACGCATTTCCACCGGATTGGATTTCAAAAAATTGCGGCGTGCTGGAATATTATAGAAGAGATTTTTGACTAAGATCGACGTGCCTTTAAGTGCGGCTATCTGTTCATTCTCTTTCAGCACGGAGGCTTCCATGCGCAATAAGCTGCCTAATTCATCCTCCTCCCGCTTGGTTTTTAATTCGACCTGGGCAACAGAGGCAATCGAAGCTAAGGCTTCTCCTCGGAATCCCATCGTGCGAATCGCAAATAAATCTTCTGCCTTACTTATTTTAGAAGTGGCATGGCGTTCAAAACACATGATCGCATCTTGAGGTGACATTCCTTTGCCATCGTCGATGACCTGAATACTCACTTTGCCTGCTTCTTTGACGATTAATTGGACGGAACTTGCGCCCGCATCAATCGAGTTTTCCATTAATTCTTTCACCACAGAGGCTGGTCGCTGCACCACCTCGCCCGCCGCAATTTGATTTGCGATGGAATCCGGAAGCATTTTGATCAGATTGTGCATAGAATATTGGGAAAATGAGGGGACAAAGATACGGGTTTAAACAAAAAAAAGGGAATGTTGCCATTCCCTTTTTTCGTAAGATAGGTAAGGTTGAATTACTTCAATTCAACTTCAGCACCAGCTTCTTCTAAAGATTTCTTCAAACCTTCAGCTTCGTCTTTAGATACACCTTCTTTAACAGCCTTTGGAGCAGCATCAACTACATCCTTAGCTTCTTTCAAACCTAAACCAGTTAAGTCTTTCACTAATTTAACGATAGCTAATTTGTTAGGACCAGCAGCTTTCAAGATTACATCGAAAGATGATTTCTCAGCAGCAGCCTCACCACCGTCAGCACCGCCACCAGCTGCAGGACCTGCAACCATAACAGCACCAGCAGCAGCTGGCTCGATACCATACTCATCCTTAAGGATAGTAGCTAATTCATTTACTTCTTTTACAGTTAAGTTCACTAATTGTTCAGCGAACGCTTTTAAATCTGCCATTTTTTGAAAATTTAATTGTTAAGAATTAATAATTTATTGGAGTATTCACTCCGGTAAAACTTGGTAATAATTACTCAGGGCGCTCAGACAAAGTCTTCACGATACCAGCTAATTTCTTCTCACCGCTTAGTAATGCTGAAACAACATTTTTAGCAGGCGATTGTAATAAGCCAATAACTTCGCCAATCATCTCGTTCTTAGACTTGATGTTCTCAAGTGCAGTTAATTGACCTTCGCCAATGTAAATGCCACCTTCGATAGACGCAGCCTTGAATGCAATTTTGTCTTTTCCAGCTTCTTTACGGAAGTCTTTGATCAATTTTGCAGGTACTTTAGCATTTTCAGTTGCGAAAATGATACCTGACATGCCTGTCAAAACTTCTGCATCTAAAGAGGAATAATCCGTTCCAGTCTTAGCTAATGCCTTAGAGATTAACGTGTTCTTGAATATTTTGTATTCAACACCTCTCTGAAAGCAAAGGCTACGGAATTGATTAGCTTCGGCTACAGTTAAACCGGCTGTACTTGCAATGTAGAAGTACGGAGTTGCCGCGAACTTTTCGCTCAACTCATCAATAATCTGATTTTTTTCTTCTCTTGTCATGATTACAATCCAGCTACAGTTCCCTTATCAATAATGATACCCGGAGACATCGTTGAAGATAAGTTGATCGATTTAACATAAGTTCCTTTCGCAGATGAAGGCTTTAACTTAATCAACGTGTTGATTACTTCTAAAGCGTTATCTACAATTTTATCAGCTCCAAAGCTCACCTTACCAATAGAGGTATGGATGATACCAGTTTTATCAACTTTAAAGTCAATTTTACCAGCTTTTACTTCGTTTACTGCTTTTCCTACTTCCAAAGTTACAGTACCTGACTTTGGATTAGGCATCAGACCGCGAGGTCCTAAAACACGTCCCAAACGGCCTAATTTTGCCATCACAGTCGGCATAGTAATGATTACGTCGATGTCGGTCCAGCCGCTCTCGATTTTTGCAATGTAATCATCTAATCCTACGTGATCAGCACCGGCTGCTTTTGCCTCCTCTGCTTTATCGGGTGTACATAGTACTAATACACGTACATCTTTCCCGGTTCCGTGAGGTAGGGCAACCACGCCACGAACCATTTGGTCTGCTTTGCGGGGATCTACTCCTAAGCGAACATCAATATCCACTGAGGCATCGAATTTTGTATAAGAAATTTCTTTCAAAATCTCCGCTGCTTTCTCAAGCGAATACGCTTGCGTTGCATCGTATTTTGAAAGGGCTTCCTTTATTTTCTTCGTAAGTTTTGCCATTACCTTTTAATTAAAATGTTTATTTCTGATGGTTAAATCAGAACGGTTTATCACCAGAAACAGTAATTCCCATTGATCGAGCCGTTCCAGCAATCATACTCATTGCTGCTTCAACTGTAAAACAGTTTAAATCCGGCATCTTAGTTTCCGCGATAACGCGTACTTGATCCCAAGTTACTGAACCTACCTTTTTCAAGTTAGGTTGAGCTGAACCAGATTTAACCTTCGCTGCTTCCAATAACAAGATCGGTGCAGGAGGTGTTTTTACAACGAAATCAAACGATTTGTCTGCGTAATAAGTAATTAGGACCGGCAATACTACGCCGTTCTTATCTTGAGTTCTCGCATTGAATTGCTTACAGAACTCCATGATATTTAATCCTTTCGAACCTAAAGCAGGACCGATGGGTGGTGAAGGATTGGCTTGGCCACCTTTGCATTGAAGCTTTACGTAGCCAGCTATTTCTTTTGCCATGTTAAAACATCGTTTATTTAGTGAATTTAGAGGTTTATCTGCCAATAAGGGTGGAAGCTTCCTTATCTGATTCCCCTCCGGGTGACCTTTCCGCGTAACAATGACGTTCCGGCCCAATCCCCTCTTGAAATTTTCAAAACAGAGATTGCCGCTTTTTAAACGGACTGCAAAATTAGGGCTTTTATTCTTAAATACAAATACTTACATAAAAAAAGTCCTGAATTTTTGTTCAGGACTTTTCAAGCTGCTCGAAGGAGCAAAAATTATTTTTCTACTTGAGAGTAGTTTAATTCTAATGGAGTATTACGTCCAAAGATCTTCACCATAACGGATAATTTCTTCGTGTTTTCGTGAATCTCTTCTACCGTACCTTCGAAAGTGGCAAACGGACCATCGATTACGCGAACCGTCTCCCCTTTAATAAAGGTAACTGAAGCAAACTCTTCTACCGCAGCAGACTCATCTACTTTACCTAAGATGCGATTAACTTCCGCTTGGTTAATAGGTACAGGTTTCTTAACGATTACTTTCGTTTTCTTCACCTTGCCACCTTCTACTTTCGTTACTTCTACCTCTTCGTTATTTGCTTGCAAGAAACCAATAACACCAGGAGTGGAAGTTAAGATGTGGCTAACCTCACCTGCTAAATCTGCTTCTACTAGAATATATCCTGGAAATAAGTTTTTCTCGCGAATGACTTTTTTTCCTTTACGGATTTCGTAGATTTTTTCAGTAGGAATTAAAATCTGAGGAACTGAATCTAACACACCTTGGCGTGCTAACTCGTTCTCCATATAGGTCTTTACCTTCTTCTCTTGTCCTGAGATTGCTCTCAACACATACCATTTAGTCTCTGCCATGGATCAACCTATTTATTAAAATGAAGTGTAAAATAAATCCAAACCAGATTTGAAGACTAAATCCACCGCACCTACTAAAAGAGCGAAGATTAGGGAAGCCACCAAAACTAACACAGAACTCGACTGTAAGTCAGAGAATGCAGGCCAAGTAACGTTTTCAGTTACCTCAGTCCATGATTCTTTGATCAATGATGTTGATTTGCTCATAATTTAACCGATATCGGTATTTAATTTACTTAGCACGGGCACAAGGATTCGAACCCTGACCAAAGGTTTTGGAGACCTGCATACTACCATTATACTATGCCCGTAGAAAGGATTGCAAATTTAGCCAAATTTTGACAATTAACAAATCCCGTTCACATTATTGTTTGATTACCACTGAGAATAGCTCGTCGGTTCTAAAAATTTACGTACCGTTCTAGAGTGGCTGTTCGCGTATTTTGCATCGGATGAGATGCGTTTCCAATCTGGATTTGCTTGAAATTTTGCCCAGTTCGCGTCGCGTTCAGCCATGTTTTCGAAAGAAACCATGTAGCTTAAGCAGGGCGTATTTTCGCCGGCTAATACTTCTCCGAAGAACACATTGTGTAATCCCACCGTGTCAAAAATCGTCAATTCCTCCTCATTAAACATCGCGATTTTGCGCTTTAAGGCATCTTCATTATACGCCTCGTAAGTTCGCCACTCGTAGATACGACCAGGATTCGTGACTGGCAATTTCAAGGAAGGATGGCCCGAAAAGCCTTTGGCCAGATAAGTAGAGATCTTTTCGAACATCGGCTTATCTAAACCTACATTTTCGAAATAGGCTTTTGCGGCTTCCTGGTAGGCAGCATTTTTCTCTAATGCGTCTTTATATCCGGCATAAGAGGCAAGTGAAGGAAAAGGAATAGCCACCACGACGATGCCCGGTTCTGGTTTTCCGTAATCTTTGAATACACCTACCTTAGAAACACCATAGGAATTAAGGGCTGGAATTAAGGCTTTCGAAAGATACGATTCTAACAGAGCAGTGTTCCCTTTGAACTTCATCTGGTAGGTTCTGATTTCATAATATTCTTGTGCTGATACGGCAAAGCTGCACAGGAGAAGCAATAAGAGTAATTTTTTCATAGTATTGTTTGTTTTCGATAGCAAGGTACAAAAAAAAAGAGCGGTCACTGACCGCTCTTTTCCGTATAGGCTAATAAAAATTAGTCTAAGATTTCAGTTACCTGACCAGCACCTACTGTACGGCCACCTTCACGAATCGCGAAACGTAAACCTTTGTCCATAGCTACTGCGTTCAATAACGTAACATCAATTGTTAAGTTATCACCAGGCATACACATTTCAACTCCTGCAGGTAAAGTAATTTCACCTGTTACGTCTGTCGTACGGAAGTAGAATTGTGGACGGTATTTGTTAAAGAATGGAGTGTGACGTCCACCTTCTTCTTTTGACAAGATATAAACCTCAGCTTTGAATTTAGTGTGAGGCTTCACTGAACCTGGCTTACAGATTACCATACCACGACGGATATCAGTTTTCTCAATACCACGTAACAATAAACCTACGTTGTCACCAGCTTCACCGCGATCTAAGATCTTACGGAACATCTCAACACCAGTTACAACTGATTTCAAGTTTTCAGCTCCCATACCTAAGATATCAACTGCTTCACCTGAGTTAATAACACCAGTCTCAATTTTACCTGTTGCTACAGTACCACGACCTGTGATCGAGAATACGTCTTCAACTGGCATCAAGAATGCCTTATCAACATCACGCTTAGGAAGTGGAATCCAAGAATCTACTGCATCCATTAACGCTTCGATTGTAGCTACCCACTTACCATCTCCGTTCAATCCACCTAAAGCAGATCCTTGGATTACTGGAATGTTATCGCCATCGAATTCGTAGAATGAAAGAAGCTCACGGATCTCCATTTCAACTAATTCTAATAATTCTGGATCGTCTACCATGTCCACTTTGTTCATGAAAACTACCAATTGAGGTACACCTACTTGGCGAGCCAAAAGGATGTGCTCACGAGTTTGTGGCATTGGACCATCTGTAGCAGCAACTACTAAGATAGCACCATCCATTTGTGCAGCACCAGTAACCATGTTCTTCACGTAATCGGCGTGACCTGGGCAGTCAACGTGTGCATAGTGACGGTTAGCAGTAGAATATTCTACGTGCGCAGTGTTGATCGTGATACCACGTTCTTTTTCTTCTGGAGCAGAGTCAATGGAAGAGAAATCTTTTTTCTCAGCAAGACCTTTTTCAGAAAGAACTTTAGTGATAGCAGCTGTCAAGGTTGTTTTACCGTGGTCAACGTGGCCAATCGTACCAATGTTAACGTGGGGTTTACTTCGGTCAAAATTCTCTTTTGCCATGATTATTTAGTTCTTAATTTAGTTATAAAAAGTTTCAAATGTACTCGTTCAATGGGCCTCGCTTAATCGTAGAGCCTTTGAGCAGGATTGAACTGCCGACCTCTTCCTTACCAAGGAAGTGCTCTACCACTGAGCTACAAAGGCATAACCTTGCGGCCTCTCGTTAATCTCTTTCGATTAACTAAAAACAAAAATATCGCTAAGAGGGATTTCTCCCTTAGCAACATTTTTCGTTTCGAGCGGGAGACGGGGCTCGAACCCGCCACCTATAGCTTGGAAGGCTATCGCTCTACCAAATGAGCTACTCCCGCTTGCTGAATCCTCCTGTAAAAAGGATTCAAGGTAATAAAAAAATGGTGGGGACAGATGGATTCGAACCACCGTAGGCATTCACCAGCAGATTTACAGTCTGCCCCATTTGGCCGCTCTGGTATATCCCCTTCATTTGTGCTTTCAG
>Ga0228703_1001819_pt1 | contig 12561 bp, 11 predicted proteins | sample McNCre217_Aug_MG_3_FD_178020 | JGI IMG/M metagenome (GOLD analysis project Ga0228703, IMG submission 178020) | Freshwater microbial communities from McNutts Creek, Athens, Georgia, United States - 29-17_Aug_MG | ecosystem: Environmental > Aquatic > Freshwater > Creek | place: USA: Georgia... | reverse complement strand
CCCCCTCATCTTTGAGAGAGTTCAATGTCTGAAATTACCCCTGACCTAGTGCGTCATTTGGCCGGTTTGGCCCGCATTTTGGTGTCTGAAGAAGAAGTCGAGCAGTTCACTAAGCAGCTTGGCCTAATCGCCGATTCTGTGGCCACAGTAGGCAAGGCAATCGATGCCGACACTCCTGCCACCAGCCATCCGATTCCAATGGCCAACGTGTTCCGCGAGGACGTTGTCGAGCCATCGCTTTCACAGGCTGAAGCGCTATCCGGAGCTCCAGACAGCTACGACGGACGCTTTAAGGTCAACGCGATTTTGGATGAGGAGTAAGCCATGTCTGAACTCATTCGTAAATCAGCATCGGAGCTAGCTGAGCTACTCCGCAACAAAGAAGTTTCTTCGGTTGAAGTTACTAAGGCACACCTTGAGCGAAGTGACACAGTTGATGGCGCTGTGCACTCGTACCTTTACCAGTCACCTGAGGCTGCATTAATCGCCGCAGCCGAAATCGATCGCCAGCGCGCAGCTGGCGATTCAATGCACGCGCTGGCGGGTGTTCCAATTGCAGTTAAAGACAACTTGGCTACCACCGATGCCCCAACTACAGCAGGATCAAAAATTCTTGAGGGCTGGGTGCCTCCTTACGACGCAACCGTTGTAAAGAAACTTCGCGCGGCTGGCATGCCTATTCTTGGTAAAACTAACCTCGATGAATTCGCAATGGGTTCGTCAACAGAGTTTTCGGCATACGGACCTTCAAGAAACCCTTGGGACCTAGAGCGCATTCCTGGTGGTTCGGGTGGTGGATCATCTTCAGTGGTCGCATCTTTCCAGGCGCCACTTGCTATTGGTTCAGACACCGGTGGTTCGATCCGATTCCCGGCTGCTGTAACCGGAACCGTTGGAACTAAACCAACTTATGGTGCAGTCTCTCGTTACGGAGTGATTGCACTCGCATCATCACTGGATCAGGTTGGTCCGGTTGCGCGTAACGTGCTCGACACCGCACTGCTCCAGGATGTGATTGCCGGACACGACAAGCACGACAGCACTTCGCTGCCTGAATCTCTTGGTTCGATGGCAGACGCGGCTCGCAAACTCGATGTAAAGGGAATGCGAATCGGTGTAATCAAGCAGCTTACTGGTGAAGGTTTCCAGAAGGGTGTTAGTGCCAGATTCCAGGAAAGCTTGAATCTGCTTCAGGCTGCCGGAGCTGAAATCGTCGAGGTTTCTTGCCCAAGTTTTGAGTACGCGATTGCCGCTTACTACCTCATTCTTCCGGCAGAGGCATCATCAAACCTTGCCAAGTACGACAGCGTTCGTTTCGGTCTGCGGGTTGAGCCAGGGGAGAACGCCACCATCGAGCGCGTAATGGCTGCCACCCGCGAGGCAGGTTTCGGCCCTGAAGTAAAGCGCCGAATCATTCTCGGCACCTATGCGTTGTCTTCCGGTTCATACGACAAGTTCTACGGAGCGGCTCTGAAGGTGCGTACATTGATTCAGCGAGACTTCGCGGAGGCATTCAGCAAGGCGGACGTTTTGGTTTCACCAACCGCACCAACGACTGCGTTTAAATTTGGCGACAAAGTTGATGATCCACTGGCGATGTACCTAAATGACATCGCAACCATTCCGGCGAACCTTGCCGGAATCCCAGGCATGTCTTTGCCAAACGGTCTTGCAGAAGAAGACGGACTTCCAGTTGGTATTCAGCTACTCGCTCCGGCTCGCGAAGACGCTCGCCTTTACCAGGTTGGTGGCTTCCTTGAACAGGCTCACGAACAGGTATGGGGTAAGCGAATGATTGATTTTGCTCCCGAGTTGGAGGTGAGGTAATCATGGCTAAAGCAGAGCTAATGAATTACGAGAAGGCTCTCGAACAGTTCGAGGTTGTCATCGGTCTAGAGGTCCACGTTGAGCTAAACACCAAGACCAAGATGTTTTGTGGTTGCAAGAACGAATTTGGAAATGAACCAAACACCAATGTTTGCCCAATCTGTATCGCACTTCCAGGCGCACTTCCAGCTGTAAACAAAACCGCAGTTGAGTCGAGCATCAAGATCGGTCTTGCCCTCGGTTGTGACATTCAGCCAACCGGTCGTTTTGCTCGCAAGAACTACTTCTACCCAGACCTTGCCAAGAACTTCCAAACCTCGCAGTACGACGAACCGATTGCGTTCAACGGGTCACTCGAGGTTGAGGTTCCATCAGGCGACGTGCATAACGTGCTCATCGAACGCGCTCACATGGAAGAAGACGCCGGAAAGCTGACCCACATTGGTGGCGCTACCGGCCGCATCCAGGGTGCTGAGTACTCGCTGGTCGACTACAACCGAGCCGGTGTTCCATTGGTAGAGATCGTTACCAAGCCAATCTTCGGCGCCGGGGCGGAGGCTCCGGAACTGGCTGCCGCTTACGTGCGTTCAATTCGTGAAATCGTGAAGGCACTTGGTGTTTCGGATGCTCGAATGGAACGTGGAAATGTTCGCTGTGACGCAAACGTCTCGCTTCGTTTGCACGGCGCAGAGAAACTTGGAACACGCACCGAAACCAAGAACGTTAACTCTCTTCGCTCAATTGAGCGAGCGGTTCGTTACGAAATCCAACGACAAGCGCACATTCTTGCCAACGGCGGAACAATCACACAGGAGACTCGTCACTGGCACGAAGACAAGGGTTCCACCAGTGCTGGTCGCCCGAAGTCAGACGCCGACGACTACCGTTACTTCCCAGAGCCAGACCTAGTTCCAGTGCAACCATCGAAGGAGCTCATCGAATCACTTCGAGCAAGCCTCCCTGAGAAGCCTGCCGATCGACGTAAACGTCTTGCTGGCGAATGGAACTTCAGTGAACTTGAGTTCCGCGATGTCGTTAACGCCGACCTACTCGACCAGATTGAAGAAACTGTCGCAGCTGGAGCCAAGCCGCAGGCAGCTCGTAAGTGGTGGATGGGTGAACTCGCACGCATCGCTAACGAAGCCGAAGAGGGCACAGAACTAAACGTCACTCCAGCTCAGGTTGCCGAACTAGCCAAGCTAATCGAAGATGGCAAAATCAACGACCGTCTAGCTCGTGAAGTTCTCGGATACGTTCTCGCTGGTGAAGGTTCGCCAGCTGAGATCGTTACAGCTCGAGGGCTTGAAGTTGTTTCGGACGACGGAGCATTGATTGCTGCGATTGAAGCAGCGCTGGCTAACTCACCTGATGTGATTCCTGCAATCAAGGAAGGCCGCATGCAGGCCGCCGGTCAGGTGATTGGTGCCGTTATGAAGGCTATGGCTGGATCAGCGGATGCTGCGCGTGTTCGTGAGCTACTAATCGAGATAGCGAATAAATAATGAAAAAACCCGCGAATATTCGCGGGTTTTTTACTTTGGGGTGAGTAACGGGACTTGAACCCGCGGCCCCCTGGACCACAACCAGGTGCTCTACCAGCTGAGCTATACCCACCATGCGCCTGGAAAAATCGAGGCAACCTGCCAATTCTAAACTAGAAATCCACCAGTTCCAACTGCACAAATACCTTCGAACCCTCAACGATGCCCTCGGCTTTGCGGACGGCTGCTTTGAGTGGCAGGTCGAAGGTTTTCTTGGCGTTCGGGAAGATCGATGTCTGCCAACCGGTTTTGCCAATCCAAACATTGACTCGGATTGCACCCCAGCCCCGGCGAGTGGCATCGCTAACTTCTTTTAGCTCTTTGAAGTACTTGGTTGGCACTGTGGCTAAGAAAAATTTCGGGTTGGCTTCCCAGAGTGTTACTTTGCTTTCGAATTCGTACTGCATTAGCTGTCGAGTGAGGCTGTGGCTACCTTAGCGTCCTCGCTGGTTGGGCCTGGAAGGTCTACAAAAACTGTTTTGCGATAGTACTGCAGCTCTTTGATTGACTCTTTGATGTCGGCTAGTGCGCGGTGACCGCCATCTTTCTTTGGCATGTTGAAGTAAACGCGCGGATACCAACGACGGCTTAGTTCCTTGATTGATGACACATCGATATTGCGATAGTGCAGGTGGCTGTCTAGTGAAGGCATGTATTTGTTTAAGAACATCCGGTCGGTGCCAATGGTGTTTCCGGCTAGGGGCGCGGTGCGGGCATCTGGAACAAAACGTTTAACGTATTCAAGCACTGCTTGTTCGGCGTCCTCAAGTGAAATTCCGTTTTCAAATTCATTGATCAAGCCGCTAGTAGTATGCATTTCGCGAACGAAGTCGTTCATGTTTGCCAAACCTTCGGCGGTTGGCTTGATGATGATGTCAATTCCATCATCGAGAAGTTCAAGTTCAGAGTTGGTGATTACCACTGCAATCTCAACTAGGCAGTCAACTTCTGGGTTGAGGCCGGTCATTTCGCAGTCGATCCAGACTAGGTTTTCTGAAATGTTAATCACGCCTAAAAGTAGAGGAGGCCTCGGACATCCGAGACCTCCCCAAATATACCCTGGTTACGCCCGCTGAGCCTTCGCCGCTCGCTTTGACGCTCGGCGCTCCTTGCGTCCCTCAACCAACCAGTAGAGCACTGGAACAATTACCAGGGTCAGCACTGTTGAGCTGAACAAGCCACCAATTACAACGATGGCTAGTGGCTGAGAGATAAATCCACCAGAGCCGGTGATGCCAAGTGCCATTGGGGTCAGGGCAAAAATCGTTGCCAGTGCCGTCATCAAGATCGGACGCAAACGTTGACGCGCTCCGTCCATGATGGCCTGCTGGGTCGGGCGCCCCTGCTTTCGATACTGGTTGATTAGGTCAATCAAAACAATCGCGTTAGTTACCACTACACCGACTAGCAGCAACATACCGATGATGGCAGGTACTCCCAACGCAGTGTTGGTTGCAAGTAGAAGCCCGATTGCGCCGGTTGCAGCGAATGGAATCGAGATCAGCAAGATCAGTGGCTGAATGATGCTCGAGAAGGTCGCAACCATCACCACAAACACAATCGCGATTGCGGCAAGCAGTGCGATACCGAGCTGAGCGAATGAGTCGGCCTGAGATGCCGAAACACCACCAATGGTCGCGGTTACACCGATTGGAAGTTTTACATCCTTCAGACGCTTGGTCACCTCAGCGGTTAGTGCACCTAGGTTGTCGCCACCCGGGGTCAACATCACCTTTGCGGTTCGGTCGCCCTTTTCGCTTGTGATCGAAACCGGAACCTCAACTTCTTCGATCTTCGCAATTGACGAAAGCTTGATCATGCCAGTGGCTGTCGGAATCGAGATGTTTTTGACTTTTGCAACCGTGTTGGCTGGGTCTGTCTTGACTACATAAATAGGGGTCGACACATCATCGATGTTCACCTTGCCAATGTTGCTTGGCTTCATCGAGCCGGCAACGATACCGCCAACCGCAATTTCGGTCAGGCCCTTCTTTGCTGCTGCAAGTCGATTAACCGTGACACGTAGTGTTCGCTGTTTTTCGGCCAGTGAGTTGGTGATGTCAGACACGTCTTTTGTGCCCTTCATTGCGGCTTGAACCGCCTTGATGCCAGCGGTTAGCTGAGCATCATTGGCTGCGGTCACCTTGATGTCAACGGTGTCGCTACCGCCGAAGCCTGGTCCGCCACCCGAAGCGAATTTGATTTCACCAAGCGTGAAATCTTTGGCAAAGCTCTTGGTGAGCTCATCCTGCATTGCAACAATGTCGGTGTTTTCAATCGTGGTTACCTGAATCGAAATACCACCGGCAGCAGCACCAAAGGCAACGCGACCGTCGCCTGAAGAGCCAATGGTGGTGTTTACAACCTCAACATCTTTGCGGGCTAGCAGAATGCCTTCAACCTTGGCGGCTGCGGCATCCTTCTGGTCCAGAGTGGCGCCAGCAGGAAGAGTCTGGTTGATCACGAAACTGGATGACCCAGATGATCCGATGAAGTCGGTCTTCAATAGCCCAGACATACCGAAGGTGATGATCAGAATCAACAATGATGCCACGACAGTAACCACCGGACGCTTTTGAGTCCAGCTCAGCACCGGTAGGTAGCCACGCTGAAGTAGGCTCTTGCGTTCGCGTTCTTCCTCCTCGTGACGAATTTTGGCGGCAGCTGCTTCCGCTTCCTTTTCGTTTTTAAACTCAGGCTGTGCCGGAGCCTTGAGGAACCAGTAGGCAAGCACCGGAACGATGGTGAGCGAAACAAATAGAGAGGCAACCAATGCGATTGCAAAAGTGAAGCCGAACGGGCGGAAGAGCTCTCCGATTAGTCCACTCACCAAAGTAATAGGGAAGAACACTGCAACCGTGGTGATGGTCGCTGCAGTAATGGCGCCCGAAACTTCGCGCACTGCCCGGAGCACTGCCTTTTTCTTAGGCTCTCCATAGGCAAGGTGTCGGTTGATGTTCTCAATCACAACGATGGAGTCGTCAACCACGCGGCCAATTGCAATTGTCAGAGCCGAGAGAGTGAATAGGTTCAACGAGTAACCGAGGGTGCCCAGACCAATGAAGGTGATCAGCACCGAGGTTGGAATAGAAATTGCGGTAACTAGTGTCGAACGCACCGACATCAGGAACAGCAGAATCACGATGATCGCGAAGCCCAGTCCGAGTAGACCTTCGGTAGAGAGGTTCTCGAGAGACTTCTCAACGTACGGAGCCTGGTCAAAAATCGTGACGATGCTCACGTCGCCTAGCTTTTGCTTTAGCTCAGCTAGTTTCTTCTCAACTCCGTGTGACACCGCAACAGTATTGGCGTCCTGAGTCTTGGTAATTGAAATTGAAAGCGCAGACTTGCCGTTAACTCGGGAAATGCTGGTGACAGGGGAGTTCTCGTAAACCACCTTGGCAACATCACCAAGACGCACCGCGGTAGCGGAGGTGCTGACGCTTGGAATACTTGGAAAACTTGGAATCTTGATTCCGCTCGGCATTCCAGGGAAACTCGGTGTGCTCGGTGTGCTCGGTGCGCTAGTGCTAACCGAGGTCTTAGATCCGATTAGCGGCAGGTTCTTTAGGTCCGCGAGTGAATTGATTGCCGTTCCGACCTCAACCGAGATCGTGCCCTTGTTGTCGTCTATGGTGCCCGCGGGAACAACAAAACCATTAGCTTGCAGCGCAGAAATTACCGATTGCTGTGACAGGCCATTTGCGGTCAGTTTGCTCTGGTTAAAAGTCAGGTTGATGCGTTTTTCAATTACGCCAGCAACCGCCACATCGCGAACTCCGCTGATGGATGAAAACAGTGGCTTGGCTACATCCTCAAGTGTTTTGCCGAGAGCTTCGTTATTACCGCTGTTCGCGGAAACTCCTAGGGCGATAATTGGCACACTGTCGAAAGATCCACTCAAAACCTTTGCCGATGCATCGGTTGGGAGAGTGACGGTCGCAAGAGCCGCATTTAGCTTTTCGGTGACCTTGCTAGTAGCGGTGCCGTATTCAAATTCAACGCGCAGGATTGAGATATTGCTCTGTGAAGTGGTGGTCGATGAAACCAATCCATCAAGTGCACGCACCGCAGTTTCAATCGGCTGGCTTACCTGCTTGTCGATGACTTCAGGCGATGCACCGATGTAAGTGGTGACAATTGCTGCCTGCGGAGTCTCAATTGAGGGAATGAGTTCCTGCTTGAGAGCGCCAAGGGAGACAAATCCGAAGATTGCCACAATGGCGGTAATTAGGGCTACAACTGAACGGTTGGCGAGGCTGAGCTTGGCTAAACGGTGCACTTTGATCCTTTTGGGCTAGTTACTACTTAGCCTAACCGTGCACTACTTGCCGTTATTCCGCCTAGCTTTCACCAGGCTGGCGCCCGCTGAAACGGCAATGGAGAGCACAATCACGCCAAGTGAGGCGTTAGTCGAGATTTCAGGAGCCCAATCGATATGGTGGCCGTTGTTGATAAATGGCAGTTCATTGACGTGCAGGGCATGAGAAACCAGTTTGAATCCGATGAAACCGAGAATGAACGCAATGCCGTACTTTAGGTACTCAAGACGATCTAGCAGACCGCCTAATAAGAAGTAGAGCTGTCGCAATCCCATTAGGGCAAAAACGTTTGCCGTGAAGACAATGAACGCATCGGTCGTAATTCCGAAAATTGCTGGAATCGAATCGAACGCGAACATGACGTCGGTAATGGCGATGGCAAGGAATACCGTGAGAATCGGGGTGAAAGCCTTACGCCCATCTACTACCGCTCGCAGTTTTACGCCGTGGTATTCATCCACCATGTGAATGCGTTTGCGCAGCAGTTGAATAAGTTTGCTTTCAGATTCTTCTTCATCGTCGTGCCCACGGAATGCCTGGTGATACGCCGTGTATAGAAGGAATGCTCCGAAGATGTAGAAAATCCAGCTGAAGTTCTCGATTAAAGCTGCTCCGAGAAGAATAAATATTCCTCGAAGGATGAGCGCCATCACAATGCCGACCATCAAAACTTCTTGCTGCAGTTTCTTTGGGACTTTGAAGCGACTCATGATGATTACAAAGACAAACAAATTGTCGAGACTGAGGCTGTATTCAGTCAGCCATCCAGCCACAAATTCCGTGGACTTCGCCACACCGAAGTACATTCCGAGAATCAAGGCGAAAAGCAAAGCAAGACCAGCGTAGAAAACGACCCAAAGGGTAGATTCTTTGGCGCTAGGAATATGAGGTCGCTTAAAAATGAGCAGTACATCAATTAATAAAATCGCCGTCACTGCGACCATCGAGAAAATCTCGAAGTTTAGATAAGCCTGCTTGTCCATCAGCACCAAGTCTAAATGTGCAACAGTTCCTTTATGGCTTCCTCGAAGACTCGGTTGTGAGTATCCACATCTTCCGCTGTGGTGGTCGGGCACATCAGAGCCATATTGTGAAATGGGGTCAGCAATACGCCGCGATTAGCCAGATAAAGGTGTATGAAATCCTCAAGTTCGTGGTCGGCAGATTCGGCAGCCGCAGTTCCCGTGATTGGGTAAGGCTTGGCAAAGCGGTACTCGGCCCTGGCACCTAACTGGTTGATTGACCAAGGCAGCTGGTACTTATCAAACAGGTCGTTGACAGTGGCTGTGTAATAGGTAGCCAGGTCAATCATTTTGGCGAAGTTCTCCTTGGTGAGTACCTTCTCAAGTGTCGCTCGTGCCGCAGACATGGAAAGTGGATTGCCGGCAAGGGTTCCCCCGACTCCACCCATATCGATCAGGTCCAAATCGGTTCGACTCAATACTCGCGAGGCAAGTTCTTCACTCAATCCATAAGTGCCAATTGGAATACCGCCGGCGATCGCCTTTCCAATTACGAACACGTCTGGTTCAAGACCGTCGCGTCGTGTCATGCCTCCCCAGTCAGCCGAGAAAGTGTGCGTCTCATCAATGATCAAAAGCGCGTCGTATTTGCGGGTTAAGTCGCGAACCGCTTTTAGGTAGCCAGGCTCCGGCAAAACAATTCCAATGTTGGTTAACGCTGGTTCCATTAACACTGCTGCGACATCACCATTTGCGAGTTGTCTCTCCATGCCTTCGATGTCGTTGAACTCAGCGACTCGAGAGGTAAGTGTTACATCTACCGGTGAACCAACATTGCCCGGTCGATTCATGCCGTCACCATCTGGCGATGTGACAATTAGCGATTCATCCACCGAACCGTGATAGCAGTATGAGTGAAACAGAATCTTTGGTTTTCCAGTGATGGCTCGCACCAATCGGATCGCCCAGCGATTGGCATCGGTTGCGGTAAGGGAAAAGCTCCATTTCGCCATGCCAAATCGTTCTGTCAAATTTGCTGCGACCCACTCGGCATCTTCGGTGGGCATCATTGTGGTTAGGCCACCTTGGTCCTGAACTCGATTGACGATGGCCTCGACCACCTCAGGCGAGCGGTGGCCGGCCATGGCACCGGTGTCGCCAAGGGCAAAGTCGATGTATTCATGGCCATCGATATCCCAGACTCGGTTTCCATCTGCTCGGTCAAAGTAAATCGGGAAACCGGTGGACTTCTTATTCATCCAGGTCATAGGTACTCGGCCAAATAGGTGGTCTGCGGCTGCATAAGCAGCTTTTGACTTAGGGTGCTTTGCCTCGAATTCGGCAACTTCGATTTGGTTCAGCTGAGCTAGGCGATTGCGATCAATCATGTTTTCGAGCCTATTACTTAAGCAACATCCAAGTAGCTACGCAAAGACCAAAAGCAAAAATGAACCACTTCAGGATTTTTTGGTCAGCCTTGCGAACTATAGCCGGGCCAATTCTGCCGCCAATAAAAAATCCGAGGGCAAGAGGTATTACTGCTAGCCAGGCCACCTGCCCAGAAAATACAAACAGCAGTACGCCCATGGTGTTAGCCAAGAACAGGAGAACGTTCTTTACTGCGCTTGCACTCTTGAGGTCAATTCCGAGAATGAGCATGCTAGCGGCCATGGTAATAGTCCCTGCTCCCGCACCAAAGTAACCGCAGTAGATGCCAACGCCAAGCTGAATCAGTATCAACAGCCACATTTTCTTTGGCTTTTGAGAATCGCCTGATTTTTTTGGGACCAGAATCACGCATGAGGCAATTGCAATAAGGACGCCTGCGATTTTTTGGAACGAGGCACCCGGGGTTTGCAAAAGCAAAAGTGCACCAACTGTGCCGCCAATTAGCATCGGCAAAACCAGCTTCTTTAAAACCTCTTTGTGCGGATACCACTCTGGTTTCGATGCGTGAATAGAACTAAAGCTAAGTGCGGAAAGCGAAACAGAGTTTGTCACGTTTGCCGCGATAGGGTTCAGACCTGCAAGGATAAGCGCCGGAAAACTAAAGATGCTCGCCAAGCCGGCAACGGCCCCACTAATACCAGCGGCAATGCCGGCGGCAACTAATAGTGCAAACTCGGGAATTCCCACCTAGTTGCCAAGCTGTTCAAGCTCGTCGCGAGAAAGGCTCACGGCAGGCATAATTTCTGCAACCTGCTGGGCTGTTCGAGCGCTGGCAATAGGCACCGACACGGTTGCCTGTTGGCGAAGCCAAGCCAAAGCAATGGCAGAAACGGTAGTCGAGTGATCCTTCGAAATCTGGTCTAGTTTTGCCAGCAGTGCCCAGCCTTGCTTATTGGCGTATTCGGTAACACCTCCGGCACGCACCGACTCAACGGTTACACCCTCGCGATACTTTCCGGTCAAAAATCCTCGCGCCAATCCAAAGAAAGGAATTCCCGAGATACCAAGTTCATTTAGGGCAGGTGCTGAGTCGTGTTCGTAGTCTTTGCGGTTAAGTAGGTTGTAGTGATTTTGCAAAGCGACGTACGAGATTAGGTTGTTCTCGGCAGAAATCTTTGCAGCCTCGCGTAGGCGGGCTCCGGTGTAATTGCTCGCAGCTGCGTAGCGAATCTTTCCAGCATCACGCAATTCGGTGAATGCGCCGAGCGATTCTTCAAGTGAAACAGTCTCGTCGTCCTCGTGTGCGTAATAGAGATCGATAACGTCAGTCTTTAGTCGTCGAAGTGAATCTTCACAGGCAGCAATAATGTTGGCTTTGCTCAATCCTGCACGGGTAGGTAACTTAGAAACCTTGGTTGCAACAACTATTTCGTCGCGATTTCCGCGCTGGGTCATCCAGTTGCCGATAATGGTTTCGCTCTCACCACCAACATGACCAGGTACCCATGCGCTGTATGCATCCGCAGTGTCAATAAAGTTTCCACCGTGCTGAACAAAGGCATCGAGCACATCAAAACCACCAGGCTCGTCAGTGCTCCAGCCAAAGACGTTACCGCCTAGGCAAAGATGTGAAACTTCAAGGGTGGTCTTTGGCAGAGTGAATGTGGTCATCTGCCTATCGTCGCACATCTATCGCTGCCGAATGGCGCAGGGTAAACTTGGCAGGTTGCCCTCGTAACTCAGTGGATAGAGTAGGAGCCTTCTAATCTCTTAGTCGTAGGTTCGATTCCTACCGAGGGCGCAAGTAATCAAAGGAAATCATGGCCGACACCTTGCCAGCATGCCCACTCTGCAACTGCGAATACACCTATGAAATGGGCTCACTTTTGGTCTGCCCGGAATGTGCTCATGAGTGGCAGCCAACCGAGGAGCAATCTGCACCGACCGAGGCTGTCATCAAGGACGCTGTTGGCAACGTTCTCGCCGACGGCGATACCGTGACCATAGTCAAGGACCTCAAGGTCAAGGGGAGCTCTAGCTCGATCAAAGTTGGCACCAAGGTTCGCAACATCCGCCTGGTGAATGGTGCAGACGGCCACGACATAGACGCAAAGGTTGATGGCTTCGGCTCGATGATGCTGAAGTCCAGCGTGGTCAAGAAGGTTTTGTAGTCAGAATTTTTTGCTACTCTAAAACCATTCAAGTAGTAGGGATTCGCAATGAAGCGTCCAAATATTGTTTTCATCATGTGTGATGATCACACCACACAGGCGATTAGCGCGTATGGCAGCAGAATAAACAAAACCCCAAACATCGACCGCATTGCAGCGGCTGGGGCGCGATTGGATGCGGCTTTCTGCACTAACTCAATATGTGCGCCATCTCGTGCTGCAATTTTGACTGGTACCTACAACCACATCAACGAGGTTCGCACAATCTGGGAGGACCTCGACAACAGTCGCCCAACTTTTATTGGCGACCTGAAGCAAGCTGGTTACAAGACAGCATTGTTTGGCAAGT
>Ga0228703_1001818_pt1 | contig 12563 bp, 1 predicted proteins | sample McNCre217_Aug_MG_3_FD_178020 | JGI IMG/M metagenome (GOLD analysis project Ga0228703, IMG submission 178020) | Freshwater microbial communities from McNutts Creek, Athens, Georgia, United States - 29-17_Aug_MG | ecosystem: Environmental > Aquatic > Freshwater > Creek | place: USA: Georgia... | reverse complement strand
GAACGCTGGAGTAACCGCATTTGACGGCCAGTTGTTCGGACCAACCGCTCTCGCTTTTGCAACCGGAGACGCAGTCTCAGTTGCCAAGGCTCTGCGTGACTTTGCGAAGGCAAATCCTCTACTAGTTGTAAAGACCGGTGTCCTAGATGGCGTCGCTCTTTCAGCTGCAGAGGTACAGAAGCTTGCAGATCTCGAATCCCGCGAAGTTCTATTGGCCAAGGCCGCTGGAATGTTCAAGGCAACGATGTTCAAGGCAGCTTACACTTTCCAGGCCCCACTTGCTCAGGCAGCTCGCGCTGTCGACGCGCTACGCGCAAAGCAAGCAGCCTAAGGATCCCCAGCTTCACAAAACTAGTTACAAATCTTTCCAATCAATAGGAGAAACAAATGGCAAAGTTGTCAACCGCGCAGCTAATCGACGCGTTCAAGGAACTATCACTAATCGAGCTTTCAGAGTTCGTTAAGGCTTTCGAAGAGACCTTCGAAGTTACCGCTGCTGCTCCAGTTGCTGTTGCAGCTGCTGCACCTGCTGCTGGCGCAGCTGCTGCTGAAGAGAAGGACTCATTCGACGTCGTTCTTGAATCAGCTGGCGACCAGAAGATTGCAGTTATCAAGGAAGTTCGCGCACTGACCAACCTAGGTCTAGGCGAGGCTAAGGCTCTTGTTGACGGTGCACCTGCAACCGTTCTAGAGGGCGCAAACAAGGACGCTGCTGAGAAGGCAAAGGCTGCTCTAGAGGGCGCTGGCGCAAAGGTTGTTCTAAAGTAATAACCCGCTTCACAGCAAACCCCGTTCGACTTCGGTCGGACGGGGTTTTCCTTTGTTAAAGGGGCTATTTGAGAAGGTTTTGGTTTTTTGTTCTAAAAAACCAAGGGATAACCCCGCATCCCCCAGATGGGGGACACACCTCAACTTAGGCTTGAAGGTTGTTCGGGTCTGCCTTGGCATACCCGGATTCAAAAACCGGCACTAAACCTAAGGAGGTCAGATGAAGCAGATCATGCGCTTTATCTTGGTCGCTTTGGGTTACGCGGTTGCGTTGTTGCGAGTCGCTGCTCGCAAGCTCACCAACTATCGAACAGGTGTCATTTCGATAGCAATTCTCGCGCTCGTTGGCCTAGCGGCGACCTTCACTCCGCCGGCTCCTGCGCAGGCTGCAGCTCCTACCTTGGGTTTGAACTGTGCTTTCTGGCACAACGCGAACAACACTGACACGACTCAGTACTTTGGTGAGCAGACATCGTCGCCGACTTGGGGTGACGCCGACAACGTAACTAAGTTCGACAGCACTACTCCAACTGGTGACTGCACGCAGTGGGCGACAGACATTGGTGCACAGTGGTCGATGTCTCAGTACTACTATTCAAACAACACCACTCGAGGCGGGCGCTACAACGATGTCCTCACCTTGGATAACTATTCAGTTCTATTCAGGGGCTACCTAAAGCCAAGCATCACGACGAGCACCCTTTGGCTGCGAGTGGTTTCAGACGACGCAAGTTACCTCTGGACCGGCGCAACAGCGGTTAGTGGTTGGTCTCGCACAAACCCAACCGCTAAGCACCCAGGTTTGCACGGCACAACCAGCGGTGTAATAACTCCGGGCTCAATTTCGGTCACCGCCAACTACTACTACCCAATCCGATTGCTTTTCGGTGAACTTGGCGGTGGCGATGAGTTGACGCTCACTTACAACACGGATAACGGCTCAACTTGGAATCCAGTTCCAAGCTCGTGGCTTTATAACCAGGGAACGGTTGCCACTAATGACCAGGCTGCTCCTGCAGCGCCGACTTCGCTTTCCCTTACTTCTGGAACTGACTCAGGTGCATCGGCAACTGATGGCATTACCAGCAACACCGCACCGGTTCTTCAGGGATCGGCAGAGGCGAACTCGACTGTAGCAATCTATTCGAACCCAACGAGCTCGAACAGCAACGGCACCTACGTCGGCAGTGCAACGGCAAGCGCGCTGGGTGCTTTCACCTACACGCTAAGTATCAATAGTTCGACAGACACCTATTACTACGCGACGGCAACTGATGGAATGGGATATGTATCCGGTTCGTCGACTTCGTTCAGAGTGCGGGCGAATAAGATCACAATTTCGACCGGTGCGGCTGGCGCTAACTCGGGCTTCGCTTTGGCCACGCAGCCGGTTGTCACATTGACGGATGGCGGCTCGGCGCTTGTCACAGCGACAAACTCGCTTGGTACGGTAGCCAGCGGAACTGCAACCGCGAGTGCGGGAACGGCAACCTTCTCGGGCGCAGCCGTCACATACGCTTCTGGAACACTCGCTGGTTCGACCATGACCTATGCGGCGACCGGTTATTTCTCAGCCACCGAAACGCTGTCGGCCATCCCGGCTAGCTTGACCGTCGCAACTGGCACAACTTCTGCCGGTGCCGCGTTCTTGAGCAATACCCTTTATACGACTAGCAGCGCTGCCGTAACCTTGACCCCGACTGACTTGCTAACTCAGATGTCGACGGCTTCGGCAACCACGAACCTGTATGCCTTCGGTAGCGTCACCGTCTCGAATGCGATTTCATCTACCTACACGGGTAAGGCTCTGAAGATCGCCACCAACGCTGGTGTGACAATCAACGCTGCAGTCACCACGGCGAATGCGGCATTTACGGTGCTTTCAAATGCCGACAACGGCTCGGGCGCGAGCGGTGGAAACATCAACATCACAACCCTCGGCACTATCACCACCTCCGGTGGCGCGGTTGTTCTTGCTGGTGGTGACTGGACTGCTACAACTGGATACGCGCGCGGCACAGCCACAGCAGCTGCGGTCTCGGACAACGCTGGCTTGTTCATCGCGGCCACTATTTCGACCGGTGGCGGTGCCTTCACCGGCAACGGCCAACTTGGTACCGCGGCAACAGACTCAGCCGGATTCTACGTGTCTCCAGGTGGCAAGATTCAGGCTGGTGGCGGAAACATCACCATCAACGGCCTGATTGATAGCGGTTCGTCTGCCACTGGCGGAGCATTCCGCGCTGTTCGATTCGGTGGTGGTGGCGGCACTCCATTCGCCGAAGTAACCACAACAGGCGCTGGAACAATCAACATCACCGGTAAGACCAGCAAGGCAAGTTCGATCGAACAGGCCATCCTGTTTGAATACGCAACCGTAACTGCTGTTAACGGCAACATTTATATAAAGGCTGACACCTTCACGAGCGCAGCGAACGGTTTCACATTCGCAACCGGTGACTCGACGATCTCAACTACAGGCACCGGAAACATCACGCTTGATTCGCCGAACTACACCACCGGTGGCGACAACTTTGGAAACGCGGTTGTTTCCTCGGGTGGAACGCTGACGGTTTGGGCGCCTGCCTTGACAGTGCCAAAAAACTGGTCATCTGTCGGCGCGATGGCGTTGAACGCTCACGGCGGTCCAATGAACATCAACGGAAACTTGTCAGTTTCTGGTTCTGGCAACGGCGTGACTTTGAAGGCAACCACCGACATAATCCTTGGGGCCTTCACGGTTCAAACCAATGCCGGCCCAATCACCTTCTGGTCAGACACCGACTTTGCAACTAGTCGAGGCGGTGGCATCAAGACCGTCGCAAGTTCATCGATTCTCTCGGGTGGCGGCGACATCGTTCTCTCGGGCGGTGCGTCATCGGCTGCCGGCCTAACCTCATCCTGGGCAAAGGGAACTACTGCCACAAATGACTCAGGTGTGTGGCTAGGTGGAGCGGTCAACTCCGGCGCAGGCAACATAACTATTCGTGCCGAGGAAAATTCGTCGACTGGTGCTGGTGACCGCGCTGGTTTGTACATTGAAAAGGCTGCAACGGTGACTGCCACGGGATCAGGTACGGTCACGCTTGACGGAAAGGTCGACTCGGCCAACACCGATATCTCTTACTTCCACTATGGTGTCTGGATTGGAAACGCAGATAGCACCAATCTTGGCCAGGTCACTAGCGGATCGGGTGCAATAAACATCAAGGCAGATGCTTCTGGCAACACCCGACAGAACCGCCGCGGCATCATCTTCAACCGCGGCAAGGTGAGCAGCACCAGCGGAGCAATCACCATTGACGCCTATGCGGGTTCGTCGACGACTGGAACTTTTGACTTCTATTTCTTGACTGATAACAACACCGTGGATGGTGGCACCGGCGCTGTTCTTCTCAAGGGAAACTCGGGAGCCGCATCTTTCCTTGACACCGCTTCAATCAACTCGAACACCTCAGTAACGCTGCAGATTTCAAAGCCGGCAGTGAACTCGGCGAAGACTTTCACTCTGGGCGGTTCGGGCGACAAGGTCATTGAGTACCCAGCGGCTGCAACCGACTTTGCAGCGAATGTTGATACCGCTCGTTTCGCCTTTGGTACGACATCGAAGTCGATTCGAATTGGTACCGATTCGGTCACTAAATCACTGACCGTCAGCTCAGCGATTGGGGCAGCGGGGCCAATTAGCCTGCTTGCAAACTCCGTTCAATTCATCAAGACTGCCGGCTTGGACACCAGCGCATTGACCGGTGCGGCGATCTTGGTGAAGGCTCGTGTCTGGATTCAGACTGACAGCCAGGATTCGGCTGCAGGTGCGACCAAATTCGTCACCGATAACGGCGATGTCACTTTCTGGACTGCCTCGGCTGGTGGAACCGATGGTTCTATCGTCACCGGAAACTACACCTTTATTGACACAACCAAGGGCGACCTAGGCGCACAGGCCACCGGCGGCGGCCGCATCACCTTCGGTGGTGGAAGTGCCAGCACGAACGGTGTTCCAACCGGCCCAACATTAGGTGGAACTAACACCGCTTATGGAATTTACATCTACGCCTACAACCGCTTCTACTCTGGTGGCGGCGATATCTGGATGTATGGCAAGTCGGCTTCAGGCAACAATCACGGTTTCCTAACGAACTCTGATCTCGTGATGGATGCTGGGCAGGGGCAAATTACCTTGCGCGGCGACAACGTAGGTATTGAGTGGGGTCTTTCGCTAGGCAACAACGACAGTGGCGACATGACTCTGATTTCTGAAAAGACCTCTGGCACAGCCATTGATATTTCCGCGAATTCACCTGCTTATGCGCCTTTGGTTATCAACCGGCTCGCTAGCACCCACACCGCCTATCTGATTGCAAACGGCGGTGGTGCAATCAATCTCACCGGAAATGGTCCGACGAGTTATGTAGGTGTGGCCGTGGACCGCTCTCAGATTCTCTCGAGCTCTGGCAAGATCACCATCGACGGTGGAGCAAGCTATGCGAGCCTCGGCTATCAGAGCTGGGGTCAGGTTTACCTGGGTTCAAAGTCAGACTCGTCGTATGTCACCAGTTCAACCGCTGACATCTTGGTCAAGGGAACGACCTATGTAGACGCCGATAACGTGACGACTATGGCTGCCAAGACCGGCGGAAACGTCGTGGTTGAATCGTCTGGAGCCAGCTTCACTAATGCTTCATACTGGGGCGTCGCAACCAATGCGGGTTCATTTAGTTTCGGTAAGTCGGGCGAGACTAAGGACTTGACTGTTTCTGCCGCAGTAACCTCGACGGTTGTTGGCAGCACAACGGGTGCCAACACAATCAGCGGCAACGCCGTGACGATTAGCGCGGCAATGTCTGGCACATCGATCGCGATTGCCAACAAAGCTGCATACTCTGGTGCCGGCTCGCTAACCGCCACTGCAGGCGGCATTTCTATCAGCGGTGGAACCTCAATCACCCCTACTGGAAACTTCCAAGCCACTGGCAACATCACTGTGTCGGGAACTGGCCAGGCACTTTTCAACGGCGTCTCGGTGGTTTCATCGGCTGGAAGCATCGGCTTCACGGTTGGCCCTTATGCGGGTCACGCCATTCAGATTCAAAACACGACGCTGACCACATCGGCTCAGCCAATCAACATCACTGGTACCAGTTCGTCAGGTGATGGCGCCTACATCCTTGCTGGGTCGAAGATTTCGACGACCTCGGGTGCCATCAACATCACCGGTGTTGGCACCGACTGGGGTCTCTTCTTCGAGACCGCAGACATACTTTCGACCACGGGAAATATCACTATCGATGGTGGAGTCCGAGGCAACGTAATGGGTTATGGAACCACGACCACCTTCGGTGCTAACGCCACCGGAAGTGCGTCTGGCAACATCACGGTCCTTGGTGACCGCGAGTGGAGCGGCACCACCAGGGCTATTTACAAGACCACTGGCGCCGTCGTTCTCAACTCAAAATCAGCCAACTACATCGAAGCGCCAAACTACGCGAACCACACATTCACCGGTTGTTCTTCGGTTTCGATTTCGAACATCGCTGCTACCTGGCAAGTTGACATGGGTATCACCGGTAACATCGCTGGCCCATACATCATCCAGGGTCAGTACATCAATATCGCTGCCAACTCGACTCTAAAGACTTCGTTGGTAAAGGCAACGGGCACTACCCGAAATAACGGAATCTTGGTCAAAGCCACTGACCGAATTTACGTCAACTCAGGAGCTAGTTTCGAGACCAGTGGTGCTGACATTACCTTCTGGTCGGACTCAGATGCTAGTGGTGTCGGCGCTAGCTATTTCGGCGGAACTAACGTTCTGAAGTCCTCTGGCGGAAACATCACAGTGGCCGGCGGTCTGGACGACGGTGCAGCCCTGAACCCCGAGATCACGGGCCGCACCAGAAGCGATGGTTACCCTGATAACTACGCTTCGGGAGTGAACGGTCTCAGCGAAAACGCCGGCATTGACTTCGGTACTGGCCATCAGCTACTGAGTGACGGCGGGCAGATCTTTCTCGCGGGCCAAGGTTCAGCAGTTAACACCGACAGCGACATGGGCGTGGACATCCGTGGTGGTCTGATCTACTCAGCAGTCGGAAAAATCGCTATTTACGGCAAAGCGCCGTCCGACTGCCAGTACAACTGGCATCGTGGGATATTCACCGGTTACGGCGGTAACTCTCACATAATCTCTGATTCAGGCGCAACTGACGCGATTTACCTCTATGGAAATACTGCGTCTTGCAACAACGGCTGGTCGGTATATGCCTCAGCTATCCAGGGTTCGAGTAGCTGGACCAATGTCGCCGCACCGAGCGGTGGAGGCATCAAGATTTATGGAATTCAGGGCAATGCGGCTTACTACCAGGGTGACTATAATGCGGGCTCAGCCGAGGAGAGTGACATCCTTCAGCTCAACTACTACAACCTAATTGCCAACAGTGGCCCAATTTCAGTGAATGCAGTGACAGCGACGACGAGCGATCGCTGGGCCCTAAGATTTGCCACTCGAGGCGCAAACAGGAGTTATGTCGGTGCATTAGCGACTGCAATTTCTACCGGCTTTCCTGCATACCCAACCATTGCAGCCGTGGCGAGCACCTCGGATGTGACTTTAAAGGCTGACAGTATTTGCCCATATCTCACGACGTTTAAGGCTTCGGGTAACCTGGCCTTGATTCCGGATGCGACTTTTAACACCGCTCTATCAGTGCTTCTGTCATCAGATTATGGTGCTGAACTGCCAACTAAGCTTGCGAGCCTAACTATCGGCGCACCGGGGACCAGCGGTGTCAACCAAACCAAGGCAAACATTGACCTACGACCAGTCTCGGCCGTCGGACCAATCAAACTCTATGGCGCAGATTTGACTTTCGAGGGTGATATCTCGAGTGATGTGGCATCTGGCACGGGCGTCCTTTTGAAGGCTACCAAGAGCATTACAACCCTACGAAGTGTTACTACTCTCGGTGGCGATGTGGTCCTGTGGTCGCGTGCCGGCTCACTCGAATCGTCCACCGATGAAGGAAAAATCAGTCTTGAAAATGCAGCCAGCATTTCATCGAGCGGCGGCGAGATAATAATCGCTGGCTCTGTCTTGACGGACACAGATGGATACCCAATTGGCCACACATACTTTAATAGCGGAGCCGCGCTTTATCTCGGCACCGCCGCTAACGCGCCCGTAAATCTAAACTCGGCAAATGGGCTCATCAGGCTCTACGCAAAAGCTGGACCAAGCGCAGGTCAAGCAATTGCGCTGGTAAATAACGGTACTGCGGCAACTTTCAGCTCGGGTACCGGGCGACAAGACCTAAATTTCATCGGTTCGGGAACTGGTGACAACGTATTCGAGTCTTGGGGTCCTATCACGTTCTCTTCTAGCGCTGATGCCGGCACTGACGGCTTAACTGCCGCCATTAAGTTCTATGTAAACCAGACCAACTCTGGTAACGGACTCACGCCAATTCAGCAACAAGCCAGCTTCTTACACAAGTTCGTAGCCAGTGGTGCTGGTGGTCTCGATGTAACCGTGACTTCTGCGAACACTGGTGTTTACGCAATCGACTACAGTCGTGCGTTCAATTTCTTAGCAGCCAGTGGCAAGATCAACCTTGACTTTGGTGTCAATGGTCTCGACTTGACGAGCACCACTGCTGCTGGCTTCGTAGTCGGCGCCCTTTCAGGCACAAACTCAAGTTCAAACATCGTGATAAGTGGTGACCGCTTTAATGAGGTAACCGCAAATGCGACCGCAGACGCGTTCGTCCTGCGTACTTCCTCGACGGTTATTGTCAAGCCGAGCTCACAGTCCTTTAGTTCTGCCCAAACCTTTGATAGCACCTGGGCGTTCCCAGGCATAACCAACGTGAATGGTGGCTTTATCGCAGCTTTGACCATTGGTCAGTCTGGCACCAACGGAACCGTTTCAGGGCTAACCCAAAACAATAGCGATGTCACTCTTTCAGGCGACATGACGGTGGCCGGCCCAATCAGCATTTATGGTAAATCCATCAACGTTAGCGCCAACCTAACGACGTCGACAGCTAGTGCGATACTTCTCAAGGCGACCCAGGATGTGGCGCTGGGCGCTGGAACAAGCACCACGGTGAGAAAGTCTTTGACGACTAACGGTGGCCCGATTACACTGTGGTCGAATGCCGATGTCACCGGACTCGGTCAGATCACATTGGCCAACTACACCGAACTTAGCAGTAAGGCCGGTGCTATCACCCTCGCCGGTTCGGCAAGTGCAACCGAAGCCTCACCAACTGGTTACGCCACCGCAGGTTCGGGAGCTAACGGTGTAGAAATTGGTAGCTCGAATGTTGCAACCGACTCGGCTAAATTGACGACAACCAGTGGCTCAATCACAGTCCGAGGCAAGCTGGTTTCTTCCAGCACAACAGGTACAGGTATTCGACTCGTTCAGGGAGCGAACGTCACCTCGGCCACCGGCGCCATCACTTTTGATGGAGCAAGCTATCAGCCAACTGGAACCCAGGGTCACGGCCTCTATTTCCTCTATGGCGCGACGTCTTACACCACCACTGTTTCTAGCGGCGCTACCTCGGGCACCGCAATTTCGCTGAGCGGCTTAGTCTCCGGCGGAACCTCAGGCAATGCCAATGGAATTGTTCTCGGTTATGGATCCACCGGTGCGATGAACATCACCGCTGGAGGCGGTGGCGACATCGACATTCGCGGTTCGGCCGCAACTGGCACTACCGACTCGCTGGAGCTCAACCGCGCAAATATTTATGCCACTTCGGGAAACATCACTCTCAATGGTGGCACTCAAGCTGTTTCCTTCGGCACGAACGGCGCCAACGTGCTCGGTGGCGCGGCCGTTGCCGGCGACCACACCGGTAACCTCTCTATTTGCGGTGGCGACATCAATTTCGCCAGCACAAACACCTTTAGAACTGCCGGTGCCTTTACTCTCGAGCCATGCTCCGGTTCGTTCTCGCTCCTCCAAAGCTGGGCAACCGCAAACTTGACGATCGCGGCAGCAAGCGCACGATTTGGTCGCACAGGAAACACCGCGGCGATTACCGTGTCAACTCCACTGACGTTGACCGGCGACCTTGAAATTCTTGGTGGCGCCATCACCTACAACGGAACCGGCGTAACCTCAACCGGGGCGGCCAGCGACTTGCTGGTTACCGCATCTGGTGCATTCACTGGCCCAGCGCCGTTCAACTTCGGTGGCAAGATTTCGATCACAGCGGCTAGCTACACCGGAACCGGTGCTCTGACCTCTGCAGGTGTTGACGGTATCGCCGTCACCACCACAGCCGGCAACCTAACCACCGGTGCAACTTTGTTGGCGAACACCAGCACCACGGCACCACTTGTGCTCAAGTCAACCGGCAGCATCCTGGTGAACAACAACCTGACCAGCACCGGCGGACCGATCACTCTGTGGTCTGACTCGGATGCAACTGCCGACGGTGCGATTCAAACCGCGACTGCTGCAACCGTAAATTCAAATGGCGGAAATATCACGCTCTCAGGTGGAACCGACCTAGCCACAGGCTACGCAAAGGCATCGACGGCAGTTCTCTCCGGAGCCGCAGGCACAGGATATGTAGCTGTCCACGTAATGGGTGCAATCAATGCCGGCGGTGGTGACATCACCCTGCGCGGTCAGGACAACACCGCTATCGGTGGCGGCGGCTACACAGCAGCAGTAGAACTTGAAAAGTCTGGAAGCCTCAAGACAACAACTGGAAACATCACTATCGAGGGCATTCTGGGTAATACTTTGACCGGCGCTGGTAACCGCGACGGCGTGGTCGTTGGTTACGCAGGAACGGCAACTACTGGATCGAATGTCGTGTCGACCACGACTGGCTCCATCAGCATCAAGGGCTCAGCAGCGTCATTGAACAATGCGCTGGGTTACGGCGTTTACTTCGGTGCTACGGCGGTCAGTACGACGACCGGCCCGATAACTGTTGAAGCTCTTGGTTCAGCACAAAGTATCTATGATCTCCGTGATGTTGGAGCTGATATTTCGTCTACCAGTGGAGTAATCCTGGTGAAGACCGGCACTCTTGGCGGCCGTGCCATGTTCGAGCTTGCGACGGCTAAGTTCACCTCAAACGGTTCGGTAACTCTTGATGTCTTGACCCCAACATTCACTCTTCTCGAGTTGGCCGGCACTGGAACCAAGATCATCGAACCTCCAACGGGAGCTAATTCGTTTGGTGGAGCGGTCAGCACTGCGAACGTCACCATCTCGAGCACCTCGACCGCGTTGACAATCGGTTCCTCGACCAATACCTCGGCGGTTAGCTTGGGCAAGGCAACCTCGATTGCGGGCCCGATCACCGTTTACGGTGGCGACGTAACAAACTCGACAAACTTGACCGCAACTACCTCCACCGGTTCGATTGCGATTAGCGCCAACGGCCTATTCACCAACTCGGCTGCGATTAGCAGCGCGGGTGGCAACCAGCCGACCACAATCAAGGCAGAAAAGGCTGCGCTAACCGGTTCGATCACCTCGGGCACCGGCATCACCCAGGTGACCGGCTACAGCTCGGGTCGCACAATCGACATGGGTCTAACCGGCGACACCACCTCTACCTTGGCTTTGACCAACACCGAGCTCGGCACCATCACTGCAGGCACCATCCGTGTCGGTGATTCGACCAGCGGCACCATCACTGTTAGCGGCTCGATCATCATCGCGACCGCGAAGTCGACCACCCTTGCGCTGCGCACTGCCGGCAACGTAACCGCGACCAACAGCGCGATCATCACCGCAACCAACCTTGGCATCGCGGCCGGTGGAACCATCTCGCTCGGCGGCAACAACGGTGTGACCGGCAACTTGGCAATCGTCGCCGGTGGAGCGGCGGCCGGTTCGGGCGTCAGCTATGGCAGCGCCGGCAACTACACCGCGGCAGCCGTTGACAGCATCACCCCGGTCTACGGCGTCGGCAAGAACATCTCGATTTCGAGCGCCCCTGCAGTTGGCGCCACTGAAGTTCGCTACCTCAACCAGACATGGTCGGCCCCGCCGGTTGTGACCGTGAAAGACGAGTATGGCTATGTCATCTCGGCAAACAACCTCAACAAGACCAGCTACACCACAACCGTGACCGGCTCGGGAACCCCGACCATCGCTGGCGCAACCCCAGTTGTCTCGGGTGGAACTCAGACCTTTAGCGCTCTGAACTTCACCACCGCAGCGGGCACCACCGCTCTAACCTTCACCACCGCAGGCTTGGCCGCCGGTGGAACCTCGGCAGTAACCACGGGAACCTATGACGTTCAGGGCGGCGAGCCGCAGAGCATCGCGATTGCTTACACCTCAACTTCGGCACCGGCCCGCAAGACCGGTTTCGGCCTGACCGCGACCCTCAAGGATGCCGGCGGCAACACCGTTTCAGGCCCACACGCAACTGACTCGATCACCGTTGCCGTCTCGGATGGTGACGCTGACGCCTCAAACAACGCGACCTTCACCGCCGGAAACAGCCCAGCAACCGTTGCCGGTGTCGCCGACTTCAGTGCTCTCGCCCTAAGCGGCAAGGTTTCGACCAACTACACCCTGACCTTCACTGTCACCTACCTAGACAGCGCCTCGGTTTCACGCACCAAGACCGCGACCCAGGTCGTCACCTTGACCCCTGGCGATGCCGCCAAGTTGGCTGTCACCACTCAGGCAGCCGGTTTCGTAAACCGCACCAACTTCACCACCCAGCCGGCAGTCACCATCCAGGATGCCGACGGCAACACCGTAACCAGCGCCACTTCGACCGTCGCGGTTGCTGTCACCGCGGCCA
>Ga0228703_1001815_pt1 | contig 12596 bp, 10 predicted proteins | sample McNCre217_Aug_MG_3_FD_178020 | JGI IMG/M metagenome (GOLD analysis project Ga0228703, IMG submission 178020) | Freshwater microbial communities from McNutts Creek, Athens, Georgia, United States - 29-17_Aug_MG | ecosystem: Environmental > Aquatic > Freshwater > Creek | place: USA: Georgia... | reverse complement strand
TCAATGACACCAAGCTATGTGGGTGGTTCAACATGGTGCCCACAGCATCGATGTCGCTATTGAGTAAGAGCGCAGTAAAAACTGTCTTGAGATCTTCTGACACCGCTAGATCTAAAGCAAAGTCGAGTGGGTCTTTTTGTTGTTCCTTGGCAATGTCAGCCACGGTGCGTTGTTCAAAATGGGCATGCTCTGGAAGATAAGTTTCCACCACATGAACTTTGTCCCATTCGTTGTTGAACAATCTAAATGTTGCAGTCGTTGCCAGTTCAGCGCGCACTTGATTTCTAAAGTTCGTGTCTGATAACTTCTCTATCAATGCCTTATGGCTGAGGCCTAAGGCTGGCTTCCAGCTTTGTAATCCCTCGACAGGGTAGGGTGACTGAAATGTAAAGTCCATTGTCAGTGGGCAACATGAGACTTGTCCAACCACTTTCCTACCTCTAGCATTGGCTTGCGTGATGGCATCTAGGTCTTTGAATACGGCCTCGGGGTTGGTGCTGTTGTGAAGTAAGGCTGCAATCATCACGGGTCTTCCAGATTGCGCAGACATGTCCTCTAAAAAAGACACTGGCATTTGACCGCCTTTGGTCACCATGTAGATGCCTTTGCCTTTTTCTCCCATGGCTTTGATCATGGCCATCATTTCTTCATCGTTGGCTAAGCGTGATGGCATAGGCAAGCCACCTTCGCCGTTGTGGGCTGGGCTGGTGCTGCTGGCAAAACCAATCGCACCACTGTCCATAGCCTCGCGAACAATCGCTGCCATGCGTTCGATTTCATCTGGAGTTGCAGTTCGCTTGTTGGCTTGATCTCCTAAAACCCAAGTGCGAACCGATGAATGGCCGATATAAGCGGCAACGTTGACAGCACTGCCTTTGCGTTTAAGCAGTTCTAAGTATTGGGGAAATGTTTCAAAGTCCCAATCAATACCTTGGCGTAATACGTCCAAAGACATACCTTCCACTTGGGTAAGGTTGCGCATGGTGATTTCACGGTCAGCGGGTTTGCAGGGCGCGATAGTGAAACCACAATTTCCAATGATGGCTGTGGTGACACCCAGTGCAGGGGACGGGTTGACGAAAGGATCCCATGTAATTTGGGCATCGTAATGGGTGTGGCTGTCAATGATGCCTGGCATGAGTGCCAAACCTTGCGCATCGATGGTTTGTTTGGCTTCCATGTGCAGAGAAGGGCCGACCTCGTGGATAAGCCCGTTATGTATGGCGACATCTAGCAATTGCGGTGCATTGCCGTTGCCATCAAAGACTTGTGCGTTTTGAATGAGAAGGTCGATGGAATTCATATTCAGGTAAGTTGTTTTAGGCGGTGATATCGATATCTACAGAAGCGCGTTTTGTAATCACAGGCCAATCCCATGCAATACCAAGACCGGGTGCTTCTGGCGGGTAAGCAAAGCCATCGTCGACTTTGATGCGCGATGTGGTGATGTCGTCTAGTTGGGGGATGTATTCCACCCATGCCGCGTTGGGCACTGCCGCGCAAAGGCTCACATGTAGTTCCATTAAAAAATGCGGACACACTGGAACATCAAAAGCCTCAGCCAAGTGCGCTACTTTGATCCAAGGCGTGATGCCACCGATGCGCGCTACATCGGGTTGGACAATGCTGCAAGCGCCAAGTTCCAAATATTCACGAAACTGCGACAGGTGGTACATCGATTCACCAACTGCTACAGGGATAGAGGTATGTTCGCGTAGCTGTCGATGACCGCTGACATCTTCCGCGGGCAAGGGTTCTTCTAACCAGGCCAAATCTAAGCCTTCAAATGCCTTGGCTCGACGCACTACCTCTGGCCGATGGAATCCTTGATTGGCATCTGTCATGAGTTCAAAGCTGTTACCCACGGCAGAGCGAACGGCTGATAGCCGAGCCACATCCTCACTCACATGGGGGCGACCAATTTTTATTTTGGCGCCTTTGAAACCTTGTGCTTGTGCTGCCAATGTTTGGTCTACCAACTCGGCCGCTTCTAAGTGCAACCAGCCACCTTCGGTGGTGTAGACGGGTAATTTGTCTTGTGCACCCCCAAGCAAGCGCCACAAGGGCAGCTGTTGACTTTGCGCACGCCAGTCCCACAAAGCAGTGTCAACACAAGCCAAAGCCAAGCTAGTGATAGCGCCAACAGCTGTCGCATGGGTAAAGTAAAACAAGTCTTTCCAAATCGCTTCTATTTCTAGAGGTGATCGACCAATTAATCTAGGGGCCAGATGGTCTTTTAATAGTGCAATGACCGACGAACCACCAGTTCCAATGGTGTAGGCGTATCCAGTGGCTTCAATACCGTCGCTGCATCGCAGAGTCAGTAAAACTGTCTCTTGTGTCACAAACGACTGAATGGCATCTGTGCGCACCACTTTAGGAGGTAAGTTGACTTGGCGCAGAGTGATGTTTTGAATGTGGATGGGCGACATATATCAGAGCCGGTTAGGCCAATTAATTCAAAGAGGGTGAGGTGAGTGCTTTGGGCCATTTTTTTGCTGGTAATGACCAGCTTGTTTCAATGGCTTGGGCTTGTGCGATCAGTTGGTTCTTATCTAGTTTACGCGGGGAGTTGAGCGCTACAACAATAGAGTTGCCAGCTTTTGTGGGCTTGAACCACCACACTCCAGCGTCACCAAAGACGTGGCTTATTTTTTTTACACTTTGTTTGATGTCTGAGTGGCGTCCAAAGATGTTGACTGTCATGCAGCCATTTTCTGTGAGAACTTGCTTGCAGTCGGCATAAAAATTTTCAGAATCCAACACGGGACGTTCGGCGTCTTGGTTGTAAAGGTCAACTTGCAATACGTCTATTTTTGATTGCCAGTCGGTGCGCGTAATTACTTCTGCTGCATCGCCAACCACCACTTGCAAGCGCTGGTTGTTTTCTGGCAGATTGAACGACTGTCTGCAGGTTTCAATCACCATGGGGTTCAATTCAATAGCCGTGGTTTGCATGCCTAAATTTAAATGGCAAAACTTGGTGAGAGATGCGGCGCCCAATCCGAGTTGCATGGAGTGGAGCTGGTTGACTTTTTTCAAATCAACAAATAACAACCAAGCCATCATCCGTTGTTGGTACTCCAAATGGATGTCAAAGGGCTTGCTTAATTTCATCGAACCTTGCACCGCTGGCGATCCTAGATGCAAGAAACGCATATCGCCATAGTCAAAATAATTCACAGTCGGTAATTCGCCATCACCCAGCTTGTGCGTGCTGTTTGGATCAAACCCCTGTCCCGAAAATGTTTGGGCTTGTCTTTTTGCTAAGTAAACGCCAATCAAAACCGCAGCAATACAGCCAATGAAGCCTAAAAATATATCCATGCAATTAGGGCATTGTTAAGAGTTCATTCTGGCAATCCACAAGGATGTGCCTTGGGGGCCATATTTTTCTTGGTGCGGCATATGCCTAGCAACTCGGAAGGTGTCACCCTGCTGTAAATGCGTGGTTTCTCCATCCATGGTGAGCCAAAACTCACCTTTGACGATGTATCCAAATGCTTCAAAGGGATGCTCGTGAACAGGTGTTTCATGGTTTGCTTCCCACTCGCGGGTAAGAACTTCGTCAAAACCTTTTGCCGTGGTGGCTGATTTAAATTGTTCAAATGTCTCCATACGATCTCCTTTTGAAGATTGGAACTATAAAAGCCACCCTTGTCAAACTAGGATTTAACCGATAAGAATTATTTTGTAAATGGGATGCTCAGAGATAATGTTTCTGAAACTAATCTAAGCCACGGATGATTGATCGGTTACAAAACCAGGCTACACACAAATGTCAATTACAAACCCATCTCAAACTATCGTAGTGCTAGGCACGGGAACCATGGCTGTTGGTATCGCTGCTGGTTTTATAGAGGCAGGTATGCCCTTGGTTGTATTGGGTCGGTCGATTGAAAAAGCCCAAACCGCTCTGACCGATGCACGCAAGTTGGCTGTTTCGCTGGGTGCACAAGTGCCAAACGATGCATCACATCAGGTCGGGTTGATTCGCGAATGGAATAACTGGACCTCTGTAGCGTGGCTGATTGAAACGGTCACAGAAAATTTCGAATTAAAACGTGCTTTGTTTCAAGAGCTAGACCGCCGCGTGCCAGCGCATATTCCAATTGGCACAAACAGTTCCGGTTTTCCTATTTCTCGTTTGGCTGATGGTTTGAAGACGCGATCCCGTATGTTCAACGCGCATTACTTCATGCCTGCCCATCTAGTCCCATTGGTAGAAGTTGCTTTGGGGGCGGATTCTGATCCGCAATTGGGTGAAGCAGTGTGTGCTTTGTATCGCAACGTCGGTAAAAAGCCTGTCTTGGTGCGTCAAGATATTCCAGGTTTATTGGCTAATCGCATCCAACACGCGCTGATGCGCGAGGCGCTTGATTTGATTGACAGAGGTATTGCTTCTGCCGAAGACGTGGATACTGCTGTGCGTTTTAGTTTTGGTTTCCGCTATGCTGCTGCTGGCCCTGTATTGCAAAAAGAAATTTCTGGCTGGGACAGCATGGCTCGTGCTTCTGAAGAAATATATCCAAGTCTCTCCAATTCCCATGTGCTCGCTCGTTGTGTGGCAGACAAAATTGCAGAGGGTAAAACTGGCATGAAAGCAGGCGCTGGTTTTACGCAGTGGACTAAAGAACAAGCGACTCAGGCAAGACAAAATTACGACCAAAGGCTGAAGGCGGCTTTTGATGTTTTAAAAATGCAGTAACTTTTTAGGAACGATATATGGGCATGATTGATTTAAATGCAAAAAAAATAACGGGTCCTGTCATCCGCCTGCACCCCAACGACAACGTAGTCGTTGCGCGTACAGATGTAGGTATCGGTATGGATATCCCGTCTGAAGGCGTCATTAGTCGAAGCCAAGTGCCATCAGGTCACAAAATTGCAGCCCGCAATATTGAAGCCGGTGAGGCTATTTTGAAATACAACGTGTGCATTGGTTTTGCTGCCGTCAACATTCCGGGGGGAACTTATGTTCATTCGCATAACGTCACCTTCCGCGAGTTTGACCGCGATTACGCATACGGCAAAGACTACGTGCCTACTGATGTCCTCCCTCCTAGCGAGCAGGCGACTTTTGAAGGCTATGTCCGTGCCAACGGTGAAGTGGGGACACGTAACTTCATTGGAATTTTGTCAACCGTGAATTGTTCAGCGACCGTGGTGCACAAGGTCGCAGAGGCCTTTAAAGGCGATCGCTTAGCAAAGTACCCGCACATTGATGGTGTTGTTGGTCTCAGCCACGGCTTGGGTTGCGGTATGGAGATGAGTGGGGAGCCCATGCAGTTGTTACGCCGAACCATCGGTGGTTTTGCGCGTAATCCCAACTTTGCGGCTGTGCTGATCATCGGGCTAGGTTGCGAGCGTAACCAGATGCAAGGACTGATGGAGCAAGAAGGATTGAGTCAAGGTCCTAAGCTGTATACGTTTGTGATGCAAGAAGAGGGCGGTACACGCAAAACGATTGAAGCAGCGGTTGCTGCTGTGGAAGCGATGTTGCCCGAAGCAAATGAAGCGCGCCGCTCTACTGCCTCAGTGAGCCATTTGAAAATTGGCTTGCAATGCGGTGGTTCAGATGGCTTTTCATCCATCACAGCCAACCCAGCGTTAGGTGCTGCAATGGATATCTTGGTGCGCCACGGTGGTACAGCTATTTTGTCGGAGACGCCTGAAATCTATGGCGTTGAACATACGCTGACGCGCCGCGCGCGTAGTAAAGAAGTAGGTGAAAAACTCATCGAGCGTATTCGTTGGTGGAAAGAAGAATATTCGCCTGGCCGCGATGTGCAGATCAACGGCGCAGTGAGTCCTGGTAATCAAGTGGGTGGCCTTGCCAATATTTTTGAAAAATCTTTGGGTTCTTCTATGAAAGGTGGAACCACTGGTTTAATGGAGGTTTATCGCTACGCAGAGCCTGTCACCGCTAAAGGTTTTGTGTTCATGGACACGCCCGGTTTTGACCCATGCTCTGCCACGGGCCAAATTGCTGGGGGAGCCAATATGATTTTGTTCACAACCGGCAGGGGTTCGATGTTTGGCGCCAAGCCCGTTCCTTCCATCAAACTTGCTACCAATACGCCGATGTTCAACCGCTTGACTGAAGATATGGACTACAACTGTGGTGTGCTGTTAGATGGCACCTCCACCATGCCAGAAGTTGCGCAAGGCATATTCGACTTGATACGTGATGTCGCTTCAGGCAAACCTTCGAAGAGTGAAGAGTTAGGGCTTGGCGACCATGAGTTTGTGCCTTGGAATATTGGCGTTGTCAGTTAATTCAAAACGAAGGAATAAAAATGCCCGCTTATTGGATATCTCGTTGCATCATCAACGACCCTGTCAGTTATAAAAAATATACCGACCAAGTGCCGGCCATCATTGCTAAATACGGCGCAAAAGTGCTGGCCCGTGGTGGCAAATACCAAATCATGGAAGGCCCTGAAGACTTCAAGCGTTTCGTGGTGCTTGAGTTCCCAACGTTTGAGTCTGCTGTGAGTTGCTTTCAATCAGAAGAATACAAAGCCGCTGCTTCTAACCGTAGGAACGGTGGTGGAATTGTTGAGAATGTGATTGTGGATGGTGGTGAATTTACGAAGTAACAGAGCAAAGCATTGGTGCTCGCATGTACTCAAAGGTAATTTCAGATGTGGTCAGCCTATTGGCTTGTATTTAAATAAGCTTGACTAATCAACGCGTGCACCAGACTTTTTAACGACCTCATCCCATTTAGGCAATTCATCAGCAAGAAAACGTTTGAAGTCATCCGCCCCTAAAAAGGCTGGGTCGGCACCTTGTTCGACCATGCGCTTGTTAACTTCAGCTTGGTTGAGAACAGTTTTGAAGGCATTACTCAGAACTTCAATAGCTTCTTTAGGCGTTCCCGCGGGCGCCATGAATCCATAAAAACCGACCACTACAAAATTTTTGAATCCACTCTCTTGCACGGTGGGAACGTCAGGTAATGCTGGACTTCTTTCGCGGCTGGTCACGGCCAATGCACGAACCTTGCCTTGCTTGTGATAGTTGGCAGCTTGAGGAATGCTTTCTGCCATGAACTGAACTTGTCCACCCATAAGGTCAGTAAATGCCGGTGCGCTGCCGCGATAAGGGATATGCACCATAAAAAGGCCGCTGGCAGATTTGAACATTTCTGGAACTAAGTGACTGATGCCTCCATTGCCAGCAGAGCCATAGTTAATTTGTCCTGGTCTTTGAGCGGCATAGTCTGTGAATTCTTTCAAATTGCGCACTGGTAATTGTGGATTGACTAGTAAAGCTAGGGGTTGCATGGCAGTCCGAGCGATAGGCACAAAGTCTTTTAATGTGCCGTAAGGTAGGCGGCTGTAGAGTGCGGGATTGATCACTAGAACGCCAGTATTTGCAAGCATGATGGTATGGCCATCCGGCGCAGACTTCATCACGTCTTGTGCGCCTACTGTGCCACCAGCACCCGCTTTGTAATCAATTAAAACAGCTTGCCCAAGAACGGATTGCAATTTGTCAGCAAGTAAGCGGGCATGTAAGTCAAGCGGGCCGCCTGCAGGAAAACCAATGACGATACGAATTGGCTTGTTGGGAAATGTCTGAGCACTCACCAAAGAAGTATGGCTTAGTGCGATAGTTGCAAAAGCGATAAGCAAGCATTTTGAAAAGATACGTTTATTCATAAAGCCTTAATTTGGTGGAAACGCCACTGGCTTAGCGCCTTCATGCCAAATCTTGTAGCGGTGCATGACGCTGCTGAAACTGTCAGATTGCTCAAATTGGATTAACCAATTTTGAAGTGCAGTCCATGTTTGTGCATCGAACCATACGCGATCGGTGCGTGCAAACTGCCTGACGAAGGGAGCAATGGCTGCGTCTACCCAAGTCCACTTGGGGCCCAATAAGAATGAAGACTGCAATAATTTTGTATTGAGCTGGTGGAGAAAAGTAGCACCTGCTTCTCTATCTGCTAATCCATTTGGCAAGTCATACCTATTTGGATATTTATAACGATCTAGATGGTTTTTGAATACATCGTCGCATGTACGCACCAAAGTCTGTGCTTCTTCATCTGACTTTTGTCCAGAGGTAGACCAAGCCTCTGGATCGTTTTGACCCAAAGCCCAATGCATGATGTCAAGGCTTTGGTCTAGCACGCGGTCTTTCAGCACCAGCACGGGAACAGTGCCTTTTGGAGATGCTTCGAGCATATTGCTTGGCTTATGGGCAAGTGTGATTTCACGCATCTCACAGCGAACTCCGCTGACCAGCAATGCCAATCGCGCGCGCATGGCATAGGGACAGCGCCTAAATGAATAAAGAATCGGCGCGTCTTGAGGCAATAAGGCTTTTATTTTCTGTGTCCTTTGCGCAATACCAATGTGATCAGTTTGACGCGACTTTGCTATTTCCCATTGCTTTTGTCTTTCACGTGCGCTGTTTTTCTGTGTTTCTGTGGTGTGCGCGTGGCAGCGTGGGCAGCTAACGCCTAGTTCAAACAGTGGTGACGTTTTGGCATCTGCAGGCAGTGGTTCGCGGCAGCACCTGCAGAGCTCTTGGGTGCCTTGGTGCAACCCGTGGGTGACAGAAACGCGCTCGTCGAAAACAAAGCATTCACCTTCCCACAAACTTTTTTCAGGTGGGATGACTTCTAGGTATTTCAAAATGCCACCTTGTAAATGGTAGACGTCTTCATACCCATGTGTGCGCATCAACGCAGTTGATTTCTCGCACCGAATACCGCCCGTACAAAACATGGCAACGCGGGGCTTTTTTCCATTTTTGGCTTCCAAAGACTTGGCTTGATTTACCCATTCTGGTAGCTGCGAGAAGCTTTGAATTTTGGGATCAATGGCTCCTTTAAAAGTTCCAATATCTACTTCATAGTGGTTGCGTGTATCGATAACTACTACGTCAGGCTCGGAAATTAGAGCGTTCCAGTCCTCTGGTTTGACGTAAGTGCCAGCCATATGTGTAGGGCTGATGCCTTCTACGCCCATAGTCACAATTTCTTTTTTCAACCGAACTTTCATGCGGTGAAAGGGTGGCTTATTTGCAAAGGATTCTTTGTGTTCCAGGGGTGCGAATTTGGGGTCTTGGCGCAAATAGCTTAGAACCGCATGCACATCAGGTGTGGCACCTGCAATGGTGCCATTGATACCCTCGCGGGCTAAAAGAATGGAGCCTTTGACGTTGTGGGCTTCACAAAATGCCAATAACGCAGCTCTGCGCTCTACAAAGTTGGGAAGATCTACAAATAGATAAAAAGCAGCGGTTAAGTAGACAGGGGTATCGTGGAGTTGGGCAGTCATGGTGGGTTCATACGTAGCAGATGTCTAAAACTACGCCCTTGAGAGAAGGGCTAAAGAATTATGCAACGGGAGTTCCGTCGAGCATGGTCCAAGGATTGATCACTTCAATGCCTAGTCCTTCAAAATCTCGCGCATTGCGGGTCACCATACTTAGTCCATGCTTTGCAGCTGTTGCACCAAGTAAGCTGTCAATGGCAGGCAGAGGGCGTGTATGCATTGCAGTGAGTCGCCCCCATGTGTCTGCAACTTCTGAGTCAATACTCAGAATTCGACCTGTGAAGAAGTTAGGCAAATCTGTTTCTAACCAATCGGTAAGGGCGGTGCTGCGAATGGGGTCTTGGATTTTCTCAATCCCTTTTCGAAGTTCTCCCAAAGTCAAAACGCTTAAAAAAAGAGTGGAGGCAGGTCTGTTGGTAAACCACTCGACTACCCCTTTGTCTGGATTTTTGCGTCTCAACTCGGACAGTACATTGGTATCTAGCAAATAGCTCAAAGGGATACCTCGCGTACGGGGGTTGTATCACGATCGAAGTGAATGTCATTTGCGCCAAATAAAGGCGAACTCTGCATAAATTCGACCAAAGATTTGTTGTTAGCGGTGAGGCGATCAAACATGGGGCGTGAAATCACAACGGCCACCGATTGACCGTGCAGTGTGATGTTTTGTGGCCCTTCGCTTTCCGCGCTCTTCACAACTTCGGACAATCTTGCTTTTGCTTCTTGCATTTGCCAAGCTTTCATAGGACACCTACTTTCCCAAAATAGGGTCAGAACGGCGTTCTGACCAGAATAGTCAGATTTTAAGCAATTATTTTGTAAAAGTCTACCCATCGCAGGTTCCTATTTGTTGAGACAAACAGAAAGATAGGTCAGATGCACATGCAGTTGTTTAACTGGTGCCCAAAAATTTATAGAGTGAGAAAATACAGGATGAAAAAAATTCTCAATCAACTCTGCTTTTGTCTTTTAGTTAGCGTTTTACTTTTATCCGCCTTGTCGGTGCGGGCGCAAGCTGACACAAAAAAAGTTTTTGTGTCAGAAGTTTCGGCGGGTGGTATCTCGAGTTACACGCTAGCCAATGGTTTCAAGATTATTTTGATACCGTTCCCATCTGCCAGCAATGTACGTGTCGAATTGCTCGTGAAGACCGGTAGCAAATTGGAAGGCTACGGCGAAACTGGTATGGCCCATCTGTTGGAGCACATGCTTTTCAAAGGTGCTGGGGCTCGTAAAAATGTCAAGGACGATTTAACGGCTATGGGTGCCTCGTGGAATGGCACGACCACAGCAGATAGAACCAATTACTTCGAAACGCTTTCATCAGACCCTCAGAAATTAGATGAAGTGATTCGCCTCGAGGCGGATCGCTTTATCCGTTCAAGGTTCACCAAAGCCGATTTAGATAGCGAGATGACTGTCGTACGCAACGAGTTAGAAAACTCCGAGCGCAATCCGTCCCGATTGGTATTTGATGCGCTGGGCCGCAATAGTTTTGTTTGGCACGGTTATGCCCGCTCAACCATTGGCGCTAGGACTGACATAGAAAACACAAGCTATGCGGCTTTGCGGACATTTCATCGCAAGCACTACAGGCCAGACAACGCTGCCTTGATAGTGTCGGGAAACTTTGATTCCCAGCGCGTGGTGACGCTCGCGAGCAAAGAATTTTCAGTTGCTAAAAATCCTTCTGTTGCTAAACAAACAAACTGGACATTCGATAGCCCCCAAGCTATCACCCAACGCAGCGAAATATTGGCGTCAGTAGGAACTACGCTCGTAGCCAGTGCTTGGAAGCTTCCTGGGGTCACAGAGCGTGATGCCCATGCACTGGATTTGGCGGTCACAGCCATTTGCGATGCGGACTGGGGTAGTTTGCGTAAAGATTTGGTTACCGAGCGAGCGCTAGCTGTATCGGCATATTGCTACACCTCCACCGATGCAGACTACGGTCGATTAGTGGCAATTGCTAAGACGGGGCAAGATGCTGATGCGCAAGCCCTTTCGAACCAGTTGATTCAACATATTCAAGATGCTGCAAGCGAAGGCGTAACCCAAGCGCAATTAGAGCGTGCGAGGCTATCAGAATTGAATGAGATGGAGCGTGCTTTTGAATCACATGAGTCAATCGCACGGATCGCTTCAGAATATGAAGTCGCTGGGGACTGGCGACTGATGTTTTGGGTACGTGATTTGGTGGCATCTGTGCCACTTGATGAGGCTAACGCTGCACTTAAAAAATGGCTAGTGCCGACCAACCGTGGCGACGTATTGCTCAGGCACACAGACAAGCCAGACCCGTTGGTGATTTCTCCACCCGCACCCGCCCTATCAAGAGTGGAGGGTAAGACGTGGCCCAGCATCTTTACAAAAGCAGATCCAGCACCTAAGTCATTACTGGAATTGGCGCAAGCTACAAAAACTTTCGACTTGGAGGCAAACAAGGCAAAAGCGAGTCTTATTTCCCGTAAAACCCAAGGTGACAAAGTTTGGTTGGTTTTTGAGAACGATTACGGCTCTGCAGATTCCTTGTCAGGTAGAAGAGTTGCATGCAGCGCGGCTGGTGCATTGATGAAGTTTGGTGGCAATGGGCTGACGCGCGACGAGTTGAATCGCCGAATGGAAGAGTTGAAGGCCAATTGGAATATTGGCTTGTCAGGCATCTACTTAGAAGTACCAAGAAAAAATCTTCAAGAAGCATTGACCGTGTTGTTTTCGGTATGGGCTGATCCTTTGTTGCCACGTAATGAATTCAATAGCTATAAATCTGGGTTAATTACCTATTACGAGTCACAACTGAAGAACCCAGGTGCCCTGGCTGACAATGCAAGCCGATTGCGTTTTGATAATTTCCCAGTGGGGCATTGGAGCAAGCCACAAACTTTCGATGCGCAAATTGCAGACGTCAAAGCACTAACTTTTGATGAAATGAAACGCTGCGTGAGCGACTTCAACAAAATCTCACATGCACGCCTAGGGGTGGTTGGGAATTTACAAGAATCTGATGTGCGTGCTCTGTGGTCTAAGGTGGTTACTGTTAGCAATACGGCTCTCACCTACCAACGTGTGCCAGACCCAATGGCTCCTGCGCTTGTAGACACTGCGCCTATACGCATCGAGATGCCAGACACGACCAACGCCAAAGTGACGGGCAGTGCGGTGATTGCGTTGAATCGAAAGTCTAAGGATTTCCCTGCCTTGCAGCTGGCAGTGGAGGTCATTGGCGGCAATGCAAGTAGTCTGATTTGGAAAGAGTTACGAGAAAAAGAGGGAATAGCGTATTCGACGGGTATGTCCGTC
>Ga0228703_1001811_pt1 | contig 12612 bp, 13 predicted proteins | sample McNCre217_Aug_MG_3_FD_178020 | JGI IMG/M metagenome (GOLD analysis project Ga0228703, IMG submission 178020) | Freshwater microbial communities from McNutts Creek, Athens, Georgia, United States - 29-17_Aug_MG | ecosystem: Environmental > Aquatic > Freshwater > Creek | place: USA: Georgia... | reverse complement strand
GTTCGGCGGTACGGCGCCATGCCACGATCGAACCAGCGGAGCGAAGAACCTCTTCGATTGCGCCGGGGATCTTGGCCTGGTCAGCCTTGATGGCCTCCCAGCTGTCGCGGTTGATGAGCAGCTGACGCGTCGCGTTCGAGATGAGCGTGGTGGTCGTCTCGTGACCAGCGAACAGGAGGCTGTAGAGGAACGACGCGATCTCGTGATCGGTGATCTCTTCGCCGGCAGCCTGGAGGTTGACGAGGTCGGTCACCAGGTTGTCGCCGGGGTTCTCCTTAGCGTTGCTCACGATCGACTGGCAGAAGTTCCAGTACGCCACCATGTTGTGTGCGTGCGGAAGCTGCTCTTCGTCGGTGAGGTCAGCCCAGGTGATAACAGCGCGACTGGTTGCCCACTCCTTGACCTGGTCGATCATGTCGTGCGGCACACCGATGAGGGTGAAGATGGTGATGGTCGGAAGGTCGTAAGCCAAGTCGGTGAGGATGTCACCCGAGTTGGTGCCCTTGGCAATCATCGCGTCAATGAGCTTGTCGGCATTCTCCCGAATGTAAGGCTCGAGCACCTTGTAGCGGCGCGGGGTGAAAGCCTTGGTAGCAACTGCGCGAATGCGGGTGTGCTCCGGTGGGATGCGAGCCGAGAGACCCGAATAGGTGGTGAATCCACCGTCTTTCATGATCTGCTTGGCCTCAGCGCACAGCGGGCGGATGGGCTGCTGAGCGTCCTTGGACGAGAAGGTCTCCCAATCTTCGAAGACGCCCTTGACGTCTTCGTAACGGGTGACGACGAACATGTTGATGCGGTCATCCCACATCACCGGAGCCTCTTCACGAAGCTCTTTCCACGAGCCGAACGGGCTGGTCAACTTAAAGGGCTCAAAGCCGTGGTAGTTCTTACCGAAGTGCATAGTCTCGGTTGCAGTGGGGCTCATAGCGGTTCCTCCTCGAACACGAATGTTCTTAGCTTCCACCCGAAAAGAACCGAAACCTACACTTTCTTCTCACTCAGTGAGAATGAAAAGTCGAACTAGCCCACAATGCGCGTTGGCGAGCCAGACATGGCTGACTCAATGCGGTCCACCGTGCCCTGAAGCAGTGGCATCAGACGCTGCACCTCGCGATAGCGGGTGACCTCAAACACCAGCCCCACTGAGGCAACGACCTGGCCGTTGTAGTGCACCGGCAGCGCCATCGAGAGCATGCCTGCGCGCATTTGCTCGTGCGTGACCGAATAACCGTCGCGCTGAACATCCGCAATAATCTCGGCGAGAACTTTGGGATCAGTGATGGTCTTGGCCGTGGGGGCTTCGAGCTCCCGCTGCAAATAAGCGTCGATGAACCACTGCGGTTGAGCCGAAAGCAGCACGCGGCCGACCGCGGTAGCGTGCATGGGCAAGCGACCACCGATGCGTGAAACCACGGGCATCTTGCGCGAGCCGTAAACCTTGTCGACGTAGAGAGTCTGCATGCCGTCACGAATCGCCATGTGCACGTTCTCGTGGGTCAGCTCAAACAGGTCTTGCAAGAACGGATGCGCGCGGTCGCGTAGACGGCGACCGGCAAGCTGACCAAGCTCCCAAATGCGAAAACCAATCTGGTACTTGCCGTCGGAGCCCTTGCGCAGTCCGCCCCACTCCTCGAGCTCGCGCACGAGTCGGTACGTGGTCGACAGCGGCAAGTGCGCCTTCTGAGCAATCCGGGCGACCGAGAGCGATCCGGTGGAGTTTTCGAAGGCGGCGAGAATGGCGAGCGCGCGCGAGGTCACGCTGGCGCCGGCTTGGGCGGGCGCATCCGATACTGCGTCGCTCATGTTCACCTCCGATGGCCTATCTCATGTTCTCACGCTGGCAACGCGGACAAAAGTGAGTTCCGCGGTTCATGAAGGAGACTCGGCGAATAGCGGTGCCACAGCGCGAGCAAGGTTGACCCTGGCGACCGTAAGCGTTTAGCGAGTGCGCGAAGTAGCCAGCCTCGCCGTTGACGTTGAGGTACTGCGCATCGAAACTCGTTCCACCCTCGCCGAGAGCTTTGTTAAGCACGGCGCGAACCTCGCCCAGCAGCGTGCGCACGTGAGCCTTGCTCAACGAATCACAAGCTCGTTCGGCATGAATTTTGGATGCCCACAGCGACTCATCCGCATAGATATTGCCAACGCCGCTGATTACCGTCTGATCGAGCAGGGCACGCTTGATACCGGTGTGCTTGCCACGAACGCGAGTGATGAACGCCTCGTCATCGAACGCGGGCTCGAGCGGATCGGGCGCGATGTGTGCGACCTGGCTGGGCACTTCGCGCTCCCCCACGGTCAGCATCGAGTCCACCGCCATCGAGCCGAAGATGCGCTGGTCGACGAAGTTGACGAGCACCGTGTCACCCGTGGCGGTGCGCACCGTGAACTGGATGCGCAGGTGGCGGTCGGTCGGAGCATCCGTGGTTCGCAACAGAACTTGGCCGCTCATGCCCAGGTGCACCACTAGCGCATCGCCGGTGGCCAACGGAAACCACATGAATTTTCCCCGGCGCTGCGCTGACACAACTTGCACGCCAGTGAGCATGCCGACGAAGTCACCGCGTCGGGCATCATGGCGCTTGAGCGAACGGGCGTCGAACACCTCGACGCGCTCGATCGTGGCACCGACCAGCGCTGGCTCGAGACCAGCTCGAACCACCTCGACCTCGGGCAGCTCAGGCACTATGCCTCAGACAGCGAGTTCCACGCGATGAGCGCGGCGGCCATTTCAGCTTGTTTTTTGCTCGAGCCCATGCCGCTACCGGCTTCAACGCCACCGACCGTGACCGTTGCCGTGAACTCTTTGGCGTGATCGGGCCCTTGAGCCACCACGGAATAAGAAACACTGAGCGAGCGCTTGGCGGCGAGCTCTTGCAGGTAGGTCTTGGGGTCCGTTGCTGCGCCGAACCGGTTCACATCCCGTTCGAGCGGCTCAATGAGGCGACGGACCAGGGCTTGCGCATCCTCGGGGCCACACGACAAGTAGGTGGCGCCAATGATGGCTTCGACCGTGTCGGCCAGAATCGAGTCTTTATCGCGACCGCCGGTGAGTTCTTCACCCTTGCCCAGACGCACATAGTCGCCCAGACCAATCGAGCGGGCGATCTCAGCAAGTGCAAGAGTCGATACCAGTGCAGCGCGATGCCGCGCGAGTTCACCCTCGGCAAACTCCGGGTTGTCGTCGAACAACTTGGTGGTCACGGCCAAACCCAGCACAGAGTCACCCAGAAATTCCAGGCGTTCGTTGTGGGATATGCCACCGTTCTCGTAACTAAACGAGCGATGCGTCAGTGCTTGCAGCAACAACGAATTCTCGGGTTCACACCCGAGGGCAGCCACCAGTGTGGCAACTTCAGGATGCTCGCACATGAGCTACCCAGACTGACTTAGACGTCAGCGACCTTGCGGCCCTTGTACTCCATGTACAGAGCGGTGCCGGCAGAGTCTTCAACAACCTTGGCGCGGTGAGGAAGGCTGTACACAACCTTGCCGTTCTCGATGGTCTTGACGAGGGTTGGTGCCTCAGCCTTCCATGCGGAACGACGGTGTGCGGTGCGCGAACGCGATGATTTGCGTTTGGGTACAGCCATGATGATCTCTCTTCGTACTTAAATCTGCTCTGAAAGTCTAGTTGTCTTTTTCAAGCCCAAACTCACGCAGAGCAGCCCACCGCGGATCCGAAGGTTCCTCGGGCTCCAACACACGTGGTTCAGCCAGTCGTTGCCCGGTCTCACTATCGAGACCTGCGCAGTCTGGCCGGCACACCGGCTGGAACGGAAGTGCAAGCACAACCGCATCTCTGATCAGAGGTTCACAGTCGACGTGGTCTTCGTGAACACTGAAGTCAAAGGCTTCATCTACAGAATACGCGAAAAGTTCTTGAAATTCGACTTGAAGGTCTTGCTCGATGGGGTCGAGGCATCGGCCGCACTCCCCCACGGCGGTCACATCAACCTCGGCGGTGGCCAAAATTCCCTCGTGAACCGACTCCAAACGCAGGTCAACATGCATCGGAGCACCGGCGGGAACAGCAATCATCCCTTCGCCCAATTTCTCGGGAACCACGATGTCGAGCTCGACCTCGCGGTGAGCTCCGGGGCTGTACATCAGGTCGTGAACGCTGATCGTGTACGGGGTGTGCACAAACTTTGCCATGGTGTTGCTTTCGGCTAGGCGCTGCGGTTGAGGTAGTCGGCGACCACGTGCGGAACGTAGGGACGAACATCCCCCTTGAGCGCTGCGACCTGGCGAACCAGCGAACTCGAGACATAGGCGTGCCCAGGTTCGGGCAGCATGAACATGGTTTCGATACCGGCGAGATTTCGGTTGACGAGCGCCATGGGCGTCTCGTAGGTGACATCTGCCTGGTTGCGAATGCCCTTAATGACCACACGGGCACCTACCTGCGAGCAGTAGTCAACCAACAGACCTTCACCCCAGGATGCGACCACGATGTTGCTCGGCAAACCGGCATTGGCGATTGCTTGGGTGATCAAGTCGACGCGCACATCGAGTGGCAACAGCGCCGTCTTACCGGGATTGTGCACGACCACCACGTGCAGCTCGTCATAGAGGTCGGCCGCGCGAGCGATGACGTCAATGTGACCGAGGGTGACGGGGTCGAATGATCCGGGAACGACTGCAATCCTGCTCATATGACGAGCCTAATTCTTTTCCATGAATTCGGCTTCGCTTTCATCGAGGCGACGAGCGATGGCATGAGCCAGGGCTGGATGCTCGGCCAAACTCGGGTCGGCTTCAAGCACCTCGGCGGCAGCCTCGCGAGCTCGCTCGATGATGTCGCCGTCGCGAGCCACCCGCAGGAGCTTGAGCGAGGAGCGCCCGCCGGATTGAAGGGCGCCAAGAACATCCCCCTCGGCACGCAACTCGAGATCGACACGGGCGAGTTCGAAACCATCCGTTGTAGAGGCGACTGCGTCGACGCGTTCACGCGCGAGCGTACCCTGCGCTGCGTGGGTGACAAAAAGCGCGAGGCCCGCGTGCTCACCACGGCCGACGCGACCGCGCAACTGGTGCAGCTGTGAGACGCCGAATCGGTCGGCATCGAGCACGACCATGGTGGAAGCATTCGGCACATCCACACCGACCTCGATGACAGTTGTGGCGACCACCACGTCAATCTGGTCGGCAGCAAAGCGCTGCATCACATCATCCTTTTCTTCGGATTTCATGCGGCCGTGCAGAGCTTCGATTCGGCGACCGGCGAGCACGGGCAGAGCGCGCAGCAGTGCCAGAGTTGATTCCACCGAGGCGCGCTCGGGTGTCGCTTCGTCGGCGACCGTCTCGACCTCGTCGAGAACCGCTCCATCCCCCTCGTTCGCACCGGCGGCGTCAATCGCCGGGCACACCACGAATGCCTGGCGGCCGGTGGCGAGCTCTTCGGCAACGCGTTCCCACACGCGCGTCTGCCAACCCGGATGCTCGGCGAGCGCCACCGTATGGCTCGTGATTCCCGCCCGCCCCGAGGGCAACTGCGCAATCACGGAAACATCAAGATCACCGAACACCGTCATCGCCACCGTGCGTGGAATCGGCGTTGCGGTGAGCACGAGCGTGTGGGGCGTGTTCTGAGCTTTGAGTTTCAGCGCCGCACGCTGCTCCACACCGAAACGATGTTGTTCGTCGACCACCACGAGACCCAAATCGAAGAACTCCACGCGGTCAGAGATGAGCGCGTGCGTGCCGACGACAATGCGCGCCTGACCCGAAACCACTCGAAGAGTTGCCGCGCGTTTCTCGGCGGCGGAGAGCTGGCCGGTGACAAGGGTGGGAACGAGCGAGGCAGCCAGGTCGGGGCCGAGCACCTTCACAATCGAGCGCAAGTGCTGCGCAGCCAGCACCTCAGTGGGGGCCAGCAGAGCAGCTTGCCCGCCATCTTGAGCCACCTGCAACATTGCCCGCAGGGCAACCAGGGTTTTACCCGACCCCACCTCGCCCTGCACCAAACGGTTCATCGGAGTGGGTTGCTCCAGGTCGCTCGCAATCTCACGTCCCACGGTGAGCTGGTCGTCGGTGAGAGCGAACGGCAAGTGCTCATCGAATTCAGCCAACAGCGAGCCCGCCATGCGGGGCAGGGACACCTGGTGCTTGCTCTCAGCGCGACGCTGCAGCAGAGCTGTTTGCAACACCAGTGCTTCAGCAAAGCGCAGCGCCTCACGAGCTTGCTTCCACTGAGAATCAACCTCAGGCTGATGCACCCAACGCAGGGCGGTGGCGTAATCAACGAATTTATTGCGCTCGCGAATCGCCTGCGGAATCGGGTCAGCCAGGGTCTCAACCGTCGGCAACACTAGCTCAACCGCCTTGGCAATCTGCCAGCTCGCGAGCGTACTCGTGGCCGGGTAGATCGGAATGGGTTGCATTGCCCAAGCGCTTGCGGCATCGTCCATGCCGGCAGCTTCGGCATCTGCGAAGAGCTCATAGTCAGGATGCGCAAGCTGAAGTGCATCGCGATAACGACTCACCTTGCCCGCGAAAATTCCACGAGCACCTGGCACCAAGTCGCGAGCACGCCAGGCCTGGTTGAAGAAGGTGAGGGTGAGCATCCCGCGGGATTGCCCGTCGGTAATGCGCACCTCGAGAATCGAGCCGCGGCGCTGGCGCATGGGGCGCTCGCGTACATCGACCACTTCGGCCACGATTGTGACGTTCTCGTCCAGGGGAATCTCGCTCAGCGCGGTGAGCTCGCCGCGGCGGGCATATCGACGCGGATAGTGATTGAGCAAATCGCCCACCGTCACGATTCCAAAGGCCTTTTTTAGCCCAGCCGCGGTTTTGCCACCAAGCAAACCGGCGAGTTTGGCATCAAGCGCAGCGGAGTTGGTGGCGGTCACGCTTCCAGCCTAGAGAAGCGCTTCTAAACTGAGGGTGTGACACGAATAATCGCTGGTTTTGCTGGCTCGCGCGAGCTCAAAGTGCCCTCCGCGGGCACCCGCCCCACCAGCGACCGTGTGCGCGAAGCAGTTTTCGGTGCTCTCGAAGCTCGTGATGCCATCGCCGGCATGCGCGTGCTCGATCTCTACGCCGGCAGTGGCGCGTTGGCGCTCGAAGCGCTGAGCCGTGGCGCGGGCCAGGCCACGATGGTTGAGAAGAACGCAAAAGCCGCCGCCATCGCGACAGCCAATGCCGCGCTCGTGGCCAAGGCGGGAAACCTCGACGCAGCCGCGACCCACGTCGTGTGTGCATCCGTGACGTCATACCTCGCCACGAGCGCCGAGCACTTCGATCTTGTGTTTATCGACCCGCCCTATGACCTGGCCGATGCCGAGGTCACGCACGTGCTCGAGTTGGTGACCGAGCGCCTCAACGAGTACGGCGAGGTGGTGTGTGAGCGCAGTTCACGTTCGCCCGAGCCAGCAATCCCTCCAGGGCTGCAACTCGACAAATCTAAGGCCTACGGCGAGACCACGATTTATTGGCTCAGCGCAACGCCGCGATAGCCAACTTAGCCGGTTTGGAACGGATGCCAGCCGCGCGCATCCAACGGGGCACCATCGAGGAAGACTCCGGGCTCGTCGCCGGTCAGCCCGGTAACCACACCAATGGGTGCAAAACCTGCGGGGATGCTCGCCTGAGGGGAAAAGCAGACCAGAAGTGCGTGCGACTCGCCCGAATAGAGCACGTAGTCGAGTAGCTCATCGTCGCTGGCCGAAATTCCGGGTGCGGCATCACGCAAGGCACCGACGAACGCGCTCAGCAGTTCGCTCGACAGGTCGATGCGCACCTCGCTCGCCCGAGCCATGCGGGTGGCGTCGAGCGCAAGCCCGTCAGACACATCCATGGCTGCGGTGGCAGCGGAGCGTGCAGCCACACGTCCGAGACCGATGTGCGGGCGCGGTTGCAACTGGGCATCAAGCACGGTGGCGAATTCAGCGTGAGCCTCGATTCCGCGCGCGAACAGCAGATCGAGCCCCAGGCCCGCAGCACCGAGTTCGCCCGCCACTGCGACAATGTCGCCGGCGCGAGCTCCAGAACGGGTCAGCGGTTCACGGCTCTCCAGATCACCGTGAGCGGTGATGCTCAGCACGAGGGCAGGCGCACTAGAGAGGTCTCCCCCGACGACACCACACCCGGGGGCAAGCTCGTCACAGGCAGCGCGCAATCCATCGGCAATCTGCTCGAGATCGCTCACCCCCGCGTGGGCCGGAGCGCCGAGGGCAACGACCAACGCGGTCGGCACAGCACCCATGGCAGCAACATCAGCCAGGTTGATCGCCGCAGCCTTGTAGCCAATCTGAAACGGCGACGACCAGTCGGTTCGAAAATCCGGGCCTTCCACCATCATGTCCGTCGTGACCACATAGCGACCATCGGGCGCCGAAATCACGGCAGCGTCATCGCCCGGGCCGAGCAGCTCATGAGCCGAAACCGGCAGGCGCGGAAAAACGCGCGACAGAATCTCAGCCTCTGAAATCTCGCCCAGAGTCTCGCGCTTCTCGTCGGTTTCGCTCACAAGACCACGCTAGCCTGAAAGGGATGTTCGCTCGCACCCCCGCTCGTATCGCCCTCGCCGCCTTAACCGTGACGAGCGCGCTCACACTTGCTGGTTGCGCCGGAATTGTGCCGATGCAGCCCGCTGCCGACTCGAATAATCCTGCCTGCGCTGCCGTCACGGTTCGCTTGCCCGCGACTGTGGCTGACCAGAAGAAGCGCGAAACCAACGCCCAAGCCACGGGAGCATGGGGTGAGCCGGCGAGCATCCTGCTGCACTGCGGAGTGAACTCACCTGGCCCCTCAACGTTGCCCTGCGTTGAAGTCAACGGTGTCGACTGGCTTGAAGACGACACCGACAAGCCGCTTTACCGCTACACAACCTTTGGTCGCACCCCAGCGGTTGAGGTCGTTCTCGACTCGAATAAGGTCAGCGGAACCACCACGCTGGTCGACCTTGCTGGCGCCGTCGAATCTATTCCGTCGACCAAAAAGTGCACCGACCTCAGCGACGTTTTTAAGAACTAGCCGCGACGGGCGATTGCCACGCTGATCAGTTCATCGATGAGCGCTGAGTACTCGAGCCCACTGGCCTGCCAGCAACGCGGGAACATCGAAATCGGTGTGAACCCGGGCATCGTGTTGATTTCGTTGAAGACAAAACCGTCAGCGGTCAGGAAGAAGTCCACGCGCGCGAGGCCAGCTCCACCGATGGCTTCGAAGGCACGCACCGACAAGGTCTGCAGTTCAGCGAGCTGAGCTCCGGTGAGATCCGCCGGGCACACCAGATCGATGCCCGGAGCATCCAGGTACTTGGCTTCAAAGTCGTAGAACTCGCGTCCCGTGACCACGATTTCACCGGCAACGGATGCGCGCGTCGCGGTTCCGGGAAGCCCCTGCAACACCGCGCACTCGATTTCGCGACCGACCATGGTGGCTTCGACAAGCACGCGCTCGTCTTCGGCAAAGGCGAGGTTGAGCGCAGCAGGCAGCTCGGCGAAATCCGAAACCTTGCTCACGCCCACGCTCGAACCTGCACGCGATGGCTTAATGAACACCGGCAACGTCATCTGCTCGATGACAGCGCGAACCGCCTGGGGCTTGTCGAGCCAGTCATCGCGTGAAATCGTGCGCCAGGGAGCAACAGCGATGCCGGCCTGTTCGACCACGGTTTTCGTGAAGTGTTTGTCCATGCCGAGGCTCGAGGCGAGCACGCCTGATCCGACGTAGGGCAGACCGTAGAGCTCGAGCATGCCCTGCAGGGTGCCGTCTTCACCGAATGGCCCGTGAACAATCGGAAAGACGAGATCAACTTCGCCGAGCGATTCGATTGCGCCGTTGCGTTCGACGCGCAGTTCACGAGTAGCCGTCGACGAAGGCCAGAGAATACGGGTGCGGTTGTCTTCAACCTCCGGCAGAGCATCCGAATCAAGGCTGTACTGACTGACATCATTCGTTGCCAGCGTGAACGCACCCTCGCGGGTAATTCCTACCGGGATGACCTCGTATTTGTCACGGTCGATGGCACCAAGGACGCCTCGAGCCGTGACACAGCTAATCGAGTGCTCGCTTGAGCGCCCGCCAAAAAGCACCGCGACCACGAGCTTGGCTGCCATCAGCTGTCCTTTCGCCCTGGGGCTCGTCGGTGTCCGTCAAGTGAGGTGCAATATCCCTCGGATCCAGCGTACCGTTGAGCACCTGATTTACCTGCTCGACGATGGGCATATCCACGTCTTTAGCTTTCGCCAGAGAGAGGATGGGCGCCACGGAAGCCAGGCCCTCTGCCGTCTGCTCCATCTGCTTGACCACGTCTTTGAGCGTGTAGCCCTGACCAAGCAAGCGCCCGGCGGTGTTATTGCGCGAGAGCGGCGATTCGCAGGTTGCAATCAAGTCGCCCAGACCGGCCAGGCCCGACATCGTCTCGGGCTGCCCGCCATAGGCCACCGCGAAATCGGTGAGCTCGGCAAGGCCACGCGTCATGATGCTGGCCTTGGTGTTGTGCCCGTAACCGGCTCCATCCACGATACCCACGGCGACCGCGATGAGATTCTTGAGCACACCGCCAAATTCGGTACCGATGACGTCTTCGTTAATGAAGCAACGGAAGTACGGATTCGTTGCCGTGATGGCGACTTCTTGAGCCGTCTCGAGCGAATCACTGGCGACCACCGATGCAGTGGGCTGACCCTTCGCGATCTCAAGCGCGAGGTTTGGTCCGCTCACCACCGCGATGAGGTCGGGGTCAATCTCGAGCTCTTCGGCAATGACTTGACTCATGCGCAGACCGGTGGCCTTCTCGACGCCCTTCATCAGGCTCACCACGATGGTCTTGGAACCGACCAGAGGAGCGAGCGCCACGAGGTTCTCGCGCAGAGCTTGGCTGGGCACCGAGAGATAAATCTGGTCGACACCCTTGACCGCAGCGGCCAGGTTCGAGGTGGCCGAAATCGTGCCCGGAAGCTTGATGCCGCGCAGGTAATCACTGTTGCGATGCGTGGTGTTGATCTCATCAACCAGCTCATCACGGCGTGCCCACATGGTGACGTAGTTGCCACCGTCGGCGAGCACCTTGGCAAAGGTGGTTCCCCAGCTACCCGCACCAATCACGGCAACACGCTTGGCCTGAGGCGTAATTTGCTCTCTGGTCAAAACTTGCCCGTTTCGCTCTGGTCGTGTTCGCTCGGATCCCAGCGCTTCGCGGGAGCCTTCTCGTGCCTCAAGTCTTCCAGCAAAGCCGTGATTGCGTCCATCACCTTGGCAGTCGCCGCGTTGAGGGTGGACGCGTCACGAGGACGGTTCACGAATTCACTCAGGTCGACCGGGTCGCCCACCTTAATGTGCACATCGTGCCGAGGAAAAACATTGATCTTGTTCGAGTAGCGGGCCATGACAGCCTGGGTGCCCCAGTGGGCCACCGGAATAATCGGGATACCCTGCTCCAGCGCCAACCGCACAGCGCCCGACTTGCCGCGCATGGGCCACATGTCCGGGTCGCGGGTCAACGAACCCTCGGGGTAGACGATGAGCGCACGTCCCCGTGAGACCAACTCTTTGGCAGCCTTGAGCGACTGTGCACTCTGCGAGGTGCCGCCCCGTTCCACCGGGATCTGCCCCGATTGACGAAGGAGCCAACCGACCACCGGAGCGCGCAAGATGCTCGCCTTCGCCATGAATCGGGGGTTGCGACCGAGGTGCCACATTCCCACGCCAACAACCACCGGGTCGATGTTCGTGAAGTGGTTCGGAGTAATCACGATGGCGCCGTCTTTGGGCATTTTTTCGCGGTCGTGAAAGCGGTATCGCACCATGATTCCAACCACGGGTGCTGCAATCGTGGCGAAAATCCAAAAAATGCCGGGCTTCGACCGCTCGCTCATGCTTTGCCTAATTCTCGATTGTGAAATCGGCGCCGAGTTGCTCGAGTTTGGTGATGAAGTTTTCGTATCCGCGGCTGATGATGCCCACGTTGCTCACGCGCGACTCACCCTTGGCCGTCATCGCGGCGATGAGGTGCGAGAAGCCTCCGCGAAGGTCGGGAACCTCGATGTCAGCCCCGTGCAACTCGGTGGGCCCGCTAATCACGGCTGAGTGCACGAAGTTGCGCTGCCCGAAACGACACGTGTGAGCGCCCAGGCAGTCGCTGTGCAGCTGGATATTCGCGCCCATCTCTTGCAGCGCATCCACGAATCCAAACCGCTGTTCGTACACGGTCTCGTGCACGATTGACACACCGTGAGCCTGAGTGAGCGCGACCACGAGCGGTTGCTGCCAGTCAGTCATGAAGCCGGGGTGCACGTCGGTCTCGATGACGACAGGCTTGAGCTCACCACCCGGGTGCCAGAAGCGAATACCCTCGTCTTCGATCGAGAAGGCGCCACCAACGCGACGGAACACGTTGAGGAAAGTTGTCATTTCGGGCTGACGCGCACCAACGCAGAAAATGTCGCCACCGGTCGCGAGCGCGGCCGCAGCCCAGCTCGCAGCCTCGTTGCGGTCGAAGAGCGCGCGGTGGGTGTATCCCTCGAGTCGATCGACACCCTCAATGCGAATCACGCGGTCGGTATCGACCGAGATAACAGCACCCATCTTCTGCAAGATGTTGATGAGATCCATGATCTCTGGCTCGATTGCAGCGCCGGAAAGTTCGGTGCGGCC
>Ga0228703_1001810_pt1 | contig 12612 bp, 13 predicted proteins | sample McNCre217_Aug_MG_3_FD_178020 | JGI IMG/M metagenome (GOLD analysis project Ga0228703, IMG submission 178020) | Freshwater microbial communities from McNutts Creek, Athens, Georgia, United States - 29-17_Aug_MG | ecosystem: Environmental > Aquatic > Freshwater > Creek | place: USA: Georgia... | reverse complement strand
AACCTCACCCAGGCTGCAGCCGAGGGCAAGCTCGACCCAGTTATCGGTCGCGAGCGCGAGATCGAGCGAGTAATGCAGATTCTTTCGCGCCGCAGCAAGAACAACCCTGTGCTCATCGGTGAGCCTGGTGTTGGTAAGACCGCGGTTGTTGAGGGCTTGGCTCAGGCCATTGTCTCGGGCAACGTTCCTGAGACCCTCAAGGGCAAGCAGCTTTACACCCTAGACCTCGGAGCACTTATCGCTGGTTCGCGTTACCGCGGCGACTTCGAAGAGCGTCTCAAGAAGGTAACCAAGGAAATCCGCACCCGCGGCGACATCATCACCTTCATCGATGAGATTCACTCGTTGGTTGGTGCCGGTGCTGCCGAAGGCGCCATCGATGCCGCGTCAATCTTGAAGCCGCTGCTCGCACGCGGTGAGCTCCAGACCATCGGTGCAACCACATTGGATGAGTACCGCAAGTACTTCGAGAAGGATGCTGCGCTTGAGCGTCGCTTCCAGAGCGTTCAGGTCAACGAGCCATCGCTGCCACACGCAATCAACATCCTCAAGGGCCTTCGCGACCGCTACGAGGCGCACCACAAGGTTTCCATTACCGACAGCGCGCTTGTTGCTGCCGTGAACCTAGCCGACCGCTACATCCAGGACCGTCACCTGCCAGACAAGGCAATCGACCTGATCGACGAGGCCGGCGCTCGCGTTCGCCTTTCGATCCTTTCTTCGCCTCCTGAGCTTCGCGCTCTGGAAGAGAAGATTGTCGCCGCTCGCGTCGACAAGGAAAAGGCGATCGAGAACCAGGACTTCGAAGGCGCTGCGCTAAAGCGCGACGAAGAGAAGCAGCTGAACGCCGAGCGCGTTCGCCTCGAGAAGGAATTCCGCAAGGGTAACGTTCGCGAGCAGGGCATTGTCGATGAGGGTCTGATTGCCGAAGTTTTGGCTCAGGCAACCGGCATCCCAGTGTTCAAGCTCACCGAGGAAGAGTCTTCGCGACTCATCTTCATGGAGCAGGAGCTGCACCGCCGCGTTATTGGTCAGGAAGAGGCAATCGCCGCTCTGGCCAAGACCATCCGTCGTCAGCGCGCGGGCCTCAAGGACCCTAAGCGTCCATCAGGTTCGTTCATCTTCGCCGGTCCAACCGGTGTTGGTAAGACCGAGCTTGCGAAGGCGCTCGCCGAGTTCCTATTCGACGATGAAGGCGCGCTAATCAGCCTCGACATGAGCGAATACGGCGAGAAGCACACCGTTAGCCGTCTTTTCGGTGCCCCTCCGGGCTTCGTCGGCTTCGAAGAGGGTGGCCAGCTAACCGAGAAGGTTCGCCGCAAGCCATTCAGTGTTGTGCTCTTCGATGAGATCGAAAAGGCTCACCCAGACATCTTCAACAGCCTACTTCAGATTCTTGAAGAAGGTCGTCTAACCGATGGTCAGGGCCGAGTTGTGGACTTCAAGAACACCGTAATCATCATGACCACCAACCTTGGTACTCGCGACATCGCTCGCGGCACCATGGGCTTCTCGCTCGAAGGCAGTTCGCAGAACGACTACGAGCTAATGAAGGGCAAGGTCAACGAAGAGTTGAAGAAGAACTTCAAGCCGGAGTTCCTCAACCGCGTCGATGAGACCATCGTGTTCCCACAGCTCAACAAGACCGAACTTCGCCAGATTGTCGACCTATTCATCAAGCGTCTTGCATTCCGTTTGGAAGACCGCGACATGACCATCGACATCTCGGACGAGGCAAAGGACAAACTAATCGAGATCGGTTTCGACCCGGCTCTCGGCGCGCGTCCACTGCGTCGTGCGGTTCAGCGCGAGATCGAAGACAAGCTCAGCGAGAAGATTCTCCACGGCGAGCTTTCGTCCTCGAGCCATGTTTCGGTGGATGTTGTTGCAGGCGAATTCGTATTCACCAGCAAGCCACGCGTACACGAAAGCGTTGGCGCCTAAGCTCCAAGTTTCACCATTAGCCGTCCGAGGCTGCGACCAAGAGTTCGTAACCTCGGGCGGCTTTTGCATTTCTGTTAGTAGCATTTAGGGCATGGCTACTTTCACTATTCGGGCGGCGCACACCAATGATGTGCGGGCGATTCAGGCCATCCGCGCCCCGCTCGAAGGTGCCGGAAAGAAGCTGCTGCACCACGACCTAGTTGGCCTTTACGAGAAGGTCCAGGAGTTCCTTGTGGCAGTAGATGAGTCTGGTGCCGTGATTGGTGCCGGAGCGCTCCACGTAATGTGGGAAGACCTTGCCGAGGTTCGCTCGCTAGTGGTTGCCGAGTCTGCGCGCGGTCAGGGTGTGGGTCACGGCATCGTCGATGCGCTGTTGGCTCACGCGGCTTCGCTTGGCATCAAGCGTGTGTTCTGTCTGACTTTTGAGACCGATTTCTTCGGCAAGCACGGCTTCGAACCGATCAGTGATATTCCGGTTGACGCCGAAACCTTTGCCGAGATGGCACAGTCCACCGATGATGGTGTGGCCGAGTTCCTCGATTTGGCACGCGTGAAGGAAAACACGCTCGGAAACACGAGGATGCTTAAGCTTCTCTAGCCCGCTTGCTGGCTATCTTTGAAGCATGGCAGCTCCACGAAACACTCGACCAAGTCCTCGCACATTTCTGATTCGACGCCTTGTTGCGCTCGCGCTAGTAATCCTGCTGATTTGGGCGGTTTGGGCCGGGGTCGCGGCTGTCGTCGGGTTCGTCGGAAATCTCTTTGGCGGTAACGCAAAGCCAGCAGCTTCCGCAAGCGCAAGCACCGGTGCCGCGGCCGGCAAGGCAACCACCTGTTTGCCAAAGGGTATCAACGTGATGGCTGTCGTGGGAGATGGCCAGAAGCCAGTTAGCAGCTTCGCGAGCGGAGTTTCACCTCACTTCTGGTTCACCATCACAAACACCAGCGAAAAGGCCTGCTACTTCAACGTGGGAAGCAAGGCACAGAACTTCACCGTGACCAGCGGTTCGGAAACTATCTGGACCAACACCCAGTGTTTGACCGCCAAGAGCAACTACCGCCTCTTGCTGGCTCCGGGTGCACCTCAGACCGCCCCGGCGATTGCCTGGGAGCGCGTGCGTTCAAGCAGCACTGGTTGCGACAAGAGCACCAAGCAGGCAGGAACCGCAGCAGGCTTCTATCACCTGCAGGTAAACGTAAACGGCGTTAAGAGCAACGACGTTCAGTTTGAGCTCAAGTAAGTTCCGCCCACTGGCCCAGCGCGAATGTAGTTGGAGTTAACGCTACCAATTCAGGCCGAGCGCCAGAGCCGCCCGCAGGTCACCAACCTCGGAATCTACGCTTCGGATGAAACCTAGGCGCGTGGCTTCGCTCGAGCGTTGCTTCCCGTTTGTAACCTTGCGGATCTCTCCGGCAAGGCTGATCTCGCCGTAGGCAACCAGGTTGTGGGCGATTGGCTTGTCTTGCACTGCAGATGCCACCGCGAGTGCGATCGCGAGGTCTGCGGCTGGTTCCGCGATTTTGATGCCGCCGACTGTCGAAACGTAAACGTCGTAGTCGCTCAGGCGAAGCCCCGCGCGGCGTTCGAGAACCGCCAAAAGCATGTTTACTCGGCTCGAGTCGAGACCATTGGTTACGCGCCTAGGCTGGGGTGCTGCAGTCTTTACCACCAGCGCCTGCACCTCGACGATTAGCGCACGTTTACCTTCCATGGCCACTGTCACACAGGTGCCCGAAACAGTTTGGCCGCTGCGGTTGAGGAATAGCCCGGATGGATCGCTGACCTCGGCGATGCCCTCGCCGGTCATCTCGAAGCAGCCCACCTCATCGGTAGGGCCAAAGCGGTTCTTGAGGCTTCGCACAAAGCGCAGTGAAGTCTGACGGTCGCCCTCAAAGTGGCAAACAACATCGACGAGGTGTTCCAAAACGCGAGGGCCAGCGATTGAACCATCCTTGGTCACGTGCCCAACCAGAATCACCGGAATCGAGCGTTCCTTGGCAACAGAGATGAGGTTGGATGCCACCTCGCGAATCTGGCTCGGCATACCCGCTGCGCCATCAATCTCGGCGCTAGCAATGGTCTGCACGGAGTCGACCAGGATGAGCCCAGGTTCAACGGCGTCAATCTGGCCAAGAACGGTCGAAAGATCGTTTTCGGTGGCCAAGTACAAGTTTTCGACGATTGCGCCCGTGCGCTCCGCACGTAGGCGAATCTGACCGACGGATTCTTCGCCACTGATGTACAAAACCTTGGTGCCCGAGCGTGCTGCCTTTGCAGCTACCTCAAGGAGCAGCGTGCTCTTGCCAACGCCCGGCTCACCGCTGAGAAGAATGACGGCTCCGGCTACCAGGCCGCCACCGAGCACGCGGTCGAATTCGCCAACGCCGGTCGGTTGGGCTGCAACCTTGCCGGCATCAACCTGAGTGATGCTGCGCGCGGCGGCCGATTCGAGGATGATTGCGGGTTTGGCCTTCTTGGTGATGCCCGACTGCGCAGTGACATCCTGAACAGTGCCCCAGGCTTGGCATTCGCCGCAGCGACCAACCCATTTGACGGTAGTCCAGCCGCATTCGGTGCAAGCAAAGTCGTTCTTGTTTTTCGAGGCCATGAAATAAACCTAACCCCAGCCACCGACACCTTTGGGCAAGACCCTAAACTTGCCTTGTGGACATCAAGAAAATCGCAATTATCGGCTCGGGCTCAATGGGCACCGCCATCCTAAGTGGCCTTCTGAAGGCCGGCTTCGACGCCGCAAATGTGTCAGTAAGCACGAAGTCGGCTGCAAGCGCATCGCGTCTAGCTGGAGAACTAGGCGTGACGGCATTCTCGGCCGAAAATCACGCCGATGCGAACTCACTCGCGGCTGCTGGCGCCGACGTCGTCCTAGTTGCAGTCAAGCCAATGTATGTCACCACAGTTCTTCAAGAGGTTTCCGCTGCACTGCTACCAAACGCCTTGGTTATCAGCGTTGCCGCCGGCATTACCAACTCAGCGATGGAGGCCGCGCTTCCTTCATCGGTCGCCGTTGTTCGGTCCATGCCGAACACTCCAGCCATCGTCGGTCGTGCTGTTACCGGTCTAGCCTGCGGCTCGCGCGCCACTGATGCCCAGCTCACAATCGCTTCTTCGCTATTTGAGACCGTAGGCAAGGTAGTTGTTCTGGAGGAAAAGCAGATTGACGAGCTCTCGGCAATCAGCGGTTCTGGCCCGGCATACGTATTCTTCTTGGTCGAGCAGTTCGTTCACGCGGCCAAGGCCCTGGGCTTCGATGACGCCACCGCTGAGCTGTTGGTTTCGGAAACCTTCCTCGGTGCTTCGGAACTTTTGATCGCGAGCGGCAAGGAGCCGAGCGAACTTCGTCGTCAGGTGACCAGTCCTAACGGCACTACCGAGCGCGCCATCGCGAAGATGAGTGAGGCCGGACTTGCCAAGCTTTTCGAGCAGGCAGCCGCGGCAGCAGTCGCGCGTGCCAAGGAGATCGCCGCAGGCAATTAGCCTGCAAGCTCCGGGCGGATACATTCCAAATTTGGAATATGCCCCTGTTGCGCCGTGGCTGCTTGGGATAGCCTTGAATCATGAGCGACATCTTTTCTGTACTAGCAGACCCAACTCGCCGCACCATTCTTGAGGCACTCGCCCAGAAGTCGCAGAGCGTCAGCGAGCTGGTTGCCCTAACCGGCGAAGGCCAGCCAACCATCTCGAAGCACCTAAAGACTCTTCGCGACGCAGGTTTGGTTTCGGTTCAGGCCGCCGGTCAGGCTCGCGTTTACTCGCTAGATGCCGCACCTCTTGCCGAAGTCGAACTGTTCCTAGCCAAGCTGGGCATGGCGGATGCTGTCACCGCGAAGGCCGGTAAGACTAAGTCTGCAACCATCACCGCCGAGGCTGATCTGTCGACCATCATGGGCAGTGCTGGCGAAAAGGTAGGGGAGTGGATCTCGCTCGGTGCCAACTGGCTCGGCGATCAGATTGCTGAAAAGCTTGCCGACAACAACATCAACCCTGAGACCCTCGGTAAGGAAGTTGGCCGCAAGCTGGCCGATGCAAAGCTTTCGGCAACCGATGTGGCGGCCGACACTGAGGCTCAGGTGCGTGCGGAGATTGCTCAGTTGAGCGAGAAACTTGGCAGCGCCGTTTCAGATTTCAAGAGCACCGGCCTGCAGAACCTCGTAGCTAAGGCAAAGTTGGCGAAGGCCAACCAGGCCAGCCACAACGAAGACTAGCCACAACTAGGGCTAAATAGCCTCTACTCGAGCGGCTTACCGGTGGTAAACAGGCCACTGAATGCACTCAGCATTGCGCGAGTCCAGTCGTCGTCAGAAACCGGTTCGTTGTCGAGCTCGGCAAGCGCCTTGCCAAGCAAGAGTCCCAGAGCGACCATGGCCGCAGCGCGCGGATTTAGGTGTGGCTTCAACATCTGGTGATCCGCAGCAATCTGCATTGCCTCGGTGGCCTGCTGGTTTAGTTCGTGCTGCACTTCCGCCAGTTCTTCGCGAAGCTTTGGGCGCCCGGACGCGTTGCCCACAATCGCGGCACGCTCAAGAGCGCTCTGGTGGCTGAAGTGTTCCTTCACAAACGCGAACATTTCGTCGTAGTGCTCAGCCATCTCAGCCTTTGAAGACATGCGCTCAAAGAACGCCTTCACGCGTGGCATGTCTGCGGCTGTGAACGAGGCGAAGTTGTGGGTTAGGGTCGCGCGGATGAGCCCATCACGGTCGCCAAAGTGGTGATAGATCGAGCCGATCGAGATGCCGGTTTGGCTGCTGATGTCTTGAATGCGGACCGATGCTTCTCCGCCCTCGCGAAGCGCGGCGTCGGTGGCTGCAATCAGCTGTGCGATGGTGTCTTTTGCTCTTGCCTGCTTAGGCTGTGGCGCGGATGATTTCCCCATAATAGAAAAATAGTAAGTCAATCTTCTATAAAAAACTACAGAAAACTTCTAGAAATACCTGGCGCAGCTGGCGAAAACCCCAACCGTGGGCCACTTGCGCAGGGACGCCTAAACCTTCCGGGCTGCACTCCATGTGAGCCTTTTAGAAAACGCGCACCGAAACTGGGCTAGAATAGAGAAACTGCTCGGATACATAATCTTTTGTTTTCCGAATTCAATCTCTGTGAGGTCTTCGTGGGTTCAATCATCAAGAAGCGTCGCAAGCGTATGTCGAAGAAGAAGCACCGCAAGTTGCTTCGTAAGACTCGCCACCAGCGTCGCAATAAGAAGTAAATCGATTCGATTTGCTTCATATGCACAAAATCCCGCCTGAGATGGCGGGTTTTTTGTTTAAGGGTGGATTAGGCGGCTTTACGCGAAGTCTTGTTCTTTACCTTCTTGATGCGCAGCGCAGCCTTGTACTCGGCGTCCTTGTTCACGCGGAGTGCACGCTTCTTGAACTCCAGCACCGGCCAGTTTGCGGCCTTTGCATATCCGCGCAGCGCAACGTCTGGGTTCACGGCCACAGGATTACCGACCAATGTCAGCATCGGTAGGTCATTGTTTGAGTCTGAGTATGCGTAAGAACGACGCAGGCTTATGTTGCGCTCCTTGGCCAGAGCCTTGATCGCCTTGCGCTTGTGCTTGCCGTGCAGGGTGTGTCCGATGAGCTTGCCGGTGAGCACTCCATCCTTGCGCTCAATCTTGGTGCCAAGCGCGCCGGTGAGGCCTAGGCGGGTTGCAAGTACGTCTGCAATCTCCTGAGCGGTAGCGGTAACCAGCCAAACCTCGCGTCCGGCGGCGATGTGCTCCTTTGCGAGGCGCACTGTCTCCGGCCAGAGTTTCGGCTTCAGGTGTAGGTCGTAGACCTCATCGGTGATTGCCTCAAGGTCGGCCGACTTGTGGCCCGCGATGAGCGCTAGGGCCTGATCCTTGATGGAAGTGAGCATGTCCTGAGTCTCGCCCTTGCTGATGAAGCGCGACTGGTGCCAGGCGAAGCGCCAGACATCCTTGCGAGTGAAGAAACCCTTCTGGAAGGCGGCCTTTCCAAACAGGAACGACGACGAGCCGCGGATGATCGTGTTGTCGACGTCGAAAAACGCCGCTTCGATCTTGGCTGGCTTTACAGGGTTGGACACGCCCCAAGTTTATTGCCAACACATTGCCCTAGGCTGAATGCGTGGTAAATCGCATTGAAATAACCCTCATCGGCAAGCCGGGCTGTCACCTCTGTGACGACGCCAGAACCGAGCTGTCTCGCGTCATTCAGGCGTTTGAGGCCGGTCACAACGGGGTAGAGGTTGCGGTAACCGAGAAGAACATCCTCGAGGATGAAAAGCTCGCTCTGCTGCACTCAGAGGAGATCCCGGTGGTGCTCATTAACGGCAAGATGCACTCCTACTGGCACGTCGATGCCCCGCGCCTAACTGCAGCGCTTTCAAAAGCGGCTGGCGTTTAGTTTTCACAGCTTTGCCTGTGTGCAAGCATCCCGTAATTCGAAAAGTTTCGAAATATTGTTGCATTATTGCTACATAGTATTTATGCTATAAAGCATGGGTCGTAAACCAAGGCATGAAGAAGAACGGGTTGCAAACCGAATCGAGCTGCTGCGCTCCCAAGCTGGCCTGAGTCGGCAAGAGCTCGCCGACCGGGTTGGCGTTCACTATCAGACCATCGGATATCTGGAACGCGACGAGTACAGTCCGAGCCTGGTGCTGGCTCTCAAAATCGCAGCCGCACTTGGGCATCCAGTTGAAGAGGTTTTCAACCTGGAAAAAGGGGAGTGACTATGTCATCCGCAACAGACAAGATTGATGATCTATCCAAGCAGCTCGAAGAAAAAATCGAGCGCGGGGTTATCAATTGGGTAAACAACGACCATTTCTTCGATTTTTTGCGTAATACGCCTGCAAGGTGGATGCTCGCCCTTATCGCGGTGGGCACGCTCTACGGCTACGGCGTTTATGCCTGGATCACCGAGGGGGTAACCGGCTACATTTACCCGGTTCTCATTTTCGGTGCCGTGCTCTTGCAAAAGTTGTCTGTACGTTTCGCGTTCGACGACGACAGCACAATTGACGAATATCAGCACACTCGACGAAATCGGGCATACCGACGGGCTTATAAGCGAAGTGGCTGGGTGCTGGCGTTGGTACTCGGATTGATGTTGGTGCGTTCCTGGGAATGGACCACTTCGATGACCGCACAAAATATGTTCTGGCCGCTGCCAAACGGAGCGCTTAATTTCAACTGCTCAATCGAGCAGGCGGTGATTGGCCTTGAATTCTTGATTGGCCATTTTGTGATCCAGAAGTATCTGTCCTGGGGCATGCGTGGAGAGCGCAACTAAAACAGCGTTAAAAAGTGAAACCCCGACCGGGAAATGGTCGGGGTTTCGCATTTGGTTTGACTATGGCTTTAGGCGGTTTGGTCCGCGGAACAGGTAGGTAACCTCGCGGATGTTTGGCTGGTGCAACATGAGCATGAGCACGCGGGCCAAGCCCATTCCAAAACCACCGTGGGTTGGTGCGCCGTAGCGGAAGAAGTCGAGGTAGAACTCGAGGCCTTCTGGGTCTAGGCCCTTCTGCTTCGCCTGCTCGATTAGAACGTCGATGCGGTGTTCGCGCTGAGCACCGGTGGTGATCTCAGTGCCGCGCCAGATCAGGTCGTAGCTGTTGGTTAGCTCCTGGTTGTCGGCGTGACGCATGTGGTAGAACGGGCGCACGGTCGATGGGAAGTCGGTTACGAATACGAACTCGTGGCCGAAGGTCTCAGCAACGTGAGCAGCAATCTGACGCTCGCCCTCTGGGTCGAGGTCGCCGCCGCGCTCAACGATGTGGCCGCGCTCCTTGATGATGTCGATTGCATCGTAAAGCGGGATGCGTGGGAACGGGATGCTTGGAACCTGAACGTCAACGTCGAACAGGGCCTTGATCTCTTCGCCGTGAGCATCCTTGACCGCCTGGAGACCGCGCTGAAGTAGCTGCTCCTGGAAGCTCATGACGTCTTCGTGGCTAGTGATGTGCGAGATTTCCATGTCAATCGAGGTGAACTCGGTTGCGTGGCGCGAGGTGAACGAAGGGTCGGCACGGAAGGCTGGGCCGATTTCGAAGATACGACCTAGGCCCGACATCATCGCCATCTGCTTGAAGAACTGAGGGCTCTGTGCAAGGTAAGCGGTGGTCTCGAAGTACTCCATCTGGAATAGTTCGGCGTTCGACTCCGATGGCGAACCCATGAGCTTCGGGGTGTGAAGCTCTACGAAGTTGTTCTCATACCAGAATTCACGCCAAGCGCGCTCGAGGGTGGTCTGAATGCGGAATACCAGGTTCATTTCTGGTCGACGGATGTCGAGGAAGCGCCAGTCGAGACGCTTGTCGATGCTGGTGTCTTCAGCGATTGGAGTCTCTGGGTCTGCAAGGGTGACGACCTCGAGCTTGTCGAGCTGAATCTCGATGCCGCCAAGCTTCACGCGCTCGTCGTGCACGAGACGACCCTCGACGGTTACGAACGAACCGTGGGTCAGGCTCGAGATGATCTCTGCCTGTGGGTCTTCTTCTTCGCGCTTGTAAGTAACCTGAACCGAGCCGCTCTCATCGCGCAAAACGACGAACTGGATGCGCTTCTGGTCGCGAAGGGTTTCAACCCAACCGCTGAGCGATACTGGGCCGTCCTCGCTGGCAGCGAGGTTCTTGATTAGGACACGATTCGACATGAAATCTTGGGTCTTTCTGGCTTGGCTTTAGGGCCGGTTTTGCGGCTGGAAATCCAGCCAACTCTCAGGCTGTTGTCAGCCTTTTTGGCGCTTAGAAATCAGTTTAGCGGAGGGTAAACTAGAACCCATGGCTGCCGATCGAATCCACCTTGTTCGCCACGGCGAGGTCCACAATCCAAACGGCGTCCTCTACGGTCGACTTCCCAACTTTGGCTTGTCCGACCTCGGTCACAAAATGGCGCTCGCGGCAGCAGAAGAAATCAAAGCGACCGGTCGCAAGGTAACCGCGCTTTACTGTTCGCCGCTGCAGCGCACCCAGGAATCGGCCAAGCCGTTCACCGAAATCTTTGGCCTCAAGCCAACCATCGAAGAGCGAGTAATCGAGCCTTGGAACTTCTTCGAGGGCAAGGTCATGAAGCCTGGCAAGATCCTGCTTCGCCCACACCTCTGGTTCCACTTCCGCAACCCGAAGACCCCGTCGTGGGGCGAGCCTTATGAGGCAATCGTGGCGCGCGTTAAGGCGGCGGTTCTCGAAGCGGCGGCAAACACCCCCGAAGGCGATGTGGTCATCGTGAGTCACCAGCTTCCAATCTGGATGCTGCACTCGGCGACCGCCGGAATTCCACTTCCGCACAATCCAACTCAGCGTCGTTGCGCTCTCAGCAGCATCACCAGTTTTGAAATCAAGGATGGCGAGCTCGTCGAGGTCGACTATCGCGACCCGAGCGCCCCTCTTCGCGGTGTGGCCATCGATGTGGGTGCCGTCTAATGAAGAATTCCAACCAAGCTAGGTCAGCAATGAATCTGAAAACTCGCACCCTTCGTGCCGCCGGAGCTCTCGTCCTAGTGGCTTCGGCTCTCGCAACTTCTGCCTGCAGTGCTAACGATGGTCTGGCCAACCAGTTCAAGAGCGGCGACAACAAGAACTACATCGCCGGCGACGGAACCGTGAGTGAATACGCGGCATCGGACCGCCTCGCACCGGTTGCCTGGCAGGGTGTCACCGAGGATGGTTCGGTTCTTAGCAGCCAGAATCTTTCGGGCGTGGTGACCGTTTTGAACTTCTGGTACGCGGGCTGCGCTCCTTGCCGTGCCGAGGCCAAAGACCTCGAGGCGATGTACAAGCAGTTCTTGCCAAACAAGGTCCAGTTCGTCGGCGTAAACGTTCGCGACACTGCTGGAACCGCGCTGGCATTCGACCGCGCCTTCGGCATGACCTACCCGAGCATCATCGACAACAACTCCGGTGCCGTGGTTTTGGCCTTCACCGGTGTGGTTAGCCCGCAAGCCGTTCCAACCACCCTCGTGGTAGACCGCAAGGGTCGCGTTGCCGCTCGCGTTCTCGGACGCATGCAGCCGAGCATTCTGCGCGCGATGATCCAGAGAGTTGTCGACGAGAAGTAATGAATCCGGCAAACGTCATCCTCAACGGTTCGCTCCTAGTAGCGACCCCGTTGGCGCTGCTCGCCGGCTTGGTTTCGTTCCTTTCGCCTTGTGTTTTGCCGCTCGTGCCGGGCTATCTCGGCTACGTCTCGGGCATGGCAGGTAAGTCGGTTACTTCCGCGGATGGCAAGCCTGTGCCAGTCATGCGAAGCCGCGTTCTAAGCGGTACCGCGCTATTTGTCTTGGGCTTCACCCTCGTATTCATTTCGTTCGGCTCGGTGTTCGGTCTTGCCGGACAGCTGTTCTATGGCAACAACGCGCTCATCATGCAGCGCATCCTCGGCGTTGTCATCGTGGTTTTGGGCTTCGTCATGATTGGCCAGTTTGGCTGGATGCAGCGCACCTTCAAGCCGAGTTTCAGCGTCCGTGCGGGCCTCATCGGTGCCCCGCTTTTGGGCGTAGCTTTTGGCCTTGGATGGACGCCCTGCATTGGCCCAACCCTCGCCGCCGTGCTTTCGCTCGCAACCCAGAGTGGCTCTGGAGCCCGCGGTTCATTCCTCGCGCTCGCATACTCGCTCGGGCTCGGATTGCCCTTCCTGGCTATCGCGGCGGGCTTCGGCTGGGCCACCAACTCGGTCA
>Ga0228703_1001807_pt1 | contig 12618 bp, 18 predicted proteins | sample McNCre217_Aug_MG_3_FD_178020 | JGI IMG/M metagenome (GOLD analysis project Ga0228703, IMG submission 178020) | Freshwater microbial communities from McNutts Creek, Athens, Georgia, United States - 29-17_Aug_MG | ecosystem: Environmental > Aquatic > Freshwater > Creek | place: USA: Georgia... | reverse complement strand
GTGATGTGGGAAGACCTCGCAGAAGTTCGCTCGATTGTGGTTGACCAAAACCTGCACGGCAAGGGCATCGGACATCAGCTTCTCGAAGCTCTGCTCGACAAAGCCAAAGCACTCGGCATCAAACGCGTTTTCTGCCTCACCTTCGAAACCGGATTCTTCGGCAAGCACGGCTTCCAGGAAATCAGCGATGTACCAGTTGACGAAGCCACCTTCGCCGAACTTCAACGTTCAAACGACGACGGTGTTGCCGAATTCTTGGATCTTGCCCGCGTGAAACAAAACACGCTTGGCAACACCCGCATGCTTAAGCTGCTCTAGCGCGCAATCGCCCTAGCCTAGAACCATGTCAAACCGCTTCCCTCAGCGTCCAAAGCGCAAACTCGATCCGATCATCTATCGTCGTCGCCGTATTTTCTTCGGTAGTGCCGGTTTAGTTGTGATCCTTTTGCTCTGGTGGTTAGTCGGTACGGTGGTTGGTGCCGTGAATAACTTCTTCAACCCAACACCTCAGGCATCGATTTCTGCACCGGCCGCTCAAGCCGGACAACCTTGTGCTCCTGGCACGGTCACCGTCATCGCTGGAATCGGCGATGCCAACAAGGCAAGCGCTTCAACTTTTGCCAAGGGTATTAACCCTTACCTTTGGTTCACACTCACAAACAACGGTTCGGTGGCCTGCACCTTCGACGCCGGCTCGGCAGTTTCGTTCTACAAAATCACTAGCGGAAGCGAAACCATCTGGGATTCCATCCACTGTGATCGCACTCAAGACACCAACGCAGTGGTAACTCTGCAGCCAACTCAGCAGATGAGTTCCGAAGCATCAACTTGGATGCGGGTTTACTCGAGCACCAGCGGATGTTCAACCGGTCAGAAGCCGGTGGCCGGCGGTGGAGCGAGCTATCACTTAACTGCAACTGTCGGCGGAGTTATCTCCAACGACTTGCAGTTCGTTCTGAACTAACGCGACTTAACGTTTACCAGTTCAAGGCAAGCGCCAAGGCCTGCTTTAGCCCGCCAACACTAGCCTCTACGCTGCGCACAAAGCCAAGACGCTCGGCTTCGTTCTTGCGCAACTTGTTGTTTGATACCGGTCGAATTTCTCCGGCAAGTGAAATTTCACCGAACGCCGCGAGGTTGTGAGCGACCGGTTTGTCGTTTACCGCAGAGGCGATGGCAATTGCGATGGCAAGGTCGGCAGCTGGTTCGGTTATTCTTACTCCACCAACCGTAGAAACATAAACATCTAGTTCACCCAAACGCAATCCAGCGCGACGTTCCAAAACAGCAAGCAACATGGCAACGCGCGACGAATCAACACCGTTAGTTACACGTCGAGGATTTGGTGAAGAAGTCTTAACCACGAGCGCCTGAACTTCCGCAATCAACGCACGCTTACCTTCGACCGCGACAGTGACGCAAGTGCCGGAAACTGGAGTGTCGCCGCGCGACAAAAACAAACTCGATGGATCGGCAACTTCGCGAATGCCATCGCCGGTCATTTCAAAACAACCGACTTCGTCGGTAGGGCCAAAACGATTTTTTAGGCTGCGTACAAATCGCAACGACGTTTGACGGTCACCCTCGAAGTGGCAAACTACATCGACTAGATGTTCCAGTGCACGAGGACCGGCGATGTTGCCATCCTTAGTAACGTGACCAACCAAGATCACCGGCAGGTTATTTTCTTTAGCTAGGCGAATCAAATTGGTGGCTACTTCGCGAATTTGCGAAGGCATGCCGGCGGCACCATCGATGTCGGCATGTGCGATGGTCTGCACCGAGTCCACCACCAAAAGCTCTGGCTGAACCGACTCAACCTGACCGAGCACATTGGCGAGATCGGTTTCGCTAGCCAGATACAGGTTGTCGCTGAGCGCTCCCGTGCGTTCGGCGCGAAGACGAATCTGCCCAACCGACTCTTCGCCAGATACGTAGAGCACCTTGGCTCCGGTCTGGGCCGTTTTGGCGGCTACCTCAAGCAACAGCGTGGACTTACCGACCCCTGGCTCGCCACTGAGCAAAACCACTGCCCCTGGCACCAGACCGCCACCCAGCACGCGGTCGAACTCTGCCACCTTGGTGCTGCGGCTGGCTACCGATTCGGTGCTGATTTGGGTGATTGGCTTAGCGGCACTCGATGCCACGATGACCGAAGCTTTTACAGACTTAACTGAACCGAGGCCCTTACCTCCGCCAGCGGTTCCCTCTCTCATGGTGTCCCAGGCCTGACATTCGCCACATTGCCCAACCCATTTGACCGAGGTCCAACCGCACTCGGTGCAGGAATAAGAGGTTTTCACAGCCATGCATCAAAACTACCCCGAGCCGAAGACAATTCCGTTCTCTAGACTGGCACTGTGAAAACAATGCGCGTAGCTATTTTGGGCACTGGCTCGATGGGTTCGGCAATTCTTGCCGGAATGATCGCCAGCGACTTTGACGCCAGCAAAATTGCGGTGAGCACCAAGAGCGCGTCAAGCGCAGCAAAACTTAACAATGCACACGGCGTAAATGCTATTGCACTTGAAACAAACGTTGATGCCAACCGCCAAGCCGTCGAAGACGCAGATGTAATTTTGATCGCTACCAAACCTGCATACGTTGTCGAAGTCCTCAAAGAGGTATCGAACGAAATAAAGTCAGGCGCGCTCGTTATTTCAGTTGCTGCCGGAATCACTACTGCGGCAATGGAAGCCGCACTTCCAGAAAGCGTCGCGGTAATTCGTTCGATGCCAAACACTCCTGCAATTGTTGGACGTGCCATCACCGGCCTCGCCAAGGGTGCGCGTGCTAACGATGCACAGGTAAAAATCGCAGAAGAACTTTTTGGCACTGTTGGCAAAACACTTTTGCTAAACGAAAACCGCATTGACGCACTGGGTACTATCTCTGGTTCAGGCCCTGCTTACGTTTTCTATCTAGTCGAACAACTCACCGCTGCCGCAGTGCACCAAGGGTTCAGCGATGCCGAAGCCAAGCTCCTGGTGAACGAGACTTTCTTGGGTGCCGTTGAGTTGCTAGTGGAATCTGGCAAGGAGCCGCAGGAACTTCGCCGCCAGGTAACCAGCCCGAACGGCACCACCATGCAGGCGATTGCCCGTATCGAACAGGCCGACCTGGCCAAAGTATTCGCTGAGGCAACCGATGCTGCCCTCAAGCGCTCACACGAAATCGCAGCCGGCAAGTAATCAAACAAAGGAAAGAAATGTCAGACATCTTCGTAGCAATCTCAGATGTAAAGCGTCGCGAAATTCTTGAATCCCTTGCGAAGGCGGATCAGACCGCTGCCGAACTGGTTAAGTCAACCGGTGAAACTCTTGGCACAGTAAACAAGCACCTGGCAGTGCTCAAGACTGCGCACCTAGTTAAAGCATCACGCGCAAAAACTGTCGTCTACTCAATCAACCCTGCCGGCATTAAGCCTCTTGGTGTTTGGGCAGCAAAGGTTGCCGGCGCAAAGCTTGGTGCAGAGTTGGAACTTCGTGCCGATGAACTTGGTGAAAAGGCGGAAGAACTTTTGAACCAGGGTTCAACTTGGTTGAGCAAAAAGATTGATCCAAAGTCAAAGGTGAAAGACGTCAACGGTCTCGCCAACTTGATTGGCCGATTCCTTGCCGATACCAAGAAGTCAGCAACCGACGAAGTTACCGATCGCGTCGACACAGTTGTGAAAGAAGTTAAGTCACGCGTTAAGCGCTAGAACTTAGCGTCGATTTCGGCAATCAGTTCTTCAACGTGCTTGCGCACTGCATCGCGAATCGGACGCACTGCTTCCACGCCCTGACCAGCAGGATCATCTAGCACCCAGTCCAAGTAAGTCTTTCCCGGGAAGTACGGGCAGGTGTCGCCGCAACCCATGGTGATTACGTAGTCAGAATCCTTGACGGCCTCGTCGGTGAGCTTCTTCGGAAAGTTAGCCGAGATGTTGATGCCGAGCTCGGCCATTGCCTCAACTGCTGCAGGGTTTACCTTGTCGCCAGGGGCGGTGCCAGCTGAGCGAACCTCAACCCTGTCACCGGCGAATTCCTTTAGGAAACCAGCCGCCATCTGGGAACGACCGGCGTTGTGGACACAAACAAAGAGAACCGAAGCTTTAGACATAACGAAATCCTAACTGGCAGACCTGAACAAAAAGTAAAGCGGGTGACCAATGGTCACCCGCTCGACTTGTTAAAACTATTTACTTCTTTTTTGCAGCAACAGCCTTCTTAGCAGGTGCCTTCTTGGCAACTGCCTTTGGAGCCTCTGCTGCAGCTTCAACCTTCTTCGCAGCTACCTTCTCTGCGAAAACGGTGATGAATACTGATGCGATCAACATACCGGCTAGCTGAGCCAGGATTAGCTGAGCGGTTGCTGCGCCACCCTGACCGTTCAACAACAGCGCGATGCTAACTGCAGGGTTTGCCTGTCCGCCGGTTGGAGTTGCAGATGCAACTGCGAAAACCCAAAGACCAACTGCGGCCGGAATTAGGTGACCGTTCTTGGTTGATGCAAGACGACCAACCAACCAAACCAATCCACCGGTTGCAAATAGTTCGCCGAGGATTGCTCCGGCTGATGCGTTACCGCTGGTAACTGAAACTGACTGACCCCAAATGGTCAGACCGATCCAAGCTCCGAACAAACCACCAAGAATCTGAGCAAGAATATATCCGAGCAGTTCCTTTAGTGAAATTTCTTTGCGTGAGTAAAAGTAAATTGAAACTGCAGGGTTTAGGTGACCGCCAGAGATTGGTCCGGTAACCAAAATTGCAAGACCAAGAACTGCAGCAAGAGCAGCAGTCTTAACCTGCAAGCCGCCGTTTACTGCGCCGATGATTGCAGTCAAAAATAGGGTTACGCCAAGAAACTCCGCAAGCAGTTTGCGTAGGAATGGATCGATCTTCATTTGTGTCCTTTGTTTGGTTCTTCGATTTTTATTAGTACTTCGTTGTGCTTCATAAAACCCGGTTTGAACGGCGGGTCGAACCTAGCCCAATAAAGTGAACCTATGGTTACGAGTCCAGCGCTTTTAACCGCTGCTAATAATTCTTTACCCTTATCTTCGAAACGTTGGGAATTCCAACTACCTGAAAACCTGATGGCGGCAGAAAAATGTTCGTCAATTTGCACGATTGAAACCCTTTGGCTAGTCGGGGCCGGGATGCTCTCGAGGTCGAAGTCTTTTGGCATCACAAAACTGACCAGGTGAGTATCTTCGCCAACTTCTTCTTGCAAGACCGGGGCGGTCATGGCTATCTTTTGGCCTGCCACGTTGCTGCCGGCTATGTAGTTAAACAGCGGTTGAAAGCCAAGATTGCCAGCCCTAAAGAATTCACCTGGCTCGCGTACTTGCACCAACAGGTGGGTCGGATAGTGCCGAATCTCGATTGGTCCCTGCTTGGAGACCAGTGTGTACGGGAGCTTCTCAGTCATACTTTGAGTGTATGGCTGGTTGACGGGTAGGATAAGAGTCTGTTTTGATCGCTGGTTTGTCTGGCGGCAAGCCATTCAATCTAGTTGTGAGGTCTTCATGGGTTCAGTAATCAAGAAGCGCCGCAAGCGTATGTCAAAGAAGAAGCACCGCAAGCTGCTTCGTAAGACACGCCACCAGCGTCGCAATAAGAAGTAGAAACTTTGCACTCCCGCCGGAAACGGCGGGTTTTGCATTTAAGCCGACTTTAGGAAACCTTGTTGGCCTTTAGCTCGCGCTTTTTGAAATCAAGAATCTTCCATCCGGCCGCAAGAGCGTGAGTCTTGAGAATCTTGTCTGGGTTGACTGCAACCGGATGCCCAACGTGAGTCAGCATCGGAAGGTCATTGTGCGAGTCGCTGTATGCGTAACTGCGCTTCAGTGAAATATTGCGTTCCTTGGCGAGCCTCTTCATTGCCTTGTACTTCGCGCGACCGTGTAATGGTTCCCCGACTAGCTTTCCGGTGAGGATGCCATTCTTACGTTCCACAACTGTGCCAAGTCCGCCGGTTAGTCCAAGGCGGTGAGCGATGACTTCAGCAATTTCAACTGGGGTAGCCGTGATTAACCAAACTTCTCGACCGGCAGCGATGTGTTCCTGCGCTAGCCGAACAGTTTCTGGCCAAAGCTTAGGGCAAATGTGATCGTCATAAACCTCGTCGGTGAGCGAAGAAAGTTCTTCAACTCGGTGATTCGCAATCAAGCCGAGTGCGCGATCCTTGATTTCATTCATGGTCTTTGCCGATTCACCACGAGCAATAAATCGAGCCTGGTGCCAGGCGAAATTCCAAAAATCGCGACGACTAAAAAACTTGCGTTTAAACGCAGCCTTGCCAAACAAGAATGACGAAGAGCCACGAAGAATCGTGTTGTCTACATCGAAGAATGCGGCTTCGATTTTTTCGATTTTCTTTGGCTTTGGCACTGGTCAATTCTAGTTGCGGCTGCGCTTTGGCTTAGTCTGGAGGCATGACCCAGCTAGTGAACCTTACGTTAATTGGTAAGCCGGGCTGCCATCTCTGCGACGATGCCCGACTGGTAGTGAACACCGTCATTGCCGAATTCAAGTCGGCCCACACCGGCGTAAACGCCTCGGTGCAGGTTCAACTCAACGAGAAAAACATCCTCGAAGACGAGGCGCTCTTTGCCAAATACAGCGAAGAAATCCCAGTGCTCCTGGTCAACGACAAGGTGCACAACTACTGGAGAATTGACCCAGTAAGACTCCGTGATGCCCTAGAGAACCAGGTGAACTGATGCCACTAATCCGTTGGATCCTCAAGACATTCTGGTTCCCAATTCTGCTCATCGTCCTTGGCCGCCTCGGCAAGAAGCACGAGTGGGCCGCTAAGACCCACACCACCCTAAAACGCTTCAAATAAAAACCCTCGGCACCCGCACTTGGTTGGCGAATGCCGAGGGAGTTTTAACCTGGATTATCTCCTATCGAGTGTCACTGTAACTGTGTCTCTACTCGTGACTAGCGCTCCCGGAAGCGATGGTTCGACTTTCACTACAAATGCTTCCTGCTCGTTCACATTATTCAAATAGACATAATCAACAGAAGGAATTCCAGCATCGGCAAGAGCTCGCTGGGCATCGAACATGTTCATTCCGATGATGTCTGGAACTGTGTATTGGGTTTGCTCTGTGACAGGAGCTTCCAACTTCACGCCATTTTGATCTTCATATCGCAGGCCGGTTACTTCTTGATTATCCAGGTTGTAAGCGTGGATCTCAGAAACAATCTCGCCGTTCATGCGCAGGCCATCAATCGCTGGCCAGTTTTGCAGCATATATTCTGTGTTGTAAATGTTGCTAATTTTCTGGCTAACCATCAAGGTGCTGACTGGAACTAGCAGTACAGCTAGTAGGTTCAGTGGCAGAAGGATTGCGGCAAAGAACTTGGTTTTAAACCATTTCTTTCGACCCCACTGCACGCTTAGGAAACACAAGATTGCAAGAAGTGCAATGTTGGTCACATTGCTTAGGTTGTAACCAGAGAACAAGCCCCACGCCATTGTTGCTCGGGCTATCCACCATAGAGGTCGAATCGACGTACCAAATTCAAGGATTGCCTCGCTGAAACCACTCTTTCTAAACCAGCTTTCTAGCGAATCATTGAACGCTTTGGTTGAAAAGATTTTTGACTTTCCAGGTTTCGGATTCACACCAGCGGCTTCTCGCAATTCGGCCGCAAACACTGCAGGCGAGCCAAGTTCAAAACCTTCGCCTTCATCGAATTTACGCTCGGCCAAACTTTCTTCTAGGTCGCCCGCAAGTTCGTCAATGGTTGATTTTGGCAGATCCTTTAGTTCGGCTCGAACTGCCGCCGCAAAGTTGTTAATAGTTGAGTCAGTCAGGGTTTCCATTATTTTCCGCCTTTTGCTCGTTTGGTTGGTTTTGGTGAATCAAGAAGTGAGCTCATCTTGGAGCTGAAGTCGTTCCAGGTTTTGCGCTGCTCGGAAAGCATCCTTTTGCCTGTGTCGTTAATGCCGTAGTACTTGCGGTGGGGGCCGTCCTCTGACGCCACCACGTAGCTGGTAAGAGCGCCGGCCGTAAAGAGGCGGCGTAGGGTGCCGTAAATCGATGCATCCCCAACATCCTCGAGCCCGGCAGTCTTTAGTCTGCGCACGATGTCATAGCCGTAGCCGTCCTCGTGTTCGATCACGGCAAGCACGGCTACATCAAGCACGCCTTTGAGTAACTGGGTTGAGTCCATGTTGCTCCTTTCACTGAGAACACTATTACACATTGCGTAGTAGTGCGCAATAGAGAATTTATCGCGTGTCGCGAAAGAAGTCGTTGCGGGGCTGCTTCAGCCGTGTTACTTTTGTCGTGTCGGAGGCAAGAGCCCGAGAAAGAATGCCTAAGAACCATCCGGACGGTTGATTCTTAGGCAAACGCATTTAAATTGGACTTGTAACTAGTTCGACTCTTTCCATGATCAACTTTCGATGCTGCCCGCCTTTTGCGAATGACCAAGCAAGAATGTCTGCAAGCCAAAGGCCTTCGTCTTGAGCGGGTGAAGCAAATGCGAATTCAAATCCCCTCACGGTGTTGTTTTTGATCCAGGTGAGAACTCTCTTGTCTCGCTGCATTTCATTGGAGGTCTCAATTGTTATGTGCTTGATTGAGCTCCATAGTCTGTGTGCCGCTGCAACTAGAAATAGATTTTTTCTTGCCTCGATGAAATCTGATTTTCTAACCGTCTGTTCAAGTATTAGGCACTTCCATCCTGGAATACCAAAGGCAGTTTTAAGAATTTGGATTCGCCTGGTGTTGCTCTCTTTAGACATGTGAATTCGTGATTGTCCTTTAAGTCTTAACTTTTGTAATTCAGAGCGGGTTATTGCCAAGTGATTGGCTGGAATAGCGACAATGCAAAGTCTGTATTTTTTTGCGACAGACTCGTCAACAAATGCGAAGTATTCGTACATGGTTCATGTTCTCGTGAACCACCGACAAATTAATTATTGGATTCTTAACTGTGAATAAGTGCCTACGCACTTAAGTTGATTAAGGTTCTAGGCGGTTTGGTCCGCGGAACAGGTAGCCGACCTCGCGGATGTTTGGCTGGTGAAGCAGCAACATCAAGACGCGAATCAGACCCATACCGAAACCACCGTGTGCTGGTGCTCCGTACTTGAAGAAGTCGAGGTAGGTCTGTAGGCCTTCAGGTTCTAGACCCTTCTGCTTTACCTGCTCGATTAGTACGTCGAGACGGTGTTCACGCTGGGCGCCGGTAGTGATCTCGGTGCCGCGCCAGATGAGGTCGTAGCTCTTGGTGAGCGACGGGTTGTCTTCGTGACGCATGTGATAGAACGGGCGCACAGTTGCCGGGTAGTCGGTAACGAAAACGAATTCGTGGCCGAACTTCTCCTGCACGTGAGCTGCGATCTGGCGCTCGCCTTCAGGGTCGAGGTCGCCACCGCGAAGTACTTCGTGGCCGCGTTCCTTGATGATGTCGATTGCATCGCTGAGTGTGATGCGTGGGAATGGAATGCTTGGTACTACAACATCGACGTCGAAGTGCTTCTTGATTTCTTCGCCGTGCTTCTCCGCAACTGCCTTGATTGCAACGTGCAGCAATTCTTCCTGAAGCGCCATGATGTCTTCGTGTGAATCGATCCACGAAACTTCCATGTCGACAGAGATGAACTCCGTGGCGTGACGAGAAGTGAATGAAGGGTCGGCGCGGAACACTGGGCCGATCTCGAAGATGCGACCGAAGCCAGCCATCATCGCCATCTGCTTATAGAACTGTGGTGACTGCGCGAGGTAAGCGTTGGTCTCAAAGTATTCGAGCTTGAAAAGTTCGGCGTTTGATTCCGATGCGCTTGCCATCAACTTAGGTGAGTGAATCTCGATGAAGTTGTTAGCAGTCCACCATTCGCGCCAAGCCTGCTCGATGGTGGTCTGAATCTGGAAAACCAAGTTCATCTCGGTGCGACGAAGGTCGAGGAAGCGCCAGTCGAGGCGCTTGTCGATTGAGGTGTCGTCGGCGATCGGGCTGATTGGGTCCGCAAGGGTGACGATCTCGATGTCGTCGAGCTGAATCTCGAGTCCGCCGAGCTTAACGCGCTCGTCGTGAACCAGGCGTCCGTGCACCCAGATGAATGAACCTGCGGTGAGGGTGGAAATCTTTGCTGCTAGCGCGTCGTTTTCGTCAGGCTGTTCGTCGATGACAGGGCGAGGGTAGGTGACCTGAACATCGCCAGATTCATCGCGGAGGATTACAAACTGAATGCGCTTTTGATCGCGAAGCTTTTCGACCCAACCGCCAAGAACTACTGGGCCATCCTGGCTCGCGGCCAAGTCTTTGATGAGGGTGCGATTGCGCATGGAATCCTTGCTGTTTGTTCACTGGGAGAGCGAACTTGTGCTCTGAATGGCAAGTTTAGCCGAGGGTAGACTGAGGGCATGCCCGCTGACCGTCTGCACTTGGTCCGCCACGGAGAGGTTCATAACCCAGGTGGCGTGCTTTACGGGCGACTCCCACACTTTCACTTGAGTGAACGCGGTGCGACCATGGCCAAGTTGGCCGCCGATGAGTTGAGCGCGAGTGGGCGCTCGGTTAGTCACCTGGTTTCCTCACCATTGCTGCGCACTCAGCAGTCGGCAGAGCCGCTGGCCGAGGTCTTCGGACTGGATGCGGTCACCGATGAGCGCCTGATCGAGCCTTACAACGTTTTTGAGGGGCGCAAGCTCGGGGCCGGACACCTGGCCATTCGTCCGCACCTTTATTACCACCTGCGCAATCCGCAGCAGCCAACCTGGGGCGAGCCATATCAGGCAATCGCAGATCGGATGCTGGCGGCCATGGATGCGATTGCCTCGCAGGTGCCTAGCGGGGATGCGGTTTTGGTTTCTCACCAGCTCCCGATCTGGGTGGTGCACCTAGCGGTGGCGGGGCAGAAGTTCCCGCATAATCCGCGCAAGCGTCGTTGCGCTCTGTCTTCGATTACCAGCTTCGAGAAGCAAAATGGAAGTTGGGTTGAGGTGGACTACCGCGACCCGGGAGCCGCATTGTTGGCGATAGATAAAGGTGCAGTTTGATTCGGAAGTTAGTCGCTGTCGCGCTCGCGGTGTCGAGCTTGGTTTCGTTAACTGCATGCGCAGCAAACGATCCGCTCGCTCAGCAATACAAAGCCGGCGATAACAAAAACTATATTGCTGGTGATGGCACCGTTCGCGAATTTGCAGAAGCGAATCGCGGATCCGCAGTTGGGTGGTCTGGCGCTACCGAGAGCGGAACTGTTCTTAAGAGTTCGCAACTTACCGGCGTAGTAGTTGTGATGAATTTTTGGTACGCGGGTTGCGCACCTTGTCGCGCGGAAGCACCTGACCTAGTCGCGCTGAACAAAGAATTTGTTGGACAAAAAGTTCAGTTCATCGGTGTGAACGTGCGCGACAGTGCCGAAACTGCAGCCGCTTTTGAACGCCGCTTTGGAATTGTTTGGCCGAGCGTGATGGATGCAACGACCGGATCAGTACTACTTTCTTTCACTGGCGTAGTCACACCGCAAGCGGTGCCAACCACTTTGGTTATCGATGGCAAGGGACGTGTCTCTGCTCGAATTCTGGGACGCATCGAAAAGGGAACTCTTAAAGCACTAATCACTACTGCGGTGAGTGAAAACAAGTGAACTCAGTAATTCTCGATGGCTCATTGCTCGCCGCAATTCCAATTGCATTGCTAGCTGGATTGGTTTCGTTTTTAAGTCCGTGCGTGCTTCCGTTAGTGCCCGGATATCTTGGATACGTTTCGGGGCAGTCTGCGCCAAAATCTCGGGTGGTGCTTGGCGTTATTTTGTTTGTTCTCGGCTTCACTCTGGTGTTCGTCGGGCTGGGAGCAGCCTTCGGTGGTTTTGCCGCGATTGCAAAACTCGGCGGAGCACTTTTGCTTCAGCAAATTCTTGGCGTCGTGGTCGTGATTTTTGGCCTGGTGATGATCGGTCAGTTCAGCTTCCTCCAGCGCACATTCAAGCCGAACTGGCGGCCGCGCATGGGGCTGGTTGGCGCCCCGCTACTGGGCATCGCCTTTGGTCTCGGCTGGACTCCGTGCATAGGCCCAACCCTCGGCTCAGTGCTGGCACTCAGCCTGGACGCTGGTCAGGCGGGGCGCGGTGTGATCCTGACCATCGCTTATTCAATCGGTTTGGGTTTGCCGTTTGTGCTTTTGGCTGCCGGGTTTGCTTGGGCCACTAAGTCGGTTTCGTTTGTTCGCAAAAATATTCGCGGCTTCAACATCGCCGGCGGCGTGCTGCTATTGGTTTTGGGTCTAATGATGATTTCAGGACTTTGGTCAAACTTCATTGAGTACATTCAGGTGGTGAACAGTGGCTTCATCCCGTCAATCTGATATCGAGTCACCTGAGATCGGCCTCAAGGGCTGGGCTCGTTGGTTCTGGCGTCAACTTACTTCGATGCGCACAGCTTTGATTTTGTTACTCGCACTTGCAGCTGCTGCAATTCCCGGTTCGGTCTATCCTCAGCGCAGCGCTGACCCAAATGGAGTCACACAATATTTTGATAGCCAACCGCAGTTGGCAAAAGTTTTGGATGCGCTTCAATTATTTGACGTTTATTCGTCAGTGTGGTTTAGCGCGATTTACATTTTGCTTTTTGTTTCGCTAATCGGATGTGTAATTCCGCGCGCG
>Ga0228703_1001804_pt1 | contig 12635 bp, 13 predicted proteins | sample McNCre217_Aug_MG_3_FD_178020 | JGI IMG/M metagenome (GOLD analysis project Ga0228703, IMG submission 178020) | Freshwater microbial communities from McNutts Creek, Athens, Georgia, United States - 29-17_Aug_MG | ecosystem: Environmental > Aquatic > Freshwater > Creek | place: USA: Georgia... | reverse complement strand
TGTTGCCCTTGAAGGTGTTGCCAACAAGCAAGAAATTCTCGCCGGCTACCTAAACCTTTCTTTCTTCGGAAACCAGATCAATGGTGTTGAGGCAGCGGCCAACTACTACTTCGGTGTCAAGGCAAGCCAGCTGGATATTCCGCAGGCTGCAATGCTCGCCGCAATGTTGAAGTCGCCAAACGACTACCGCCCGGATGAGCCGAGCAACATGACTCGCGCGCTAAACCGACGCAACTACGTGATCGACAACATGCGCAACGAGGGTTACATCACTGGCGAGCAGGCAAGCCAGGCGAAGAACACTCCGATCAAAACCAACATCACTCACACACCAAGTGGTTGTGAAGGCGATCAGGTCACTTCTTTCTACTGCGACTTTGCCGTTTGGACGATTCGTAACAACCAGGAATTTGGACCAACACCCGAAGACCGCGAGAACCTTCTTCGTCGTGGTGGCCTAGAGATTTACACCAGCATGGACCTCGATGTGCAGAAGGCCGCATACGACGCAACCATGAAGTGGGTACCGCCAACCAACGAAAACCACATCGGTTCGGCAACCGTTTCAGTGCAGGTGGGCACCGGCCGCATCCTTGCCATGACCGAGAACCGCATCTACGACCAGACCAGCAGCGGCCTCCAGGGCCACACCTCGGTGAACTTCTCGAGCGACAAAAACTACGGTGGCTCGAGCGGTTTCCAGACCGGTTCGACTTACAAGATTTTCACGCTGGCACAGTGGCTAACTGTTGGCAAGCGTCTCGGCGATCACGTCGACGGCCGAGTGCGCAACTGGAACGCTGCCGACTGGTCGTCTCGTTGTGGAGCTTTGGTAGGCGACTGGCAGCCGAAGAACATTGTCAAAGAACCAGAAGACCTGAGCGTTGTGCAAGCAACTGCAATGTCGGTTAACACCGCATATGCATCGATGGCAAATCAGCTCGATCTGTGCGACATCCGCGACACCGCAATGCGCTTTGGTGTGCACCGAGCAGATGGCACCGAGCTGCAGTCAATCCCAGCTTCGATTCTTGGCGTTAACGAAATCGCTCCACTAACTATGGCAGCAGCAGTTGCCGGAGTTTCAAATCACGGAATTTACTGTTCACCAACTGCAATCGACAAAGTTGTAGTACGTCAGACTCAGCAAGAAATTCCAGTACCAAAATCGCAGTGTTCACAAGCGGTAACTCCTGAGGTTGCAGCCGGCATGACTTACGCGATGCAAAAAGTTATTTCTGGCGGTACCGGTGGTGCTTCAGCAACTGGAGACAACACACCTCTCGCTGGTAAGACCGGAACCACCGACTCCGGTGTGCAAACTTGGATGACAGGATTCTCATCTGCGGTTGGCACTGCCACCTGGGTGGGTAACGTTTCTGGATCTGTTGCACTTCCTGGAATTCGCTTGAACAACAAAGCCGGAAACACAGTGCGTCACGATATTTGGCGCACCACCATGCAGCAGGTGAACAAGCTTTATCCTGGCGGACCATTAGCGGCTCCACCAGCCGACATGATTGCGGCAACCATGGTGACAGTGCCTGGCATCGGCGGACAGATCCCGGCAACCGGCGGTCAGAACATCAAGTCTGGCGACCTCAACTTCGCCATCGTCACCGCTCCGGTGGCGTCGTCGCAGCCTGCTGGAACCGTGGCCTACACTCGCCCTGCAGCCGGCACCTCCGTGCCTCGCGGCAGCCAAATCAAGATTTACGTGTCGCGCGGCGGCACCTCGGCCGTGCCTGACGTTGCCGGCCTCACCGTGGCAGCCGCAAAGGCCAAACTTCTGGCCGCTGGTTTCTCGGCCGTTAGCGAACCGCAATCGTCACAGACGCAGTACTTTGTGAAGTCCCCAACCATCGCCAAGGGGCTCGTGGTTGGCACCGACCCAGCGGTTGGCACCTCGGCTGCCGGTAACGGCGCAATTCTGCTGATCATCAGCGCGGGGCCGTAATTCAATGACCTGGTGGGGCTGGATTCTTCTAGCTGCAGCACTCGTGCTGGCCTATGGGATGACTTTTGCTCGCTGGCGTTTTGTAATTCACCACAGCGAGGCTCATGTCTTACCAAAAGGTTCAAAACCGATTCGCGTGTTGCACATCAGCGACGTCCACATGGCTCCTTGGCAAAAACGCAAACAAACATTTATCAAGTCGCTAGCCAGCGAGGCGCCTGATCTGATTGTGAACACCGGAGATAATCTTGGTCACCAGGATGTAATCCACGTGACCATGACTAGTTACGAGTCAATTCTTAAAGTGCCGGGTGTATTCGTGAACGGCTCCAATGACTACTACGCACCACGAATCAAAAATCCGTTTGGATATTTGCGAGCACCTTCGACGCCGGATAACTCACGACCACTTGCCACCAGTGAATTAACCAATGCCTTCGAAAATCACGGGTGGAAAAACCTGAACAACAAATCCGCCGAACTAAGCATCAACGGAACCACGATTGGCTTCATCGGAGTTGATGATCCTCACGACAAACTAGATGACTTAAACACAATTAAAAAACTGAAAAACGAAATTATCATTGGCGTGGCCCACGCTCCTTATCGCCGAGTGATCGAGGCATTCGCCGAGGCCGGAGCCGACATCATGTTTGCCGGTCACACCCACGGCGGACAGGTGCGCCTGCCTGGAATCGGCGCCCTGACCACCAATAGCGACCTACCCACCAAGCACGCCAGGGGCTTGAGCGCCTGGTTGTTCAATGAAAAAGTGATGCTTTTGAATGTGGCTGCCGGGCTTGGCAATTCAATTTATGCACCGGTGCGTTTCTGGAATCGACCAGAGGTGCGAGTAATTACTCTGCTACCTAAAAACGATTAGTTAACCGCTGCCCAAACCTTTGGACCGAGTGCGGTGTATTGCCCACTCTTGTTGTCGCAGCGAGCGGTGATGTCATTCACGTAGCAGGTGATGTCGCCTACGGTAATTTTTTCGCCGGAGTTGAGCGTCTGTGCCACCGATGCGTCTGAGTAGTAACCACCGCTGCAGATGAAGCCAGGTTTATTTGCTGGGTCTGCATAGAGCTTGATTTGGTAACCGTAGCTACCCTGGCAATCGCTCGGCGGTGGAATCGGTGAGTATTCCGCTGCGGCTTCATTCATTTCGCAAAGCGCCCAGTTTTCCACCGAGTTGACTGTGCACCAAACCGGACCATCGCCAGCTTTGAACAAATACTCGTCGTAACCAACATCAAAGAGTGTGTAGTCGATTGCCTTTACATCTGCGCCGGCAGCCGGTGGAATCAAGTTGGCATCGGGAGTTGGCACAGAAGAATTCGTACTCGAGTTTGGATCGCTGGCAGGAGAATCACTCGCACAGCCAGCCAAGGCAACTAGTAGTGCAATCGCACCAACTACAGAAAATACCTTGCGCATAGTCAAAGACTAACGCAGGGAATTAAAACTCTTTGGCGACGAGCTCGGCGATTTCGTAGGTGTTAAGCGCGGCACCCTTGCGAAGGTTGTCGCCCACTACGAAAAGCTCAATGCTGTTGTCAAAGTCAAGCGCCTGACGAATACGGCCAACGAAAGTTGGGTCCTGTCCGGCTACCTGGTTTGGAGTTGGGTAAACGTGGTTCGCAGGGTCGTCGAGCACGCGCACGGTTGGCTGCTGCTCGAGCAGGTGACGAACCTCTTCCGGGGTTACCTTGTCTGCGAAAGTAGCGTGAACGGTTAGCGAGTGAGCCACCTGCACCGGTACGCGAACACAGCTGGCGGCAACCTTTAGGTCTGAAATGCCAAGAATCTTGCGAGACTCATCGCGCACCTTCATCTCCTCAGATGAGTGCCCGCCGGCCTTCAGTGAGCCAGCGAATGGAATCACGTTTAGGGCGATTGGGTAGTGCCAAGGTGAGTTCGAAAGATCATTTCCAGCGTGAGCAAGTGCTGCCTTCACGTCTGAGGTGTTGGTGCCAAGCGAGGCATCCTTACCAACCACTGCAAGTTCGGCAGCAAGCTCGTTGATGCCTTCGGCACCTGCGCCAGAAACTGCCTGGTATGAAGAAACGATCAGTTCCTTCAAAGTCCACTTGTTGTGAAGCGCACCCATGGCCGCCATCATGGTCAAAGTGGTGCAGTTTGGGTTTGCAATGATTCCAAGCGGACGGTTCTTTGCCTGGTCTGGGTTAACCTCCGGCACCACTAGAGGCACCTGGTCGTTCATGCGGAACGCTGCGGAGTTGTCAACTGCAACTGCGCCTTTCTCAGCAGCAATCGGCGCCCAAACTTCTGAGACCTCGTCTGGCACATCGAACATCGCAATGTCGATACCTTCGAATGCTTCTGCAGAAAGCGCAACTACGGTTAGGTCTTCGCCGTGAACCTTGATCTTCTTACCTGCTGAACGCGGGGAAGCAATAAGACGAATCTCGCCCCAAATGTTCTCGCGGTTGTTAATGATGTCAATCATGACTGTGCCAACGGCACCGGTTGCACCAACAAGAGCGAGGTTTGGTTTGCGAGACATTATCTTCCTATCTTTCTTTTACTTAAAACTAACGACCGGTACCGGCGTAAACGGTTGCCTGGGTGTCTGAGTCCAAGCCAAAGGCGGTGTGCACCGCACGCGCTGCATCGTCCAACTGCTTCGAGCTGGTAACCACCGAGATACGAATCTCAGAAGTCGAAATCATTTCGATGTTGATGCTTGCGTCCGCCAGAGCCTTGAACAAGGTTGCCGAAACACCTGAGTGGGTGCGCATACCGGCACCAACAACTGAAAGCTTTCCGATGTCCGCATCCTGCTCTAGCTCGCGGAAACCAAGAGTAGCCTTGGCGCCCTCTAGGGCACCGGCTACGCGGCCAAGGTCGCCTAGTGGAAGGGTGAACGAGATGTCGGCAACGCGGTCGGTTACGTCCGAACCGGTCGGGTTGTTCTGCACGATCATGTCGATGTTTGAGTCTGCCTCGGCAACAACCTTAAACACCTCGGCTGCCTTACCTGGCTCATCCGGAAGACCAATAACTGTGATCTTGGCCTGACCCTTATCGGTGGCTACACCCGAAACTAGTGGCTCTTCCATTTTGCTTCCCTCTGGTTTAGTTGAGTAAACGATGGTTCCTGGATCGGTGCTAAATGTTGATCGCACGCGAAGGTCTACGTTGTGGCGGCGAGCGTACTCAACCGCACGAATGTGCAAAATCTTTGCGCCGGCAGCAGCAAGCTCAAGCATCGATTCGATATCAATTTCATCTAGCTTGTGCGCGGCCGGAATCACGCGTGGGTCTGCGGTGTAAACACCATCCACGTCTGAGTAAATTTCACAAACATCTGCGTTCAATGCCGCTGCAAGTGCAACCGCTGTGGTGTCTGATCCACCACGACCAAGAGTGGTGATGTCTTTTGAGTCACGGTTGAATCCCTGGAAACCAGCAACGATTGCGATGTCGCCTGCGTCGATGGCTTCCTGAATACGTGCAGGTGAAACGTTGCTGATGCGAGCATCTCCGTGCTTCGCTGAAGTTTCAATACCGGCCTGTGATCCGGTGAACGAACGTGACTTTGCACCCTGCGCGTTAATCGCAATCGCAAGTAGTGCCATCGAAATACGCTCACCAGAGGTAAGCAGCATGTCCATTTCGCGAGGAGCACCGTATGGGTCTGGTGAAACAGACTGAGCCAGGTCGATCAGTTCGTCGGTGGTGTCGCCCATTGCAGAAACCACCACGACCACCTGGTGCCCGGCTTTCTGGGTTTCGATTACGCGCTTGGCAACGTGCTTAATCTTGCTGGCGTCGCCTACGGACGAGCCACCAAACTTTTGCACGATAAGAGCCAAGGGATACTCCAATAACTAGAGGCGAAACGGGGATTTGACGACGACGTCGGAAGCTCTAGTTTACTTCCCTGCGGCCAGCAAAGGCACGCCCCAAAGTGACCTCATCGGCATACTCGAGGTCGCCGCCAACCGGAAGCCCAGAGGCCAGTCGGGTGACCGTGATCTCAAGCGAAGCAAGCATGCGCGATAGGTAGGTAGCCGTGGCCTCACCTTCCATGTTTGGGTCGGTGGCAATGATGACCTCTTTGATCTCCGGGTTCGACAGACGACCTAGCAGCTCCTTGATGCGCAACTGATCCGGCCCAATCCCCTCGATCGGCGAGATTGCCCCGCCAAGCACGTGATACAAACCGCGGAACTCTCGAGTGCGCTCGATAGCCTGAACGTCTTTGCTTTCCTCAACCACGCAAATCAAAGTTTGGTTACGTCGAACATCGCGGCAGATGTTGCACTTCTCTTCTTCAGAAACGTTTCCGCAAACCTCGCAGAATCGCACTCGCTCTTTAACCTCAAGTAAAACTTCGGCAAGTTTTTTAGCTTGATCATCATCTGTTTGCAAAAGATAGAAAGCTATGCGCTGAGCCGACTTTGGGCCAACCCCTGGCAAGCGGCCAAGCTCGTCGATGAGTTCTTGAACTACACCTTCATACATCAGCGAGGCTTCTTTTCATCAACCGGTTCCGCACCGAGCATCTCGCGCAATAACGAATCGCCGTAGCGTTCGCTCTCGTTCACCATTTTTGAGTTTCGAGATTTAGCCGCAGGCTTTTTTTCAACGACTACTTCAGCGGCTGGCTCTTCGATGTCTTCTTCAACATCATTAGCAACTTCGGCAACTACCGGAAGCGCTTCAGTCTTTACTTCAGTAGTCTCAGCGATCAACGGCTTAAATTTCACAGTGACGCCAAGCACCTCGTTGATTGCTTTGCGCAAAATATCTGGCGCATTCGAAGAAGTTTTAAATGAATCCAAATCGCGTGCCGAAGTAAATTGCAAAGTCAAAACCGAATCGCTTGATTCGAAATCGACAACCTTCAATCCGAAGGCAAGCATCCAAGCTGCCTTGTTTGCCTTATTCACTACTTCGAGGATTACTTTCCAGGCATCCTTGAATTGAGCAGAGCTAATCGGTGCAATCCCAACGGTAGCCACAGCCTTTTCGACAACCGGAGCAGCAACCTCCTCCGCAGCTGGCGCAGGCTCGGCTGGAGCCGATCCAGCCATGCCAATTCGGCGTTCTAGGCGCTCAATACGGGCCAAGGAGCCTACTTCTGATTGGTCAGCTGCCGGCACCAAGACCTTGGCACACATCAACTCGAGCTGAAGCTTTGGCGAGGTTGCGCCTGACATTCCGTTCAGGGTTTCGCTAACCACCTCGGCAGCGTGAGTGAGATCTGCCATGCCAAACTGCATCGCCTGTGTGGTCAACTTTTCGATTTGATCCTGCGGCACTCCGCGCATTACAGCAGGCGCCTCGGTGCCCACCGAATAAACCACGATCAAGTCGCGCAAGCGCTCGAGTAAATCTTCAACAAAGCGTCGTGGATCTTGTCCGGTTTGAATCACACCTTCAACCGCCGCAAAAACATCTGCCGGCTTCTTCAATGCAAAGGCTGTGACTACAGAATCCAAAAGTGATTCGTGAGTGAATCCAAGTAGCGCAACCGCGCGGTCGTATGTAACCTGACCACCATCGCTACCAGCAATCAACTGATCTAACAACGACAGTGAATCACGAACAGATCCGCCACCAGCGCGAACCACTAAAGCCAAAACTCCTGCTTCAACTGAAACATTTTCTGAAGCACACAACTGCTCCAAGTACTCGAGCATCTGACCAGGTGGAACCAAACGGAATGGATAGTGATGTGTGCGAGAACGAATGGTCGAAATAACTTTGTCTGGCTCAGTTGTCGCAAAAATAAATTTCACGTGGGCAGGTGGCTCTTCAACAATCTTCAAAAGAGCATTGAATCCTTGAGGCGTAACCATGTGCGCCTCATCGAGAATGAAGATCTTGTAGCGGTCACGAGCCGGAGCAAAAATCGCGCGCTCACGAAGGTCACGAGCATCATCAACACCGTTGTGCGAAGCAGCATCAATCTCAACTACATCTAACGAGCCAGATCCATCGCGAGAAAGCTCAATACATGAATCACATTTGCCACATGGAGTATCGGTTGGACCCTCAGCACAGTTCAAACAACGTGCCAGAATGCGGGCCGAAGTAGTCTTTCCACAACCACGAGGACCACTAAATAGATAGGCGTGATTCACGCGATCGTTGCGCAGTGCCGTCATCAGCGGAGCCGTCACCTGAGCCTGCCCAATCAGCTCAGCAAAGGCCTCTGGACGATAGCGACGGTATAAAGCGGTACTCACAGAACGAGCCTACCTTCCGCATCCGACCTATCTTCCCCGCCCCACAGGCAGGTAAACTTGCCAAGGACTCCCCGTGCGGCGTCACCTCGGCTAACTCCCCCAGGGCAGAAATGCAGCAAGGGTAACTGGGCTCTGATGGGTGTGCGGGGAGTCTTAATTCAGGAGAATTCGCCTAGTGGCCTATGGCGCACGCTTGGAAAGCGTGTTGGGTGCAAGCCCTCGGGGGTTCGAATCCCCCATTCTCCGCGAGACCACCACTGGTGGCGATTTACTTTTCAACAAGTTATCGAAAAGAAGGAACCCCATGCGCCTCGGATACGTAGTTCTTTATGTAACAAACCCAGCTGAATGTCTATCTTTCTGGACTGAAAAAGTTGGCATGGTTGAAAAGGATCGCAAACAAGCGGGTGAGTATTCAATCGTGAAAGTCGGCTTCGAGGGTCAGCGTTTTAATTTTGAATTGGTGCCGCTGGATTTGATGAAGGACAACCCAGATGGTCTCGATCTTGCCACTCCGTCAATTGCCTTCCACGTGGACGATCTAGCCGCAACGCGCGAAAAACTTGTTGCCGCCGGCGTTACAGCAAGTCCGGTTGGTAACCACGGTGGAGTACCTTCGTTTGCATTCTCGGATAACGAAGGTCGCTGGTTCGCAGTAACCCAGGGCTAATCGATGACACTAAAACGATTCATCGTGATGTTCCACGACGGCAATATGAATGTTGCTGATCATGAGTGGGAACAAGTTGGACGTGATTCGCACGCGGTCGTTGCTGAGGCCATGCTGCCAATGTATCTCACGCCAGTGGAATAGTCTTGGCGAATGTTCTCTAACCTCAGTCGCATCATTGCCGAATTCGCCGGCGCCGCAATCCTCACCTGCGTGGTGATCGGCTCTGGAATTATGGGTGATCGCCTATCGAGCGACGATGGCATCTCGTTGATTATCAATGCGTTCTCACCGGTGTCTGCACTTATTGTTTTGATTTTGGTGCTCGGCCCAATCAGCGGTGCGCACTTCAACCCGGTAGTTTCGCTAGTCGCCCTGGCATCAAAGACCCAAAAGCTTGGTCGAACTATTGCATATGTGATTGCCCAGATTTCTGGAGCAATCGTTGGAGCGATGGTTGGCAATGTGATGTTCGACGTGCCCGCGATTGACATCTCTATTCACGAGCGCGTTACCGCAGGCACTCTGCTGGGCGAAGTGATTGCCACCGCTGGATTGGTTGCCGTGATTGGAATCCTCGCTGCACACAAGCAGGAGAAGTTCACCGTATGGGCAGTTGCCGGTTGGATCCTGCCAGCAATCTTTTTTACTTCTTCTACTTCATTTGCGAACCCGGCAGTAACTATAGGTCGCGAATTTTCAAACACCTTTGCTGGAATTAGCCCGAACTCGGTGCTGCCTTTTATCGGCGCGCAGATAGTCGGTGGTCTAGTTGGTTATTTGCTAACGAAATCGGTTTCGCGAACCACTACCAAGGCATAGGGCGTTCGACGTCTTTGGTGGCGTCGTTAGGTGAATCAGGAAGTTCCATTCCACCCGCGCGCACGCAGAACCAGCGCAACTCTTCGGTTGAGTTTGGGTCGCAGCGCCAGGTAATCCAGGTCTCTGGGCTCACGCGCACGATTGAACCAGCAGTCACATCAACTGCCTCACCGTCGAGACCCATCTGCCCCTTGCCGTGAATGAAGATGTAGAGCTCTTCAACCTGCGAATGCTTATGCCAGTAGCCTGCTTCTTCGCCAGCAACTAGAGCGTTCACAGTTAGACCCATGTACTGCAGGTCCATCTCCTTGTCGACTACACGTCGACCATCACGTGATGTCTCAGGTCGGAAACCTCCGAAAAAGTTTCGCCATTCATTTGGTGCACCTACATTGATTACTTCGTATCCAGTCATGTCTCAACTTTAAGCCCATTGCGATTTCCACGCTCAACGTGGTTTTTGAAAACACGTATTCTGTTTTTATCTACGATTTGGAGTAAAAATGCAAAAGCGAATTCTTGGCCAAGGCATGGAAGTTTCGGCAATCGGATTGGGTTGCATGGGACTTAGCGGTTCGTACGGTCCAATACTTGATCGCGCGGAGAGCAACCGTTTTTTGCGTGACGCAGTCGATCGTGGCGTTACGTTCTTTGATACGGCCGAAGTTTATGGGCCATTCCTGAATGAAGAAATTGTTGGCGAAGGATTGGCGCCAGTGCGCGACCAAGTTGTCTTGGCTACCAAATTTGGTTTTGCCTACGATGGCGATAAGACACTAGGTGTCGATAGTTCGACGGCGAATATTCGTCGTGCGGTAGAAGGCTCTCTCAAAAGATTGAAGACTGACTACATCGATCTCTACTATCAGCACCGAGTGGATACCAATACACCTATCGAAGAAGTCGCAGCGACCGTTGGCGAATTGGTGGCCGAAGGTAAGGTGAAGTACTTCGGCTTGTCGGAGGCTTCGGTAACCACCATCCGTAAAGCTCACGCGGTATTTCCAGTAACCGCTTTGCAAAGCGAATATTCACTTTGGTTCCGCGACTACGAAAAAGATGTCATTCCTACTCTCGAAGAATTAGGCATTGGATTCGTACCATTCAGTCCGCTAGGCAAAGGCGCACTCACCGGCACCGTTACTGCAGAAACACAATTTGCCGACAACGATATCCGCGCCACTATCCCGCGCTTTCAAAAGGAATACATCGCGGAGAATTTGCGACTAGTCGAAGAACTAAACAAAGTTGCGCTTGAGATGGGGATAACCGCACCGCAGCTAGCTCTGGCCTGGGTGCTAGCCCAAAAGCCTTGGATTGCCCCAATCCCTGGCACCCGCCGCACTGAGCGCCTTGACGAAAACATTGGCGGAGCAAGCGTGACCTTCACTAGCGATCAACTTGCTCGAATCAACCAGATTGCGAATCAAATCACCGTGCAAGGTAATCGCTACAACGACGCACAGCTCGCTCGAGTAAACCTTTAGGAGAAAAATGCAAGTAATCACAAATAAAGGCGCAACCGGAATTGGCCCGACCGAAAGATTTGTCGGGACCGCACTAGTCGATCGAGTAACTACCGGCACTGAAGGTGTTGATGTCACTGTTGCGAGTGTTACATTCACGCCTTGTTCGCGAACCAACTGGCACACGCACCCAAAGGGTCAAATTCTGGTGGTTACCGACGGTGTTGGCTGGGTTGGCACTCGCGATGGACAAAAGCATGAGATACGCGCGGGCGATGTTGTGATTACCAATCCAGATGAAGAGCACTGGCACGGCGCCACCGAATCAAACCGCATGACTCACTATGCGATCACTCCACTTGATGAAAATAGTGAAGCTGCAGTTTGGGGAGCTCCGGTTGCCGACGAGCACTACCTCGCATGAAGATTTTGGTAATCGGTGCCACGGGAAGCATTGGCCGCGAAGTAGTTGACTATGCGATTCAGTTGGGTCACGAAGTTCGTGCAGTAGTCCGCAAGACATCAAACACTAAGTATTTGAACAATGCAGCTGAAATCTTCGTGGCGGACATCACTAAGAGTGATGAACTGGTTGAGGCAGTCAATGGCATCGATGCCGTGGTATTCACACACGGTGCCCCATCACCAACTCCATCCACTTCAGAATCGGTCAATTACGGAGCTGTTCTGAATGTTTTGGATGCACTAAAGGGTAGACGAGTTGCCATCTCGCTGATGACGGCTATTGGCGTAACCACCAGACAGTCTTCCTATAACAAATCTTCGCAGTCTGGCGAGTGGAAGCTAAGAAGCGAACGACTAGTAAGGGCTAGTGGTAATCACTACACAATCGTTCGTCCGGGTTGGTTTGACTATCAGCCGGCTAGCGACAATAAGTTTTGGCTTGCACAGGGCGACACTCGAGCGCATCTAAATCCGTCAGAAATTGGCGTGGCCCGAGAGCACATTGCCAGAGTTTTGGTTGAAGCGCTGAGTTCGAAGTCCGCTAATGGCAAGACTTTTGAACTCTACGATCAAACTGGCGATGAGCAAAAAGAACTGGAATCGGAATTTGCCTCACTCGAGCCCGATAAGAAGTCTGATAGCGATGGTCCGCTAGACAAAGCAGGACTTCCATATGAAGAGGAGCCGACCCGCGTGAAGAAAGCCCTCGCGCGAATCAGCTCATTCTCTGAGTAATTAGAGGTCGAGGTTTCGGTTTCCCAACCACTCGGCTGATTCAACAGTGCGGTGATCAAAGAACAGACTTACGCCGCCATCAAGCTTTGCGATTGAATCCATGTCGCTTTGGTTGAGTTCGAAGTTAAAGACATCAAAATTTTCTGCCATTCGCTCTTTGCGCACTGACTTTGGAATGACAACTACGTCGCGCTGAATTAACCAGCGAAGCACTACCTGTGCAACTGACTTGCCATGTGTGGATGCAATCTTGGTTAGCTCTGGATTGGCAAACAAGTCATTTCGGCCTTCAGCGAATG
>Ga0228703_1001801_pt1 | contig 12642 bp, 11 predicted proteins | sample McNCre217_Aug_MG_3_FD_178020 | JGI IMG/M metagenome (GOLD analysis project Ga0228703, IMG submission 178020) | Freshwater microbial communities from McNutts Creek, Athens, Georgia, United States - 29-17_Aug_MG | ecosystem: Environmental > Aquatic > Freshwater > Creek | place: USA: Georgia... | reverse complement strand
TTGCTCGTCCGGCCAGGTCAGCAAGAAAGAAAAACCGGTGTACGGCCGCATGTTCCAGACGCCATTTGCGGACCGCATCCGTCAGGAGGCCGGCATCCCAACCATTGCGGTGGGCGCGATCAGCGAGGCTGACCATGCCAACTCGATTCTGGCGGCTGGCCGTGCCGATTTGTGCGCGGTGGCCCGTCCCCATCTGGCCAACCCGGCCTGGACGCTGACCGAGGCGGCCAAGATTGGCTACACCCTGGTGAACTGGCCGCAGCAATACCGGTCTGCCAAGGTGCAGATGGAAAGCAATTTCGCGCGTGAAAAAATGCTGGCCACTCAGGCTGGAGGCAAGTGAATATGGGAACTGGGCATGGGCGACACGCCCTGGTGACCGGCGGTGGGCAAGGCATTGGCGCGGCCATTGCCAAGGCCCTGGTGGCGAGCGGCATGCGGGTCACCGTGTTGGGGCGGCGGCTCGAGGTGGTGCAGGCACTGGCCGCCACCGACGCCGAGCACCTTCATGCGGTGGCGGCCGATGTGTCCGATCCGGCCCAGGTGACGGCGGCACTGGATGCGGCGCGCAGCAGGTTTGGCCCCATCGAAGTGCTGGTCAACAACGCAGGCCAGGCCCTGAGTGCGCCCTTCATGAAGATGGACATGGCCCTGTGGCAGCAAATGCTGGCGGTCAACCTCACCGGCACCATGGTGTGCACCCAGGCGGTGTTGCCCGACATGCTCAACGCGAAATGGGGCCGCATTGTCAACGTGGCCAGCACGGCGGGCCAGGTGGGCTATGCCTATGTCTCGGCTTATTGCGCGGCCAAGCACGGTGTCGTGGGCCTGACGCGTTCGCTGGCGCTGGAGCTGGCCACAAAAGGTGTGACGGTCAATGCCGTGTGCCCTGGGTACACGGAAACCGACATCGTGCGCGAGAGCATTGAGCGTGTGGTGCTCAAGACGGGACGCACGCATGCGCAAGCCATGGCCGAGTTTGTGAAATCCAACCCGCAGGGCAAACTGGTTCAGCCGCAGCAGGTGGCCGATGCCGTGGCATGGCTGTGCGGTGAATCTGCCGATGCGGTGACAGGCCAGAGCCTGTCCATCTCCGGTGGTGAAGTGATGTGATGGACGGCGGTGGGCGTGAAGTCCACTGCCATCAACAAAAAGGAAGATTCCTATGACAGGCAAGATTGATCCCTCGTTGCTGGCAGGCAACCGTCGCCCGATGGCAGGCTACCAGGCCACCCACTTCCTGTGGGCGGTTGACAACGGTGTGGCCACCATCACCCTCAATCGGCCCGACCGCAAGAACCCGCTGACATTCGACAGCTATGCCGAGTTGCGGGACCTTTTTCATCAACTCAAATGGGCAGACGACGTCAAGGCCGTGGTGGTGACGGGGTCGGGTGGCAACTTTTGTTCCGGTGGCGATGTGCACGAAATCATCGGCCCCCTGGTCGCGCTCAAGGCCCCCGAACTGCTGATGTTCACCCGCATGACCGGTGAGTTGGTCAAAACCATGAGAAGCTGCCCGCAGCCCATCGTGGCCGCAGTCGACGGCGTGTGCGCAGGTGCTGGTGCCATCGTGGCCATGTCGTCTGACCTGCGTCTGGGCACGGCGCGCAGCAAGACCGCCTTCCTGTTCAACCGGGTGGGCCTGGCCGGCTGCGACATGGGCGCTTGCGCCATCTTGCCGCGTCTGATTGGACAGGGTCGCGCCAGTGAGCTGCTCTACACCGGTCGGTCGCTGGGCGGTGAAGAAGGCGAACGCTGGGGCTTCTTCAACCGCTTGTGTGAACCCGATCAGGTCTTGGCCGAGGCGCAGAAACTGGCGGCCGACATGGCCAGCGGCCCCAGCTTTGCGAACGGCATCACCAAAACCATGCTGCACCAGGAATGGGCCATGACGATCGAACAGGCGATCGAGGCAGAAGCGCAGGCACAGGCCATTTGCATGCTGACAGAAGATTTCTCTCGGGCCTACCACGCCTTTGTGGCCAAACAGAAACCCCAGTTCCAGGGAAACTGATGACCTTGGGGACAGATCTTTAGCTCTGTCCCCAACCGATCAAAGCCTTGGGGGCAGATCTTTAGCTCTGTCCCCAACTCACTTAAGACACGACATGAGCGACAACACTTATTTGCAATGGCCGTTCTTTGATGCCCGGCACGCCGAGCTGGCGCGCGATCTGGATGCTTGGGCCACGCAGCATGTTCCCCACAACCATGGCCCCGATGTGGATGCCGAATGTGTGTCGCTGGTGCGTGCGCTGGGCGCCGCAGGCTGGTTGCGCCATGCGGTGGCAGGCCGCGATGTGGGCGGGGCTGGCGATGCCATCGACACCCGCGCCATTTGTCTGATTCGGGAAACCCTGGCGCGTCACAGTGGCCTGGCCGATTTTGCGTTTGCAATGCAGGGCCTGGGTTCGGGCGCCATCTCTTTGCACGGCACGCCGCAGCAGCGCCAGAAATACCTCACGCGGGTGGCGCAAGGGCAGGCCATCGCGGCCTTTGCGCTGTCTGAACCCCAGGCAGGCTCGGATGTGGCCGCCATGGCGTGCGCTGCCAAAGCCGATGGCGACCATTACGTGCTCGACGGCGAGAAGACCTGGATTTCCAACGGCGGGATTGCCGATTTTTATGTGGTGTTTGCACGCACGGGTGAAGCACCGGGTGCGCGGGGCATTTCCGCATTCATTGTGGATGCCGGAACGCCCGGATTCGAAATTGCGGAGCGCATCGATGTGATCGCACCGCACCCTCTGGCGCGTTTGAGGTTCACACAGTGCCGGATACCGGCCAGCCAGCGTGTTGGTGCTCCGGGTGAGGGCTTCAAGGTCGCGATGCGCACGCTCGATGTGTTTCGCACCTCGGTGGCCGCCGCCGCATTGGGCTTTGCCCGTCGTGCGCTCGACGAGGCCTTGCACCGCGCCACCACGCGGCAGATGTTCAATGGCGTGCTGGCCGACTTCCAGCTCACGCAAGCCAAGTTGGCACACATGGCCACCGCCATCGACAGCGCGGCACTCCTGACCTACCGCGCCGCCTGGCAGCGTGACCAGGGGCAGAACGTGACGCGCGAGGCGGCCATGGCCAAGATGACCGCCACGGAGAACGCCCAGCAGGTGATCGATGCGGCGGTGCAGATGTGGGGTGGCCTGGGGGTGGTGAGCGAGCAACCGGTCGAGCGTTTGTACCGAGAGATCCGTGCGTTGCGGATTTACGAAGGCGCCACCGAGGTGCAGCAACTCATCATTGCCCGGGAGCTGCTCAAGTCTGCGGGTACGGCGCAGGCCTGATCTGGCCACGCCATGCGTCGTGCGTGTTGATTGATTTCAGGAGAGAAAAGATGCAAGTTTTGCTTCCACAAGGCTGGCCCCGTCCCAAAGGTTATGCGAATGGCGTGGCCGTCAGCGGGCGCATGGTGTTCGTTGCCGGCATGATCGGATGGGATGCGCAAGGCCAATTCCATTCTGACGACATGGCGGAGCAAGCCCGCCAGGCCCTTCAAAACATCGTGGATGTGCTGACCGAAGGGGGCGCCAAACCGGAGCACATCGTTCGCATGACCTGGTATGTGACCAGCAAGCGCGAATACCTGGAGAAGTCCAAGGACATCGGCAAGGCCTACAAGGAGCTGATTGGCAGTTTCAGCGTGGCCATGACGGCAGTCGAAGTCAGCGCGCTGGTGGAAGACCGTGCCAAGGTCGAAATCGAAGTCACCGCTGTGATTCCGGCTTGAAAAGAGACGCAAGCCGTGCCCTACACTGGCACGGCCCACTCCTATCCACAAAAGGACATGACATGCGAAACCCATCTCTGACGCGCCGTTTGGCCCTGGCGATTTTCGGCGCCTGCCTGGTGTTCTCCAATGGCGTACAGGCGCAGCAGCAGGCGGCCCCCTGGCCCACCAAACCGGTGCGCCTGGTGGTGGCTTTTCCGGCCGGTGGTCTGGCCGATGTGTTGGCCCGCATGCTGGCACCGCAGCTGGGGGAGGCCCTGGGGCAGCCGGTCGTGATCGACAACCGAGGGGGCGCGGGCGGCAACGTGGCCGCACAGGAATTGCAGCGCAATGGCAATGACGGCCACACCTTCATGGTCAACGTCACGACGCTGGAGTCGGTCAACCCGTTGATGTTCGCCAATCTGCCGTTCGACACCGCGAAGGATTTCCAGCATGTGGCCTTGCTGGCCAACACCCAGCTGTTTCTGATCACGCGCCCCAGTTTGCCGGTGAACAACCTTAAGGAGTTCGTGGCCTATGCGCGCGCCCATCCTGGCCAGTTGAGCTACGGCTCGGCCGGCAACGGCACCACACCGCATGTCGGGGGTGAATTGTTCAAGCAGAACACGGGCATCTTTGCGACCCATATTCCCTACCGTGGTGCCGCACCGGCCATCCAGGACGTCATGGCGGGGCAGATCGATTACGCCTTTGCGCCAGGAACGGTGTTCCAGAGCGTCAAGGCCGGCAAGCTCAAGCTGCTGGCGGTGGCCAGCCACAAGCGGACCGACAACTACCCTTCTGCCCCGACGGTGGAAGAAGAGGGATTTGGCAAGGTCTATGTGGACACGCCCTTTGCCATTTATGCGCCAGCGGCCATGCCGCAGGCCCAGGTGATGCGGATGAACCGCGAGGTCAACCGCTTGCTGGCCATGCCCGCCATCAAGGCGCGGTTTGCGGAATTTGGTGCCGATGCTCAGCCGCTCAGCCCTGCCGAATTGAAGGCGCTGGTGCAGGCCGAGATCGCCCTGTTTGGGCCGGTGATCCGCAAGAGTGGCATCAAGGCCGATTGAACTGGAATGAACGAGGATTGAGGAACCCAGATGGCGGAGCGGTCGTTCGATGCTGAGGTGCAGCAACTGAGGGTGCCTGAGGGCACGGTCTTTCGCGGCGAAGGCATTCTGGCCGTCACCAAGGCCCTGCTGGAATGCGGTGTGGGTTATGTGGCGGGCTATCAGGGTTCCCCGATTTCACATCTGATGGATGTGCTGGCCGATGCCCAACCCATTCTTGACGAACTGGGTGTGCATTTCGAAACCAGTGCCAGTGAGGCCACGGCGGCAGCCACGCTTTCCGCTTCGGTGATGTACCCCATCCGGGGTGCGGTGACCTGGAAGTCCACCGTCGGTACCAATGTCGCTTCGGATGCCTTGGCCAATCTGGCCTCAGGCGGCGTCACGGGAGGCTCACTCATCATCCTGGGTGAGGACTACGGTGAAGGCTCGTCCATCATGCAAGAGCGCAGCCATGCCTTTGCCATGAAATCGCAAATGTGGCTGCTCGATCCCAGGCCCAATGTCGCCGCCATCGTCAAGGCCGTGCATGACGGATTTGAGCTTTCGGAAGCCAGCAGGACACCGGTCATGCTGGAGCTGCGCGTGCGCAGTTGCCATGTGCATGGGAGTTTTGTCACCAAGGCCAACCAGCGTCCGAAGTTCACGCTGAAAGAGGCGATGGAGCAGCCGCAGCGGGACACCAGCCGCATCGTGTTGCCCCCGGCAGCGTATCTGCACGAGCATGAAAAGATTCTGGACCGCTGGCCGGCGGCGGTGCGCTTCATCGAAGAGCGTCAACTCAATGAGTTCTTTGACGGTGACCTCCAAGACATCGGCATCGTGATGCTGGGCGGCCATTTCAACAACGTCCAGCGGGCATTGATGTCTTACGACATGGCCGATCTGTACGGCAACAGCCGCATTCCCCAATACGTGATGAATGTGGCCTATCCGGTCATCGAGTCCGAAGTCCTGCGCTTTTGCGAAGGCAAAAAGGCGATCCTGGTGGTGGAAGAGGGTCAGCCCGAATACCACGAGCAAAACATCCACACCATCCTGGGGCGTGCTGGCGTGCGCACCACCGTGCATGGCAAGGACCTGCTGGCACGTGCGGGTGAATACACCGTGGTGGAACTCAAGAAAGGCATTGGGCAATTCCTGTCGCTTTACCACCCGGCTGCACTGGCCAAGCCCGTGGCCTTGCCGCTCCCGCGAAAGGCCAGCAGCGCGACGGTTGTCGATGGCGTGGCCCCCAAGCAAATTCCGTTCACATCTGCCGAAGCGGCTGCCGCTGCCGCTGCGCCCATGCGCCAGGGCGTGGTCGAATTGGCCGGGGTTGTCCCGGGCCGGCCTTCGGGCTTTTGTGTGGGCTGCCCGGAGCGGCCGATCTTTTCAGCCCTGACCCTGGCCCAGGAAGAACTGGGCATGCACCACATCGCCGGCGACATTGGCTGCCACCTGTTTGCCTGTTTGCCGCCGTTCAATCTGGGGGCTTCCACCATGGGCTACGGCCTGGGGGTGTCCAGTGCGTCGGCGTTCAATGTGGATGCCGGCAAACGCTCCATCGCGATCATGGGGGATGGGGGCTTCTGGCACAACGGCTTGACCAGTGGCATTGGCAATGCGGTGTTCAACAAATTCGATGGCGTGATCGTCATCGTTGACAACAACTACTCGGCCGCCACGGGCGGGCAGGACATCCCCTCATCGCGCGCCGAAAACGCCAACCGCAGCACCTACCATGACATCGAGACCGCAGTGCGGGGGGTGGGCGTGCAGTGGGTGCGCACGGTGGACCACACCTACGACGTCCCCCGCATGCTGGCCACGCTGCGCGAGGCATTGACCACCGACTTCAAAGGTCCGAAGGTCGTGATTGCCCAAAGCGAATGCATGCTCAACAAGCAGCGGCGCGTCAAACCCCAAGTGGCCGCAGCCCTCAAACGGGGTGAACGCACGGTCAAGGAAAAGTATGGTGTGGACGCCTCGGTGTGCAGTGGCGACCACGCCTGCATGCGTGTGTCCGGCTGCCCATCGCTGACGCTCAAGCCCAGTGGCGATCCACTCAAGCCCGATCCCGTGGCCCATGTGGACGACGGCTGTGTGGCCTGTGGCCATTGTGGCGAGGTGGCAGATGCGGCTGTGCTGTGCCCTTCTTTCTATCGCATCGAATGGGTGCGCAATGCCGGGGCCTGGGAGCGCCGCTGGCATGGCTGGCGACAAGCCCTGGTGGGGTGGCTTCAGGCCCGCCAGCATCGCCAATTGCAGAAACGCGCCTTGTATTCGGAGATGATGTGATGGATGCGATTCGCCCACTGGGCAACAACCCGGCCCAACCCATCACGATTGCCGTTTTGGCCATGGGTGGACAAGGCGGAGGCGTGCTGGTGGATTGGATCATCCATCTGGCCGAACACAATGGCTACATTGCGCAGTCCACCTCGGTTCCGGGCGTGGCACAACGCACCGGGGCCACGATCTACTACATCGAGCTGCTGGCCGAGCGCCACGCACAGGCGAAAAACAGCTTGCCCGTACTGGCCCTCATGCCGGTTCCTGGAGAGGTGGACATCGTCATCGCTTCGGAGTTGATGGAAGCCGGCCGCGCGATGGTGCGCGGCCTGGTCACGGCTGACCGAACCACGCTCATCACTTCTGACCACCGCGATTACGCGACGGTCGAGAAAGTGGTGCCGGGCAATGGGGTGGCCGACGCCCAGGCCGTCATGACGTCGGCGCACCAACATGCCCGGCGCCTGATTCATGCCGACATGCAAGCCTTGGCGCGTCAGTCGGGCAGTGTGATTTCCGCAGTGCTGTTTGGCGCTTTGGCCGGCTGTGGCGAACTGCCTTTCGATGAACGCGCGTTTGAAGACACCGTGCGCCAATCCGGCGTGGGCGTGGACGCCAGTCTGCGGGCCCTTCGCGCTGGCATTGCGGCGGTGGGTGCGCCAGCGCGCATCGATGCGGCCACCGATCCGATGAGCACAGCACCGCAGGCATTGCCCTCGCGCGCGCGCAGTCCCGAGGTGGAACCCTTGCGGCAGCGCATCGCGCAGCAGTTTCCCCAGGCGGCGCATGCGATGCTGGGGGCCGGTCTGCAGCGGGTGCTGGAGTTTCAAGATCTGGCCTATGGTCAGGAATACCTGGATCGCATGGCGGACTTGCATGAGATGGCCCTGCGCAGTGGCGATGCACAGCAAGGCCATCAGGCGCTGATCGAGGCGGCGCGGTGGGTGGCTGTGGCGATGGCCTATGACGATGTGATCCGAGTCGCTGATCTGAAAACCCGCGCGGCACGCTTTGAACGCATCCGGCAAGAGGTGGGCGCCGGGGCCGACGAGGTGGTCGGCACCACGGAGTTTTTCCATCCCCGTCTGGAAGAAATCTACGGCCTTTTGCCGCCGGCATGGGTTCGATTCATTGATCGGTCAGCGCTCTTGCGGCGGCTCTTTCTGCGGCTGACGGGCGAGGGCAAACGCATCCAGCCGCATACCTTGCGTGGCCATCTGATGCTGCGCAGCCTGGCGGGCCTGCGTTGTTGGCGACGCAGCAGCCAGCGGCATGCGGCTGAATCTGCCCATCTGCAAACCTGGTTGTCCCATGTGGTCCAGCTCATGCAGCAGGACTATCACCTGGGTGTGGAGTTGATCCGCTGCCGTCGATTGGTCAAGGGCTACAGCGATACGCATGCGCGAGGCAGCAGCAAATTCGACCGACTGCAAAAGGCGGCGGTGCTGCTGGTGGGGACGGCATCGGCTGCGGCAGACTTGGCCGCATTGCGTGATGCGGCGCTGGCCGATCCGCAAGGCACCCAGTTCAATCAGCGGCTGGCCCTGCTGGGCTTGTCGGTCTGAACGGCTCGCGCAGGCCCTAGACCAGAGGCCCGCCTGTCGGGCGGTGCAGATCGATGATGCTCCGCAGCGTGGCCTTGAGCGCCTCGGCGCGCTCCAGCCCAAACGGTTCCAGCACACGCCGCTCGTGCTCTTGAGCCAACTCGATCAGGTGTGAAACTTTCTTTTGTCCGGCCGGGGTGATGCGCACCAGCGTCACGCGGCGATCGCTTTGGCTTGGCTCCCGCTGGACCCAGCCGTCTGCCTGCATGCGGTCCAGGATGCGGGTGACGGTGGATTGTTTCATCACACTGATCTGCGCCAGGCGACCATTGCTCATTGGGGCATTGCCGGAGAGCGTGGCCAGCACGCGCCACTCTGAAACCGACACGCCGTTTTGCAGGGCCACCTGGTGAAATTCACTGGAAATCAGGTGGCTGGCTTGCCCCAGCAATGCCGCCAGGTAGTCGTCGACAAACCGGTCTGAAGATTCATTGTTCATGCTGTCTCCGCTTTGCTCAGGGTTATCACTAGGCCCAATTGCGTGATTTTTCAAAACTTTAAGGATAAACTATTTTCAACGGTTGAATAGACCAACGCAAGCCTTCCTCAACTCAATTTTTTGAGCGTATGACGGGTACTGAACCGGTGATGTTGTCGTTGCAAGTGGCTGAAATTCAGGTGCTCAATCCCCTGGTGCGCTGCTATCGCCTGCGGGCAGAGGACGGCCGCGTGTTGCCGCCTTACGAGCCGGGTGCGCACATCCGTGTTGAAGTGCAACTGCCGGGTGGCGAACATGACTGGCGACACTATTCACTGATCAACCTGTCCACCGACACACAAGCACTCGAAGCTCCCACGGAATACGTGATTGCCGTACGGCGTGAGGATCAGGGCCGGGGAGGATCGCGCTGCATGCACCAGCTGCAAGCGGGGCAACTTGTCCGGGTGGAGTCACCTAAGAACGAATTTCCTTTGTCGGGTTGCGATGGACACACTGTGCTGCTCGCCGGCGGCATAGGCGTGACGCCGCTGATGACCATGGCCGCCAGCTGTGTCGGGCGCAAACAGGCTGTGCGCATGGTGTATGCCGGGCGTGAGCGTGACGGTATGGCGTTCACCAAAGAGTTGCAAGATTTATTGGGGACATCGCTCACCGTCCATGTGGATGCTGAAGCGGGTGGCGCTCTCGATGTGGATGGCTTGCTCGACGGTTGCGGTGGCCAGGATGTCCTGTATGTCTGTGGTCCCAAGCCGATGCTGGATGCGGTTCTGGAGAAAACCCAGGCGCGGGGTTGGGCACGCGAGCGGGTGCATTTCGAGGTGTTCAATGCACCCGTGCAGCAATCGGGTGACCATGCATTCGAGCTGGTGTTGGCCGCGAGTGCCAAGACATTCACCGTTCCCGCAGCCAAGTCCATCCTGGATGTGCTGATCGACGAAGGCTGTGATCCCATGTACGACTGCAAACGCGGGGAGTGTGGCGTGTGTGCTGTGGCGTTCCAGGAAGGCGAAGTGGATCACCGGGACTATGTGCTCAGTGACAAAGAAAAACAGACAGGTCGCGTGATGCATCCCTGCGTTTCGAGATGCAAGGGTGCGCGCCTGGTGCTGGATATGTAAGCGCAGTTGTCGAAAGCAAAGCATGGACAAGACACGAAATCAGAAGCAGGAAATGGCTGCGCTGGTGCGCGACACCGAGGTGCACAAGGCGCTCTACGTTGACCAGCAGGTTTTCGAGCTGGAGATGGAACACCTGTTTGCCAACACCTGGGTGTATGTAGGGCATGCCAGTCAGATCCCCAACAAGGGGGACTACTACACCACCACCGTGGGCACACAACCCGTGGTCATGGTTCGCCACACCGATGACAGCGTCCAGGTGCTCTACAACCGCTGTCCGCACAAAGGCGTGAAGGTCGCGGGTGAGGGCTGTGGCAACACCGGGAAGTTTTTTCGATGCCCCTACCACGCCTGGACCTTCAAGACCGACGGCAGCCTGCTGTCCATGCCTTTGAGAAAAGGTTACGACAACACAGGGTTTGAGCATTGCGAGGCGCAGCACGGCATGGCCAAGGTGGGCGCGGTGCGTGAATACCGCGAATTCGTGTTCTGCCGACTCAATCCGCAGGGCGAATCGTTCGAGGACTACTTCGGGGAATCCCTGTCGACCATCGACAACATGGTGGACCGCTCACCGGTAGGCAAACTGGAAGTGGCCGGGGGTGTGTTGCGCTACATGCACAACTGCAACTGGAAGATGCTGGTCGATAACCAGACCGACACCTGCCACCCGATGGTCGCCCATGAATCGTCGGCAGGTACGGCCGTCAAGGTCTGGAACGAGGCGCCAGCGGGGACACCCAAGCCCATGGCTGTGGAATTGTTTGCACCGTTTGTGTCGCCCTACGAGTTCTTCGAAAAAATGGGGATTCGCGTCTGGCAAAACGGTCATGGCCATACCGGCGTGTCTGACTCCATCCATGCCGAGTATTCGCCGGCGCCAGGCTATTGGGAACAGATGGTTGAAGCCTACGGCGAGACGCGCGCGAAAGAGATCCTTGGCGATGTGCGGCACAACACGGTGTACTGGCCCAACATCATGGTCAAAGGCCCGGTGCAGACGCTGCGCCTGTTCAAACCGATTGCAGCCAACCGAACACTGGTGGAATCGTGGACGTTCCGGCTGGTGGGTGCGCCAGATCTGCTGCTGGAGCGCACGCTGATGTACAACCGCTTGATCAATGCGCCCACCTCGGTGGTGGGGCACGACGATCTGGAAATGTACGAACGCGCACAGGAGGGCCTGCATGCGCGCGGGCGCGACTGGGTCAACGTGGCACGCCTGTTTGACGAGGCCGAGCGCGATCAGCGCAACGCAGTGACCAACGGCACCAACGAGTGGCAGATGCGAAACCAGTTTCGTGCCTGGCTGAAGTACATGACAGCATCCATGCCGGAGGCAACGAAATGAGCAGCTTCAGTGCGCAACAGCTGATCGACTTTGTCTACGCCGAAGCGCGCATGCTCGATGAGCAGCGCTTCGAAGAATGGCTGGATCTGTTCACAGACGATGGCCACTATTGGATGCCTTTGATGCCGGGTCAGACCGATCCGCGACTGCAGTGCTCCCTGCTGTACGAGGACAAGCTGCTGCTGCGCGTTCGCATCGAACGCCTGGGGGGGCAACGCACGTTCTCGCAACAACCCCGAAGCCGGTGCCACCATTTGCTGCAGGCGCCCACCATTGAAAGCGCGGATGCAGCGCGGGGCGTCTGGACGCTTCGCACGGCCTTTCACTATGTTGAAACCCGCCTGGATCAACAGAACTTGTTCGTCGGCTGGTGTACCCATGATCTGGTGGCGGTGAACGGCGCTTTGCGCATCCAGACCAAACGGGTGGACCTGGTGAACTGCGATGCGGCGTTCGGCAACATCAACTTGTTCATGTGAACCGCGTCCATCCTGTCCAGCACCAACGCCATTTCGCCCATGAGTTCGTCACCTGCATTGAGTTCACTCGTTTCTGCCTTTGCTCCGTCAGAGCGGAGCCTGCCTGTCATGCTCAAGCGCCAGGCGGAAAAATTTCCCGATCGCACACTGTTCGCCACCGCCGATGTGCGTTGGACCTATGCGCAGGCCTTGCAGGTGGCGGGCCTGTATGGCGCCGCCTTGCGCAAGGCCGGTGTGAATGCGGGAGACCGCGTGGCACTGCTGTGCTCGAACCGGGCCGAGTTTCTGCAGGTGTTCCTGGGCTGTGCCTGGATCGGCGCCGTGACCGTGCCCATCAACGTGGCATCGCGGGGTGCGCAGCTGCACCACATCCTGAGCAACAGCGGCGCCCGTTTGCTGGTGACGGAGGCCGAAGGCTTGCAGGCGGTGCATGGCCTGTCTCAAGTGCAATCGACACCAGTGTCCCTGCAAACCATCTGGTTGATTGGCGATGCGCCACAAGATGCTGCGGACGTGGCTTGCCAAGTGGATGCGTTCCCTGTGGATGTCAAGGATGAGCCTGTGCTGGCGGCCTCCGTTCGCCCTGGCG
>Ga0228703_1001799_pt1 | contig 12645 bp, 9 predicted proteins | sample McNCre217_Aug_MG_3_FD_178020 | JGI IMG/M metagenome (GOLD analysis project Ga0228703, IMG submission 178020) | Freshwater microbial communities from McNutts Creek, Athens, Georgia, United States - 29-17_Aug_MG | ecosystem: Environmental > Aquatic > Freshwater > Creek | place: USA: Georgia... | reverse complement strand
AACACTCATCAATGATGCGCTGACGCAGCACGGGGTCGTCCACAGGCCAGGCCAGTTCAACGCGCCGCGTCATGTTGCGGCTCATCCAGTCGGCACTCGACAAGTACAAGGACTCTTCTTCGCCCGCACGGAAATAAAAAACCCGTGAATGCTCCAGAAAACGACCAATCACCGAGCGCACCCGGATGTTTTCACTCACACCAGGCATCCGGGCAGGCAACATGCAGGCACCACGCACAATCAAATCGATCCTGGCACCTTTGGCGCCCGCTTCCAGCAAGGCCTCTATCAAGGGCAAATCGGTCAAGGCGTTCATCTTCAGCACAATGCGGCCATCACGCCCTGCGGCAGCCGCCTCGCCCACCGCATGGATGCGGGCTTGCATGTCCGCGTGCAGCTGAAACGGTGCCACCAGCAAGCGCTTCATTCTGGGCAAGCGACTTGGGCTGGCCAGGTGTGCGAACAACTGGTCCATGTCGGCCGTGAGGCTGACGTCTGCAGTCAGGTAGCTGATGTCGGTGTACAAGCGGGCTGTGCGCGGGTTGTAGTTGCCCGTGGACAGATGACCATAGCGCCGCAATGTGCGCCCTTCACGCCGCGTGACCAGCAGCATTTTGGCGTGGGTCTTGAGTCCCACCACACCATAGACGACCTGCACGCCAATCGATTCCAGCTGCTCTGCCCAATTGATGTTGGCCTCTTCGTCAAACCGCGCTTTGAGCTCCACCACCGCGGTCACTTCCTTGCCTTGACGCACGGCTTCGCGCAACAAATCCATCATGGCAGGGTCACTGCCCGTGCGGTAAATCGTCTGCTTGATTGCCAACACATTCGGGTCATGTGCGGCTTCGCGCAAAAACGCCAGCACGCCATCAAAACTTTCAAAAGGCTGATGGATCACCACGTCGCCTTCCCGCAGGCGCGCCATGATGGAGCCATGATGGGGCAACTGAACCGGATAACTCGCCTTGTAGGGAGGAAACAGCAAGTGGGGTGCATCCGCCAAATCGATCAGCTGCATCAAGCGCACCAGATTGACAGGGCCGTTGACGCGGAACATCGACAACTCGGGCAACTCAAATTCTTTGCGCAAAAACTCAGCTAGGCGTGGCGAACAATCCGACGACACTTCAAGCCGAACAGCTTGCCCGTAATGGCGGTGCTGCAAACCCTGGCGCAAGGCGGTACGCAAATTGCCAATGTCATCTTCGTCCACAGCCAAATCGGAATGACGCGTTACCCGAAATTGCGAGAACTGACCCACTTCGCGTCCCGGAAACAGCTCGCTCAAATGTGCCCGGACCACACTGGACAACAACACAAACGACGTCGAACCCGCACACAGCTTGGCGGGCAAGGGAATCAGGCGCGGCAACACCCTCGGCACCTTCACGATGGCGATCTCATTGGAGCGGCCAAACGCGTCCTTGCCCGACAGCTGGACGATGAAGTTCAATGACTTGTTGGCCACTTGCGGGAAGGGGTGAGCCGGATCCAGCCCCACCGGCACCAGCAAGGGTTGAACCTCGCGCTGAAAATAACTGCGCACCCAGCGGCGCTGCTCGGCATTGCGCTCGCCATGGGACAGGATCCGAAAGCCTTGCCGCTCAAGGGCAGGCAGGAGGTCGTCGTTGTACAAGGCATACTGCCGCGCCACCATGGCGTTGGCCTGCTCGGTGATGGCCGACAAACTCTCCTGTGTGTAATGCCCCGAGCGCAAACCTTGCAGGGCCCCCATCACATGCGGCTCTGCGCGCACTTCGAAAAATTCATCCAGATTGGACGAAACAATGCACAAGTAGCGCAAACGCTCCAGCACGGGCACTTCGGGCCTGTGTGCCCAATCGAGCACACGCTCATTGAACGCCAGGATACTCAGGTCACGGTCCAGCAATGCTGACTGGACCGGCTGGCCGGTACTGACCAAGGATTCGGGACTCATTTTTTCGTTTCTCTGTTCAATGAGCTCGATCCTAAGAAGGCATCAAGTCAATTTGATGACAATTCGATGAATGCGCCAGGTTTGTGCGGTGCTGGACCACGCGCACTGACCAGGTGGGCAGCGAAGCTCCTGGCGGTTTGTGGCCAATCAAAATGCAAGGCCCGGCCACGCGCCTGGGCACGCGGCACACGCAAAGCCTGATCTACAGCGCTGCGCAAGTCCTCGTGCAGCGCACCACCGGAGGCATGCCCGTGGTCAGCGCCCAGAACCTGCAGTGGCCCATCCACCGGGTACGCGGCCACCGGCGTGCCACAAGCCATGGCTTCGAGCATGACCAGCCCAAACGTCTCACTTCGGGATGGGAACACAAAAACATCCGAGGCCGCATAAATGCGGGCCAACTCGGTCCGGGGCAACACCCCCATCCAGACCACATCGGGAAAACGCTGGCGCAAATTGTTTTCCAGCGGCCCCACGCCACACACGATGCGTGTGCCCGGCAGCTTCATGGATAGAAAAGCTTCAATGTTCTTTTCGTAAGACACACGGCCGACAAACAATGACAACGGTCTGGGCAAATGGGCCAGCTCCGGCAAATCCACAGGTTTTTCCGCGTAAGCAAACAACCCCAGGTCCACGCCGTGCGTCCATGGTCTGAGCTGCTTGAAACGTCGAGCCGCCAGCATGTCGAGCACGCCCTGCGTGGGCACCATCACCCCCGAAGAAGGCCGGTGAAAGTGGCGAAACAAAGCGTAGCCCCAGGACAAAGGCACTCGCAAAGCGGCATGCAAAATTTCCGGAAACTTGGTGTGAAAGGCCGTGGTGAAGGCCAATTTTTTCTTGAGGCAATAACGCCGAGCCGCCCAGCCCAGCGGCCCCTCTGTGGCCAGATGGATCGCATCGGGCTGTAATCTATCGAGCATCTCAGCCAAGGGTTTGGCGGGACGAACCGCCAGATCAATGCCCTTGTAACCAGGACAAGGCTTGTTGCGAAAAAGACCCGGATGGATGACTTCCACCTGCACACCCAAGGGCGCCAAAGCCAACACCAACTCTTGCAAGGTCGTGACCACGCCGTTGATTTGCGGATGCCAGGCATCGGTGATCAAAGCCAGTTTCATGCGAGGGCCTCTGCGGCATGCATTTTGCGTACTGTCACCGCCTCACCTGCGCCCCAATGCACGATCTCCAGGCGACCGTCCATGTGCTCCACCAGCGCCGTTCGGCTTTCGACCCAATCCCCATCGTTGCAATACAGGATGCCATTGACATCACGAATCTCGGCGTGGTGAATGTGACCGCACACGGCACCGTCATAACCTCGGCGCTTGGCCTCTTGTGCCACCGCCACTTCAAAGTCGCTGATGAAGTTCACAGCCTTCTTGACCTTGAGCTTCAAATAGGCCGACAACGACCAATACCCCAAACCCATGCGGGCGCGCCAACTGTTGAGGTAGCGGTTGAGCTTCAAGGTCAATTCATACAACCAGTCACCCACATAAGCCAGCCACTTGGCACACTGGATCACACCATCGAAGTGGTCGCCGTGGATGACCCACAACTTGAGGCCTGTGGCTGTGGTGTGCATCGTGTCATGAACCACCTCCACACCACCAAAAGCATGACCCACAAAGTGCCGTGCAAATTCATCGTGGTTGCCCGGCACATAAATGACGCGGCAGCCCTTGCGGGCGCGGCGCAGCAACTTCTGCACCACATCGTTGTGACTTTGGGGCCAGAACCAGCGGCGGCGCAATTGCCAACCATCGACGATGTCGCCCACCAAATACAGCGTTTCACAGCGGTGATGCTTCAAGAAATCCAGCAAAGCATCGGCCTGAAAACCCGGTGTGCCAATGTGCAGGTCTGAAATGAAAATCGCCCGCAACCGTGGGCGGTCTGCGGGCGAATCATCTTCTTCTGGCGGCACCACCGTGTGATCAGACACACCGGCCACCAGCTCAGACACCGGGTGGGGGATCATGTGTGGCGCCTCAAACAACAAAGCCGTTTGCAAGTCTGCGGTCGGCACACGCATCAAACACCTCCGGCGAAATGACGGCGATAGCGTGCAGGGATATCGGCCGTTTGCATCATCATGGGCAAATCGGCTGTGTTGAAATCCGGGTCCCATGCGGGTGCGCCCAAAATCTTGGCACCCAAACGCAAATAACCCTTGATCAAGGCGGGCGGCTCGATCAACAGATCGTGCTCCAGCTCATCCACAGGCAAGGGCAAGCGCGGGCGCACATGGTATTGAATCGGCGCTAAATGTGTTTCACGCAACTGGTGCCAGATGCTGGCCGCTGCATGGCCTGTGACCACGCCGTTGTGAAGCATCGGGATGCTGGCGCAGCCGATCATCACATCCAGACGATTGCGCTGCATGAATTCGAACAAGGCCCCCCACAGCGCCATGATCACGCCGCCCTGGCGATGGTCGGCGTGCACGCAGCTGCGGCCCAGCTCCACCATGCGGCTGCGCATGTCGCGCAAGCGGGTCAAGTCAAATTCAGTGTCGCTGTAAGTGCTGCCTGCACGCTTGGCCTGCTCGGGCGTCAAAACACGGTAGGTACCGATCACCTGCCCTGTTTCGGATTCACGCACCAGCAAATGCTCGCAATAGTCATCGAACAAATCGATGTCGTGACCGGGCACTTTGGTCGACAAGCGGGCACCCATCTCCGTGCCAAAAATGTCAAACCTCAGTCGCTGTGCCTCGCGGACTTCGTCCAGATGCTTTGCCCAACTGACCTCAATAGTGCTTTGGGCACGGCGAGGCAGGAAATCCACAGCGGAGTTGGACTGCGCCGGATGAAGTGACCCCCTGGGCAAATTCAACGGCGACAGTGCGAAGGTGGGGTTGGGCAACTCTTTCATGAGGACACTCCTTTTGATCTGTCCACAGATCATCGAAGCGGGTCATGACACCTCCAAGTCATGTGCATGAAATTTTGATGACGTGCCCCAGCCAACCACACGTATTCAAACGCTCAATGCAAACCATCCCACAGCAATTTGCTGCCCGTCAAAAACATGCCGACATAGACCAGGCGATAAAACAATTGCGGCTGAATGCGCCGGGCAATGCGCACCCCCATCCACACGCCCAAAGGTGCCAAGGGCAAAAGCACCAATGAAGTGGCAAAGTTGCGCCAGTCCAGCAAACCCAGCCAGGCATAAGGCCCCCACTTGGCCATGTTGACAAAGAAAAACAGGAACGCCATGGTGGCCGTGAACACCACGGGCTTGAGCCTGAGCGGGATCACATAGGCATTGACCGGCGGCCCGCCCGCATGGGCGATGAAACTGGTGAAGCCGGAAATGGTGAGCAACACCGCGCCCAGCCAGCGCGGTGGCGGCGCGCTGTCCGCATGGGGTGGAAAAAGCAGGCGCTGCGCCAGAAACAGCAAGTGAACAGCCCCACGATACCCGCCACCCAATGCGGGTCCAGGTACTTGAAAAGCAAGGTGCCCAGACCGATCCCCAGCAAGGCAAACGGCAGCATGAACCGCAAAAGGCGCTTGTCCAGATCGTGACGAAATGCCGCCATGCCCAAGACATCCATGACGAACAGGACCGGCATCAAGATGGCCGCTGCCTGCGGCACCGTGACCGACAAGGCCATCATGGGCACCGCCAGCGAGCCCAGGCCCGCACCAAAGCCACTTTTGCTGATGCCCAACAAAAGGACGGCAGGCACAGAAACCAGGTAGAAAAAGGGTCGGTGTTGAAGGACAGGTCCACGGCAGCTCTTTCAGGTCAGCCATCTTAGCCCACCCGATCTCGTGACCTTTTTTTGCCCCATGCGACAGGCACCAAGCGACACCAAATCGTCACATATTTCCATTAAAGTCGAAAGATGGAAGAGAAACAAGTCATCAAAGCCCTGGCCGCGCTGGCCCAGCCCCACCGTCTGCAGATATTCCGTGCCTTGGTGGTCACCGGGCAACCGGGCCTGACCCCTGCCGTCATGGCCGAAGGCCTGGGGCTGCCGGCGGCCACACTGTCTTTCCACCTGAAAGAGTTGCTGCATGCCGACCTGATCTCGCAAGAGCGCAGCGGCCGCAACCTGATTTACCGTGCGCAATACGCGCACATGAACGGCGTGCTCGCCTACCTGACGCAAAACTGCTGCCAAGGCGAAGCCTGTCTTGAGGGCACCACTTGCGATTGCTGAACAGCCAAACCGACACACCACCATGACCACCAACGTCCTCATCTTGTGCACCCACAATTCAGCCCGCAGCGTCTTGAGCGAAGGCATGCTCAACCACTGGGCACAGCAGCTGGGCCGCGATGTCCGCGCCTACAGCGCAGGCAGTGCGCCCAGCGGCAAGCTCAACCCCTTTGCGCTGCAAGCCTTGAACCAGGCGGGCATCGACACCACCGGCTACCGCAGCAAAAGCTGGGATGAATTCACCGCCCCCGGCGCCCCCGAGATGCACATCGTCATCACCGTGTGCGACAGCGCCGCCGCCGAGACTTGTCCTTACTGGCCTGGCAGCCCGGTCAAAGTGCATTGGGGCTACCCCGATCCGTCCAACGCCTTGGGGGGCGATGAAGGCAAGCGCCAGGCTTTTGAATTGACGCGCCAGGCAATTGGCTACCGCATGCTGCAACTCTTGCAACTGCCCTTAGAAAAGCTCAATGCCACCGAGCTGCAAAACGAACTGAACCGCATCTGCGCCAACTGAAGCACCACCATGAACATCTTTGAACGTTACCTCACCGTCTGGGTTTTCCTGTGCATCGTGGTCGGCATCGCGCTGGGCCAGTTCATGCCCGAGGCGTTCCAGGCCATTGGCCAAATGGAAATTGCCAAGGTCAACCTGCCCGTGGGTGGGCTGATCTGGGTGATGGTCATCCCCATGCTGGTCAAAGTGGACTTTGCCGCGCTGGGCCAGGTGCGCCAGCATGTGCGCGGCATTGGCGTGACCTTGTTCGTCAACTGGCTGGTCAAGCCGTTTTCAATGGCGCTGCTGGGCTGGGTGTTCATCCGCCACTTGTTTGCGCCTTATTTACCCGCCGACCAACTCGACAGCTACATCGCTGGCCTGATCTTGCTGGCCGCAGCGCCCTGCACCGCCATGGTGTTCGTGTGGAGCCGCCTGACGAATGGCAACCCCTTGTTCACCCTGTCGCAAGTGGCGCTGAACGACAGCATCATGGTGTTCGCGTTTGCGCCGCTGGTGGGTTTCTTGCTGGGCATCTCGGCCATCACCGTGCCTTGGGACACCTTGCTCACGTCCGTCGTGCTGTACATCGTGATCCCTGTGCTGCTGGCGCAAGGATGGCGCCGCCAATTGCTGCGCCAAGGTCAAGCGGCTTTTGATGCCGCCATGCAGCGCATCGGTCCTTGGTCCATCACGGCCTTGCTGGCCACGCTCGTCTTGCTGTTTGCATTTCAGGGTGAGGCCATCTTGCAGCAGCCGTTGGTGATCGCCTTGCTGGCGGTGCCCATCCTGATCCAGGTCTTGTTCAACTCTGCACTGGCCTATGGCCTGAACCGCGCCCTGGGCGAAAAGCACGAGATCGCCTGCCCATCGGCGTTGATCGGTGCTTCCAACTTTTTCGAGCTGGCCGTGGCCGCCGCCATCAGCCTGTTTGGTTTTCACTCGGGCGCAGCGCTGGCCACGGTGGTGGGGGTACTGATCGAGGTGCCGGTCATGCTGCTGGTGGTGCGCGTGGTCAACCAGAGCAAAGGTTGGTACGAACGCGGCTGATGCCCAGTCCGCTCAGGCACAGTGGACCTGTGCCTGAGCCGGAGCCTCACTCGTCGAAGTCCCAGATCCGGTGCAGGTCCAGGTTCATCAAAGCCCAACTCTCCACCAGTTCCAGCTGCAGCTTTTGACTCTCAAGCTGGCTTTCTTGTGCCAGCCTGCGGTTCTGGATCAGCTCGGTCATGCTGTGTTCGCCCATGGCAAAGGCCTTGAGCGATTGCACCACCGCAGCCGCCTGCGTTTGTGCGGCCGACTGCAAATTGCGCAAGGCTTGCCTTTGCAAGCGCAGGTTCAAGCCGCGCGCTTCAAATGCAGCGCCCAAATCCAGCGTCATTTGCTGCAGCTGTTCTTCCATCTGGTTGGCTTCGGCCAGGGCCGCTGCCGCATGGGCCTGCCGGGCAGAACCCGTCAAGGCAAAGCCCACCGACACGCCCACAATGCTTTCGGCCCCCGCACGCTCGCGCGCGGCATACACACCCAGCACCGGATCGGGCAGGCGGTCGCGGTCCATGCGCTCGGCCTGCAAGCGCAGGCGCTGCACCTCGGCCCGGCGCAAATTCAGCTCATGGTGGTTTTGCAAAAACTCTTGCACCAGCGGCTGCAAGGCAGGCAGTTCGGGCAGCTCACCTGACAAGGCAGGCCAGACAGGCTCGGGCAAACCGGGGTAGCGCTTTTGCACCTGTGCCCAGGCCGCTGTCCACTGCGCTTGCGAGACGGCCACCGCCGCCTGTGCGCGTTGCAGCTCGGCCTGGGCCAGGCTCGCGTCCAGTTGCGAGATGTCGCCTTGCTTCAAGCGCAACTGCGCCTGGCGGTGCAGTTCTTGCGACAGCTGGGCTTGCGCACCGGCGGCATCGCGGGCCAGCGCCAGCTGGTGCAGCGCAAACCATTGGCGCATCAGCTCACGGCTGGCTTCGTGCAGCGCGTCGGCATAGCCGATGCTGGCCACCTTGCGGCTTTGTTCGGCCAGGTTCGCATCCAGCCCCGCCTTGCCCCACCAGCGCACAGGCCGCTCCAGACTGAGCAACTGCTCATTGAAGCGGCCACCGGGGTCGATGACCCGTCGGTTTTGCTGGCTCATGCGCAAGTTGAATTCGCCCGCGCCCGCTTCGGTGGCGCGTGCCCTTTGCAGTTGCGCCGCTTGCTGCGATTGCGCGGCCAAAATGCCGTGGCTGTTTTTGACGATGGTTTGCACCCGATCAGCGGGCGGCAACCACACACCCAAGGCGTCTTGCGCCTGCACACGCAGGCCCAGGCACAAGCCGCCCACGATCAAGGCCATGCACAGTTTTTTCATGAAGTGCTCCTGTTTTGAGGTTGACGGATGTGCGCCCAGAATTCAGCCAGGCTGCCCAAGGCGCCCCAGCGCTCAAAAATCAAGGGCAAGAGCAACAGGGTCAAAGCGGTCGAGCTGACCAAACCACCCGTGACCACAATCGCCAAAGGTTTTTGAATTTCCGAGCCAGGCCCGGTGGCAAACAGCAAAGGGATCATGCCCAACGCGGTGATGAGGGCCGTCATCAGCACCGGCCGCAAACGGCGCTCGGCGCCCAGGCGCACCACTTGCGCCAGGGCCTCGCCGTTTTGCAAGCGCTCGTTGAAATGCGTGACCATCACCACCCCGTTGAGCACCGCAATGCCCAGCAAGGCGATGAAGCCCACCGAGGCGGGCACCGACAGGTATTGCCCCGAGATGGCCAGCGCCACCACACCGCCCACCAGCGCAAACGGGATGTTCAAGAAGATGATGCCCGCCTGCACCACCGAGCCAAAAGTGAAGGTCAGAATCAAAAAGATCAAACCCATGGCCGCCGGTATCACCACGCTCAAACGTGCCGCTGCACGCTGCTGGTTTTCAAACTGACCGCCCCAGACGATCTGGATGTCCTTGGGCACGCCCAGCGCGGCCACCGCTTGCTGGGCATCGGCCACAAAGCCGGTCAGGTCACGCCCTTCAACCGAAACCTGGATGGTGGTCAGCCGCTGGCTCAGTTCGTGGTCAATGCGGATCGGGCCATCCACCACGCGGATGTCGGCCAATGCGCTGGCGGGCCAGGCGCGGCCATCGGGCGCAGTGATCGGCAGGTTGCGAAAGGCCTCGGGGCTGCTGCGCACCGTGTCGTTGCCACGCAAAGTCAGGGCCGTGCGGATGCCTCGGTCCAGCACATGGCCCACGGTTTCGCCTTCCAGCTGTTGGCGCAAGGCCTGCTGCACCGAGGCCACGCTCATGCCCGACTGGCCCACCGTGTGGCGGTTCACGCCCACGCTCAGGTACTGCATGCCTTCGGCCTTGGGCGCGATCACTTCGGCTGCGCCGTCGACCTTGCGTACCGCCTCGGCCACTTGCTGGGCCGTGCGGCCCAGCTGCGCCAGGTCTGCGCCAAACAGCTTGATCGCCACATCGCCCCGAGTGCCGGTCAGCATTTCCGAGATGCGCATTTCAATCGGCTGCGTGAAGCCATACACCAGGCCCGGAAAACCCTCCAGCACGTCGCGCAGCGCGGTGATGATGTCTTCCTTGCTGCCGCGCCAGGTGCTTTTGGGCTTGAGCACCAAAAAGGTGTCGGTCTCGTTCAGGCCCATCGGGTCCAGCCCCAGCTCGTCCGAGCCCGCACGCGCGATCACGGCTTGCACCTCGGGCACCTTGGCCAAAATGGCCTGCTGCACACGGGTGTCGATCTCCAGCGACGCTTCAAGCGAGATGGACGGGATTTTTTGCAGCTGCACCAGGATGTCGCCTTCGTCCAGCGTGGGCATGAAGGTCTTGCCGATCTGGGTGTACAGGCCGCCCGCCAGCAGCAACGAACCCAAGGCCACGCCCACCAGCCAGCGCGGATGCCGCCAGCTGGCGTCACGCCACGTCACATAGGTGCGCAGCAGCTTGACCATCACGGCAGGCTCGTGCGCGGTTTGCGGCTTGAGCACCCAAGACGCCAGCGCAGGCACCACCGTGAAAGCCAGCACCAGGGAAGCCGACAAGGCCATGATGATGGTCAGCGCCACCGGCGAAAACAACTTGCCCTCCAGCCCCTGCAAAGTCAGCAGCGGCAAGAACACCACGCAAATGATGAGCACGCCCGCGCCGACCGGCTTGAGCACTTCGCGCACCGCGTGCAGCACACGTTCGGTGATGGTCACATCGTGACCGGGTGGCGCATGGGCCAGCTGGGTTTCCACGTTTTCCACCACCACCACCGAGGCATCCACCAGCATGCCCAAAGCAATCGCCAGACCGCCCAGACTCATCAGGTTGGCGGTGATGCCGGTGTAGCGCATCAGCAAAAAGGTGGCCAGCAAAGACAAGGGCAGCGACACCGCCACCACCAGCGCGGGCCGCAGGCCCCCCAAAAACACATACAGCACCACACACACCAGCACCGCCGCTTCGGCCAAGGCCTTGATGACGGTGTTGGCCGCACGCGTGACCAGCTCGCCCCGGTTGTAAAACGTCTTGACCGTCATGCCCTCGGGCAGGCGTTTTTGCAGGTCATGCAGCTTCAGGTCGATAGCGTCCACCAACTCGCGTGCATTCACGCCGCGCAGGCCCAGCACCAGGCCCTCGACCGCTTCACCGTGCCCGTCTTGCGTCACCGCGCCATAGCGGGTGAGCGCGCCGTGGCGCACCACCGCCACATCGTCCAGCAAAATCTTCTGGCCCGAACGCGGTTGCTCGATGCGGATGGCGCGCACATCGTCCAGGGTTTTGACCGCGCCCTCCACACGCACCACCAGCGACTCATCGCCTGCCGTCATGCGGCCTGCGCCGTCGTTGCTGTTGTTGTTGGCCAGGGCCTCGCGCAGGCTGGCCATGCTCACACCTAAAGCGGCCATGCGTTCGGTTTTGGGCAACACCTCGAAGGTCTGCACCTCACCGCCCAGCGCGTTGACTTCGGCCACACCTGCGATCGTGCGCAGCTCGGGGCGGATGGTCCAGTCCAGCACACGGCGCTTGTCGGCCAGCGAGAAGTTCTCGCCCTCCACCGTGAACATGTACAGCTCGGACAGCGGTGTGGTGATGGGCGCCAAACCGCCGCTCACGCCCGCAGGCAAGTCGCCCATAACGCCCCCCAGGCGTTCAGACACCTGCTGACGCGCCCAGTAAATGTCCACGCCTTCGTCAAAGTCGAGCGTGATGTCGGCGATGCCGTATTTGGAGACCGAACGCACCATGCGTTTTTTCGGAATGCTCAAAAGCTCCTGCTCGATCGGCTTGACCACCCGCTGCTCGACCTCTTCGGGCGTCATGCCCGGGATCTTCAGGATGATCTTGGCCTGGGTCGGCGAGATGTCAGGAAAGGCGTCAATCGGCAATTGCTGCCAGGCCTGCAGGCCCGCCAGCATGAGGATGGCAGCCAACAGCAGGCTCAGGTGGCGGTAACGCAGCGCCCAGCGGATCATGGCGTCCATGCTCATTCATCCTTTTGCAGCAAGGCGCGCAGCGAAGCCAGGCCCGTGACGGCCACCTGCTGCTTGTCGCGCAAAGCACCGCTCACCACCGATTGCTCGTCGTTGCTGGAAAGCACTTTGACCGGCGTGGGCACAAAACCCTGGGCACTGGCCACGAACACCCAACTTTGCATCTGGTACGCAATCACAGCGCGTGCAGGCACTTGCCATGCGGCTTGCGCGGTCATGGCGGCCGGGTGCAATTGCACCGGCAAGACTTCACCGGCGTTCAAGCTGCCCGGCTGGGTCACACGCGCCCGCGCTTGGGCTTGCTGCGACGCATCCACCGCACGGCTGATGCCCATCAACACCGCTTTGGCCTGACGCGATGGCACGCTGACCGCATCGCCCACTTTGAGTTGTGCGGCCTTCTCGGGCGAGAGCACCAGATCCAGTTGCAGCTGCCGGGTGTCTGCCACCTTGAACAAAGGCACCCCGGCCTCCACACGCTGCCCCACGCTGACCATGGACTGCACCAAGGTGCCATTCAAGGGCGAAGCCAAGCTGGCACCGGCATAGTCCGCGCCGTCAGCGCTG
>Ga0228703_1001795_pt1 | contig 12661 bp, 5 predicted proteins | sample McNCre217_Aug_MG_3_FD_178020 | JGI IMG/M metagenome (GOLD analysis project Ga0228703, IMG submission 178020) | Freshwater microbial communities from McNutts Creek, Athens, Georgia, United States - 29-17_Aug_MG | ecosystem: Environmental > Aquatic > Freshwater > Creek | place: USA: Georgia... | reverse complement strand
CCTTGGCTTGACGGTGGACCCCTTGACCTTCAACCCTTTTGCCACCGGTGTGAATGCCGCTGACGCGCTCAAGGCCGAAGGCGCCGCCGCCCAGGTGAACACCATCCTGACCAACCTGGCGGTGTCAGTGAACGGCGCCAGTGCGGGCGCCGTGTCCTTGGCCGATGCGGTCACGGCGGTCGCCACCAAATTGGCCACCCAGGTCATTGACCAAGCCGCAGCCCTGAAGACCAATGCCAGCGCCGGCACCTTGAACCTCACCAGCGACACCGTGCTGAACACCCTGGTGACCAACGTGAAAACAGCGGTGTCGGCCAAAGCCACCCTGACGGACGCCGACTTCAGCACGGCCCTGACCACCACCAAAGCCACCAACACCACCATTTCTAACGTGGTGAGCACCAGCGGCAGTATCTCCACCATTGCCAGCACCCTGAAAACGGCGCAAGGCAATGCCCCGGTGGTCAACTCCAGCTTGCTTCCCGACGTCACCGTGGCCGAAGACTCAGCCTTATCTGGTACAGGGGGCACAGGCTCGCTCACCACTTTGCCCAGCACCTTCACCGCCAACAACATCGGCCGCGCCAACCTGCTGAAGTTCTTTGACAACGACAGCAGCACCGTCGGCACGGCGCCCACGCTCACCTTTGACATGACGGGTTACACCGTCACCGACACGGGCACCAGCAGCCTGGACCTCGTCATGAGCTTGCAAAAGGCCTCCTTTGCTGGCCGCAGCCTCACCGTGACCCTCAACGACGTCAAGCTCGATGCCGCCACCAGCTCGGGTAACACCACCTTCACCTTGCCGGTGCAAAACATCTCGGCCACCGTCAAGATGGGCTCCGTGGCTTTGGGCACCTATACCTTCTCCAACCTGGACTCCGACCTGCTGACCTTAGCGGCAGGCTCCAACACCGTGGGCACAGCCCCCTCCTTCAGCCTCAAGCTGGACAGCTTGTTTGCCAAAATGACCAATGGCACCGGCGATGTGCTGGACGTCACTTCCCTAAGTCGTGAAGGCTTGGTGGCATTGGGCGGCGCCTTGGTGGTCGGCGTGCTTGACGACGTCACCCCCGCATCCATCGTGGCCAAGTTGAAGAGCCTGGTCACTTTGCCTGCCAGCGTTGACACCGTGTCCGAGCTGGTCACCCTGACCAAGGCCGTGGTGAACTTCCCCGAAGTGTCCTCTCTCAAAATTTCCGACCTGTTGACGCAAATTTCTGCAGGCAGCACCAAAACCCTGCTGCTCACGGCGGCCAGCCGTGCCGGCGTGGTGGTGGACAGTGCCACCAGCGACACGCTGTCCAGTGCCCTGACAAAAATTGGCGCCACCTTTGGCACTTACAAACTCAGCGACCTCAGCACCTTGCTCTCCAATGGCTTGGGCATTGATGCCGGTGTCGACTTGGTCACCGTGGCCAAAACCCTTATCGGTGCGGCCCTGAGCCAAGCCCAGGGCTTGTCGGCAGAGACGCTGCTGGACAAAGCCATCGGCGCTCTGGTCGATGCCAACAACGGCGACCTGCGCGCCTTGCTGGCCGGCGTGGACTACCAAGCCGTGGTCGGCACCCATGTGGACGTGCTCAACGTTGTGAACAACATCATCCAGCACGGCACCATCAAGTACGTTGACCTGATCAACCTGGGCGCGCAGTCTTTGCTCAGCACTGACTCCACCCTGTTGGTGCAAGCCAATGACTTCAAGAACCTGACCGTCAGCTCGGGTGGCGCGGCCCAAACCTCTTTGCAGGTCAGCGTGCCCATTGGGGCGGCTTCCACCTTCACGCCTCCCAGCAATGGCTTGGGCATTGCCACGGGCGCTTTCACCGACCCCGATGTTGCCGATGTGCTGAAGTACACCGCCACCCTGGAAAGCGGTGCAGCGCTGCCTTCATGGCTGACCTTCAATGCTGCCACGAAAAGCTTTGCGGGCACGCCAACCAACGACAACGTTGGCTCGATCAACATCAAAGTCACCGCCATTGACCCCGCAGGCAACACCGTTTCCGACGTGTTCAAACTGACGGTCACCAACGTCAACGACGCCCCGCAGCTGGCGACCGGTGCAGTCACCAGCATCACGGCCGAAGAATTCAGCGCCGTCAGCGTGGATGTGTCCAAAGCCTTCACCGATGTGGATGTGGGCGATGCCCTCACCTTCTCCGCGGCTTCGCTGCCCTCGGGTTGGTCGATCACGTCGGCTGGCGTGTTGACCGGTACGGCACCGCTCAATGCCACCAATGCCACCGTGCAGCAAACCATCAACATCACGGCCACGGACAAAGCTGGCGCCACCAAGACGGCCCCCTTCACCCTGAACGTGACCAATGACACCACGCCGCCTGCCAAGCTCACCGCAGCGCTGCAAAGCGACAACGGCACGTCTTCAACCGATGGCATCACCTCCAACGGCACCTTGGTGGTGTCCGGCCTGGAAGCCAACGCCACATGGCAGTACAGCACCAACAGTGGCAGCACCTGGAGCAACGGCTCGGGCACCAGCTTTGTGCTGAACGTGGGCACCTATGCCAAAGACGTTGTGCAAGTGCGCCAGATCGACCAGGCCGGCAACAACGGCAGCGCCACCACCTTGGCGGCCCTGGACATTCGCACCGCACCCGCAACGCCCACCGTCACGCTGGCCACCCCGGATTCCGGCACCACTGGCGACAGCATCACCAACAGCGGCGTGGTCAACGTAGGCGCGTTGCTCAGCGGCACCACCTACCCCACTGGCTACTGGCAGTACAGCACCAATGGCGGCACCACCTGGTCTGCCAACCAGGCCTTGGGCACCACGACCTTCTCTCTGGCCGAGGGCAGCTACGCTCTCGACAAAGTGGTGGTCCGTCAAAGTGATGGCCAGTACGAAAGCTTGTATGGCAAGCTGGCAACGGCCATCACCATTGACAGCACCAAGCCGGTCTTGACCGAGACGCTGGACAGCTTCAACGCCAGCACGGGCGTTTACACCTTCAAGTTCGTGTCGACAGAATCCTTGGTGGGCTTTGACGCTTCCGATGTCACCGTCAGCGCCAATGGCTCCAAAGCCAGCGCCGTGGTTGCCATCGGCACCGACGCCAAAACCTACACCTTGGCGGTGACCCCAGTGGCCTCCAGTGCCACCTCGGCGACCGCCTCTTCCTTGACGGCCTCTGTGGACGCCACAGCAGCCACCGATGCCGCTGGCAATGCCCTGTCGGCCGCCCAGCAAGTCGCTGTTTCGGTGCTGTTCGGCACCAGCGTTGCACAAACGCTCACTGGAACCACGGGGGCTGACACCCTTTACGGTGGTGGCGGCAATGACACCATTTCGGGACTGGATGGCAACGACACCGTGCTGACCACCACGGGCAACGACGCCATTGATGGCGGTGCCGGCAACGACGTCATTGACGCTGGCGAAGGCAACAACACCGTCCTCGGTGGCGATGGCAACGATGCCATCACCGCTGGCGCAGGGACAGACTCCCTGAGTGGCGGTGCCGGAAACGACACCATTTCCGCCGGCGCAGGCAACGATACCGTGGCCGGCGGCGCAGGTGCCGACACGCTCAACCTGGGCACGGGCACTGACGTCGTCAAATTGCTGCTGGCCAGCGATTCCTCTGCTTCGGCCGCTGACACCGTGACCGGCTTTGGAACGGGCGACAAAATTGACCTGTCTTCCTTGATCGGAACCGCCACCGGTGGCGCAGGTTACACCGGCGAAGCCTCGCTGAATTACTCGGCTTCCTCGCCTGTGGAACTGTCCAATTGGAAAAGCGTGGCTGGCACCACTGCTGGCACCACGAAAATTTCTGTGGATGTGCTCGCCAAGAGCGACTTGTTCACGGGCGTCAGCGCTACCAGCTCGGTGATCTCGCTGACGTTTGACGCAACCGCCGTGACCAAAGTGGCGCAGTCTGCCAACCCAGACTTGTTCAGCTTGCCAACCTACCAGTTGAACACCAATGGCACCGCTGACTTTGTGCTGGCCAATGACGGCGCAGTGTCCACCATTGCCAAGGGCACGTTGCTGACCACGGTGTCTTTCACCATCCCCAGCACCAGCACCTTGAAAATCAACATGACCGATTTGTCTTTGGCGGCTGGCACCTACACCAGCTCACCTGCGTTGCCTTTGCAGCTCAGCACCACAGGCACCACCATCACCTCCACGGCCACGGACCTGAAGTACACCATCATCGATGACGGCACTTCTCTGACAACCGTGGGTGACAACGAAATCCATTTTGCAAACAACTCGACCACGGGTGGCGTGGATATTCGTTACGACACCAACAAATCGGCAGGAACCACGGCGCTCAGCGACATCATCCACCTGGATGGCATCACCGGCATCGACTTGTCGAAGACCGACTTCACGTTTGTGTAACGCGTTCAGGGTTCATGCGGTATGCCGCTTGGTTGCGGCATGCCTGTGCTTTTCTTTCGCGCAACAGGCCTCAGCGCAAGCCCCAGCATCGGCTGCGCCAACACCGCAGGAGTCCCTGCGGGTGAATTCCGCGGGCGACGCCCTCATTCGCTACCTTGAAGCCTGGGCGGCGCTACAAGCCACCCAAGCGCAACAGCAACAAGCGCGGCGCATTGCCGACTCGGTGGCCGACGCCGTGCGCAAGCACCCCGAGTTTCTGGCCGCCCGTGCCGCCTTGAACAGCAGCCGCGAGGGTGTGGACGAGGCCCGTGCCGCCTGGTGGCCACAAGTCTCGGGCAACACGGGCTTTGGCTCGCGCACCACCAGTGGCGTCTCGGTGTCAACGCCTTCCTACGGCTTCACCATCAGCCAATTGCTGTTCGACTTTGGCAACACCTCGGCCAAAGTGGATGCCGCCGAAACACGCGTGCAAGGCGCTGTGGCGGGCCTGGACAAAAAGCAGGCCTTGGTTGTGATGCGGGCGGTGTCCGCCTGGCACGAGTTGTACCGGGCGCGCAAATTGATGGAGTTGCATCGCCTGAACGTGCAAGCGCGTCAGGACATTGTGGCCTTCATCAAAGAACGCGCCGATCTGGGGGGCAGCGCGGCCAGCGATGTCTTGCGCGCACGCGCGCGCCAAACCGAGGCGGAGGCTTCGCTCAGTGCGGCCAGCGTGCGTGAGCAAGCAGCAGAGTCTGCCTGGCTGGAAGTTTTTCAAACGCCTGCGCCGCAGCAATTGGAAGTCTGGCCCGACTTCCCGATTCAAGTCGCCGCCTTGCAAGCCCAAGTTGATCAGCTGGTCAACCGCTTCGCGACGGTGCAAGAGGCCCGGCAACTGAGCCTGGCCAGCGAGAAAGACGCCATGGCCGCCCGCGCCAACCTGTTCCCGCGCCTGGCCTTGGAACACTCGGTGGCCCAAAACAAGCAAGCAGCGTCTGGCATCGAGTACACCGATCGTTCCACTCTGTTTACCTTGCGCTACAACTTTTTGTCGGGCGGCGCCGAAATGGCGCGGGCCCGCCAGGCTGCCTCCCGGGCGGTCGAGCTGGCACAGCAGGCAGACAACGAACAGCGCAACACAGAAAAAAACCTGCGCCAGACCCTGAGCGAAGTGGCGCTGGGGCAAGAAATCCTGCGCAACCGCCGCCTAGCCGTCGGGGTTGCCAACGACACCTTGGTGGCTGTGCGTGAGCAATTCGCGTTTCGCCGTGGCACCTTGCTCGACCTGTTGCGTGCCCAAGAAGATGTTTTCATGGCCGGCCGCGATTTGATCGATGCCGTCACCGACCACGCGCTGGCGCGCTACCGTTTGCTGTACATGGCCTCACTGCTAGACGAGCATTTCTCCCTGGGGGCTACGCCTTGACTACCGAATCCCGCCATCCGCCCAACGCAGCCGCCCCTGACTTGCTGGAAGAGGTGTTGCTGCAAGCCTTGCGCTGGTTTGACCTGCCCATGTCGGGCGTTGCCTTGCGCGCCCGCGCGGCCAAGCTGCCCGGTCCCTGGTCCTTGGGCGACCTCTGCGAGGCGGCAGAAAGCCTGGGCTTGCGTGCCCACCGTCAACACCGGCCGGCACAACAAGCCGATTTAGCAGACCTGCCCATTTTGTTGGGACTCGACGGTGGCGGCATGCTCCTGGTGACTGCCCAAAGTGGCCCGGACCATTGGCAAGCCTGGGTGCCGGGCGTCGGCCTGCAAACCGTCGAAGCCAAAGCCTGGTTGCCCCGCTTGAACGGCGAACAGGTGGTGCTCAGCCGGCAAGCGCACATCGACCGCAGCCCCAACGCCGAACCGCAAGGGCGTTACGGCCACTGGTTCTGGGGCCCCTTGGGCATGGCCCGCAGCTTGTACGTGCAAGTGGGCGTGGCCGCGTTGTTGACCAACCTGTTCGCGGTCACCACGTCTATCTTCAGCATGATCGTGTATGACCGCGTCATTCCCAACAATGCCCAAGACACGCTGGTGGCCCTGCTGATCGGCGTGGTCGTGGTTTTTTTAAGCGACTTCGCCATTCGCTCCCTGCGCGGCTACTTTCTGGATGTGGCCGGCGCCCGCGCCGACATGGTCATCGGCGACACCCTGTTCGAGCAAATCCTGGACATGCAAATGAAAGCCCGCCGCAGCTCCACCGGGGCGCTGGCCAATGTGCTGAAAGAATTCGAGTCACTGCGCGAGTTCCTCACCTCTGCAACGCTCACCACCTTGATCGACATTCCGTTTTCTGTGCTGTTCCTGGTGATCATCTATGCCATTGGCGGCCCCATGGTGATCGTGCCCTTGCTGGCCATTCCCTTGATGCTGGGCGCCAGCCTGATCGTGCAGCCGCGCCTCAAGCGTTTGATCCAATCCACCTACGACGATGGCAACCGCAAGCAAACCATTTTGGTGGAAACCATTGGCGGCCTGGAAACCGTCAAGGCCCTGGGCGCCGGCGCCATCATGCGCCGCCGCTGGCAAGAGGCCGTGACGCACCAATCGGAAATTGGCTTGCAGTCGCGCATGCTGTCACAGTTCGCGGGCAATATCGCCAACCTCGCTCAGCAATTGGTGCAAGTGGGCGTGGTCACCATGGGCTTTTTCTTGGTAGGGGAGGGCGCCATCGGATTTGGCGCCATCATCGCCTGCACCATTTTGTCGGGGCGCGCCATCTCCCCCCTGGCCCAATTTTCTCAATTGCTGACCCGGGTGAACCAGTCGCTGGCCAGCTACAAAGCGCTGCGACAACTCATGTCGGCACCGCGTGAGCATGCCCATCATGTGCAGTTTGTCGCTCGCCATGACATCCAGGGCCGCATCGAGTTTCGGGACGTGACTTTCAGCTACCCTGACGCGGCCGCACCCGCGCTGGACAATGTGTCTTTCACCATCGAGCCCGGTGAGCGCGTCGCCATTCTGGGGCGCATCGGCTCGGGCAAGACCACCATCGCCAAGCTCATTCTTGGCTTGTACCAGCCCGACAAAGGTGCCGTGTTGATCGACGGCGTGGATGTGCGCCAAATTGACCCCATCGATTTGCGCCGCCACCTGGGGGTGGTGCTGCAAGACGTGTGGCTCATGAGCGGCACGGTCCGCCAAAACATTGCCATGGGCTTTGACCAGGCCAGCGACGACGCTATTTTGAATGCCGCCAAAGTGGCCGGCGTTGAAGACTTCATCAGCCAACACCCGCATGGCTACGGCTTGCGCGTGGGCGAGCGTGGCGAAGGCCTCTCGGGCGGGCAGCGGCAGTCCATCAGCATTGCGCGCGCGCTGGTCAGCAACCCCGCCATGTTGGTGCTCGATGAGCCCAGCAGCGCCATGGACATTGGGGCCGAACAAACTTTGGTCGAGCGCTTGCGCCCGGTGGTCGAGGGCAAGACCTTGGTGGTCATCACCCACAAATCTTCCATGATTCAGCTGGTTCACAAAGTGATCGTTTTAGACAAAGGCCGGCTGCTCAGCATGGGCACGCCCGAGCAAGTCTTGGGCGCACCCCGCGCAGGAGGTGCCGCATGAAGCGCGCTCTCATCAACTGGTGGCAACGCTGGCTTGGCCGCAGCGGCGCGGTGACCATTGAGGGTGCTGGCACCTTCGCGCGCACCCGTCCGGGCTCGCATGTGCTCATGTGGTTTATTCTGGCCTTTTTTTTGGTGATGATCGTCTGGGCCGCAGTGGCCGAGGTCGACACCGTCACCCGCGCCGATGGCAAAGTGGTGCCTTCGGCGCGCCTGCAAGTGATGCAAAGCCTCGAGGGCGGCCTGGTGGCACACATTGAAGCCAAGCAAGGCCAGATCGTCAAGCAAGGCGACTTGCTGGTGCTGCTCAACCCCACGCAGTTTGGCTCAGACTATCAGGCACGCAACAAGCAGGTCATGGCCCTGCAAGCGCGTGCCGAGCGCTTCCTGGCGCAAACCCAAGGCCGTGAGCCCGTGTTTCCTGCCGAGCTTCGCAAAAATGGCGCCGAGTTTGTGGCCAACGAGCTGGCCGCCTACCTGAGCAAAATGGGCGAACACCAGGCACAACAAGCCATGCTGGACGCGCAGGTTGGGCAAAAGGAAAAAGAGCTGCAAGAAACCATCGTCACCCGCGACACCGCCAGGCGTGCCCTGGAGCATGCGCGCAGCGAAATGGACATCGTGGCCATGATGGTCAAGCGCGGCTTGGAGCCGCAACTGGAACTGGTTCGCTTGCAACGCGTCATGGCCGACACCGAGGGCCGCGCCGAGGGCTCCGCGCTCATGGTGTCGCGATTGTCCGAGGCCGTCAAGGAAACACAGTCCCGCAAGCTCTCGGTGGAGCGCCAACTCAAGGCCGAGTCTGCTGCCGAGTTGAACCGCACCTTGACCGAATTGCGGGCGCTGGAAGAGTCCATGCCCGCGCTGAAAGACAAGCTCAGCCGCACCGAAATGCGCGCGCCCCTGTCGGGCATCGTCAACCGCGTGTTGGTGTCCACCCTGGGCGGCGTGGTCAAGCCTGGCGACCCGGTGGTCGAGGTGGTGCCCGCCGATGACCAGCTGATGGTGGAAGCCTTGGTGCAGCCCAAAGACATTGGCTTTGTGCACATTGGGCAGCCCGCCAAAGTCAAGCTCACCGCCTACGACTACGCCATTTATGGCGCCATGGAGGGCAAGGTGGCCACCATCAGCGCCGACGCTGTGCCCATGGGTGACAAAGGCCAGGCCTTCTACCAGGTCCGCATCGAAACCTCCACCACCGCCATGGAGAGCCTCGGTAAAAAGCTGCCCATCATTCCCGGCATGCAGGCGCAGGTGGACATTGTCACGGGCCACAAAACCGTGTTGCGTTACATCACCAAGCCTTTGACCGCCGTGAAAGAAAACGCGTTCCGCGAGCGCTGACACCATGGCCAACTGGGTGATTGCGAACGATGCGAACGCGCTGCTGATCGACACGTCCGGCAACAGCACCCAAACCTATACCGCTGCCATTCCCATGAGCAGCAATGCCGGCGTGCTCAGCCTGTCGTTGCTGGCGGCGGGCGTTGGCTTGGACCAAACCAACCTGATTGCCACCTTCGATGGCAACGCCAGCACCAGCGGCAAATCACCCGTGTTGCGCTTGCGCCTGGCCAGCAGCAGCTTGCCCGACATTGGCGAGCAAGACTTCACGTTCCAATGGAAACTCACCATGGGGCTGGACAGCACGCGCGACTACGGCGAGCGCCAGGTCTACATTCCCAATGGGCTGTCGGTGCATGTGGGGCCCGTGACCGACGGGCGCATCTTGCTGTACGCCAACGCGCAGAGCAACAAACAGGTAACGGCCATCTCTGGCGCTGGCAACCCTTTTTCTGCGAACACGAGTTTCTCCCCGCAAGATGTGATTGGCCAGGTGTTTGTCGCCAATGGGGCGGCCTACCTCGACATCCACCTGATGGGGCTGATCAGCAAACTCGACGCCAACGCCGGCTTGCTTTTCAGCAGCTTGACCGGCTACACCCCCGAAACCTTGCTGTTGAGCGCCTATTACAACCTGATGCTCAGCGGCTTGCCCCTGGTGTCGGCCACGGGCGAAGCGCAAACCTTGTCGGTGGTCGCACCCATCGAGCCCTGGCCCAACCATTCGCCTGTGTTTGACAAAGCCACCAGCACGCTGGCTTTGACGGAAGACATGGCCCAGTCGCTTACCTTCCCGGTCACCGACCCGGAAGGGCAAAACGTCACCCTCTCCGTTTTAGGGACGGGGGCCGACACGGTCACGGCCACCGTCAGTGGCAATCAGCTGACCTTCACGCCCGCCAGCAATTTCAACAGCACCACCGGCGTGGCATTGCAAGTCAAAGCCACCGATGTTTACGGCGCCTACAACCTGCAAGACCTGCTGGTCACCGTGGCCCCGGTGGACGACCCGGCCGTCCTGCAAACCGACAGCGCCCGCTTGCGCGAAGGCCTCAGCATCACGGGCAACGTCCTGCGCAACGACAGCGACATCGACTCGGTCTTGCAAGTGCAGACGTTTTACTTCACGGGCGCGCCCACTGGCTACAACAACCTGTCTTACGCTGTTGGCAGCGCCGTGGCCTTGTCGGGCTTGGGCAGCTTCACGCTGAATGCCTCGGGCGACTTCACCTGGCAGTCTCAGCTGGGCTTCTCGGGGGCTTTGCCGGTGGTGCACTACGTGACCCCCCAGGGGCAAGAAAGCACGCTCAGTGCCACGGTGGTGCCTGTGACCCAGGTGCTGGGCACCAGCCAGTTGTCGGGCAAGGTGGTTTACTGGGCCGCTGCGCCCAGCGGCGCGCTCAGTGGGCGCCACAGCTTGGTGGATGGGGTGCAAGTCACCGGCTTGGACGAACTGTCCACGCCCATTCAATCGGTCACCGACACCAGCGGCAGCTACAGCCTCACAGGCTTTCAGCCGGCCTCGACATTGCCTCTGACGCTCAGCAAATCCGTTGGCACCCCGGCCGCCTTGAGCGCCGACGTCAAGGCCGCCATCACCCTCAGCGACGTCCTCGATGCCCTGAAAATCTACCTCAACAAGCCGGCCACCAGCACTTCCGCTTACCGCTATGTGGCTGCCGACTTCGATGCCAACGGCACCGTCAACCTCAGCGATGTGCTCGGCCTGCTCAAAACCTTCCTGGGTAAAACGGGCGCTTCAGCGCCGTCGTGGGCGTTTGTCGACGCCCAAGCCGACGTCTCCGGCTTAGGGCTGGGCACGGGCAAAGCCCAGGTCGCCAGCGAGCTCACGCACACCTTTGCCGAGGCCAGCGTCATCCAGAACAGCCACCACTGGGTGGCCGTGCTGCGCGGCGATGTCAATGGCTCCTGGGCGTCCACCACGCCCAATGCCGACAATTTAACGAACGACCAATTTTTGCAATTGATCGGTGTGAGCAGTGGGTCCGTTTAAACTCCTCACAGATTCTGCTAATTCATGAAATTGTTAATTTCAACCCTCCGCGCCAGCCTGCTGCTGGCCTTCACGGCCGGCGCCTGCGCCGCCCCCTTGGATGCGCTCATGGAGGCCATGCCCTCCGAGCGCTATGGCGAGGGCTTTGTGGAATGGGGCCCAGACGCCATGAACAGCACGCTCGACGTGTTCAAAGTGCGCAGCAAAATGGGCATCACCGACAACACCGGCAACTACAACGGCTACACCTTGCGGGCCGGTCGCAAAGTAGGGGCCAATGGCTGGGTCGAAGGCGCCTACATGCAGCGCAACATCGCCGTCGGGCCCGACCTTTACCCCATCACCTCCTGGCGCATGAGTGCCCAGCAAGTGGTTCACGAACAGGCCGATGCGGGGTCGGCCCTGGCGGTCAGGGCAGCCGTTTGGGGGAACCGCTCTTCCAATGTCACCAAGTCCAACTTTTCGCTTGACCTGGGGGCTTACAACGCCAGCATTTATGTCGACCGCGTGTCTGCCTTGCAGCCCAAAGACCAGCAATACCAAGTGGACCTGGTCAACTCCTGGTACGGCAGCCAATGGTCGGGCTCGGTGTTTGCCGGCCTGGGGTCAGGCCATGTCACCATTCCGGTGGTCGAGTCCACTTTTGCCGGGGGCACTTACCTTTACCCTAGCCCGACCACCAATGCCTTCACCAGCATCACCGGCGTGTCGGAACACCTTGGCACCTTGAACTACAACCTGAAATTTCAACAGGTCGGCGCCAATGCCAGCTACGTCACGGGCCCCTGGATGTACCGCCTGGGCTACGTCATGGCGTATTTGCGCCGCCCCTCGGTCGACAGTGCCGTGCAAAGCCTGGGCAATACCTCTTACCAACGCAACCAAACCCTGGTGGGCGACCTGTCCTACAAGTTCACCCAAACCGTGCACGCCTACACCCGCGTGCAATTCATGCAACGGCAATTCCTCAGCGACATCCCGTTCTTGTACAACAGCATCACGTCGCCGATCTTTGGCGTGAAATACGGCACCGTCTCCGCCGGCCTCGGCCTGAGCTTCTAACCCCCCCACCGTCATTGCGAGCGAAGCGCGGCAATCCCTCTCCGGAGCAAGATTGCCGCGCTTCGCTCGCAATGCCCCTGCATTGTGAAAATTGGCTGAAATTCCAGACCAAAGCCTGAAAACAATAATCACTGCAAATCTCACTAATATGATAAAACCATGGAAAATGAGGCTTATGCTTTTTGTAAGTAATTAGAGTGAGGTTTTCCCGACAAACCTCGGTCTTCGTGGAGTAGCGAAATGGCTCAAATCACAGGCACCAGTGGCAACGACACCTTGGCGGGCACTACCGGCAACGACACCATTGATGGGGGTGCTGGATACAAC
>Ga0228703_1001789_pt1 | contig 12674 bp, 8 predicted proteins | sample McNCre217_Aug_MG_3_FD_178020 | JGI IMG/M metagenome (GOLD analysis project Ga0228703, IMG submission 178020) | Freshwater microbial communities from McNutts Creek, Athens, Georgia, United States - 29-17_Aug_MG | ecosystem: Environmental > Aquatic > Freshwater > Creek | place: USA: Georgia... | reverse complement strand
TTCCCCTCAATGGTGAAAAACGCCGCTGGTCTTTCTAGAACCTCTAAAGGCAATCGCCAAGCTAACTAAATTAGTTCAAAATTTTTGAGTCGACGAATGGCGCCGTCTTCAATCGGAGACTCTGGGCCGATAAGCACTCGAATCCCTTTTAGGGCAAATCGGGTGGAGGCTATAACAAGTTTTGGAAACCTCACCGAAAGCCCGAGTAGTTCGCGATGTTCCGGCCGAAGGGAAACAACCGCAGCTTTGAAAAGTAACGAATAAACAGGTTTTACGGCAGCAGGCAGTGGTGGGTTCTTAATGAATCGCACAACGTTTGCCGTGTTGTCGTTGAAAACAAGTTCTCCTTGGAAACGCTCCATCAGGTCATCAAGTTCCTTCAAACTTCTCGGCACTTCCGAAAGCCCGAGCGGCTGAACGCTTCTACCCCACTGCTCAACGTAAGCATCGGCACCTCCGGGAATCGGAGCAACACAGAATTGCTCGTGAGCCTGTAGGAATGAATCCATAAACGCAATGTGCACCCAAAGTAAAAGGTGCGGATCGGCTGCCCGGTACGGCACTGGATTTTCACCAACCACTCTCGTGTGCATTCGATTTACCCGCGAAGCCTCGGCGTGAACCGCGGCAGTTGAACCAAAGGTGGTCACGGTCAGCCAGCGGATGGTTCCGGCCAGGCGCCCCAAAGGCTCTTTCTCATAGCGAGAGTGGTTCATCACCCCCGCTAAGGTGGCGGGGTGCAAAGCTTGCACAAGTAGCGCGCGAATACCACCGACGAGGGTGCCAAAATCTCTGTGAATCACCCAAGGTGCATCGGTTGGAAGGTAAAGGCCTCCACCCTCACCGCCGGCAATCACATCAAGCCAAGGCGGATTACCGTCGGGAGCACCACTGAGTAACTTTCGGAAACGCACCGAAAAGAACTCTTGAACGCGATTGTTCAGTTTCTGGCTCATAAGACCCTGGCGAGGAACTCTTTGGAACGATCGGTCTTCGGGTTACTGAAAAATTCGGCAGCTTCGCCCTCTTCGGCGATAACTCCCTGATCCAGGAAGATAACCCAATCGGCAACTTCCCTGGCGAAATTCAGTTCGTGGGTGGCCATCACAATCGTGGTTCCAGATTTCTTCAAATCCCTAATGAGTTCAAGCACCTCACCAGAGAGTTCTGGGTCGAGTGCGCTGGTTACCTCATCCAGTAGCAATAACTTGGGGTTCAAGGCCACGGCACGAACGATTGCAGTTCGTTGCTGTTGCCCACCAGAAAGTTTGTCTGGGTACTGGCCAGCCTTGTCGGCCAAACCAATGCGGTCTAGCCAGCTAAGTGCAATGTTGGTGGCTTCTTGGTCACTCTTATTCTGCACCACCTTGAGAGCAAGCTTCACGTTCTCCAGAATGCTCAGGTGGGCAAATAGGTTATAAGACTGAAAGACCAGGCCAACGTTCGCACGCACTTCATCCTCGTTCACACCAGGACGACTAATCTCATCGCCGTCGAGCCAGATCTGGCCATCGCTCAATTCTTCAACAAGGTTGAGGCAGCGCAGCATGGTTGACTTTCCAGAACCGCTTGAACCGATTAGCGCAACGATTTGACCGGGGTAAACTTCGAGGTCTACCCCTTTTAGCACCTGGCGGTCGTCGAAGTTTTTGCGAATATTTTTGGCTAACAGGCGTGGCTTGGACCAGTCGATTTCGGTCATAGAACCGTTCCCATCTGTTCGCGTTTCGCCATTCTGGCTGCCAGCCAGTCGGTAAGGCGCACGGTTGGAATTGCCATGATCACGAAGAACAAGCCAGCCAAAATGTACGGCGTGAAGTTGGCGAAGTGAGCCACCTCAATTTGGGCACCACGAACTGCGTCCACGGCACCAAGCACTGAAATCAAACCCACATCTTTTTGCAGTGCCACAAAGTCGTTCATCAGTGGTGGCACCACTTTTCTAACCGCCTGGGGAAGCACCACGAGTCGAACCGATTGGCTGTAAGTTAGCCCGAGCGAACGAGCTGCCAACCGCTGCGACGGGTGAATCGATTCAATTCCGGCACGAAAAACTTCGGCAACATACGCCGAATAGGTGAGGGTTAGAGCGATGGTTCCCAGAATCTCCGGCGCAATTCGCCCCAGACCTTCAATGCGCAAACCCGGGATTCCGAAACCCACCAGGTAGAGGGTGATGATTAGCGGCGTTCCGCGGAAAAGGTCGATGTAGCCTTTGGCGAGCAGACGAATCGGAGTTAACACCGGGTTTCTGAGCGTGGTTGCCAAAGCCAAAAGCAACGCAACTACTAGCACGCTGATCGATGCAAAAACTAGGACACGAAGGTTCAGCCAGAGGCCGTCTAGCACTCGCGGGAATGCCTTCACGGCAGTTTCCCAGTCGAAGAAAGATGCTTGCACTCGAGACCAACCGGGAGTGTTCACCAAAAGCAACCATGCCAAAACGGCGAACGCCAAGGTGCTAAAGACCGCGGTTACCGTTGAACGGCGCTTACGCGAAACTCGCCAGGTTTCCCTGGCGAGCTGCGCTGAAGATTTTGAGTAAGAACTCATGAGGCAAGGCTACTTGAGAACTGGGGCTCCCGCGTAACCGGCAAGCCACTTGTCGGCTAACTTCTTCAAAGTTCCGTTGGCTTTCAGTGCATCCACCGCAGCCGAAACCTTTGCAGTAAGTTTGCTCCCCTTGTCGAGCACCAAACCGAACTGGTCGCCAGTTGCAGCGCCCTGAAGCTGGCCCACGATTAGGCCACCGTCGAGCTCAACAGCGGTTAGGTAAAGCGCGGTTGGCAGGTCAACAACAATGGCGTCAACCTGACCCGCTGCCAGTGCAGCCTTGGCGTCGTCGTTGCTGTTGAAAGCCTGCGCAGGGTTAGTTGGCTGAATTACCTTCTCGATTGCATCGAAGCTGGTGGTACCGGTTGCTGCACCGATTGTTAGACCTTTGAGATCGGCAACGGTTTTGGCGCCGGCAGCCTTTGAACCCTTGACGGTGATAACGGTCTGAGTGGTCTCGTAGTAAGGGCTTGAGAAGTCGACACTCTTTTTACGCTCGTCGGTAATTGAGTACTGCTGCAGGTTGAAGTCAAAATTCTTCACGCCAGGAGCAATTGCTTCATCGAAGCTGGTGCGAACCCAGACAACATCTGACTTTTTGAAACCAAGTTCTTCAGCTACAGCGTAAGCAACCGCTGCTTCAAAGCCTTCACCGCTCTCTGGCTTGTCGCCAACAACCCAAGGTTCGTAGGCGGGGTTACCGGTTCCAATGGTTAGTTTGCCAGCGGTAACAGTTGGTAGAGCGCTTGGGTCGGCTTTCACTGGAGCCGTTGGTGCACAGGCACTAACCGCCAAAACCGATGCAGCAACAACTGCTGTAACGGCTGCCTTTAGAAAGTTTTTACGATCGAATGAAAAGGACATATCTTCTCCTGGAGTTTTTCGGGTGGACTTCTATTCTCCAAGCCTTTCAGGGCATTGGAGCTCTCATTACCAATTGTTGCTAGTTGGTGCTTCTTCTTCTGAAGAACCAAATACCGCCAATGAGAAGCGCAAAGACGGCAACTCCTGCAGCACCCTCAACCCAAGAAACGTTCTTGGCTACCTTGGGGGCTTTTGGTTGCTCATCTTTGGTGACTGAAACACCCACAGCCAACGAACGGGCCTTACCTGCCTTGGTTAAGCCATTCAATTGGATGGTGTGGTCGCCAACCGGTATAACCTCAGGAACCGGAAGTTCTCCCCTAAAGTTTCCGTTGGCGTCGGTGGTTACCTGGCCAAGCTTTGTTGGGGTTGAGAACATCCAGACAACGACGTTTGCTGAAGGCGCAAATCCGGTGCCTTCAAAGGCAAGTGTCTTACCTGCTGTTAGAACCATTTGGCCAGATTCGTTGAGCTTGTTCGGCGATTTCAAGCTGATCTTGAAATCGGCGCCAGTGAGCTGCAATGCGTTCTGTTCTGGAATCACATCCAAAGTTACCGGAATGGGCGAACCTGCCAATAGCCCCAGTGATTGAAGTGGCTGCAGCTCTGGTAACCCGTTGGCACCAACCGTAATTTGTGCTGTACCACCCGAAGATGACTCGAGCACCTGCCCTGGCTCGAGCGTAAGAGTAATTGGCGAGGTAACCAATCGAGTTTCGATTTCCGACGTCGAAGGTGGCTGAACCACATCGATTACCGCCGGTGCCAAGATTGTGAATCGAACATCTTTGTAGCCTGCTAACGCAACATCGGTTGGTGCGGCTGTAGCACGAATTGTGCAAGTGCCAGAATTCGTAAAGCTAATCTGACCTGTGGTTGCATTCACCGCGCAAGACGTGCTGCCAGCTGATTGCACTGAGTATGTAATTGCTCCGCCGAAACTTCCAACAGCCGGGCTGGAAAGCCTTAGGTTACTGATAGGTAACTGAATCGTGGTAACCGCGGGAGACCAAGTGACCTCCTGTGCTACCGCAACGAAGGTGAACACTTTGACGGTCGAGACGCTGCTTTCGGCCGCCGTTTGTGCAGCCGTTGCAGAGATTGAACAACTACCAGCTCTGGTGAAGGTGATCTGCCCGGTGGTTGCGTTTACCGCACATCCGGTGTCACCACCACTGACCACCTCATAAGTTACCGAACCGGAACCGTTTACAACTGGTGCGGCATCTGGGGTAAAGCTGCCCGCTGTTGCTTGAACCGAAGTGACCGTAGGCGACCAAGCAATTGTTTGAGCTGATCTGGTGATGTTGAACTCAATGTCTACCGACGCCGAGTCGTAGTCAACCGATGATCCTGCAGTTGCACGAACGGTGCAGGTTCCAGCGCCTGAATAGGTCAGTACTCGACCGGCAATTTCACAGCCGGTGGCACCTTGCGAGAGTACAGAATAGGTCAGAACACCATCACCGGTGGTTTCGGCTGTTTCTAGCGTTCTTGAGCTGGGCAAGGCTTCGAATGTTTGCGTAGGCGACCAGGTGACTACTTGATTCAACTTGCTGATCGTGAAGGTTTTAGTGATTGAATCAGCGTTGTAGTCGGTCGAGGAGGCCGCAGTTGCGGTTATTGTGCAGGTACCTTGGTTCGTGTAGGTAAGCACACGCCCGGACAATGAACAGTTAGCAGTTCCAGAATTGGTTACCGCATAGCTAATAGCGCCATCCCCGCTTGTTGTGGCTGCCGCAATAGTTGAACCCGAATCGCTCATGAGCAGTAAACGCGCTGGAGACCAATCTACGGTCTGAGCAAGTTTGTACGTGGAGAACGTGTAATCAGAGGTTGCAGCTAGGTAACTTCCAGTTGCTGCCGCGGTGGCCCGCACCACGCAGGTTCCCACACCACTGTAACTGAGAGCTCTGCCCACAACTGAACACTGTGCAGTACCTGCCGACACAACCGAATAGGTGATTGCACCGTCTCCGGAGGTAGTTGCGGTTGCCATGTTCTGGCCGGAAGAACTCATCAATAGTGTGAGCGTTGGAGACCAGGTCACGACCTGTTCGAGTTTGTATGTCTCAAAAACCAGATCAGTTGTGGCCGCGTTGTAGTTGGTGGTTGATGCCGCGGTGGCACGAACGGTACAGGTTCCCACGTTTGTAAACGAAAGGGTGCGGCCAGAAACTGAACATGCAGAAGTGCCTGCGCTGACAACCGAATAGGTGATTGCACCGTCTCCGGAGGTGGTTGCCGCATTCATCAATTGGCCAGAGGAGCTAACCAAGAGTCTCTGTGTTGGAGCCCAGGTAAGAGTCTGGTTGATTTTGTTGATTGTTCCGGTGAAGGTATTGGTGAGCGAGTAGTAACTGGCCTTGGCGCCTACGAGCGACAAACCGGTTACAGTTACAGTTTTTGTTCCTGCCGTTGCTGTATTGAACGTTCCAGAAGGCGTTCCCGATAGCGAAACGTCATCGCCGGCAATCACACCGGAGAGAGCTGGTGTGCCGGTAATGGTGGCAGTTGTTGTGCCGTCGTAATCTTTGGAAGCCGATAACCCAGTTAGGGTTAGCACCTTTGCGGTCACTGAGATGTTTGTGGTGACGTTGGGTGCAGCTTCCACCGAACCAGATCCTGCTTGACTGGAAACGATTGTGCAAGTGCCGGGCGTCACCGATGAAAGCGTGAAGTTTGGTGCACTCGAACTACTGACGGTACAGACCGATGGAGTCTGGCTAGTAACGGTTACCGGTAATGCCATATTGGTAGAAGCCGAGATATTGAGAGTGCTCCCGTAGGCAAAAGATGAGCCAGCTGAAACGGTAATGACCTGAGGACACGAGGTCACCTTGGTTAGTGGCGCCGACGAGTAGAGCGTGTAGTTTCCATAACTGTAAGCGCTGTAGGTGGTTGCCACAATGTACTGGCTGGTGTCTACCGCTACCGAACCGATGTAAGAGTTTAGGCCTCCACCGCTGTCATCATCTTGAGCGATAATTTGACGTTTATCCGAGGCCAAGACCTGGATGAATGGGTCACCGATACTGACATCTTGAACATAAAGTGCCACGGTGGCGTTTGAGTTGATTTTGTAAATCTCACCAAAATAACCCTGACCGCGTGCCGGGTTGGCACATGAACTTGTGCTGATTGTTCCAGAGTAGGAGTAGTTCATGGTGGAACTGCCATAGCTAAAAGCAAATGCACTGGATGGAACTCCGGCGATTGTTAGAACTAGGACCAACAGCCCGATGAAATACTTTTTTAACACTGGATTTCCTCCGTCTGAGCACCAAGTACTTAGTTAATTGTAAGCAAAAGCGAACATTCTTAAACTTTTGTTTTGCCTTGGCTTCGGGCGTAGTCTGAAAGCGTAGAAAGGTAGCAACATGAGCACCCACGTATCCCTTCAAATTTCTGGAATGACTTGCGGACATTGTGAGATGTCGGTTGGTAAAGAGCTGAAAAACATTGGGGCAGAGAATGTTGTGGTTTCTTCAGCAACCGGCACTGCCGAAGCCGACTTCGCCACCCCGATTGACAGGGCGAAGCTTGAGGAAGCCGTTTCGGAGGCTGGCTACCAGCTGGTTTCAGTAACCAATGGCTAAAACTCCAACCGTCGATCTTGAGATCGAGGGTATGACCTGCACTGCTTGTGCTAGGCGGGTGGAGAAGGCTCTCAACAAGGTTGAGGGCGTGACCGCATTCGTAGATTTTGCAACCGAAACGGCCCACATTCAAGGCGTTGCCGCTTTGGACGTTTTGAAGAAAGCCGTTGAAGACACCGGTTATCACGTTGGTTCAAAGCGCGAAACCTCGAGACCAATCTTGGTTCGCCTGGCGGTGGGGATCCCACTCACTGCCTTCATGGTTTATTTGATGGCCACCGGCTACATGATCATGGGTGGCTGGATTTACTGGCTAGCCATCGCCGGTGGCACTTTCATCGGTTGGCCATTTCACCGAGCAACTTTCTTAAACCTTCGTCACGGCTCGTTCACCATGGACACTTTGATTACCCTCGGTGTGGCAGCTTCGCTCATAAACCCCCACTACTCCGATGTGGCAATCACGGTTCCAACCGTGGTTTTGATTGGGCGTTGGCTGGAGGTTCGAACCCGCCGTTCCGCGACCGACGCCGTTCGTGCGCTTATGAACTCAGTACCAGACAAGGCACTGCGTTTCGCTAACGGGGCCACCGAGCTGGTGGCAACTTCCGCCCTAAAAATTGGCGACATCGTTTTGGTGCCGGCCGGCGAACGAATCCCCGTAGACGGCAAGGTTATTGAAGGTTCGACGGCACTAGACAATTCACTCATTACCGGAGAGTCGGTTCCAGAAGAAGTTTCGGTTGGTGCGCTTTTGATGGCCGGTGCCGTAAACATTTCTAAACCGATCCAAATTGAGTGCACTTCGATTAGTTCTCAATCCCGAATCGCAAAAATAGCCGACCTGGTTCGCGAAGCATCCAGCACGAAAAGCAACATCTCACAAATCACCGACCGCATCTCTAGTTGGTTTGTGCCGGCTGTGATTCTCATTGCAGCGCTCACCTTCTTCTTCGGGCCAAGCGGTGCCTGGATTGCCGTTTTGGTAGTTGCTTGCCCCTGCGCACTCGGCATTGCAGTGCCAATGAGCCTCACTGTGGCAGCAGCGAAGGGCGCTAAAAAAGGCATCGTGATTCGCAACCCCAATGCTCTTTCAACTTTGAGCAAAATCAAAACCGTTGTTTTCGATAAGACTGGAACTCTCACCACCGGCGCCTTGCGGGTTGCTGAAACACGCATATTGGGTGATGCCAAAGCGCTCGAGTATGCGGCCGCCATAGAGCAGTCGTCGCATCACCCACTAGCGAAAGCGATTGCAAAACTTCCCACGAAGTTCGTTGCAAAAGATGTTTCTGAAATTGCTGGCTTGGGCATGACCGGAACAGTGGACGGCCGAGTGGTTCAGGTTATAAACGCACGTGCAACCAAAGGAATTGAACACGAACTTGAGTCTCTTCCAACTGGTTCACTCGTTGCCGTGAGCTACGACAACCAGGTGCAGGCCCTCATCGTTTTGGAAGACGACCTCCGATCTGAATCGGTGGACGCGGTGAGGGAGTTGCGTGCCCTGAAAATTGAACCGGTAATGATTTCCGGCGATAACCCGGCTGCGGTTGAAAAGCTCGCCAAAGAGCTTGGGATCAGCAAATACTTCGGTGGCGTGAGCCCTGAAAAGAAGATCGAACTCATTCAAACCATGCACCCGGTGGCCATGGTGGGTGATGGTCTCAACGATGTGGCTGCACTCGCAGGGGCAGATGCTGGAATCGCAATGGGTTCGGGCACCTACGCCGCCCAATCGGCGTCCACAATTACCATCCTCGACGACGACCCGAGGGCAGTCGCCTGGGCAATCAAGATGGCCAGGGCAACCTGGTCGAATGTGAAACAAAACCTTTTCTGGGCTTTCGGTTACAACGTAATCCTGATTCCGGTTGCGGTTATGGGGAATTTGCGCCCGGAGCTTGCCGGTTCGGCGATGGCCTTCAGCTCGGTGGCTGTGGTCTTGAATGCCCTAAGGCTTAGATTGACTCGATAACACCCATCATGCCCAAATCTTCGTGATCAAGAATGTGGCAGTGGTACAGGGTTTTTCCGGTGTGGGTGTGGAAGTTTATCCTCACGACCACCTGCCCGTTTGCTGGAACGGTAACGACATCTTGGTAGCGAATGCCGTCAGCTTCCTGTCCGTTAACACTGATTATTTGCATGGGCCAAATGTGCAGGTGGAACGGGTGTTGCATGGTGCTGCTATTTACAATCGTCCACTCTTCAACACTTTCGTTAGCCACCGAGGTGTTGACTTTGTCGTGGCTGAAGGCTTCTCCGTTGATGGTGAACATGCCTTCCATGGTGGCAGCGCCCATGGCCATCGCGTGGTTTGGCATGGCTAGCGTGAAGGTGCGCTTGGAGTTCACCGTTGCCTTACGTAGATCTGCAACCGACTTGAAGTTTGTGGCAGCCGAGACGCTGTCTGCTGCTCCATTGCTTTTGAATGTCACCAATGGATAGTCGGTGTAGGTCTTGGCATGCATGCCCATCATTCCGGCATCAGGATGTGGAACCGTGTTGTAGATCAGCGATACTGTGTCTGAGTTCACTGTCACCAAAACGTCGGCACGGTTTCCTGGAGCCAATACCCGGGTTTGGAAATCTTCCTCATCGGCGAACTTCTGACCGTCAAGACCAAGCAGTTTGGCTTCGGCACCGGTTACTTGAAGCGATAGATACCGTGCAACGCAGGCATTGATGATTCTCCAGCGCTCTACCGAGTTGCTCTTGGTTTCGCCTTTCGGTTGCACATCGCCGTTGACTAGAACGAGTTCGCCCTCTCGCCCCATCATGAGTTCCATCATGTTTGCTTCTGCGAGGTTGCCGTCGAAGTCGAACGACGCATCGGAAATTACCAGAACGCGGTCTTCATTAACCTCTGGTGTTGTTTCATCTTCTACGACGATTGCACCGTAGAGACCTCCGAAAACCTGGTTTGCCACTTCGCCGTGTAGATGTGGGTGGTACCAGTGTGTGCCTTCGGCGTGGTCTGAAGGTATTTGGTATTCGTAGTCGAAGCTTTCCCCAGGCATAACGTGCACGAAGGGGTTGTCGGAGTTACCGTTTGGGCTTACGAATAACCCGTGAGTGTGCAGGTTAGTTGCCTGGCTGAGATTGTTCACAAGCTTGAGTTGAACCTTGTCACCCGGCTTTACCCGAATTGTTGGCCCTGGCACCGACCCGTTGTATCCAATCATCCGAACTTTTTTCTCAGCTACCGAACGCTCGACCGGAGCAACGGTTAGTTCTGCCTCGAGAAAACCACTTTTACTTGCCATAACTTCTGGGGCCTGCAGTTTCCCCCTGGTGTCTAATCCTGGCCGTTGCGTTAGGTAGTAGGCACCGCCTCCAACAACTGCCACAGCCCCGGCACCGATTAGAAGATTTCTTCTGGAGAAAGCGTTGGTCATGGCACCAGTTTGCCAACATTTTCTGGGAACTTACTGAACCCGTTAGCCTTGAAGAATGTCTGACTTTGCAAACGCCGGCCTTAACTCGGCTGAAGTAGCCGAGCGCGTTGCTGCTGGGCTTACCAACAAACAAGACAACTCTTCATCGCGCAAGTTTTCGAGCATTCTTCGAGCCAATTTCTTCACCCTGTTTAACGCAATCGTGGGTGGTTCTTTCGTGGCACTGCTTCTGCTGGGGCAATGGAAGGATGCCCTGTTCGGGCTTGCTGTGGTTTCCAACATTTTGATCGGTGTAATTCAGGAGTATCGTTCCAAACGCACGCTCGACCGGATCAGCCTGCTTCATGCTCCCCACGCACGCGTTCGCCGTGATGGCGAAATTGTTGAGCTAAACCTTGAAGATGTGGTGATGGGAGACCTACTTGAGCTGCGTGCCGGCGATCAGCTTCCCGCCGATGCCGAGGTAATTTTCTCCGACGGCTTGGAGCTCGACGAATCGGTGCTCACCGGTGAATCTGAACCGATTCATAAGGAAGCGGGCATGGAGGTCTTGGCATCTTCTGCTGTTGCGGCCGGTCGCGGCACCGCCCGAGTCATTCGAGTTGGAATCAACACCTATGCGTCGAAGATCACCGTGGAGGCTAGGAAGTTTTCGCTGGTTGCCAGTGAACTTCGCAATGCAATCAACAAGGTGATTAAGTGGATCAGCTACGCTCTGCTACCTTTTGTGCTTTTGGTTGCCAACGGCCAGATGCAGGCTCATGGTGGCTGGGCTCAAGCCATTCGGGATGGCTCTTGGCTTGAAGCCACGGTTGCCGGAATTGCAAGTGTGATCGCGTTTGTGCCTCAGGGTCTGGTTCTGATCACCAGTATCACCTTTGCGGTGGCGGCCATGACTTTGGCTCGTCGCAATGTTTTGTTGCAGGAACTTCCAGCGGTTGAAGGTCTTGCCCGAGTTGATGTGGTTTGTTTCGACAAGACCGGAACGCTTACCGAGGGTGACATTGAGTTTGAGGGAATCGAGTTGGTTGGGTCCAACTCTCTCGGCCACGAAGCCATCTTGGCTTACTTTGGCAACGACCCCGATGCAAATGCCACGGCCCGCTGTCTGCAGGGACATTTCGTGGGACACGAGTCTTTGACGCATTCGGCCGCAGTGGCCTTTACTTCCGCCCAGAAGTGGTCGTCGTTCACTTTCGAAAAGTCTGGAACCTGGACTCTCGGTGCCCCCGAGTTTGTTTTGGATTCAAAACATTCTGCGGTTTTGGAGCGCGCCGCAACTTTGGCCGCAACCGGTCGGCGCACTCTCGTGCTTGCCAACGAGGGCAACCCGATTGCTTTGGTGACTTTCCGCGAGCGCATTCGTGTTGACGCCGCCGCAACCGTGGCTTTTTTCCGCGAGCAGGGCGTTTCGATTCGCATCATCTCTGGTGATAACCCGCAAACCGTTACCGCGGTTGCGAGAGATGCTGGCGTGCTTTTCGATGGTGAGGGTTTTGATGCTCGCAACCTTCCCGAAGACATGAACGAACTAGCCGAGGTGATGGAGCACTTCACCGTGTTTGGCCGAGTAACCCCGGAGCAGAAGCGCAACATGGTTGCCGCTCTGCAATTGAACGGGCATGTGGTTGCCATGACCGGTGATGGTGTAAACGATGCACTGGCTTTGAAGAAAGCCGACATGGGTATTGCCATGGGTTCTGGTTCTCCGGCTACCAAGGCGGTTTCCAATCTTGTGCTTTTGGATGGCAAGTTTTCGAATCTTCCCGGTGTTGTCGCCGAGGGTCGGCGAGTAATTGCCAACATTGAACGTGTTTCTAAATTGTTCCTAACTAAGACAACCTGGGCGCTTTCACTGGCATTGGTTTTTGGCGCTCTGGCTTGGAAGTTTCCGTTCCTTCCTCGTCAGCTTTCTGGAATCGATTCATTCACGATTGGGCTTCCAGCTTTCGCTTTGGCTTTACTTCCCAACCCTCAGCGCTATGTACCGGGCTTTCTGAAACGTGCTCTCTCGTTCACTATCCCGGCTGGGTTGGCTGTAGCGGTAAGCGTGATTGTGTTGCGGCTGGTTACCAACGCCCAAACGTGGACGATTGGTGAAGCGCAAACCGGAACCATGGTGACGATGAGCGTAACTGGCATCTGGGTTTTGAGCACGCTGGCTCGGCCTTTGAATGGTGTGAAGTTGGCCATCTTTGCGGGCATGGTTGTAATCGGTGTGGGTATCTTTACCGTTCCTCTGGCTACCGCTTACTTT
>Ga0228703_1001787_pt1 | contig 12680 bp, 11 predicted proteins | sample McNCre217_Aug_MG_3_FD_178020 | JGI IMG/M metagenome (GOLD analysis project Ga0228703, IMG submission 178020) | Freshwater microbial communities from McNutts Creek, Athens, Georgia, United States - 29-17_Aug_MG | ecosystem: Environmental > Aquatic > Freshwater > Creek | place: USA: Georgia... | reverse complement strand
CCGATGGTCAAAGCCGCTGCGGACAAGTACGCCGCCGAGAAGAAACTGACACGCCGCTCTGCTGCGGACTGCCAGTCTTGATGGCATCCACCCCACCGTGCAAGCGGTGGGGCGGTGGCTGCAACACTGCAGCCACCAAATGAAAGCCTCGAACGTGAACCGATCGGCGCTTTCATTTGGGCAAACCCTGGAAAGTTGAATAGGCAAAGACCATGAGCGAAAAAAACATTGTTCTGAACGTCAACGGCATCGAAGTCATTTACAACCACGTGATCCTGGTGCTCAAGGGCGTGTCCCTGCAGGTGCCTGAGCAGGGCATCGTGGCTTTGCTGGGCGGCAACGGTGCCGGCAAAACCACCACCTTGCGCGCCATCTCCAACTTGCTCAAGGGCGAGCGCGGCGAAGTCACCAAGGGCTCCATCGAGTTCCGTGGTGAGCGCATCGAGAACCTCTCGCCCGCTGACCTGGTCAACCGGGGTGTGGTGCAGGTCATGGAAGGCCGCCACTGCTTTGCCCACTTGACCATCGAAGAAAATCTGATGACCGGCAGCTACACCCGCACCGACAAGGGCGAGATCGCGGCCAACCTGGAAAAGGTCTACAACTACTTCCCGCGCCTGAAAACCCGCCGCACCTCGCAGGCGGCTTACACCTCGGGCGGCGAGCAGCAGATGTGCGCGATCGGCCGTGCCCTGATGTCCAACCCCAACATGGTCTTGCTGGACGAGCCGTCGATGGGTCTGGCGCCGCAGATCGTGGAAGAGGTGTTCAACATCGTCAAGGATTTGAACGACAAAGAAAAAGTCACCTTCCTGATCGCCGAGCAGAACACCAACATGGCCCTGAAATACGCCGACTACGGCTACATCATGGAGTCGGGCCGCGTGGTGATGGACGGCTCTGCCGAATACCTGCGCACGAACGAAGACGTCAAGGAGTTCTACCTGGGCGTGGGCGGTGGCGAGCGCAAGAGCTTCAAGGACGTCAAGAGCTACAAGCGTCGCAAGCGCTGGTTGGCTTGAGGCGCCGCTTCTTCTCCTTTCCTTTCTCATTGCAGTACCCCAGAAAGAAACCCCATGTCCCAGCACTTTGATGCCTTGGAAACGCGCGCCCCTGAAGTCCGTGAAGCTGCGTTGATGGCCGCTTTGCCCGCGCAGGTTGCACACGCCAAAGCCCATGCACCGGCATTTGCCGAGTTGCTCAAGGACGTGGATGCGGCCAGCGTCAACAGCCGCGCTGCGCTGGCCCAATTGCCCGTGATCCGCAAATACGAATTGCTCGAACGCCAGAAGGCCGCGCGTGCAGCCGGTGGCAATGTGTTTGGTGGTTTCAGTGCGCTGGGTTTTGGCAAGGGCATGACCCGCGTGTTCGCCAGCCCCGGCACGATCTACGAACCCGAGGGCACCCGCAGCGACTACTGGCGCATGGCACGCGCCATGTTTGCCGCAGGCTTTCGCCCGGGCGAGCTGATCCACAACAGCTTCAGCTACCACTTCACGCCTGCGGGCTCGATGATGGAAACCGGCGCCCATGCACTGGGCTGCACCGTGTTTCCGGGCGGCACGGGCCAGACCGAGCAACAGGTGGGCGCCATGGCCGAGCTGCAGCCTGCGGGCTACATCGGCACGCCAAGCTTCCTCAAAATCATCATCGAAAAAGCCGCCGAGCAAGGCGTGGCCCTGTCCAGCGTGACCAAGGCGCTGGTGTCGGGCGAAGCGTTTCCGCCCAGCCTGCGCGACTGGATGGCCGAGCGCGGCGTGGCCGGTTACCAGTGCTATGCCACCGCCGATCTGGGCCTGATCGCCTATGAAACTTCGGCCCGCGAAGGCCTGGTGCTGGACGAGGGCGTGATCGTTGAGATCGTTCGCCCTGGCACCGGCGACCCGGTCCCCGAAGGCGAAGTGGGCGAGTTGGTTGTGACCAGCCTGAACCCCGACTATCCGCTGATCCGTTTCGGTACGGGGGACTTGTCGGCCATCTTGCCCGGCCAGTGCCCCACGGGCCGCACCGGTCAGCGCATCAAAGGCTGGATGGGCCGGGCCGACCAAACGACCAAGGTGCGTGGCATGTTTGTGCACCCTGGGCAGGTGGCCGAGATCGTCAAGCGTTTCCCCGAAGTGTTGAAAGCGCGTCTGGTCGTGACCGGCGAGATGGCCAATGACCAGATGGCTTTGCGCGTCGAGACCGGCAACACCGCCGATGAAGCCCTCAAGGCCCGTATTGCCGATGCGGTGCGTGATGTGACCAAGCTGCGCAGTGATGTTCAGTTGGTTGCAGCAGGCAGCCTGGACAATGACGGCAAAGTGATCGAAGACGCCAGAAGTTACCAGTGAGGCCTGCAAGGGTCAGGCCTGTGAGGCCTGATCCCACTAGGGCAAACCGCTACGTAATTTCCGCGATGTATGCTGCCCCTCAGCGCCCTACACTGGGGGATTGATGAGGAGTGTCTCGATGAAGAAATTATTTGTTTTGGCTGCACTGGCCGTCGCTGCGGTGGGCGCCCAAGCCCAAGCCTACCCTGGCACCAAGCCCATCACCATCGTTGTGCCTTTCGCTGCCGGTGGACCCACAGACCGGGTGGCGCGTGACCTGGCCGAGGCCTTGCGCAAGCCCTTGGGCGGCGCCGTGATTCTGGTGGACAACGCTGCAGGTGCAGGTGGCTCCATCGGTGCCAGCAAAGTCGCCAAGGCCCCGGCCGATGGCCACACCTTGCTGTTGCACCACATCGCCATGGCTACCATGCCGACCCTGGTTCGCAACATCCCCTTCAAAGTTGAAAGCGACTTTGAATACCTGGGCATGATCAACGATGTGCCCATGACCTTGATCGGCAAGCCTGCATTGGCCGCCAACAACTACAAAGAGTTGTCCAGCTGGATCAATGCCAACAAGGGCAACATCAATCTGGGCAACGCGGGCGTGGGTTCTGCTTCGCACCTGTGCGGTTTGCTGTTCCAGAACGCCCTTCAGGTGGACATGACCACGGTGCCCTACAAAGGCACGGCGCCCGCCATCACCGACTTGATCGGCGGTCAGATTGACCTGATGTGCGATCAAACCACCAACACCACCAGCCAGATCGAAGGCAAGAAGGTCAAAGCCTTTGCGGTGACCACCGCCAAGCGTTTGACCACGGCGGCATTGAAAGACCTGCCGACTTTGCAAGAGTCGGGCGTGAAAGGTTTTGAAGTCACCATCTGGCACGGCCTGTATGCCCCCAAGGGCACCCCTGCCGATGTGCAAGCCAAGGTCAATGCAGCCTTGAAGACCGCCTTGAAAGACCCCGAGTTCATCAAGAAGCAGGAAGGCCTGGGCGCCGTGGTCGTGACCGACAAGCGCATGGAGCCCGCAGAGCACAAGAAATTTGTCGCTGCAGAAATCGCCAAGTGGAGCCCTGTGATCAAGGCTGCAGGCGTGTACGCGGACTGATCCTTCCGCGCACCATGGAAAAAGCCGCTGTCAGCGGCTTTTTCTTTGGGGCAAGGGGGCTTGCTTCAGTTGGCAAACTGCTCCGAGCCCACAATGCCCAGCTTGGTCAGGCCCAGGCGCTGCGCACTGGCCATCACGGCCGCCGCCGCCTCGTATTTCGCCTTCGCGTGCGAGCGGATGTGCAGCTCTGGCTGCGGCTGCTGCGCTGACGCCTCCGTCAGCTTGGCCTCCAGCTCTGCTCGGCTGCCCACCGGTTTGCCGTTCCAGTGGATCACACTGCCCGCATCCACATCGATCTTCACCACCACCGGATCTGCCTTCTTGGCCGCGTTGCTCGGCAGTGGCATGTCCAGGTTCACCGCATGCAGCTGCGCCGGGATCGTGATGATCAGCATGATCAACAGCACCAGCATCACGTCAATCAGCGGCGTGGTGTTCATGTCGATCATGACCTCCGGCTCGTCGCTGGCACCCGATCCTGAATTCGTTCCTACGTTCATTCCCATGCGCTGCTCCTTCAGTTGCTGGGCTCGGTGATGAAGCCGACTTTGGTGATGCCTGCTCGCTGCACCGCGTACATCACGCGGCCCACCGACTCGAAATCACTTTGACCGTCGCCCCGGATCTGCACCTCGGGTTGCGGTTTCATGACCGAGAATTTCTTCATGCGTTCCAGCAAGTCCGTGCTGTTCTTGACCTTGGTGTCGTACAGGTAAATGCCTCCCGCACGGTCCACCGAGATGATCACGTTCTCGGGCTTGGTCTCGCGCACCACGTTTTTCTCTTTGGGCAAGTCCACCTTGATGGAGGTCGTCACCACCGGGATCGTGATCAAAAAGATGATCAAGAGCACCAGCATCACATCCACCAGTGGGGTGGTGTTGATGGTGCCGATGATCTCGTCATCGGCTTCGCCTACGTTCATGGCCATGTTGGCTCCTCCTGTGATCGGCTGGGGCCTGCGTTGTGCACAGCCCCCACCGAAGGGATTTACTTCTTGGCCGAACCCAACAGCACGGCGTGCAGGTCAGAGCCGAAGGCGTTGACTTGTTCCATCACGGCCTTGTTGCGGCGCACCAGGAAGTTGTAGCCCAGCACCGCAGGCACGGCCACGGCCAAACCGATGGCGGTCATGATCAGGGCTTCACCCACGGGGCCTGCGACCTTGTCGATCGATGCCTGACCGGACATGCCGATCTTGACCAGGGCGTGGTAGATGCCCCAGACGGTGCCGAACAGACCGACGAAAGGAGCGGTAGAGCCCACAGTGGCCAGCACAGCCAGGCCGTCTTGCATGCGGCTTTGCACGTTGCCAATCGCACGCTGGATGCTCATGGTGACCCACTCGTTGAAGTCGACCGCACCCAGCAGACCGGTGTGCTTGGAAGCGCCTTCCAAGCCTTTTTCTGCGATGAAGCGGAAAGCCGAGCCTTCTTCCAAGGTGTCTTTGCCTTGGGCCACGGTGTTGGCCGACCAGAAAGAGTCTTGCGCGGCCTTGGCTTGTTTGTTGAGTTTGGCTTGCTCAGCGAACTTGGTGAAGATCACGTACCAAGAGCCCATGCTCATCAGCACCAGGATCAGCAGTGTGCCTTTGGCCACGGCATCGCCTTGGCCCCACAAGGCGGCCAGGCCGTAGGGGTTTTCTTCAACGACAGTGCTGGCCGCTGCATCGGCGGCTTGCGCCATGGCGGTGCCTGCCATCAGCAAGCTGTTCCACAAGCTGGCGACGGTGATGTGTTTGAACGATGGTTTGAACATGATGAGGGACTCCTCTGAAAATTTTTAAAAATGTTTGAACAAGGCAACGCTGGTCGTCATTCCAGACGCCAGGTGTATTTCATGCTGGCCCAGGCTTGCTCGGGCTTGCCGTCCACCGTGGCAGGACGGAACTGGCAGCGCGACAAGCCTGCGCGTGCCGCTTCGTCCAGGCGCTTGTAGCCAGAAGACTTTTCGATTTCGGACTGGATCACTTTGCCGTCTGGCCCGATCAGAAAGCGCAGGCTCACCGTGCCTTCTTCTTCCATGCGGCGCGAGGCGCTGGGGTATTCGGGCTTTTCGCAGTTGGCAGAATTCACCACCGCGCCGGTCCGCACAGGTTCTGACTTAACGGCAGGTGCTGTAGGGGCTGGTGGTGCGGGGGGGTGAGGTGTTGCCGAGACTGCAGCGATCGCATTGGCGGCAGGTGCCGCATTCACCACCGGAACCTCTGCAGGCGGGACATACGCCGGAGGCGGTGGCAAGTTTTTGGGCGGTGGTGGCAGTTTGGGCTGGGGAGGGGGGGGGATGTCGGGCTTGGTGTCGGCCAGCAAAATGGCTTCCACGGGGGCGTTGATTTTCTTGACGAATACCTGTGCCAGTCCAGAGTTGATGATCCAGAAAAGCAGCAGATGCAAGACCAGCACCAACCCCAGGCCAAACAAATGTTTGCCTGGCTTTCGTTGTTGGCTGGCGTAATTGTCCATTCTTGATGTCCTTCAAAAGCGTGTGGGGCTTCAGGGGCCGGGCTTGTTCTGTTGGATTGTATTTTGCAAGCCTTGGGTGAAGTTGCTGTGAAGCACCGTACAAGTGATGGTGTCGGTGAAGGTCAGCGTGCGCTGTTTTTGCGCATCTCAAAGCGCTGCTGCGTTTCCCCTGTTCTGCCCTCTTGCCGTTCCCCGGCAATGAACTGGCCGCAACTGCCGGTTTGAACTTTGCCCAGCCAGGTGGCTGCGATGCGTTGGCCGTCGTGTGATTCCTCCATGGTGAATTCACCATCCTCGATGTCGGCGGCCACCGCAAAGTGCTGGGGGTTTTGCATCAGTGCACCGCGCAAGCTGCCTTCGTGCTCGGGGTGCGGGCGCAGCAGCAGCGTCCACGGGGCGGTTTGCCCGGACAGCGAAACCTGCCAGGCGCCCACGAGTTGTTCGGCGGTGATCTCTTCATTGCGGCAACCCGATACAGGGGCTTGGGTGGCGCATGCCGACAGGGCGAGCATGCAGGTGAAGCTGGCCCCGCGAACCCAAAGGCGTGTGTGTTTCATGGTTTGGCTTGGGCGGCAGAGTCGGCGGCCCGTTTGGCAAATTCGGCGCGCAGGGCCTTGAGCTTTTCGCGCGGGTCTTCGCGGGTGGTGTTTTCATCCAGCCGCATTTCGGCAATGAAGCGACTGGGCAAGGCGGCCACCATCTCGCGGCCTTTTTTGCGGCGCTTGGTCCAGCTCACGGCCAGGCTGCGCTGGGCGCGTGTGATGCCCACGTACATCAAGCGGCGCTCTTCTTGCAGGCGCAGCAAGATGCCTTCGCTCATCGGCCCATCGCTCAACCCTGATGCCGAATCGTCGTCGCCCAGCTTGAAGGGCAGCAGCCCTTCGTTCACGCCCACCAGCATCACATGGGGCCACTCCAGACCCTTGGAGGCGTGCAGTGTGGACAGCGTGACCACGTTCTGGTCTTTCTCTCGTTCGCTCAAGGTGGAGATCAGCGAGATGGTTTGCGCCACATCGAGCAGGCTCTTGCTCTCGGTGGCTTGTGCGCCGGTGGCGTCTTCGATCTCGCCGCCGCAGCGCCCGGCCATCCAGTCGCAAAACTCCAGCACATTGGTCCAGCGGGCCGAGGCCACTTTCTCGTTGTCTTCGCCGTCGTACAGGTGGGACTCGTAGCCGACCTCTTTGAGCCACTCCAGCAAAAAGGCCAACGCTGCTTCCTTGCCCAGGGTGTGGCGGGCGCGGTGCTCCAGGTCGTTGATGTAGCGGCCAAACTCGTGCAGGCCGTCCAGGGCGCGGGCGTTCACAGCGCTGGGCAGGCTGCCCGCAAACAGGGCCTCGAACAGGCTCAGTTTGAACTGCGTGGCAAAGGTGCCCAGCTGGCCCAGCGTCTGGTGGCCGATGCCGCGTTTGGGGCTGGTGATGGCGCGCAAAAACGCCGGGTCGTCGTCGTTGTTGATCCACAGGCGGAACCAGGCACACAAGTCCTTGATCTCGGCCTTGTCGAAAAAGCTCTGTCCACCCGAGACTTTGTACGGAATGTTGGCGCGGCGCAGCGCCTGCTCGAACGGCCGGGCCATGTGGTTGGCTCGGTAGAGGATGGCAAAGTCCTTGAACTCGCGGTGCTTGGACGGGTTGACCTGACCACCGCGAATCGACTGGATGCGGGCAATTGCCCGGTCGGCTTCATGTTCTTCGTTGACGGCATCGACCACGCGCACCGGCTCGCCCTCGCCCAGCTCCGAAAACAGCGTTTTGGGGAACAGCTTGGGGTTGGGCTGGATCACGTTGTTGGCGGCCCGCAGAATAGCGCTGGTGGAGCGGTAGTTCTGCTCCAGCTTGACCACCTTCAAATTCGGAAAGTCTTGCGGCAGCCGTTTGAGGTTGTCCAGCGTGGCACCGCGCCAGCCGTAGATGGACTGGTCGTCGTCGCCCACTGCGGTGAAGCGGCCGCGCTCGCCCACCAGGTGTTTGAGCACCTCGTATTGCGTGGCATTGGTGTCCTGGTATTCGTCCACCAGCACATGGCCCATCTTGGCCTGCCAGCGTTCGCGCACCTCGGGGTAGTCGGCCAGCAGTTTCAGAGGCATGCCGATCAGGTCGTCAAAGTCCACGCTTTGGTAGGCGAGCAAACGCTCTTCATACATGCCCATGATGCGGGCGATTACACGGGCGTTGTCGTCGGGCGCTTGGGCGGCGGCCTGCTCGGCGTTCAGGCCCATGTTTTTCCACAGACTGATGGTCCACTGCCACTGGCGGGCCGTGGCCGCATCGGTGGTGCCGCCGCAGTCTTTGAGGATGCTGGTCACGTCGTCCGCGTCCATGATGCTGAACTGCGGTTTGAGGCCCAGCACATGGCCGTCTTCGCGCATGATCCGCACGCCTAAAGCGTGGAAGGTGCAGACCGTCACGTCCTTGGCCGCTTTGCCGATCAGGTCCTTGGCCCGTTCGCGCATTTCGGCGGCGGCCTTGTTGGTGAAAGTGATGGCCGCGATGCGTTTGGGCTCCAGTCCGACATCGATCAGGCGGCCAATCTTGTGCGTGATCACCCGTGTTTTGCCCGAACCGGCACCGGCCAGGACCAGGCAGGGGCCCTGAACATAGTTCACGGCTTCAAGTTGGGCGAAATTCAGACCGGCAGACATGGGGCACTCGGGATCATCGGAGCAAAGCCGATGATCATAGCGGCCCTGGCCGCTGCCATGTCGGTCCGGAGACCTGGGGCGAGTCGCCTGTGCATGACAATACGGGCATGCTTGAAGTTCTGCGCGTCACATTCCCGTTTTTTGCTCTGGTTTTGTGCGGCTATGCTGCCGCTCGCAAAGGCTTGTTGCCGCTGGAGGCGATTCCGGGGCTCAACGGTTTTGTGCTGTTTTTTGCCCTGCCTTGCATGCTGTTTCGTTTTGGCGCGGGCACGCCGATTGCGCAATTGCTGGACGCAGGCGTTTTCTTCACTTATCTGTTGTGTGCGCTGGCCATGGTGGCGTTCACGATCGCCGTCAGCCTGAACTCGCGCATCCGTTGGAACGATGCCTCTTTGGGCGCCTTGGTGGCCGCGTTTCCCAACACCGGTTTCATGGGGGTGCCGCTGCTGGTGGCATTGCTTGGCCCCGCCGCAGCAGGGCCGGCCATTGTGACCATTGTGGTGGACATGGTCATCACCACCTCTTTGTGCGTGGCCTTGTCGCGCATGGACGCGGCCGGTGAGCATGGCGCCGCTGTGGCGGCACGCAAGGCCTTGGCGGGCGTGGTGCGCAACCCCATGCCCTGGGCGATTTCGCTGGGTGGTGCGTTCTCGTTCTGGAATCTGTCGCTGATCGCTCCTGTGGCCAAGACCGTGGGTTTGCTGGCCGATGCGGCCTCTCCTGTGGCGCTGTTCACCATTGGCGCGGTGCTGGCCCGTTCGCAGATGCTGGCGCATGAACGCCCGCATGGCCCGCTGCGTGCAGGTGACTATTGGCCGGTGGCCCTGATCAAGCTGCTGTTGCACCCGCTCTTGGTGTTCGCGGTCGCCACGGTGGCGATCCGTTGGGGCGTGCAGATTGAGCCATTCGCTTTCATGGTGATGGTGCTGGTGGCGGCTTTGCCCAGCGCCAGCAATGTCTCCATGCTGGCCGAGCGCCTGGGCGCAGACAACGGCCGCATTGCCCGCATCATCCTGGTCACCACGGCGGTGGCGTTTTTGACGTTCTCTGGCGCGGTGGCTTTGCTCAAACCCTGAGAGGCAGAGCCTCAGATCGCCTGGGGGTCCACATCCACCAGCCAGCGGATCACGCCCTTGTGTTCGGGCTGGCTGCGCAACTGGTGCAGCACGCCGTGCAGGTGCCACAGCATTTTTTGCAAGGCCATGCGTGAGGGGCTTTCCAGCAGCATTTGAGCGCGCTCCACATCGGCCACGCGCTGCATGCTCATGGGCACGGCGGGGTAGACGCTGACCTGCATCACCAGATCGGCGGTGGCCGGGTCGGCGCTCAGTTGTGTTTCCAGGGTTTCGCGGGCGGCGTTCAGCAGGCCCTGGGCCACGTCCTGGCTGCGGGCATCGGCGCGCAGCAGGGCTTGGTGGCTGATGGGGGGCAAATCGGCCGTGGTGCGTTCGGCCAGTTCGCTGGCGGCAAAGGCCGGGTAGTCGTGTTTCTTGAGCGCTTCAAACAGCGGGTGTGTGGGGTGAAAGGTTTGCACCCACATCTCGCTGGTGGCGCTTTGGCTGGCTTCGCGTCCGGCCCGGCCCGCGGCTTGCATCAGCAAGGCAAACAAGCGTTCGGGTGCCCTGAAATCGCTGGAAAACAGGGCCGTATCGGGGTTGACAGCCGCCACCAAGGTGATGCGCCTGAAGTCGTGGCCCTTGGCGATCATCTGCGTGCCCACCAGAATGTCCACCTCGCCCGAATGGACCGAGGCCAGCTGGCTTTCCAGGGCGCCCTTCAAGCGTGTCGTGTCGGCATCGATGCGGGCGATCCGGATGGGGGCGCCATCGGGCCGTTTGACGTGGGCCAACAACTCGCCCAAGTGCTCTTCGAGTTGCTCGGTGCCGCGGCCAATGGGGGCGATGTCGGCATTGCCGCATTCGGGGCAGGCGCGGGGCACGCGCTCGGTCAGGCCGCAGTGGTGGCAACGCAAAGTGCGGTCAATCTTGTGAAACACGCGAAAGGCGCTGCAATGCTTGCACTCGCTTTTCCAGCCGCAGTCGGCGCAATGCAGCACCGGGGCATAGCCGCGCCGGTTGAGCAGCAGCATGCATTGCTCGCCGCGTTCCACCCGCTCTTGCAAGGCGGCCACCAGTGGGGCGGACAGCACGGCTTTCTTGGCCTGGTGGTTCATGTCCACCCGGCGCACCTTGGGCAGCTGGCCGGTGCCAATGCGCGAGGGCATGTGCAGCCGCAGGTAGCGGCCACCGTCTTCGGCCGGGCGGCTCAGGTGCCAGCTTTCGAGGGATGGTGTGGCCGAAGCCAGCAGCACCTGCGCGTTGTGCAGGCGGCCCCGGTACACCGCGAGGTCGCGCGCCGAATAGCGGGCGCCTTCTTGCTGCTTGTAGCTGGGGTCGTGTTCCTCGTCCACCACGATCAACTTCAGGTGTGGCATGGACGCAAAAATGGCCATGCGCGTGCCCAGCACAATGCGGGCGTGGCCCGCGTGTGCGGCCAGCCAGCCTTTCAGGCGTTGCGCGGGTGACATGCCGCTGTGCATCGAGACCACGGCTTGCGCGCCAAAGCGCGCCTGGACGCGCGCTTCGAGCTGGGGGGTGAGGTTGATTTCAGGCACCATCAAGAGGGCCTGGGCTTGTGGGTCGGCCTGCAGCGTGCGCTCGACCGCTTGCAGGTAGACCTCGGTCTTGCCGCTGCCGGTGCTGCCAAACAGCAAGAAAGGGCCGGTATGGCTTTGCATTTGCGCCAGCACGGCCTGTTGTTCATCCGACAGGGCCAGACCGGGCTGGACCTCGATGGCCGCGGGTTGGGCTTGTTTTTTCAGGCGGCGTGCCAGTTGTTCAGAGCTCAGGTCGCGCAATTGCGGCGGCAAGGCCGACAAAGCCACTTCGCCCAGCGAGCGCTGGTAGTACTGCGCCGAGAACTGCACCAGTTGCCGCCAGTTGACATCCAAAGGCGGCAGGCCTTCCAGCAAACCCGTCACATCACGCACCGCCGAGGTGGGCATGTCTGTTGGCGCCGTGTCCGAAACACGCCACACCACGCCCAACACCTCGCGTTGGCCAAAGGGCACGCGCACCAGCTGACCCGGCTGCACCTCAAACGGGCAGCGGTAGCTCAGCAAGCCCCCGATCTGGCTGTGGGCGGGGGTCTGTACAGCAACGTCGATCCAGTGGTGGGGGCTCACATTTTTTTCCGGCGTTTTATGGGTATTGACGGATCTGATGGTTATGAAAATTCTCCAAATCGGGCCTAAGTTGTTGATTTAGAAACGCTTTGGAAGTCATCCCAAAAAACTGTGGATAACTTTGTGGAGAACCGGGTCTGGAGGCCCGAGAAGCCTTGTAAATCAAGCCTTCCATCAAATTGCCCACACAATGTGCAGATTTAAAAATCTCTTTTAAATCAACAGCTTACAAATTTCGGTGATGGGCGAGTCGGGTGTTACGAAATGTACGATTTGCCCAAGAGGGGTTTTGATTTTTGTGCATAAGTCAAGCGTCCAAACGCATTTATTTTCTAAAAAAATCAGGTTGGACGCTTGCTTTTTATGCTAGCCGGGCCCTCAGCTCGCCGAGCGCAATTGACGTGAATGCTGGTGCACCGCCTCCACCAGAGCCGACACATGTTCCGGCGAGGTGAACTGGCTGATGCCGTGCCCCAGGTTGAAGATGTGCGTGGGGCCGGTGCGTGTGGCGTCCATGTGCGGCGTGCCAAAGCTGTCGAGCACGCGGCGCGCCTCTTTGGCGATTTGCTCGGGTGGGGCAAACAGCACGTTCGGGTCGATGTTGCCTTGCAGGGCCTTGCCGGGACCGCCCACTTGGCCGCCCACCAGGGCGCGGGCACGGCCCAGGTTCATGGTCCAGTCCAGGCCCAGCACGTCGCAGTTCAGGCCGGCCATTTCGGGCAGCCACAGGCCGCCGCCTTTGGTGAACACAATGCTGGGGATGCGCTGGCCGTTGTGCTCGGTCTTGAGCTGGCTAAGCACGCGGGCCGTGTAGGCCAGGCTGAATTCCTGGAAGGCGCCGTCGGCCAGCACACCACCCCAGCTGTCGAAAATCATGGCCGCTTGCGCGCCCGCTTCGATCTGGGTGTTCAGGTACAGGGCCACGGCATCGGCGTTGATTTCCAGAATGCGGTGCATCAGGTCG
>Ga0228703_1001781_pt1 | contig 12693 bp, 9 predicted proteins | sample McNCre217_Aug_MG_3_FD_178020 | JGI IMG/M metagenome (GOLD analysis project Ga0228703, IMG submission 178020) | Freshwater microbial communities from McNutts Creek, Athens, Georgia, United States - 29-17_Aug_MG | ecosystem: Environmental > Aquatic > Freshwater > Creek | place: USA: Georgia... | reverse complement strand
CCCAGACACCATGCCATTGCGTGGTGCAGTGGTGCAGTCGCTGAAAGTTCGGCATAAGCGTTTTCTTTGGAAAGTACGACCTGCCAGTACATCCGCTGGTAGCTCTGGGTAGGAGAGAACCATACGACCCAAACCTACAAAATCGGTCCAGTCCTCGCGCACTGCCGCTTGCGCCACGTTGGGTAGAAATTCTTGCAAATAGGTATAGCCACTTCCAACAAAAGCCATTTTGGGAAAACGCTGCTTGAGTTTTCGAACTGCGTCTAGATGTCTAGCCACGCCTATCAAGGGATCTTCAGGTGGTTGGTACCCATCCGACGGTGGATACATGGCTGGGCGCGTCAGGTGAGGGTTGTAGTAAGGACTGCCCAATGTGATGTTCATCAATTGGATATTCAGGCTTTCTACAACCTCTAAAAACTCAAAAGTTTCTTGCAGTGCAATTTGAGCAGGGTCAGTTTCGTTGATGCCAAAACCATAACGGTATGGCATAGAAGCGGTTGCATCAACGGCTATGCCAGGCCCAAGTTCATCGGGCTTGGACAAGGCAGGATCTGGACAGAAGGGTAAGAAGTCAAATGCGGATAGTCTGACGCCAAGCCCTAGTTGTGGAACTTCGGCGCGAATACCAGCAACGAGTTCTTTTAAAAAGCGAGTGCGGTGTTCCATGGAACCACCGTACTTGCCAGTTCTTGTTTTGGCACCTAGAAACTCATGTCCTAAATAGCCGTGGCAGTGTTTTAAATCTACGAACTGAAAGCCACATTCCCAAGCGCGTTTCGCAGCGATGACGAAGTCTTCTATCAATTGATCGATTTCATCATCACGCAGGACAACGATATTTTGTACAGGTCCAAATCGTCCATCTAACAAAGGATGGTTGAACAAGACGCGAGGTTCCATATTGGTCGAATTAGGCTTGCAAAATCGCCCCGAGTGGGTGAGCTGCAGGCCTATCAATAAGTCATTGTCATCGCCCATAGCCTCTTTATGGGACGCCACAAGGGTCTCTCGCAATTGCGCAATGGCAGACTGATTTTTAGCATCCATCATCAACTGTTGCGGATTGGCACGCCCATCGTGTCTTACAGCAACGGCCTCACCCCCCCAAATTAATTTGGCACCTGATTTACCAAAATGGCTCCAGCGGCGGCGCGTGTTGTCTGAGGGACTTCCGTCTACATTACCGTCCCAGCCCTCCATAGGATGGATGGCATAACGATTTCCAATATTGAATTCGCCGACCTTCAGAGGCTTTGCCATGGGAGATGCCTCTCCAACAAGCAAGTCTTCATCGCAGGGAATATCTAGCCCTAGATCTTCAATGCTTCTTTTGAAGTTCTCCACAGACTGGAGCGATTTCACTTTGACAAAGTCACCAAATTTCATAAATAAAGCCTAGGTTCGATTGCAATGTAGATAGATCAAATTCAGAAGAAATGGTTCGGCTTTAGAAAGAAACCCAACACCAATGCGCCGTTTGGTGCATGCGCTACATGCCTGCTTCCAGCGGGTCGCCATACATAGTTACCAGCTGAGCAGGTGCCTTCATGGTCCACCAACGAACCCTCTAAGACCCAACTTTGTTCGAGTTCAACGTGTTGATGGTCAGTTAATACAGATCCTGGCTCCATCTTGGACAAAACGGTTTGAAGCCCTGTGTCTGGGTCCTCCATTAGTACCTTGATGGATATCCCCTTGAATTTGGTTTCTTGCCAAGGTATGTCATCCACGTTGACATAGCGAGAGGACAAAGCCGCCAACGCTTGGTGTTGCTTTTCTAAACCTGGTGTGTGGATAGCCATAGAACCTCCTTGAAAATCCATCATAACCAAACAGTTACAAATTTGAAGCAGAGGTTTACCCGATAAACCCTTAATCCAAAAGCATGCATGGCGTGCTAATCTCAAGCGATGCCCAATACACCCGCTTCTGAAGATTTAATTGACTCGCCCTATGCGGCTTGGAGACTCCTCATCACGCTGTGCTTAGTCACATTGGGAAGTAGTTGTATGTATGTGGTGGCAGTGGTGTTACCCCCAGTTCAAGCCGAATTTGGTGTTGATCGGGCCAATGCTTCCTTGCCATACACCTTGATGATGATTTGTTTGGGTGTAGGGGGGATGTGGACTGGCAAATTGGCTGATCGATTTGGTATTACGCCAGTGCTTTGGGTCGGCTCGGTTGCGGTCACAGCAGGATTTGTTATCGCTGGTTTATCTCCAAATATTTGGGTGTTTGGATTGGCGCACGGCATTTTGTTGGGACTTTTGGGAAGTTCTTCTACCTTCGCGCCATTGATGGCCGATACCTCGCTGTGGTGGAACAAACGTCGAGGCATTGCTGTAGCCATTTGCGCTTGTGGCAATTACGTTGCTGGAGCCTTTTGGCCACCTGTTGCGCAATGGGGCATTGAAACGATTGGGTGGCGTCAAACCTACATTGGTATGGGAATTTTTTGCGGCGTTTGCATGGCTTTGCTTTCCTTTTTGATGCGGCAACGCCCACCTTTGGCGGAGAGCAATTCATCCACATCTCCTATTGCTGGAGCCATTTCTTCCCAACCATTTGGATTACAACTTGGGCAGGCACAACTTCTTTTGTGCATTGCAGCGATTGCATGTTGTGTTGCGATGTCTATGCCACAAGTGCATATCGTGGCGTATTGCGCGGACTTAGGCTATGGCGCTGCTAGAGGAGCAGAGATGCTTTCGCTGATGCTGACTTGCGGAATCGTCAGCAGGCTTGTGTCTGGTTGGATTTGCGATCGTATTGGAGGAATTCGAACCTTGCTTTTAGGTTCAACCTTGCAGGGAATAGCGTTATTGCTATTTCTTCCTTTTGATGGCTTAGTGCCCCTATACATCATCTCAGGGATGTTCGGATTGTTTCAAGGGGGCATAGTGCCTGCTTACGCCATCATTGTGCGAGAGCACTTTCCACCCAAAGAAGCGGGCGCAAGGGTGGGCTCTGTGATCATGGCCAGTTTGGTGGGTATGGCCTTAGGGGGTTGGTTATCAGGAAAGATATTCGACTTAACGGGTTCTTACCATGCCGCATTTATGAACGGCATAGCCTGGAACTTGCTCAACCTATCGATCAGCGGTTGGCTGTTTTGGCGGATTCGCGCTTCAAACAGGCACTTCGCCTAAAACGGTACAGCGACGAATCACACGGCTTTGGGTGTGTGGATCGTAAGGTGTCGCTTTATGCACCAAGCAACGGTTGTCCCACACAATGAGTTGGTGAATTTGCCAGTCGTGTTCATACGTGAGGTCTTTGTGAATGGACATGCGATTGAGTTCTTCAATCAATGCGCGACCTTCTTCGTAAGGCATACCCACTACATATTCCGCATGATCGCCTAAATACAAACATTTGCGACCAGTTTCAGGATGGGTACGCACTATAGGGTGATCCACTGGTGGCACCGCTTTGCGCTGGTCTTCCGTCATAGGGTCTTCGCCGTGTCTGCGTGTGCGAGAAAAATCAAGGTTATGCACTGCGCGCAAATTGGCGATGCGTGCTTTCCATTCAGGAGACAGTCGCTCATACGCACCATACATGTCACAGAAGTGGGTTTGTCCACCTTGTCCAGGTTCAGGCATCACTTCACCGTAAATCACAGTAGCATGCCCAGTGACACGTTGCCAAGATCCATCGGTATGCCATTCCAACGTGCCTTTGTCTGGGTGCTTGCCATTAGGTTTGCCATCAGCATTCAAATTGGAGAGGCGATACAACTCGGGGAAACCATCTGCATGGTATTGGTTCATCACATGGATTTGAACCTCCCCAAAACATTGGGCTAGTTTGACTTGTTGGGCTGGGGGAACTTCCTGTGGCGGAAACAAAAGAACTTGGTATTGCAAAAACGCACGATGAATACCAGCCAAGATATCGGGTGTCATTTCCTCTGATAGGTTGACACCGCTGATCTGTGCTCCCAAATGCGGAGTGAGTGGCTTGACGCTAAAAGGCCACTCAGTTTTTGAAGTTGAGAATTGTGCGTGGCCCATGCGACTCTCCCAGAATTAGTTGGGGCAGATATAACCAGCACCACCGGGGGCTTTGAAGCATCCGACAGATTCTGGTAACAACAACTTCGGTAGATACAAAACCACATCAGGGAAGAGCACTACAAAAGCTATGGTTAAAAGGAATACGCCGTAGAGAGGCAATGACCTGACAACCGCGCGCCCAAAACCGACTCCCACATATTTAGATGCAACCAATAGGGACAGGCCGTAAGGTGGCGTAATCAAACCAAAGACAAGGGTAGTGATTAGCACCACACCCATATGCAAGGGATTGATGTTTCCGATTTCAGTCAACTTATTGATGATGGGCATGAAGATGATGATGGCGGGGACTGCATCAATGAAGTCACCGACGATGATAAAGAGCACCACAAGAGAGAACATGATCATCGGCCCACTTGTACCTGCAATACTGGTAATGTAAGAGGAGACGATGTCTGGCCCGCGCAAATAAGCCACCATCCATCCGAAGGCGGATGCCGCTGCAACTGCCGCTAATGGCAGACTGTAAAGCAGGCCTGCGTACATGAAATCACGAGGCAATTCATAGACGTGTCGCGGCCGATAAATGGGGATCAAAACCAATAAAACATAGACGGAAGCGATCATGCCGGCTTCGGTCGGCGTGAACCAGCCCGACAAAATTCCACCCATGATGATGACAGGAATCATCAAAGGCAATCCAGCTTCTTTAGTTGCATTTGCAACTTCAGAGAATGAAGCGCGTTTCTTTTTGAAACCAGGTGGTCCCCACACGTAGCTATAGACCATCAAACCAAGCCCAATCAATACACCAGGCACAACGCCAGCCAAAAACAATCCACCAATAGATACATTTCCAGTCGCGCCATAAACAATCGCCATAATGCTTGGAGGAATCAAATTGGCCATAGTCGAAGCAGAAGCGATAAGTGCTGCTGTGAACGAACGGTCATAACCTTCACGGTCCATCTCAGGCGCAACGGTTCTACTCAATACAGCGACGTCTGCCGTTGAAGAGCCAGATATGCCGGCAAAGAACATGCTAAACAAAGTTACCACTTGCGCTAATCCACCTCGAAAGTGCCCGACCAAAGTTTGAGCCAATCGAATCATCCGATGCACGACATCGGAGGAAGCCATCAATTCGCCAACGAGTAAAAAGAATGGCACAGCTAAGAGCGCTTCAGAGTCAATACCGTGGAAGAGTTGCCCCACCATCGATTGCATACTGATTTGGGTAAATTGCACGGCCAATAAAACACCCGCAATCAATGCGAAGGTTACTGGGACACCCATGTAGCCCAGTAATAAAAACAACGAGGCCATAAAGACCAAAATGCCACCGTTACTCATGTCCATCTCCTTCGGTGACTACGTTCTCAAGGTCTTCTGGACCTTCGAATCCATTTTTTAAACCATTGATTAATTGCTCTATCGTGAACAAACCAATCATGACACCTGCGAAGGGAACGATGCCGGTATAAACAGTCAGAGGTATGAGAGAAGGCATACGAAAACTACCCATATCTAGCAGTGCGTTTTGCCAACCATAGTAGGTGAGTAAAACAGAGACCACCAAGACAACAATACGGTTGAGTGCTTCAATCACACTGCGAGATGTACCTTTCATGCGTTTGGTGATTTCTGTCAAATAGAAATGGTCGTTGCGACGCGTTGCAGCGGCCATTCCAATAAAAACACCCCAGCAAAAAAATGCAGTGGTCACTTGTTGTAACCACACCCACGGATCGCCCAATGTGCGGGTGATCACATCTGCAAACACTGAGACGGTGAACATGAAGATGCAAACTCCGCATAAAACCATCAGCAAAGCTTCTAATGAATCAAATGCCTTCCATTTAAGGTGACGGTGTCTTTCTAGGACGAGCGATCTGAAGTGTGTTTCGGACATATTGGCTTATTTCACTTCACGGACTAATTTCAAGATCTTGACAGCGTGTGGGCCTAACTCTGCAGCCAGTTGGTCTTGGATCGGAGCAGCAGCTTTCATGAATCCGCTTTTGTCGACGTTTTCAACGACTTTGACGCCCATTTTTTTGAGCTTCTCTGCAGAGTCTTTTTCTAGTTGAAGTGCCATCATGGGCTCTTTCTTGGAAATTTCATCAGCGGCTGTTTGAACCCACTTTTGTTGTTCAGGTGTCAAGCTGTTCCAAGTCTTGTCGCTGACCCACAAGCAATTATTGTTGGCTTCATGTTCAGTGATGGACAGTACAGGTGCCACTTCGTAATGTTTGTTTGCCAAATACACATTGATACCGTTTTCAGCAACATTCACTACGCCTGTCTGTAGCGAGGTGTAAACATCCCCAAAGGGCATGTGGACAACTTGCGCTCCATAGGCAGGGAAATGCGTGTCTTCAGTTTTGGTGGCTTGAACACGAATTTTTTGACCTTTGATGTCATTCACATTCAAGATTTCTTTTTTGCTGTACATATTGCGCAAGCCCATAGTCAATAGGCCGAGGGTGCGAGCGCCAGTGACAGATTCTTTGGTCATGTCGCGGAACGCTTGTGCGATACCAGGATCAGCCAAAGATTTGGCTAAGTGGTTTTGATCACGGAACAAGAAATGCAGAGAAAAAACACCCGCTTGCGGGGCGACTGTGGATGCATTGGCAGTTGAAGTGATCACGAAGTCAATGTCACCAGCACGCATTTTTTGGAGCATTTGCGGCTCTTGACCTAATTGCGCTCCTGGAAACTGGTTAATACTCATCTTGCCACCGCTTAACTCTTTGAGTTTGGCATCGAAAATATTTGCCGCTATACCGTAGGCCGTAGTGGGCGGTTGGTCATACGCAAAAGAGAAAGCGCGGTTTTGAGCTGAAGCCATTGAGCCAAAGCCAAGAAGGGAAGCAAGCGCAATAGCGCTGAGGATATGTCTACGAACGGCCATGTTTTGTCTCCTGTTGATACAAGTGTTAACTACCAAAAAAATGCTAACACCTAAGAGCAAAACAAATAGTAGGGATTTCATCCCCCCTCTGACAAACTGGCGACTAGGAGCGTGGCGTCTTGCCTTTAGCTTCGGTCGAACGTAAAAAGTCGAAGTCAACGCCACTTTCTGCTTGGGTCACAGTGTTTAAAAAGAGTTTGAGATAGCCACGCTTCGCTGTAGGGGTTTCTACTGGATTTTTATCTCTTCGAGATTGCAACTCTTTGTCTGACACCATCAAACTGATTTCTCTATTTTTGACACTCAATCGAATGCGGTCACCCGTTTGCACGTAGGCCAGGGTTCCTCCAATCGCTGCTTCTGGGGTGACGTGTAAGACGATGGTGCCAAATGCAGTTCCGCTCATGCGGCCATCGGAAATACGCACCATGTCTTTGATGCCTGCGCGCGCTAGTTTCATGGGGATAGGGATGTAGCCTGCCTCTGGCATGCCGGGCGCACCTTTGGGGCCGATATTTTTGAGAACCAAAATATCATCAGCATGCACGTCGAGGTCGTCGCTATCAATACGAGTTACCAAGTCTTCGCTATTTTCGAAAACTACTGCCCGTCCTTCGTGCTCCATGAGTTTGGGATCTGCAGCCGACTGTTTGATGATGGCGCCATTGGGTGCTAAATTGCCTGCCAATACAGCGATGCCTCCTTGTGGGTAAATAGGATTGTTGAAAGGGCACACCACATCTTGCTTAAAGCCTGGGCCTGCAATCTCTAACTCTTCGCCTAATGTTTTGCCGGTTACCGTCATGGCATTGAGTTTGAGCAGGGGTTTGAGTTCTCGCAGCAGAGTCGCCATGCCACCCGCTTTGTGGAAGTCTTCCATGTAATGTTGGCCAGAAGGCTTGAGGTCAAGCAGCACAGGTGTTTCACGGCCCATACGGTCAAGTGCTTGCATATCGATGTCAAGCCCCACGCGTCCTGCAATCGCAGCCAAATGGACGATGCCATTCGTCGAGCCACCAATTGCTAGCAGAACACGCATCGCATTCTCAAAGGCATCTGCAGTCAAAATTTTGTCGATGGTTAAACCCGTAATGGCCATTTCGACGGCACGAGCGCCCGTTTCTTCTGCCACGCGAATTCGATCTGCAGTTACAGCAGGAGGCGATGCGCCACCCGGCACCGTCATGCCCAAGGCCTCGGCGATACAAGCCATCGTGCTGGCCGTGCCCATCACAGAACATGTTCCGACACTGGCCACAAGTTGGTTGTTGACATCGTCTTTTTCTTGTTCGTCGATTTCACCCGCGCGAAACTTGCCCCAATAGCGACGACAGTCGGTGCAAGCGCCTACGCGTTCACTGCGGTGCGAACCCGTCAACATGGAACCTGTAATTAATTGAATGGCTGGAATACCAGCCGAGGCTGCTCCCATTAGTTGCGCTGGAACGGTTTTGTCGCACCCTCCAATTAGCACAATGGAATCCATGGGTTGTGCGCGAATCATTTCCTCTGTGTCCATGGACATCAAATTGCGAAGATACATGCTGGTAGGCGCCGCAAAACTCTCGTGTATGGAGATGGTGGGGAAGTCCATCGGTAAACCTCCCGCCAACATCACACCGCGCTTGACTGCTTCAATCAATTGGGGCGCATTGCCGTGGCAGGCGTTGTAGGCACTGCCAGTGTTGGCGATGCCAACGACAGGGCGATCAAGTGCTTTGTCGGTGTAGCCCGCACCTTTGATAAATGCTTTGCGCAGAAATAGTGAAAAACCTTTGTCACCATAAGAAGTGAGACCTTTGCGCAAACCCGATTCTTTTTGATTTGCGGGCGCTGAGGTGGCAGGGGATTTTTTGGAGGAGGTCATACAAGCAGTTAGGCAGAGAAATGCAAGACCTAGGACTGTAGTAGCAAACCTAACAGCGCGCCTGCCTTTGAGGGAAAGCCATTAGGTAGTTGTATGGGGTGGGGTGACAGAATGTTATATGAACCAAGGAGCCGGTATGAAACGCATGATGTCAGTCGCCAGTGGACTTTTTATCAGTCTTAGTTTGTCACTTTGTGCTTTTGCGCAAAACATTTCTATTGCTACAGGCGGAACCGGTGGTGTTTACTACCCGATGGGTGGTGGCATGGCCTCGGTACTGTCAAAGTATGTGCCCGGCATGCAAGCCACCGCTGAAGTTACGGGTGGATCCGTGGATAACTTGAAGCTGGTGGGTACAGGCAAGTCATACATCGGATTTGCTATGACGGACGCTAGCCAAGATGCTTATCGTGGAGAAGACAAGTTCAAAGGTAATAAGGTCGCCTTGAAGACACTCATGGTGCTTTATCCAAACCGTATGCACGTAGTCAGCGTGGACGGCAGAGGCATCAACAAAATGGGGGACCTCAAAGGTAAACGTGTTTCAACAGGTTCGCCTGGCAGCGCAACTGAGGTGATGGCATTTCGATTGATCGAGGCTGCAGGCCTTGATAAAGATAAAGACATGAAACGCGAGCGATTAGGTGTTGCAGAGTCTGTCAACGCGATCAAGGACGGCAAAATTGATGCTTTCTTTTGGGTGGGAGGTTTGCCTACCGCTGGCGTGACAGATTTAGCCAATACGCCTGGAACAAAATTAAAAATGGTGGACCATGCTGAGATGGTTCCTGCCATGAATAAAAAATATGGCAATCTCTATGTGGAAGACGTGATTCATAAAGATATGTACCGTGGCATGGACACCGATAACAAGCAAGCCACAGTGATGAATATTTTGGTTGCGCATGAAACAATGGATGACAAGACGGCTTACAACATTGTGAAAACATTGTTCGATAAGCGAGATGATTTGATTGCCGTACATAAAGAGGCGGTGAATTTCAAACTCAGCAACCAAACCAACGCTGCGACACCGATTCCTTTTCACCCAGGTGCGATTAAGTACTTTGCTGAAAAAGGCATCAAGCTCAACTGATGAGCGATTTACCTATTCAATCCAACGGCCCCCAACCGAATCACGCAGAAGCCGTGGTGATCAGTGAACAAGCCCTGCAAAAAGCGGAAGAGTTCATTGAGGCAGAAGAGGGCGCTGCAAATAAGCTAAGAGGATGGTTGGGTGTTCTAGTCACGACCCTTGCGGTAGTGATGTCTGTATTCCATCTCTACACAGCGTATGCCATTGTTCCTACACAAATATTAAGACCCGTGCATGTGGGTTTTGTGCTGGCATTGTGTTTTTTGATGTTCCCTATCGCTAGCAAATACCGCCACCGCATCATGTGGTGGGACTGGTTGGCCGCCTTGATTTCAATTGCGGTGGTGGTGTATTTGGTTATGGGTGGTGACGATTTCACCGACCGCAACACCTTGCCTGAATTTTGGGATGTGGTGTTAGGCATTGCATTGATCATCATGGTGATGGAGGCGATGCGGCGCACCAATGGGTGGATCATGCCCATCATCACCACTTGTTTTATTTTGTATGCCTTGTATGGCCCTTTGCTGCCAGCACCTTGGACCCATAAAGGTTATGCAGTAGGACGCTTGGTTGGTGTGATGTACATGACGCTTGAGGGTATTTATGGCGTTGCAGTTGATGTGTCGTCTTCCCTCATTATTTTGTTCACCATCTTTGGTGCGTTCTTGCAGTATTCCGGTGCGGGTAAGTTTTATATCGATTTCTCTTTTTCTGCGATGGGTGGTAAACCCACGGGCGCAGGACGCACGGTGGTGTTGGCATCATTTCTTTTGGGTGGCCCGTCTGGTTCAGGAGTTGCAACCACTGTGACCTTGGGTTCTGTGGCTTACCCCATGCTTGCCAAAGCGGGCTATGAACGCAACGCCGCTGGTGGCTTGTTGTCTGCTGGTGGCTTGGGGGCGATCATTTCGCCGCCAGTGTTGGGAGCGGCGGCATTTTTGATCGCTGAGTTTTTAAAAATTTCTTACTTAGACGTGCTGTTGATGGCGGTGATACCGACTTGCATGTTCTATTTGGCGCTGTTCTTGATGGTGGAAATTGATGCGCGTAAATACGGTATGGGAAATACCGCATTCGACAAAGTCGACACGGTGTGGAATTTAACCAAGCATTACGGATTCCACTTTTTATCTTTGTTCTCCATCATCGCTTTCATGATGTGGGGATTCTCTCCAGTGCTGTCTGTTTTTTGGGCTACGGTAGTTTCATTCTTGAGTAGCTTCTTGCGTCGCGATTGCGCTTTGATCTCTTATGACTTGTTCCAAGGCAAAGGGTCGTTTTGGTCCTTGCTTTTAAAGTCGCCATTTATCAACGCGATGGAAGCTGGCTCTGTTGGGGTATTGAATGTTGCTGCAACGTGTGCAGGTGCAGGCATCATCGTAGGTGTGGTGACGCTCACAGGTTTGGGCCTGAAGTTCAGCACCATCGTGATTGACTATGCCGGTGGATCGTTGTTATTAACTGCGATCTTCACCTCATTGGTCGTTTGGATTGTGGGCTTGGCTGTGCCCGTTACTGCCTCTTACATTATTTGCGCTGTGATTGCAGCACCTGCTTTGATCAAATTAGGCGTACCAGACTTTGCAGCGCATATGTTTATCTTTTATTACGCTGTGTTGTCTGAAGTGTCTCCACCCACTGCGTTGTCCCCCTTTGCTGCAGCAGCGATTACCGGAGGCGATCCATACAAAACAACGTTGCAATGTTGGAAATACACCATCCCGGCCTTCTTGGTGCCGTTCATGTTTGTGCTGGACCCGAGTGGGCAGGGCTTGTTGTTGATGGGGTCTACCAAAGCACTGGCGAATGCTGACTGGATTTCTATCGCACAAGTGACCGCCACATGTGCGGTAGGTATTGCATCATTGGCTGTAGGCTTCCAAGGATGGGCTTGGTTAAAAACCACTTTCTTAGAGCGATGGATGTTTATTGTGGCTGGTTTCGCTTTGGTGTATCCAGGGGCGATTGCAGATTTGGTCGGATTTGGATTGGTGATTGCTGCGATGTCTATGCAGTATGTTCGCTTTAAAAGTAGCAGGAGTTTGATTTGAAAACATTGGATGCCACTGCTAAGGGCGTTTACCTCATCACCGTCACGCCTTTCACAGATTCAGGTGCACTAGATTTGCCGAGTACAGATCGCATGGTGGACTTTTGCTTGGAAGCGGGTGTGACAGGTCTGACAGTGCTTGGCATTATGGGCGAGGCTACCAAGCTCACGGCAGAAGAATCGCGCATATTCGTCAAGCAAGTGCTTGCACGAGTTGCGGGTCGCGTGCCCGTGGTGGTGGGTGCATCGGCTGCTGGTTTTGCGCCTATGAAAGAGTTGACGCAAAGCGTGATGGATTTGGGTGCATCTGGGGTGATGGTGGCGCCACCACCCACTGTGAAAACAGATGATCAAATCGTGAGCTACTTTGATATGGTCAGTGAAACCTTGGGGCCGGATGTGCCATGGGTGTTGCAAGACCATCCTGTCTCCACTGGTGTTCAGATGTCGGCATCTGTCATCTTGCGCATTATTAAAAACTCACCTACATGCGTGATGTTGAAGCACGAAGATTGCCCTGGATTGGCCAAGATGTCTGCTTATCGCGCTGCTAGCGACAAAGGCGATAGTCGTCGCATTTCTATTTTGACGGGGAATGGTGGCGGTTTGTTTTTGCCCGAAGAACTCTCACGTGGCGCTGATGGCGCCATGACGGGTTTTGCTTATCCCGAGATGATGGTCGATGTGGTGCGTGCCCATGCGGCAGGCGATGTGGAGCGTGCGCACGACTTGTTTGAT
>Ga0228703_1001778_pt1 | contig 12698 bp, 13 predicted proteins | sample McNCre217_Aug_MG_3_FD_178020 | JGI IMG/M metagenome (GOLD analysis project Ga0228703, IMG submission 178020) | Freshwater microbial communities from McNutts Creek, Athens, Georgia, United States - 29-17_Aug_MG | ecosystem: Environmental > Aquatic > Freshwater > Creek | place: USA: Georgia... | reverse complement strand
ACGCACGTAACTACCTTGTACCTCAGGGCTTCGCAGTTCTTTGGACCAAGGGTGGTGAGAAGCAGGTTGAGCAGATCAAAGCTGCTAGTACCGCTCGTGCAATCGCTACCGCCGAGGAAGCCCAGACCCTTAAGGCTCGCCTTGAGGAGAAGGCTATCCGCCTAAACGCAAAAGCTGGTGTTGAGGGTCGTCTGTTTGGCGCCATCAAGACCGCCGACATTGCTTCGGCAATCGTTGAGGCTGGCCTGGGTGAGGTTGACAAGCGCAAGATCGAGCTTTCGGCTCCGATCAAGGTTGCTGGAAACCACTCGGCTACCGTTCGTCTTCACGGCGACGTTGTAGCCAACATCACCGTTCAGGTTGTTGGCAAGAAGTAATTCCTTTAGGAATGTTGGCGGTGGGCTAATGCCCACCGCCTTTTCTTTAACCTGTGGATAAGTGTGGATAACTGCACATTTTTCACTTAAAACCTTCAAGTTATCCAAAGTCTAAGGTGTAAGTTTAGGGTTTGTTAACTTAGGTTTTCCACAGCCAAAACCCTTGTAAATACAGGGGTGTCAGAATCTTTCCACAGGCTATCCACAGGTTGTCCACAAGTTACCCACATATTCGTCCGCATGTTTCCACAGTTATCCACATTTCTATCCACAAGACGATTGGATTTCGGGCTGTCAGTGCGTAATGCTAGACAGGACTCGTAAGAAATTAGGGGAGTAAATGGCACAGATTCAGAACACAGTGGCGGATCAAACGTCGTCGATTGAACGTTCCCTCCCCAACGACATCATGGCCGAACAGTCAACACTAGGCGGCATGCTGATCTCGATGGACGCTGTGGCCGTAGTCAACGAATATGTGAAGTCGCAAGATTTCTACGCGCCAAAGCACGAAGTTATCTACGACGCAATCATGAGCCTATTTGCCAAAGGTGAACCGGTTGATGCAATTTCGGTATCGGCAGAGCTCACCCGTTCGGGCAGCCTGGTTCGTGCCGGAGGGGCCGACTACGTACACTCGCTAACCAGCATTGTGCCAACCGCAGCCAATGTTGCCTACTACGCCAAAATCGTTCAAGAAAAATCCACGCTCCGCAAACTGGTTGAAGTTGGAACTCGAATTGCTCAAATGGGTTACAGGGCCGAAGGAGACTTGGAAGACCTTATCAACACTGCCCAGGCAGATGTATATGCAGTTGGCTCCAAAGCTCTAGCAGACGAATATGCACCACTGAGCGTCTCAATCGACTTAGCAATCACGGAAATGGAAATCGCCGAAGCGTCCGGTGATGAAGTTGTTGGTGTACCAACCGGTTTCCACAAACTAGACGCAATGACCCACGGCCTCCACGGTGGTCAAATGATCATTGTGGCGGCTCGTCCTGGTGTTGGAAAATCCACCTTTGCTCTTGACGTTGCAAGAAATGGCGCTTTCCGTCACGATAAGCCGGTTCTATTTTTCTCACTCGAAATGAGTAAGGCAGAAATTGCGATGCGCATGCTTTCCGCAGAGGCCGAAATTCACCTCTCAAAGATGCGCGGCGGAAAACTTTCATCAGACGAATGGAAGAAGATGGCTTCGGTACGCGGGCGCATCAACGATAAACCGCTCTTTATCGACGACAGCCCCAACCTAACCATGGTGGAAATTCGCGCAAAAAGCCGCCGCCTAGCTCAAAACCTCGGGCTCGAGCTCATCGTCATCGACTACCTACAGCTTTTGTCCTCTGGAAAGAAAGTTGAATCGCGTCAGCAAGAAGTATCCGAGTTCTCGCGATCCATCAAGCTATTGGCGAAAGAACTCAAGATTCCGGTAATCGCAATTGCTCAGCTAAACCGTAACTCTGAACAAACCAAAGACAAGGTTCCAGAAATCTCTCACCTACGTGAATCGGGATCGCTCGAGCAGGATGCCGACGTGGTAATCCTGCTTCACCGCGAAGACATGAACGACCCTGGCCACGAACGTGCTGGCGAAGGTGACATCATTGTTGCCAAGCAACGAAGCGGACCAACCGGAAAGGTTGCCGCCTACTTCCAGGGTCAATATTCTCGATTCGTAAACAAGGCCGACTAATGAATTGGTTAGAAGCCACGCGTGCAGCAGCCCATGCAACGGTTGCCGCAGTAATTACATTCAGCCAAGTTCACAACGGCTTGTTCGGCTTGAATACGCTAATCCTGTTTGGTGCACTTTACCTAGCGGCAAGCCTTGGAACTCATTTCCTCGATCACCGCAACAAAGTGATGTCGCCAAGACTTGGCTACCCACTAATCGCGCCCATGGTTGTTGCCGTTGCCGCAACCTATGCAATTTTCGCTCGATGGGACCACCTGGCAACATTCCGCTGGCTAACTGCAATCTTGGCAGCAGGGTTTCTTATCACCGAAACATTACTTGCACGCAAAGTTGGCCTAAAGAGCCCAGATGGCAAAGACGCCATCATTACCGCGTTTATGAGCTTCGCCCTCCTCGGTCTATTTGCCGGATTCAACATGGGAGAAGTTCCTCTGGTTGGATTCCTTGGAGCATTCCACGCCATCCTCGCGGTTCACCTGGGAATCTCAGCAACCACGCCCAAGCCAAAGAAGTAGGCTAGAGCCATGACCCAAAAACCAAAGAAGCCGGTTGGCGTTCGCGTCTATCTAACACTTTCGGCAATCGCCGCAGTCTTTATGGGAGTTCTAGTTTGGTTCGGCACCAAGAACTGGGACCAGACCTACATTTGGGCGGGACTCACCTTCATCGTCGTCCTAGTTGGCATAGCAACCCTTGCACTCAGCGTGAAAGACGACGACTTCGACGGCAACACTCCTCGCCTTTACAACAAGACACCAAAGAAGTAGCTAGTTACGAAACTGCTTGGTGAGTTCCGTAGCCAGACCGGTGTAGGTGCTTGGACGAAGGGCGATGAGTCGCTGTTTTGCCTCGCTCGAGATGTCCAAACCATTGATGAACGCGATCAGATCTTCGTGGCCAATGCGCTTACCGCGAGTTAGCTCCTTGAGTAGTGCGTAAGGGTCAGAAATCTTAGAACGACCGGCGGCCACTTCGGCACGAATAACGGTCTGGATTGCCTCACCCAAGACTTCCCAGTTGTCGTTTAGGTCGGCTTCGAGAACTCCAACGTTTAGGTCAATTTCACTAAGACCACGGGTAACGTTGTCGAGAGCGAGCATGCTGTGACCGAGACCGAGGCCGATATTGCGCTGGGTTGAGGAGTCGGTTAGGTCGCGCTGTAGGCGGCTGGTAACCAAGGTTGAACCAATCGAGTCAAGAATCGCGTTTGAAAGCTCGAGATTCGATTCAGCATTTTCGAAACGGATCGGGTTGATTTTGTGGGGCATCGTCGATGAACCGGTTGCACCAGCTTGAGGAATTTGCTTAAAGTAGCCAACCGAAATGTAGCTCCAGATGTCGGTGCAAAGATTGTGAAGGATTCGGTTGAACAGTGCTACAGCTGCGTAGAGTTCAGCCTGCCAGTCGTGGCTTTCAATCTGAGTGGTTAGCGGGTTCCAGGTGAGACCCAAACCGGTGACGAAATCCTGAGACTGCTTAATCCAGTCGACCTCAGGAGCTGCAACAACGTGAGCCGAGAAAGTTCCAGTAGCGCCAGAAAATTTACCCAAATATTCAATTTTGGAAACCCGCTCAAGTTGACGATTTAGGCGGTGAACGAAAACGGCGAGTTCTTTACCCATTGTGGTTGGGGTAGCTGGCTGACCATGGGTGCGAGCAAGCATCGAAGCGTCTACATACTTATCGCTAAGTTCGGCTAGCTTGGCAACTAGGGTCTGCGCTTTTGGCAACCAAACCTTGTTGATAGCATCGCGAACAGTGATTGCGTAGCTGAGGTTGTTAATGTCTTCACTGGTGCAACCGAAGTGGGTGAGTTCGAGAAGGTCGTGCCGTTCAAGTTTTTCAAGACGGGCGCGAATGAAATATTCGACAGCCTTCACGTCGTGTTTGGTAACCGCTTCGGTTTCACCAAGCTCGCGAACGTCGCTGTCGGAAAAGTTGGTAACAATCTTGCGAAGTTCCTGTGCCTCGGCGTCCAAGATTGGACGTTCGGTGCCAAGAAGTGACCGATTGGCAAGTTGAATCAACCACTCAATCTCAACTTGAATGCGAGCACGGTTTAGACCCGCCTCGGAGAGGTATTCGCCGAGATCAGAAACCGCTGCGCGGTAACGGCCGTCGAGTGGGGAAAGTGGTTGTACCGAAAGATTGCTCACCCTACTATTTTGCCTTACCGGTTATCCACAGAACGCTGCCAACCTCGAATGAGCGCAAATGTTATTGGCAATCTATTGCCATGCACGAAGTTGAACCCTTGATTCAAGAACTAATTTCCCTATTGGAATCCAGCAAACCAAATCCAACTCTTTGGCAATCATCGGCTTCACGCGCTTTAGAAAACCAGTTGAGTGAATTGCAAAATCGGCTTCGTCATCTTCAAGCCCAATTAATTCACCTCCCGAGGATTGCACTATGAATGGCTTGGTGAGTTACGGGGGCGATCCAAAAGTCACAGCCTCCCGAGCCGAGATTGAAAGAATTACAGAAACTCTTGGAGCGGTACAAAGGCGTCTTCTTGATGAACTAACTCCATTGGCCCAACTCTCTGGTTTGGTGCACCACATTCAACTCGATACCTACATTCCAGAGACGCTGGTTCGGTTGGGGCTTCAAAGGCATGGATGTTTTATGGCAGCGGAAAGCTATTTCACAACCGAGGCCAGGATTGCGCATCAACTAAATTCGGTCGCAAGCGCGATTGAGTCAAACCCAGTGCTTAAACAGAGCATGCCCAAACAGGTTTGGGAAGCTGTCGCCCTGATTTTGGGTGTCGGGGCATTCACGAATACCAATGTAAGTGCGCTCGGCATAAGAACTTTGGCCGGGCAACTTCCTTTGGACAAAATCAGTGGAGCAGTTGCAAATTTGCCTCAACCGCAAATCCAAATTTCTGAACGACCGCCTACGGCGGTTTATCAAAAGCCGACAACCCTTTCAGGGTTGGTCGGCCGGCTAAATAACAGCGCCGGAAATATTCGAATAGAAAGTTATTCAAAAGGAAGTAGTCGAGTTCTCGTGGTCTATTTGCCCGGAACAGCTGAATGGAACCCAATGGCTAAGGAAAAAGCCTTTGATGCTAGGAGTGATCTGGAGCTTTTGGGGCCATCCGAAAATTCAAGTTCATATCGAGCCGCTAAAGCGGCACTAAGCGCCTTCGGCGCGACTGAAAAAGACCGGGTGATTTTAGTTGGCTATTCCCAAGGTGGCATGGTGGCCGCAGACATTGCCGAGCACCGTTCAAATGTCGTAGGGGTAGTAACCATAGGCTCACCCATCGCTTCAGAAAAACTGCCAAGCTCCATTCCGGTTATTTCACTTGAGCACAGTAACGACGTGGTTCCAGCGCTCGCGGGCACTACAAATCCAATTACCGAGAACTGGGCAACAGCCACTCGCCATGTGGATCTAAGTCCGGGCCAAAATGTTTTGAAAGCCCACGGCATCAGTGAGTATGTGCAAACGGCAGCGCTTGCCGATCAATCAACGGATACCGGGTTGGAGCGCGTGAAAGAGGAAATCCTCAAAGAGTTAGAAAACGCAGACTTTCAAGCCGCAAAAGAATATGCGCCGCTTAAAGCAGCCTCATAGCTTTGAAAACCGAACGCGCGATGAAAGTGCTCAGGCTCATCAACAGCGCACCAAGCATCGCCCAGCCAAGGGCAGTATTGCTTGCACCGGCTGCACCAAATCCGGCAATGCTAAACACCCCAGCCTTGATCGCTGAACTCAAAAACGAAACCAACAGCAACATCGCACCGTTGATAACCACAGAGATTAGTCCGAAGGTCAGAAGGTAAAGCGGAAACGCCAAAACCTTAATAACCGGAGCAACGATTGAGGTCACTAAGCCGAAAATCATGCCGACCACAACATAGGACGCCACCAAATTCCAAACTCCAGAGCCTCCCCAAGGGGAGATTTTGATTGCAGGGATAAGGGTTGTGACCAACCAGAGACCTAAAGAGTTGATTGCAGTTCCAACTAGAAATCGCTTCATATGTAGATTGTGCCACCGAACCAAACTAAATTGGAAAGGATGAATGCAAACGACAGTGTGCCAATGGTGCAAATGCTCTCCCCAGAGGGCGACTTTGCTGTGCCAAAGAACTATGCCGAATACGGCTCCTATATCGAGCGTTTGACCGAAGAAGACTTCCTCAAGTTTTATCGAGACATGGCTCGCTGCCGTCGCTTCGACAACGAAGCCACGGCACTGCAGCGCCAAGGCCAGCTGGGTTTATGGATTCCGGCGGTTGGGCAAGAGGCGGCCCAAATTGGTTCTGGCTACGCAGTTGGTCACAACGACCACATTTTCCCCAGCTACCGCGAGCACGGCGTGGCAATCACTCACGGTGTCGAATTGATGTCCATTCTGAAAATGCTTCGCGGTGTAAACCACGGTGGCTGGAACCCGGATGAAACTCGTTTCCACCTTTACGGCATTGTTCTAGGAAGCCAAGTTCTTCACGCAACCGGTTATGCCATGGGTGTGAAGTTCGACGGCAAAGTTGCCACCGGCAACAAGGCGGAAGATCTTGCCGTGATTTCCTATTTCGGCGACGGCGCCACCGCCGAAGGAGACATCTCTGAGTCTTTCCTTTTTGCCGCTAACACTCAAAGCCCAATCGTTTTCTTCTGCCAAAACAACCAGTGGGCTATTTCTTCGCCGACTGCCAGCCAAACTCGCGTACCTCTTTATCGTCGCGGTGAAGGATTCGGTGTTCCTGGAATTCGTATCGACGGAAACGATGTCCTGGCAAGCTATGCGGTTACTGCAAAACACATGGACGATGCCCGTGAAGGTGCCGGCCCATACATGATCGAAGCTTTGACTTACCGTATCGGCGCCCACACCAGTTCCGACGACCCAACCAAGTACCGGTCAGACGAAGAGGTTGCCTACTGGGCAGCGCGTGATCCACTGAAGCGTTTCGAAACCTTCCTTCGCCGCCAAGGTATCGGTGAAGATTTCTTCCAGGAAGTTGAAGAAGCTGGCGAGAAACTTGCGGCCGAAATTCGTGAAGCAACTTTTGCGCTAAAAACCCCAGACATGGAAGACATGTTCAAGTATGTCTATTCCGAACCTCACCCTGTGATCGACGAACAGCTCGACTGGCTGAAGCGCTATGAAGCGTCGTTTGGTGGTGAAAACTAATGACAAATTTTGCTGACATGGCTATCGCTAAAGCGATCAATGCTGGCCTTCGCAAGGCCATGAGTGAAGACAGCAAGGTCTTGGTTTTCGGTGAAGACGTTGCTCAACTCGGCGGTGTGTTCCGCGTCACCGAAGGTTTGCACGCTGAATTCGGCGAGAGCAGAATCTTCAACTCACCAATCGCCGAGTCTGGAATCGTTGGAACCGCTATCGGTCTGGCAATGCGCGGCTACCGTCCAGTTGCTGAAATCCAGTTCGACGGTTTCATCTTCCCCGCGTTCGATCAGATCACCACTCAGTTGGCGAAAATGCAGAACCGCTCCGAGGGTTACCACAAGATGCCGGTTGTAATTAGGGTGCCTTTCGGCGGCGGTATTGGCGCAGTTGAGCACCACTCGGAAAGCCCCGAAGCCTACTTCGCACACACTGCAGGTCTTCGCTTGGTTAGTCCAAGTAACCCGAACGACGCCTATTGGATGATTCAGCAGGCAATTCGTTCGAACGATCCTGTGATGTTTTTTGAGCCGAAGCGTCGCTATTGGCAGAAGGGTCCAGTAAACCTAGACACCCCACCCCAAGACCTCTATTCGGCCCGAGTAATTCGCGAAGGTGGCGATGTAACAATTGCAACCTACGGGCCAATGGTTCACACTTCGCTTCAGGCTGCCGAGATCGCGGTCAGCGAGGGTGTAAACATTGAAGTCATCGACCTTCGTTCCCTTTCTCCAATCGACTTCCCAACCATCATCGAATCGGTTAAGAAGACCGGTCGCTTGGTTACCGTTTCCGAAGCGCCAAACTCCTTCTCGGTTGCCAGTGAGATTTCCGCACGCATCACCGAGGAGTGTTTCTACCACTTGCAAGCGCCAGTTCTTCGCGTTGGTGGTTTTGACATCCCTTACCCAGCAGCCAAACTTGAAGAGATTTACCTTCCAGACGCCGACCGCATTCTTGAAGCGGTTGACAGATCGAGAGCCTACTAATGAGCAAGATTGCCTATTTCAATTTGCCTGATGTTGGCGAAGGTCTAACCGAAGCCGAGATTGTTTCGTGGAAGGTGAAGCCTGGCGACACCGTGAAGGTTAACCAGGTCATCGTGGAAATCGAAACTGCCAAATCTCTGGTTGAACTTCCTTGCCCATTCGAGGGTGTAATTGCCGAACTTATGGCAAATGAAGGCGACACTGTCGAAGTGGGCAAGCCACTGATTTCGGCCACCGTTGCCGACGGTGCAGTTGGTGCAACGGTTACCGAAGCTGCCGTTTCAGCAAGCGCTCACCAAATCGTGGCCGATGTGGCAGCATCTTCCGCGGCCGCCGAGGAGCGCACCCCAAACTTGGTTGGCTACGGCGTGGCCGATCCGAATGGCCCAGTTCGTCGCAAGCGCGTTTCAGCTCCGCTTCCAACTAACACCACCGCAATAACTGCAATCCCTGCCGCCGCTGTTCCTGCTCCAGCCGGTCACCTTGCGGTTCCAACTCATCCTGAAACCCAGGTTTTGGCTAAGCCACCAATTCGTAAGCTGGCTGCCGATCTTGGTGTTGACCTAAGCAAGGTCACACCAACTGGCCTGAATGGCGACATCACTCGAGAAGATGTTTTGGGTTCCGCCCAGCAGGCGAGTGTTTTCCGCAACCTCAGCACTCCAGCCGCACCTAGCGAACGCGAAGAACGCATCCCGGTTAAGGGTGTTCGTAAAGCGATCGCTAACGCGATGGTTAGCTCCGCGTTCACCGCTCCGCACGTAAGCATTTTCGTCGACGTCGATGCCACCAGAACCATGGAATACGTGAAGCGCCTTAAGGCTTCAACCGATTTCGCCGGCACTAAGGTAACCCCACTTTTGATTATGGCCAAGGCCATGATGTGGGCGGTTCGCCGCAACCCGATGGTGAACTCAACTTTCACCGATGAAGAGATCATCGTTCACAACTTTGTGAACTTTGGTATCGCCGCGGCCACCCCTCGCGGACTGATCGTTCCTAACATCAAAGACGCCGACAAGATGTCGATGCTTGAGCTGGCTCAGGCTATTGAACAGCTGGCCGCCACCGCTCGTGAAGGCAAGACCACTCCTGCCGATATGAAGGATGGAACCATCACCATCACCAACATTGGTGTGTTTGGTGTTGACACCGGAACCCCAATCTTGAACCCTGGTGAAGTTGCCATCGTTGCTCTCGGTTCGATTCGTCCAAAGCCTTGGGTTGTCAATGGTGAGATTCAGGTTCGCCAGGTAACTACCATCGGCGCAACCTTCGACCACCGAGTCGTCGACGGCGACGTTGCTTCCCGCTTCGTTCAAGACGTAGCTTCGGTTATCGAGGAACCGGCTCTGCTTCTCGATTAAGCAGTATTGACAATCATTCTCAATAAGCCGTAACTTTAGAGAGTGAAAAAACTCCCCTCGCTAACGCTCGTCTTGGTCGCGCTACTCGCGCTCTCAGGTTGCAGCCCGGTACAGGCGAACCGGTGGCAGGCGGGCAACGGCCCAATCAAGATTGTGGCAAGCACCAATGTTTGGGGTTCGGTGGCCAATCTGGTGGCTGGTGATTTAGCTACCGTTGATGCAATCATCTACAACGTAAACCAAGACCCTCACTCCTATGAGCTCACCGCTCGTGATCAGTTACTGATCAATAACGCCGACATCGTGATCATGAATGGCGGCGGCTACGACGACTTCATGCAGCAGGCGATTGACGCCGATCCAACCCCGGCGATAACGGTGAATGCATTCATGGCATCCGGCGATGATCAAACACGCAATGAACACATCTGGTACGACGTTGATCAGGTTGGCGACGTGGCAGCGGTTATTGGTGCTGCCATTGAAGCTAAGGACGATACATCGATGGCTGCCGTTGAAAAGCGGGTTTCGGATTTTCGCGAAAAAATTTCTTTACGCAAAGCGCAACTAACCGCACTGCGTGCGACGCCTAAAAGGGTGTTCCTAACCGAGCCCCTAATCGCATACCTGGTAGAGGATGCTGGGTATCAAAATGTAACGCCAGCCGAATTCAGTAATGCCGTTGAAGAAGAACGAGATGTTGCACCGGCAGTTTTGGCTAAAGTGAGAAAACTAATCGGGTCGGGCGGGGTTGACGCCATCTTTGTGAACGCAAACACACAAACGGCTCAGATAAATGCCTTGCTGACAATAAACACCAAAATTCCGAGTTACCAAATTGGTGAGCTACTTTCCCAAGATCACGAAACGCTCAAATATGCTGGCGACTATTTCGAACTACTAGATTCCGCAATAAGAATGTTGGAGGGCAAATGAGCAGCCCGGTTTTAAGCGTCAAAGACGCAACCTTGAAAATCGATGACAGGGTTCTTTGGCACAAGCTGAACCTCGAAGTACAGAAAAATGAGTTCATAGCGATTCTGGGAGCAAATGGCTCTGGAAAGTCTTCGTTGTTGAAAGCCATCCTCGGTCAACTGCCATTGAGCGCAGGAAGCATCGAGCTGAATTCCAAAAAAATTCGACGCGGCTCACGCCGCATAGGTTACGTGCCTCAAGCACGACAACCTGAAAACACCATGCCGATTCGAGGCAAAGACCTTTTATGGCTGGGGCTGAATGGCCATCGTTTTGGTTTTTGGGTGCCCAATAAATCGTCGCGCGCGCAGTTTGACCATATCATCAAGGCAATCGATGGTGAGGAATTACAAAATCATGCCATCTCGGAAATGTCTGGTGGAGAACTGCAACGTTTCCGAGTGGGTCAAGCCGTTATCTCAGAACCGGATCTGATTCTGGCCGATGAACCACTAAGTGCCCTCGACTACAACCAACAGGCGGCAATCGCCGAACTTTTGAAGCGCGAAAGTCGCGAACACAACGCAGCCGTACTTTTTGTTACCCACGACGTAAATCCAATTCTCGACATGGTCGACCGAGTGCTCTACCTCGCCGAAGGTCAGTTTCGAATCGGAACGCCAGACGAAGTACTCACTTCAGAAACTTTGACGGAACTCTACGGAACCCCAATCGACGTGGTTAGAAACCAAGGAAGAATTGTGGTGCTTGGTGCTCACGACGACCATGATCACCACCACGAGGAGGAATGGTCATGATTTTCAATTTCTCGAACTACGACCAACTTCTTCCACTGGTAACCAACTCTCTAATCGTTGGCGCCTTACTTGCCTTGGTTGGCGGACTCGTCGGTGTTTTTGTTATCAACCGCGACATGTCGTTTGCCGTCCATGGAATCTCTGAGCTCAGTTTTGCCGGAGCGTCAATCACTCTTCTACTCGGAGGAGATGTTGTTTTTGGTTCGGTAATTGGTTCACTATTTGCCGCCGTTGTTATAGGCGTCTTGGGTGCAAAAGCCAAGGAGAGAAATTCCATTACGGCTGTGCTGATGCCGTTTGGTTTGGGTCTCGGAATTTTGGCGCTCTCCCTATATCAGGGCCGAGCTTCGAACAAATTCGGTCTCCTAACCGGACAAATTGTCGCAGTGGACGAACCTCAACTAGTTGCCATCGCTGCCATCGCGATCCTGGTGGTGGTAACCCTTCTAATAGTTTGGCGCCCACTAACGTTCGCTTCGATCGACCACGAAGTTGCCGCGGCTCGAGGTGTGCCAACCAGAAGCTTGTCGGTTCTGTTCATGGTAATTCTGGGTTTAGCTGTTGCAGCCAGCATCCAAGTTGTTGGAGCTTTGCTGGTTCTTAGCCTCTTGGTAACCCCGGCCGCGTCGGCAGTTAGGGTCAGTCGCTCACCGTTTATCATTCCGATCCTGTCGGTGGTCTTCGCCCTGGTCTCGGTAATCGGCGGAATCCTGCTCGCTTTGGGCAGTAGCCTGCCCATCAGCCCATATGTCACCAGCATTTCGTTCCTTATCTATCTGGTTTGTCGAATCATCGAATGGGCGAAGAAACGGTGACCGCGAAACGAAACACCTGGCAAAAAGATGCCGTTCGCCACGCACTGGGTGAAGCGGTTGGATTTGTGAGCGCTCAACAACTACACCTTGTGTTGCGAAACCATGGTTCAACGATTGGCCTGGCCACCGTTTATCGAGCGCTCGCAGACCTGGCCGCATCGGCCGAAGCTGACAGCCTGCAGAGTAAAGATGGTGAACTGCTCTACCGAGCCTGTGGCACCAGCCACCACCACCACCTGATCTGCCGCAAGTGCGGAAAGACCGTTGAGATTGAAGCCGACAAGGTTGAAAAATGGGCGGACGAAGTAGCCAAAGCCCATGGATTTACCGCGCCGAGCCACACCATCGACATTTTTGGAAAATGTTCGCATTGCTCCGAGAAATCCGGACTTGATTAAGCGTTACAAAGTCGCCTAGACTTACCTAGTTGCTTTGTGCAGCAAAGTTTTTGTACCCAAGCCAAAACAAAACCCAAATCCTGGGTCTCATCTGGCTTGTTAACGAGGAGAAGAAATGGCAGCTTACTGTCAGGTCACTGAGACCAAGCCACAGTTTGGTCACAGCGTTTC
>Ga0228703_1001775_pt1 | contig 12710 bp, 12 predicted proteins | sample McNCre217_Aug_MG_3_FD_178020 | JGI IMG/M metagenome (GOLD analysis project Ga0228703, IMG submission 178020) | Freshwater microbial communities from McNutts Creek, Athens, Georgia, United States - 29-17_Aug_MG | ecosystem: Environmental > Aquatic > Freshwater > Creek | place: USA: Georgia... | reverse complement strand
GGCCCGGCCACCACCCCAGGGGGCCGCGTGGTGGCCCTGCGCGTGCCGCAAGGCGGCCAAATGAGCCGCAGCGAGATCGATGGCTACACCGAGTTCGTCAAAATCTATGGCGCCAAGGGCTTGGCCTGGATCAAGGTCAATGAAGTGGCCAAGGGCCGCGATGGCCTGCAATCCCCGATCGTGAAAAATCTGCACGACAAAGCCGTGGCCGACATCCTGGCGCGCACCGGCGCGCAAGATGGCGACCTGCTGTTCTTCGGCGCTGACAAGGCCAAGGTCGTCAACGACGCCATTGGCGCTTTGCGCATCAAGATTGGCTTGAGCGACTTCGCCAAGAAGTCGGGCCTCTTTGAAAACCGCTGGGCCCCGATGTGGGTGGTCGACTTCCCGATGTTCGAGTTCGACGAAGAGTCGCAGCGCTACACCGCAGTGCACCACCCCTTCACCGCGCCCAAGGATGGCCACGAAGACTGGATGGTCACCGCGCCCGAGAAGTGCATTGCCAAGGGCTACGACATGGTGCTCAATGGCTGGGAAATCGGCGGCGGCTCGGTGCGTATCCACCGCGCCGATGTGCAGCAAAAAGTGTTTGACGCCTTGAAGATCACCCCCGAAGAAGCCCAGCTGAAGTTCGGCTTCTTGTTGGACGCGCTGCAATACGGCGCGCCTCCGCATGGTGGCCTCGCCTTCGGCCTGGACCGCATCGTCACGCTGATGACCGGCGCCGACTCGATCCGCGACGTGATTGCCTTCCCCAAGACCCAGCGCGCCCAGTGCCTCTTGACCCAGGCCCCGTCGCCGGTCGATGAAAAGCAATTGCGCGAACTCCACATCCGCCTGCGCAACGTCACCGCCACTGCCTGACCTCCGTCATTGAGAGGCCTCGTCGTTGCCAGGCCCCCATGGGGCCGCGGCAACCCCTTTCCGGAGCAAGATCGCCGCGCTGCGCTTGCGAGGACGTGGCGCACGGGCTTCTTGGCGTTGGCACAATCGGGGGATGCGACATCCTGAACCCCTGCGCTTGGCCACGCGCCACAATGGCCGCCGCGATGGCGAACTCGTCCTGGTGGACGCCAGCCTGCAACACGTGGCCGCCGTGCCCCATATCGCAGCCACGCTGCAAGCTGCATTGGATGACTGGGCCACGCTTGCGCCAGAGCTGCAGGTAACTCAAAGTGAATGGGATGCCCGGCACTGGCAGGGCGCAGATCCTTACCAGGCCGAGCACCTGATGGCCCCCCTGCCGCGTGCCTTCCAATGGGCCGATGCCTCTGTGTACCGTCAACATGCCAAGCTCATGTACCAATGGCGCCAAGAGCCTATTCCGGCAGGCTACGAAGTGGAGCCGCTGGTTTACCAAGGCGGCTCAGATGTCATGCTGGCCGGCCATGAGCCGATCGTCGCAAGAGACGAAGCCCATGGCATTGACCTCGAGGCCGAAATCGCTGTCATCACCACCGATGTGCCCATGGGCACGAGCGTGGCGCAGGCGCTGGATTGCATTGCCTTGGTGGTCTTGTTGAACGATGTGTCCTTGCGAGGCTTGATCCCCAGCGAGCTGGCGAAAGGCTTTGGCTTCTACCAAAGCAAGCCTGCCACCAGTATTGCCCCCGTGGCCGTGACGCCTGCCGCCTTGGGGCCCGCATGGCGCGATGCCATGCTGCACCTGCCGGTGCAAATTTCGGTCAATGGCGAATGGCTTGGCGCGCCGCATGCGGCGGAAGACACGGTGTTTCACTTTGGCCAGATTTTGGCGCACCTGGCGCGAACACGGTCGCTTGCAGCGGGCAGCATTGTGGGCGCGGGCACCATCAGCAACGCTAGCCCAGCGGCTGGCAGCGCGTGCATCACGGAGGCGCGTGTGCGGCAAATCCTGGCGGGCGCGCCAGAAGCACAGTTGCGCCCCTACCTGCGCCATGGTGACCGCGTGCGCATGGAAGTGCGCAACGCGCAGGGGCAATCGGTGTTCGGGCTGATCGACCAGCCCGTTCACCTGATGGGGCGTTAGAGCACTTCGTGCACGTCGTAAATCGGGCCCGAAGCCTCGCGTCGGCCCGTCGCGATGGCCACGAGCCTGTTCAGCCAGCTGTACTTTTCCGAGCTGGTTTCAAACACCGGCACGCTGCGGAAGTAATAGCTCTTGGGGTCCACGGCTTCACCGCGGTTCAGGCGGTCCATGACTTCCTTGGGGCCGTGGCGCATGCCCTTGTAGGACATGTAAACCAGTTGGTGGTCATCGGTTTCCAGCGTCAAGCGCACATCCAGCGTCAGCACGCCATCGTTGCGCAGCAACAGCCAGTCGCCGCCGGGGCCGGCGTGAACCGTGCCGCGCAGTCGGTCGCCGACAAAGGTGCCGCCAGTGACTTGGGCTATCTTGCGGTTCCCCAGCGGCGTGGCGCCCAGGTCGACGATGCTGGGCACCGTCAGCGTCATGCTGAAAAGAGGACGGGTTTCAATCATCAGAGGTCTCCTTGTGTGAATCTCAATCGGTAGCGGGCGCTTCGCTCATCGCTTGGTGGGCCGCTTGGTGGCGCCTGCGTTCGCTATGCAAGATGGCCAAGCCCGCCCCCACCAGCAACACAATGCCCAGCCAGGTCAGCAGGTTGGGCACTTCGCCCCAAACCACGTAACCAATCAGCAAGGCGAAAATGAGCCCGCTGTAACGGAACGGGGCCACCACGCTCATGTCTCCCGCGCGCATGGCCTGGATCAACAAAAAGTAGGCGGCCGCCAAAAACAAGGCAGCAGCGCCTAAGGACGCCAGGGACCCGCCGCTGGGCGGCACCCAAGGCACCGTCAGCGCCCACAAGCCAGAAAACACCGACACCGACACCGCCGTGGACAGCGTGATCAAGGCCGCCGGAATGTGGTTGGGAATGAACCGCGTCAGGATGTCCCGGCTCGCATGCAAAAAGGTGGCAACCACGCACAGCAGGGCATAGTGGTTGAAGCCATCGGCTTTGGGCTGCACCACCAGCAACACCCCGATGAAGCCAGCGATGATGGCCAAACCGCGGACCCATCCTACTTTCTCGCCATAAAAGCCCATGGCAAACAGCACGATGAACAGGGGCGAGGCCAAATTGATGGCGGTGGCATTGCCCAGCGGCATGTGAAACACGGCGGTCAGGTAAATCAGCGAGGCCGCGCCGTCCAGTGCACCGCGCAGCCAGACCCAACGGTTCCACAGCACATGCGCTTGCCGCAGCACGCCCAGGGCTTGGCACAGCACCAACAACAAAACAGTGGCCATCAGGCCGCGCAGAAAAATCAACTCGCCCGAGGGCAGGCTGGCGCTGACATGCTTGACGAAGGCATCGTTGGCGATGAACAGCGCCATGGCCAGGCTCATGGCGACCATGCCGCGCCGGTTGGCCGCGACCAAACTCAGTTGCTGCTGGGCGAGGTCGCTGGACGCTTGCATGGCCGGCTTCGCTCAGCGAACGAACTGGTCGATGTAGTCGGCGCCCAGGCCGCAGGCGATGTAATGCTTGCGGCACATTTCAATTTTGGTGAAGACATCTTCATAGCCGGTGGTCTGGCCTTTGTCGTCCACATAGACCATGGCGCCATGGATGTTGAACTGGGTGATCATTTCCGGCTCGCCCACCACTTCGTCCACCACGAGGGTGTGAATTTCGCCAGGGGGTTCGTAGACGAAGGAGCCGGCGGTGGCGACCCAGTCGTGCTCAAGGTAGCGCCAAGCGCCTTTGATCACATAGCCCGTGACCCATGACGGGTGAATGTGGCGCGACAGCACGCCCGACTTGCGCACCCGCAGCAAATTGCACCAGCTGCCCGTGACGGTGTTCATCAACAAAGGGCGAAACCACACATCGGGCGCTTGCGGGACCCACACGCGCTCGTCATCAGGAATGGCGGGAATGGCAATCTCAGCCTGGATGCCGGGGTGTTGGATGATCATGGTCAGGACACTTTCTGCAAAGCTTATTGAATCAGGTAGCCGCCATCCACGGGCAGGATGACACCGGTGATGAAGCGCGCGGCGGGGCTGGCCAGGAACACCACGGGGTCGGCCACATCGTCGGGCTTGCCCCAGCGCCCCAGCGGCGTGCGGCCCAGGATGGCGCCGCTGCGCTCGGGGTCGTCCTGCAAGGCTTGCGTGAGGGGCGTGGCGATCCAGCCAGGCGCTACCGCGTTTACGCGGATGCCCTCGGCCGCATAGGCTATGGCCAGCGACTTGGTCAATTGCGCCACGCCGCCCTTGCTGGCGCTGTAGGCCGGCACCAGGCCGCCGCCAAAAAAGCTCAGCATGGAGGCGGTGTTGACGATGCACCCACGGGCTTGCGCCAGCAAGGGCCGCGCAGCGGTGCAACAGCGCATGGTGCCGTTGAGGTTGATGTCCAAGACTTCGGCAAACACGGCGGGGTCCAGTTCGGCGCCGCGCCGAATCACGCCGGCACAGTTGACCAGCACATCCAGCCTTGGCAATTCACCGAACAGCGATTGGATGGCATCGTTGTTTCGCACATCCAGTTGGCGCACTTGAACCTGCCGCATCGCGGGGTCGCTGACTGCGCGCTGGACTTCAGCCTCAGTGGCGCCGGTGGCGATCACTTGGCGGCCACTGGCTTGCAGCGCTTGCGCAATGGCGGCGCCAATGCCGCTGGAGCCGCCAATGACGACGGCGCGAGGAGTGTCAGGGGCTGATGTGTTCATGCAGCCATGATAAGCAGACTGCCAGGCCGTGTCCGTCGCACAGGCGATTCTTGGCGTCGTTCAGCGCGCGCTTTGCGCACGCGCCATGGCATGTTGTGCCGCCAGATAGCCATACACCAGCCCGGGGCCGATCGTGATGCCGGGTGCCGGGTACACGCCGCCCATGATGGAATGCATTTCATTGCCGCAGGCATACAGCCCAGGCAAGGCTTCGCCCTCGGCATTGAGCACGCGGGCGTGGGGGTCGGTACGCAAGCCGGTGGCAGCGCCAATGTCGCCAGGGTAGAGGCGAATGGCGTAAAAGGGCGCCTCTCGCAACGCCCCCAGGCAAGGGTTGGGGCCAGGCCAGTTGGCGTCCCCATTGGCGCGTTGGTAATCGGTGGTGCCGCGGTTGAATTGGGTGTCCATGCCCTGGTCTGCCATGGCATTGAACTCACTCAAAGTAGCTTGCAACACAGTGGCCTCCATTTGGAGTTGGCGCGCCAGGTCGGCCACGGTACGGGCTTGAATCAGGTAGCCATCGGCGATGAAAGGCGCCAAGCCCTTGCCGCCGGGCCGCACCATGCCCAGGCCATAGCGCTTGAGCGCGGCCGCATCGCAAATCAGCCAGGATGGCACGCTGGGGGCATCGGCCTGCTGTTGCATCTCGATGCCAAACAGGTGGTAAGAGGTGGACTCGTTCAGGAAGCGACGGCCCGCTTGGTTCACGGTCAGCATGCCGGGCTTGCCGCGGTCCATCACAAAATGGGGAAAGGCTGCGGTGCTGCCGTCGGCGCGCCGACGGATGGACACCGGTGCCCAGAACGCGTGGCTCAAGCCGCCTTCGCCCAGGACAGCGCCCGCTTGCAAGGCCAGGTCCAATGCCTGCCCGGTGTGGCCTGGCGCTGCAGGGCTCCAATCGGGGTGGGCGCCGGGCAGCATCTCGCTGCGGCGTTGCGGGTGTCGGTTGAACCCGCCACTGGCCAGCACCACGCCGCCGGTGGCCAGCACCGTGCGTTGCACCGTCTGGCCTTGGCGTGTCTGCGTCAGCGCCACGCCTTGAATGGCCGACCCTTGCTGAACCAGCGAAGACAATTCTGTGTCGGTCACGATGTGCACGCCGCGTTTGAGCAGTGACAACAGCAAGCGGCCGATCAAGGCGTTGCCCATGACCAGCCGCGTGCCCCGCGGCCAGAACAAGCGGTCCCGTGCATGCCGGGTGATGATGCGCAGCGCGTATTTGAACGAGGCCCAGCTTTGCGTCAGCCGCAGCAGGTGAAAGATGTCGTCACGGTCCACCATCATGCCGCCCAGCACGGTGAACTCAGGGATCGGGGGGCGAATCAAGGACAGGGCAGGGCCCAGCAGGCGGCCGTCAAAAGGAATCGGCTCGATGGCCCGCCCGCGCAGGGCCGACCCTTCCAGCTCCGACAGGTAGTCCGGGTGAAGCGCCCGCACCTGGTATTGCACATCGCTGTGATGCTCCAGCTTGGCCACGGCGGCAGGCCCGTTGTCCAAAAAGGCCTGGCGCAAACGGCGATCGGAGCGTTGGCCCACGGCGAGGTCTAAAAACTGGCTGGCGCGTGCCAGCGTGTCGTCCGGCTGAACTTTCAAGCCGCGCTCGGTGCAGGGCACCCAGGTGGTGCCCGCCGACAGGGCGGTGGTGCCGCCCAGATGGCTTGTGCGTTCCACCACCAGCACCCGTGCCCCGTCGATGGCCGCGCACAAGGCGGCAGACAAGCCGGCGCCGCCCGAGCCGATCACCACCACATCAAAGCGGGCATTTTCTGGCTGGGAAGAGAGAGAGGTGTTCACATGCGGCATTCAAGCCTCCAACAGAAAATCAACCATCAGGTCGCGTACTTTGGCAAACATGTCGGCGCCGGTCAGGGTGGCGCAGCCGAGCGCCCGCGCTTGGGCAATCAGGGGCGGCACGGCCGGGGCCGTGATGACACAGCCCACAAAGGTGGCGGCGCTCAGGCGATCTGCCAGCAAGGGCAGCGGATCCTGTGCCTGCATGCCGATGGGGGTGGCATTGATCGCCACGTCAAAGCCGCTGGGATCGGATGAGCCGATCACCACCTTGGCTTGGCCCAACGAGTTCAGCCGCTCGATCAGGCTGTCGCGCCGCGCCGTGTTTTCATCGTGCACGGCCAACTCGCTGACCCCTGCCACCACCAGGCTGTGGGCAATCGCGGAGCCGGCGCCGCCAGCACCGACCAGCAGGGCGCGGCGGCCCTTGAGTTGACAGCCCTTTTCACGCAGGGCTTCCACATAGCCCAAGCCGTCAAACATGTCGCCATGCCAGCTGCCATCGGCGTTGCGCCGCAACGTGTTGACCGCCTGCAGAAATTCGGCGCGCGGCGACAACGTGGCGCACAAGTCTTGGTACGCCAGTTTGTGGGGCACGGTGACGATGATGCCATCCACATTGTGTGACTGCGACACCCCCTCATGCCACTGGCGCAAGTCCGCGCTGCGCACATGGGCTGGAATGCACACTGCGTTGCGGCCCCGCGCCTCGAAAGCCTGCGTGACGCCAAAGGGTGATTTGACTTGGGCGATCGGGTCGCCCACGATGAAATGAACGCGCGTGGCGCCGCTGAGTTGGTCGAGCATGCGATCTACCGGAAGACTTCAGAAGGTCAAGAGTTTATCCAAAAATGGAACAACGTTCAATTTTTGAATTTAATTCCATTTCAGGTTAAACTGAGGCCCATGCCTTTGACGGAACCTTCCCCATGAATGGTGTGCTCGAGCGAACGCTGGGAATTTTGGAGCTGCTTTGCGCCCATGGCGAAGGGCTGGAGTTGGCCGCCATTGCCGAGCGCCTGAACATTCCGAAAAGCGCGGCCCATCGCCTGTTGGCCGACTTGACCCGCTGTGGCTATGTGCGCCAGTCCCGCGAGATGGGTGATTACCTGCTCACCACCAAACTGGTTTCCATGGGTTTGAGTTACCTCAGCAACACCGGCATCGTGGATGTGGCGCAACCCCTGTTGGACCGCCTGGCCGAATTTTCTGGCGAGCTGGTGCGCTTGTCGGTGGTCGATGGCGATCGCCTGACCTGGGTGGCCCGTTCGCAAGGCGCCCGCCAGGGCTTGCGCTACGACCCCGACATGGGAAGCATTGCGCGCCTGAGTTGCTCGTCCTCGGGCTGGGCCTGGCTGTCCACCCTGGGGGATGACGAGGCGCTGGCCTTGGTGTCGCAGCAGGGCTTGGGCCTGCCCGCCGAATTTGGCCCCCAAGCGCCGCCCAGTTTGCAGGCCGTGCTGGCCGTGGTCCAAGAGACGCGCGCGCGGGGCTTCAGCATCACCGAGGAAACCTACACCCCTGGCTTGAACGCCATGGCCGCACCCGTGCGATTGGCAGGGCAGGCACCACTGGGCACCATCAGCATTGCCGGGCCGAGTGTGCGCTTCACGCGTGAGCGCATGCTGGCCTTGGGGCCCGACTTGCTGGCCGTGGCGGCCCAATTGGCGGCCGCCAGTGGGGCCTCGCCGGTATTGAGCCGGCGCGTGAGCTCCGCTGCGATGCAACCCATTTATGCACCCTGAGCCATGAGCGAAGTTTCTACGACACTACTGACGTGTGACCTGCTGGTGCTTGGATCGGGTGCCGGTGGCTTGTCTGCCGCCGTGACGGCCGCGCACCTGGGGCTGAAGGTGATCGTGGCCGAGAAAGACCCTCAGGTCGGCGGCACCACGGCCTGGTCGGGGGGCTGGATGTGGGTGCCGCGCAACCCGTTGGCCCTGGCCGCCGGCCTGCAGGAAGACATCGAAGTGCCCTTGTCTTACTTGCGGCATGAACTGGGTGCGCAGTTCGACGAGCACCGCGCGCGAACCTACTTGTCGCAGGCCCCCAACATGGTGAGCTTCTTCCGAGAAAAAACCGCCTTGCAATTCATCGATGGCAATGGCATTCCCGACTTTCACGGTCGCACGCCCGATGCCGCCACTGGCGGGCGCTCGGTGTGCGCAGCGCCCTTTGACGGGCGTCGTTTGGGCGCACATCGCCGCCTGCTGAAATCCCCGTTGTGGGAGACCACGCTGTGGGGCATGGGCATTGCCTCGGGCGCGGAGTTGCGGCATTTCATGGGCGCGGTACGGTCTTGGCCCGCCTTGGCTTACGTGGCCAATCAGGTGGCACGTTATGCGCTGGACATCGTGCGCCATGGGCAGGGCATGCGCCTGGTCAACGGGCACGCTTTGGCAGGGGCCTTGATGGCGTCGGCCGTGGAAGCGGGCGTCGACCTGCGGGTCAACAGCCCCGCGCAAAGTTTGTTAAAGGAAAATGGCCGCGTGGTGGGCGCCCTCTTGAAAACCCCCGAAGGTGACGTGACGGTGCGAGCCAAGCGCGGCGTGGTGCTGGCGTGCGGTGGCTTTCCACATGACCGGGCGCGCAAGCGCGCCTTGTTGCCCCATGCGCCCACGGGGGAAGAGCATTACTCCGCAGCCGCGCGCGGCAACACCGGCGATGGCTTGCGCTTAGGCGAGGCTGTGGGGGCCCAGGTCGCCACCGATCTGGCCCACGCTGCCGCCATGGCCCCGGTGTCCTTGGTGCCGCGCCGCGACGGCACTTGGGCCCACTTTCCGCACCTGATCGAGCGCGCCAAACCGGGCTTGATCGCCGTCACGCGGCACGGCCAGCGCTTCACCAATGAGGCCGACTCGTACCATGACTTCATGCGCGGCTTGCTGGCGGCCTTGCCCTCGGGTGAGTTGGCACAAGCCTGGCTGGTTTGCGACCACCGCTTCATTCGCCGCTATGGCCTGGGGGCCGTGAAGCCAGCGCCGATGCCGCTCTCTCCCTGGCTGGGCAATGGCTATTTGGTGCGAGGCCAGACGCTTGCCGCGCTGGCCGAAGCTTGCGGCATGGACGCCGCGGGCTTGCAAGCCACGGTGGCGCGCTACAACCTGCAAGCGCAGACGGGTGTCGACGAGGATTTCCACAAGGGCGAAACCCCTTACAACCGCATCCAAGGCGACGCCACCCGCCCAGGCCCTAACCCTTGCATGGCGCCTTTGTCGCAGGGGCCGTTTTATGCGGTTCGGGTGGTGGCAGGCAGCCTGGGCACTTTTGCAGGCCTGCGTGCCAACGCCCACGCGCAAGTGCTGCAAGCCGACGGCGAGCCTGTGCCCGGCCTTTATGCCAGCGGCAACGACCAGTCCAGCATGATGGGCGGTCACTACCCCAGTGGCGGCATCACGCTGGGACCCGCCATGACCTTTGGATTCATTGCCGCACACCATGCGGCTGAACAAGCTTTACCCTGACTTTTTGGAGCCACCATGTATTACGAACTTGCCACCTTGACTTTGCCTTTCGGCACAGCCGTTCAAGCTGCCAACGCTGTCAAAGCCTACGCCCACGACGCCCAGGCTCAGGGAACCTTGCTGGGCTGCTGGTTCACCGACATCGGCGTGTTGAACCAAATGCTGGTGCTGCGGGGCTTTGACAGCTTGGCGGCCTTGCAGGCCGAGCGACAGCGCACCCAGCACAGCGCCGATCCTTTGGGTTGCGGCGCCATCGCCCAATCGCTGGTTCAGCACAGCTACCAGGGCTTTCCCTGGATGCCGCCGGTGCAAGCCAGTGCGGACAGCGGCATTCGCGGGCCGGTGTACGAAATTCGCACTTATGGCATCAAGGCAGGCGGGGTACAGCCCACCATCGATTTGTGGGAGCAGTCGGTGCCCGCCCGCCACAAACTGTCGCCTTGCGTGGTGGCCATGGTGGCCCTGGAGGGACCGCTGCGCTTTACCAACATCTGGGCTTACCCCAGCCTTCAAGCCCGCAGCCAGGCCCGCGCCGACGCGGTTGCGCAGGGCATTTGGCCACCCAAAGGCGGCCCCGCCTGGTTGACCACCGACATGACGTCCACCATTGCCCTGGCCACAGCAGTCTCGCCTTTGGAATGACCGCCATGGCGCAGCGCCTTTTTTCGTTGGCCTACCTGACGGCCGACACTTGCACGGTGCCGCAGGCCATCGACTTGGCCGCTGCGCTGGGCTATGCCTATGTCGGGCTGCGCTTGATGCCCAACGCGCCTGGCGCACCGCAACAAATGCTGATTGGCAACGATGCCATCTTGCGAGAGACCCAGGCACGCATGCGCGATACCGGCGTAGGGGTGTATGACCTGGAGATCATTCGCATCGGCGAGAGTTTCGAGCCGGCGAGCTATCGTCCCTTGTGGGATGCGGGCGCCGCGCTGGGGGCACGTGCCGTCCTGGTGGCGGCCGATGACACCGACCCAGCACGGCTTGCCCATCACTATGCGCGCTTGTGCGAATGCTTGCTGCCCTATGGCATCAGCGCCAACTTGGAATTCATGCCCTGGACTGCGGTGAAGGATTGTCGCGGCGCGTTGCAGGTGATTGCACGGGCGGGCCAGCCGGCCAACGCGGGCTTGCTGGTCGATGCCTTGCATTTCGGCCGCTCCACAACGACCCTGGCCGACATCGCTTCCATTCCACGACCCTTGCTGCACTATGCGCAAATTTGCGATGCCACCGCGGGCTTGAATTTCAGCGTCGAGGAGCTGATTCACACGGCCCGCGCAGAACGCGCCTTGCCAGGCGAGGGCAGCATCGATTTGAAGGGCTTGTTTGCAACCTTGCCGCAGGATTTGCCGATCAGCGTAGAGGTGGTCAATCACGCGCAAGCCCAGGCCATGGGCGCCATGGCCTGGGCACGCCTGTGCCTGGAAAAAACAAAACAAGTCTTGGCCAGCGCTGCCGTTTGAGCCCCCGTCCTCGCGTGCGCAGCGCGGCGATTTCTCCGCTCAGAGAGGTTGCCGCGGCCCCTTCGGGGCCTCGCAATCACTTCAGGCGTCAGATGAGGTTGCGCATGGCTTGTGCGGTTTCCCGCAACAAGGGCAGCACGCGGGCGACGGCATCGTGGGCACTCTCTTGCTGCATGGGCATGCTGACGCTGAGTGCGGCAATCAATTCGCCCTTGCGGTCGCGCAGGGGCACGGCCACGCCGCGGTAAGCCAGGTCGAGTTGCTGCTCTGAAATAGCCCACTCCTGTGCGCGGATGCGCGCCATCTCCAGGCGCATGCGTTCTTTGTTGGTGATGGTGTGCGAGGTGAAGGTTTGCAAGTCGTGGTGCGCCAGCCAGTGGTCTACCGCCTGCTCTCCTTGCAGGCCGATCAGCAGCATGCCGCCAGCGGTCACTTGGGCAGGTACCCGAGCGCCCAGCACAAAGCCGGTGTTCATGGTTCGGTTTGAGCCATTGCGCGCCACGTAGACGATGTCCACGCCGTCGAGCACGCTGACATAGGAAATTTCTTGGGTGCCAGCGGTCAGTCGCTGCAGGAACGGCTGCACGATCCGAGGCAGGCGGGCCGACTCCAGGTAAGACTGGCCCAGCCGCATCACCCGTGGCGTGAGCCAAAACAATTTGCCATCACTGGCCACATAACCCAGGTGCATGAGCGTGAGCAAGTAGCGCCGGGCAGCCGTGCGGGTCAATCCGCAACGCTCGGCGGCCTGTGTGGCCGTCAGGCGAGGGTTGGCCTCGTCGAAGGTTTCAATGATGGACAGCCCTTTTTCAAGGCCGGCAATCCAGTCGCGTTTGTCCAGTGGCGGATTGGAAGCGTCGGAAGGGTTCATGGGCATGCTGCAATGATCCAACGTCAGGCCAGTGAGTGCTCCTAGGGATTACACTGAAAACGATCGATAGTCGAACATAAATGATCGATTATCGCCCGAATGCTTAAATTTTGATTTGTTTCAAGGCTCTAAATCGGTAAAGTTTCCATCTTGATTGGTGATTTGAGCGATTAACGAACAAATTGCCATTGGCCTCCAATGACATTTCATTGGCTTTTTACCCTTCGAGGAGACCTTTGTGCAAAAACATTTTGCTTTGAAATTAGCCGCTGTGTGTGCCCTGGCGGTCAGTGCTGGCTTGGCCCAAGCTCAGGACAGCATCAAGATTGCCAACATTGTTGAAATGTCCGGTCCCGGCACCACCGCGGGCACGCTGTTCAAGAACGGTGTGGAACTGGCCATCAAAGAAATCAACGCTGCGGGTGGCATTCTGGG
>Ga0228703_1001773_pt1 | contig 12710 bp, 14 predicted proteins | sample McNCre217_Aug_MG_3_FD_178020 | JGI IMG/M metagenome (GOLD analysis project Ga0228703, IMG submission 178020) | Freshwater microbial communities from McNutts Creek, Athens, Georgia, United States - 29-17_Aug_MG | ecosystem: Environmental > Aquatic > Freshwater > Creek | place: USA: Georgia... | reverse complement strand
TTTAAATATCGATTCATTTTTAGCGTGAACTCGTACAGATAGTCACCCACATAAGCTAACCATTTGGCTTGCTGCACGACTGCGTCAAAGTAGTCGCCATGGATGACCCACAGGTGCTTACCATCCGCTGTGTGGTGAATCGCCTCTTCGACGACTTCGACACCCCCAAATTGGTGGTTTAAAAATTCGCGGGCAAATTCATCATGGTTTCCAGGCACATAAATCACTTTGCAACCTTTACGCGCTCGGCGCAATAGCTTTTGAACAACGTCGTTATGCGCTTGTGGCCAATACCAACGCCTGCGCAATTGCCACCCGTCGATGATGTCACCGACCAAATACAAATAGTCGCTCTCGTGCTCTTTTAAAAACTCTAATAACTCTTCAGCTTGACAACCAGGTGTGCCTAGGTGCACATCGGAAATAAAGATGGATCTGTAATGCATCAAGCACCTAAGAAATGTTTGCGGTAACGCGCAGGCATGTCTTGGATCTTCATCAACATTGGTAAATCAGCGGTATTGAAGTCTGGGTCCCACGCTGGAGCGCCCAAAACTTTGGCACCCAAACGCAAATAACCTTTGATCAATGCAGGCGGCTCAAATGCCACGCTCACATCCCATTGCTCAACCGGCAAGGGAAGGCGCGGTGTAACTTGGTGTGCAATGCCTGCCAAATGGGTTTGTTTGAGTTGGTGCCAAATACTTGCAGCCACTTCGCCGCTAACAACACCTTGGTGCAACATGGGAATACTGGCGCAACCGATCATCACGTCCAATTTGTTACGCACCATGAATTCCGCTAAAGCGCCCCATAGAGCCATGATCACGCCGCCATGGCGGTGCTCAGGGTGCACACAACTGCGACCCAACTCCACCATACGTTCACGGTAGTTGCGCAAACGCGTCAAATCGAATTCCAAATCTGAATAGGTGCTACCAATGCGCTTGGCTTGTGCAGGAGTAAGCACACGATAAGTGCCAATGACTTGATTTGTCGCTTGGTCACGAACAATCAAATGTTCACAGTAATCATCAAATAGATCGATGTCATGCTCAGGGATAGTTTCTTTAAGACGTGCACCCATCTCGGTGACAAATACGTCGTAACGCAAACGTTGGGCTTCACGCACTTCATCTTGATGTTTCGCCCACTCAACGCTCAGACTGGCGCGTGTGGATGGTGTTTGATTTGAGAGATTATTTTTTTGAGTTTCAGAATCGTGTTGATGAAGTGACCCCCGAGGCATATCGATCAATGACAAAGGCATTGTGGGGTTTGGCAGTTCTTTCATGTGTCATCTTTCGTTGGAAGCTTAAGAATTGATGTGTTGACATACGAATTCTTTCGCTCGCAGATGACGCGAGAAAGTCGAAATCATGAAAATTTGATGACAACGCGTTTAATATGCGCTGTCTAAAAATTAGAAAGCTTGGTAGCGATGCCCTATGTCACGGTACCAACGGGCCCATTGCGCTAATCCATCTGCAATATCCGTAGTCGCTTGGTAACCCGTGACTTGTTGCAAACTTGTCATATCTGCTGATGTGTTGGGCACATCACCTGCTTGCATCGGCAAATAATTTAAAACTGCTTTGACACCTAATGCACTTTCAAGGGTATGGATAAAGTCCATCAAAGGTACGGGTGTTTGGTGGCCAATGTTGTGAATGCGATACGGCGCATGGCTGGTATCTGGCAATGGATGCTCTTTAGAGAACGCGTCCGAGGCTTTAGCTACGCAATCAAGTGCACGCACCGTGCCTAGGGCAATATCGTCGACAAAGGTGAAGTCGCGCGTCATCTGGCCATGGTTAAACACTTTGATGGGCTCGCCTTTCAAAATGGCACGTGTGAATAACCATGGCGCCATATCGGGGCGCCCCCACGGACCATACACCGTGAAGTAACGCAAACCTGTCACTGGCAAACCATACACATGGCTATAGGTATGCGCCATCAATTCATTGGCCTTTTTACTGGCTGCATACAAACTCAAAGGATGGTCAACTGGGTCTGATGGTGCGTAAGGCATCTTGGTGTTGGATCCATACACACTGGATGAACTGGCAAACACCAAATGCTCCACCGCATGCTGACGACAAGCTTCCAACACATTGCCAAACGCCATGATGTTGTTTTGCAAACAGGTTTGGGGATGGCTCAAGGAATAACGCACGCCAGGTTGTGCCGCCAAATGAATGACGCGCTGTGGTTTGAAGTCTTCGAATAACGCTTGCGTCTTAGCTGCGTCTGACAAATCTAGGTGCGCAAACTTAAAGTTGCTGGCTTTTTGCAATTCCGCCAAGCGGTCTTGCTTGAGTGCAGGGTCGTAATAGGTGTTGAGGCTATCCACACCCAGCACTTCGTCGCCACGCGCTAAAAGTTTTTGGGTGGTGTGCATGCCGATAAAGCCGGCAGCACCCGTGAGCATGATTTTCATGGGGCTTCTTTCTTTTGAAAGTGCAGACCAAAACAAGTTGCGATGACGCAGGCAGAAAAATACACCGTCCAAAACGAAAAAACGATGTCACTTAAAAAATGGTTGCCTTGCAAGATACGCCCTAAACCGACGAAAGAGCCCAATACCAAGCCTACGACAAGCCAATAACGGCGCCTCAATACCCATGCCAAGCTGAGCCAATAAAAACCCATCGCGGCGTGTCCGCTGACAAAAGAGCAATTGGTGTCGCATTCTTGGGCGGGTTGCATGGGCGGGGTGTATTGGTGCTCGCCACCAAAGTTTTGTGTTTCAAAAGGTCTAGCGCGACCCCAGTGCTCTTTCCATACGCCATTGACTATCAGTCCAGGGCCTACAAAAAGAACGACCAATAAAAAAGCAGCCAATCGTCTGTGGAGTCGATGGGCTGAAGCAGTTTTTGTTCGGCCACTGGCATAAGACCAAGCTAAATACACCAATAAAACAGCGATAACGCCAAAATGCATTTGCGCAAACAACTCGTAGGAGAACACGACGATGGGATGTTTGCTGTAGGTAAATCCGATTTCTGGTGTGAAAAATTGTTGGCTCACCCACACATCTGCGTTAGGCACTGCTACAAAGAAAGCGACGCATCCCAAAAAACACAAAAGGTCTGCCCTAAAGAGGTGTTCTATCGTGAGCAGACTGAATGAGATGGGCTTCAATGCACGCTTTCTGAGAGGAAGTGGCTGTATTTAAGAGCTATCGCACTAATTTCGTAAAATCTTGCAGTGCGGCTAATCAAAATTTTACTTGCTCTGACCACCAGCTGTGTCTTTTTGGCCTGGTGGTTCACCCATGGAATGCCCGCAAGCCTTGCGCAAGATTTTTTAGTACTGCCTTGGACGGATGTCGTTCTAGCTATTTTGGGCTTGGTTCTCACTTATCTGTTGCGTGGTTGGCGCGTATGCCGCGAATTCAAGCAATTTCCCAAAATGCGTTTTGGTGCTGCATTGCAAGTCGTGCTTTGGCATAACGCGTCAGTCAATGTGATGCCATTTCGTTCTGGTGAAGCTGCGTTTCCTTGGTTGCTGAACCGTCGGTTTGATATTTCACTGGCAAGGGCAACTGCTTCATTGCTTTGGTTACGCATACAAGATGCCTGTGTAGTGTTGATGCTAGGGATTTGGGTGCTGGCTGATATTGAACTGCTTTTGCGTGTGTTGCTTAGCTTCGGGTTGGTAATTGCCGCTTTGTTATTTGCCAAATGGAGTCGGACCGCATCATCTTCATTGACGCAATGGCCATGGAAATATTTAAATGGATTCAGGCAAGCCTTGGCTGAATCTAATGCGCACTCACCCGAAGGTTGGTGGGTCACGGTTGCGAATTGGGTGATCAAACTGAGTGTGCAAGCGATGCTGTTTGCGGCTTTGCTACAAGTTGGATTTCAAACAGGCTTGGCAGGAACTTTTGGCGCGGAATTGGCCGCCGTCACACCGTTGCAAGGTGTCGCAGGCATTGGTAGCTATGAAGCTGCCAGTGCCGCAGCCATGTTGCCTTGGGGTGTGGAATGGTCGGTAGGATTGCGCACTGCACTGGTGGTGCACTTGGTAGTGCTTAGCTGCGCGTTGAGTTGCGCAGCCATTGCATGGCTTGTTTCTGTTGCAACATCCACCCCACCACCAGATATCGTCGCATAAATGATTTGCTGAATTGCGTGACTCCATGAACACTTCTATGTCTATATCTTCTTCATTGCCTGACCATTCGCTCTCAATCGTCGTGCCCATGCACAACGAAATGGATAACGTCGCGCCATTGGTCAAGCGCGTTGAAGAGTGCTTAGGCAACTACCCTTGGCCTTGGGAATTGATCTTGGTGGATGACGGCAGCACCGACGGCACGCGCGAAGCAATTGAACTTGCCGCCCAACAAAGCCAAGGCTTTGTGCGTTTGGTCGAACTGGCTCGCAACTTCAAACAAACGGCTGCGATGCAAGCAGGTATTGACGCTGCGCGCGCAGATGTGATCGTGACCATGGACGGTGATTTACAAAACGATCCCGTCGATATTCCGCGTATGGTGGCTCGGCTATTGAACGAAGAACTCGATTTAGTCGCAGGTTGGCGCAAAGATCGCAAAGACAATATGGTGATGCGCAAAATTCCTTCGCAAATTGCGAATGCATTGATCGCACGCATGACAGGCATCGCCCTCAAAGACAACGGCTGTAGCCTCAAAGTGTTTCGCGCCAGCACCTTAAAACGTGTGCGTTTGTATGGCGAGATGCACCGTTTTATTCCCGCTTGGTTGTCTACCGTGACATCGAGCAAACGCATTGCACAAGAAGTGGTGACGCACCATCCGCGTATCCATGGCGAATCCAAATACGGTATTTCACGCACCTTCCGTGTCTTGCTTGATTTGTTTTTTGTCTATTTCTTCATGCGTTATCGGGCCAGGCCAGGGCACTTCTTCGGTGGCATTGGGTTGAGCTTATTGGGCGCTGGCTCTTTGATATTGAGTTATCTCTCGTTCGTCAAGTTTTATCTAGGAGAAGACATTGGCACACGGCCTTTGTTGTTTGGTGGCTTCTTCTTGGTGATTGCTGGCGTGCAAATGTTGACGACCGGCATCTTGGCCGAAGTACTGGTGCGTGTGCTGTTTGAATCGGGCAACAGCAAGTCGTATTTAGCGCGTGAAACACCTATGCCAGCAGCAAATGCAGGTTGGCATTTGCCCCGTTAAGTTGATGCAAGCTACGCGCCCTGCCATTGTTCTGACGTTTTGTTGCTTAGTTGCGCTCGCGATCTGGCGCTTTTTTGTGGCTAGTGCTCTGCCTTTTTCCATCGACGAAGCGTATTACGTGGCGTGGTCTAAAACACCTGATTGGGGTTACTGGACGAAACCACCTTTTATTGCCTGGGCGATTGGTGCTGCGCGATGGGTTTGTGGTGAGTCAACTGGTTGTGTGCGTAGCGTTGCATTGCTGAGCTTTCCTATGACCAGCGCTATCGTGGGGCTGTTGACGTGGCGAATAGCTAAAAATACATGGGCTGCGGCATCTGCAGCCATTTTGTTTGCAACTCTTCCTTTAGGCATGTTTTACGGCATTGCCGCAACGACAGATGCGTTGCTCTTGTTGTGCTGGGCGGCTGCCATGTGGAGTTTGTTAGAGGCACTGCACGGCAAGCAGTGGGCTTGGATTGTTTTAGGTATTTGTATCGGTCTGGGTATGCTGGCCAAGTATTCGATGGCGGTGATTGGTCTGTCGATCGTGCTCACGCTTTTGCATCCTGATTGGCGTGTGCAATTTAAAAAGCCTTGGCCCTATATCAGCGCCTTAGTTGCCTTGATCGTGTTTGCTCCGAATATTGCTTGGAATTTCGCGAACCAGATGCCTACGTTTTCGCACACGGCTGGTATCTCGCATGGTGGCAATGGGTATGGGCTCAACTGGCAATCTTTATTAGAGTTTGAAGCGGCGCAAGTGATAGTCGGCGGGCCTTTCTTGGTGATTGGATTCGCGATGTGGCTAACGCGCAAAGCGTGGCGCGCTAATGCAGACGCATGGTTGTTGTTGTGTTTTGCATTGCCCATGCTGTTAGTGATATCAGCACAAGCATTGCTTGCGCGTGCACATGCAAATTGGGCATCGCCTGCGTATGTGGCTTTGACAGTGGCTAGTGTGGTGTTTTTATGGTCTAGAAAAGGTTTTTTAGGCAAACCCGCTTTGGCACTTACCTTGGTGATGAACTTAGCTCTGGGCGCTGCGCTCTACCATTTCGAAACTTTGGTGGCTAAGCCACTTGGAATCACTCCCTCAGCGCATACAGACCCCTATTGGGCACTGCGCAATTGGCCAGATGCCGTTGATGCGGTAAAGATCACGTTAACTGACACCCTGCCACAAGAAGAATGGCGTATTGCCTCTGACGATCGCGGTATGTTGTCGATTGCGCAAGCGGTCCTACACTTACCGGCTGGGTCTGCCATAGGGTGGCAACGCGGCGATGCGCCACAAAACCATTTTGAACAACGTTTTCCTTTGACTAAGACTCCTCACCAACGCATTCTTTTAGTAACACAAGCTGGCCAAGCTGAAGTGTTGGCGGACTATCCGCATGCGCAATTTGCAAGGCGGATCGATGCAGACAAATTGCCAGATGGCGCTTTGCACTTCACCGCCTGGTGGATCAACCCTTAACGGCTTCACCCATGTTGTTCCAGAGTTCGTTACGCAAAGAATTGGCCCGCAGTTTTGGCGCCACCTTGGTGGTGCTGGTCACGATTGTGATGACGATGATTTTGATCCGTATCCTGGGTCAAGCGTCAGCGGGCAAGGTCAATCCGACTGAAATCGGTTTGATCATGGGTTACAACTTGATTGGTCAAATGCCCACGGTACTCACGCTGAGCTTGTTTATTGCGACCGTCGGCACGATTTCGCGCATGTACATGGAAAGCGAAATGGTAATTTGGCTCTCCAGCGGTCAAAGCATGTGGTCATTTGTGCGTCCCATCATCCAGTTCACTTGGCCCACGCTGATTGTGGTGTTTGTATTGGTGATTTTTGTGTGGCCTTGGTCTAACAAACAAACCACCGATTTGAAAGAACGCTTTGAGCGTCGAGGCGATTTAGAGCGCGTGGCGCCTGGGCAATTTCAAGAATCAGCGAATGGTTTGCGGGTGTTTTTTATCGACAAATCGAGCTTGCAAAATAAGGAAGGTAAGAACGTTTTTATCTCAGCCGCTGACCATGGCAAACAGTCGATGACCTCCTCGCACAGCGGGCATATTGAAATGATCGGTGAAGACCGCTTCTTGATGCTGGAGACTGGACAACGCGTCGAACAAGCGCTTGGCCAAGCAGAGATGAAAGTCAGCGAATTCAAAATCTACGGCACCCGCACCAATGAAGACAGCGAAACCATCGCCCTGCCCTCCACCCGCTCTATCCCAACCATCGTCTTGCTGCAAAACCCTACGCCTTCGAATATGGGTGAGTTCAGTTGGCGCGTGGGCTTGATTGCGTCCACCTTTAACTTGATGGTGATCGCCCTAGCCATTACCAGCGCCAACCCGCGCGTAGGACGCGGCGGTAATTTGGCTTTGGCGATGTTGATGTTTCTGACTTACACCAACTTCATCAACCTAGGCCAAGCCTTGGTCAACGACGGCAAGATCCAGTGGCTGGTGTTTTTGTTCACCCTACATGGTGGAACTTTGCTACTCAGCTTGGCTTGGCTAACGGTGCGCGCAAACAATTGGTCTTGGCGGCAGTTGTTGCCAAGGAATAAAAAACTGCGGCCTCAATAAAAGACTTGACGAATGTTATTTCAATGTTATAACATTGGCATTCTTCTTTTTGAACTTGGGGCGAAATATGCAAGTCACTATCAGGCCATTCGGCAATTCTCGGGGCGTCATCATCCCAAAGCTGTTGTTGGCCCAAGTTGGCTTACAAGAATCAGCGGAGATTGAGGTCCAAAACGGAACACTGGTTCTGCGCAAGCCACAACCCCAAGTGCGTGAAGGATGGGCACAAGCTGCGCAATCTATTGCGAACGCGGGCGAAGACACTTTGGTTCTAGGCGATCAGCCCTTGGCCAATGAAGAGGACTGGCAGTGGTAAAGCGTGGAGATATCTGGTTAATCAACTTAGATCCCACGGTCGGAAGCGAAATCAAAAAAACACGTCCCTGTGTGGTGGTATCACCTCCAGAGTTAAACGACTTTTTGCGCACTGTGATGGTTGCCCCCATGACATCCAAAGGGTTTGATGCCCCGTTTAGGCCGCAACTAACATTTCAAGGCACCCAAGGGCGCATCTTGTTAGACCAACTTCGGGCCGTTGATAAAACGCGTCTTGTAAAAAAACTCGGAAGTGTTTCAGCTGGTACCCACCAAAAGGTACTTGGCATATTGCAAGAGATTTTTGCGGCTTAGTGAAACCGAACTGTTCTGGCGATGTTTCGCTCGAATACGCGCCACAAGCCAACACTTTAAAATGATCGGTTGATCAAGAGGAACCCCATGGCCCGCACCCTGTACGACAAGATTTGGGACGAACACGTTGTCCACACCGAAGAAGACGGCACCGCCATCCTCTATATAGATAGGCATTTGGTGCACGAAGTCACCAGCCCCCAAGCGTTTGAAGGCATTCGCCAAGCTGGACGCAAAGTCTGGCGCGTCAGTTCCATCGTTGCCACTGCCGACCACAACACACCCACCACGGGCTGGGAGTTGGGCTATGACGGCATTACCGACCCCATCAGCAAAGAACAAGTCACGACCTTAGACGCGAACATCAAAGCGTTTGGTGCGGCTGCTTTTTTCCCGTTTCTGTCAAAACGCCAAGGCATCGTCCATGTGATTGGCCCTGAAAACGGCGCCACCCTGCCCGGTATGACGGTTGTTTGTGGTGATAGTCACACTTCCACCCACGGCGCGTTTGGCGCATTGGCCCACGGCATCGGCACTTCTGAGGTCGAGCATGTGATGGCGACGCAAACATTGCTGGCCAAGAAAGCTAAAAACATGCGCGTGTCGGTCGAAGGCGCTTTGCAAAAAGGCGTGACCGCCAAAGACGTTGTGTTGGCCATCATCGGCAAGATCGGCACAGCAGGTGGCACGGGTTACACCATCGAGTTCGCTGGCTCTGCCATTCGTAGCCTCAGCATGGAAGGCCGTATGACGCTTTGCAATATGGCGATCGAAGGCGGTGCGCGCGCGGGTTTGGTGGCGGTCGACGAGAAAACCATTGAATACGTCAAAGGCCGTTTGTTGGCACCGGGCACGGACAAAGCAACTGGCAAGTTTGTCGGTGGTGCCGAGTGGGATCAAGCTGTGGCGTATTGGAAAACCCTGCACTCCGATGCAGACGCCAAGTTTGATGCGACGGTCGAATTAAACGCGGCGGACATCTTGCCCCAAGTGACGTGGGGCACCTCGCCAGAGATGGTTTTGTCAATAGACGGTCGCGTGCCAGACCCCGACAAAGAGAAAGACGCCAACAAACGCACCGCCATAGAGCGCGCTTTGACTTACATGGGCTTGGAACCCGGCAAAGCCTTGAACGATTTGTTTGTCGACAAAGTCTTTATTGGCTCCTGCACCAACAGCCGAATCGAGGACATGCGTGAAGCAGCCGCCGTAGTGAAAAAACTCGGACTGAAAGTCGCCAAAAACATCAAACTCGCGATGGTGGTTCCAGGTTCGGGCTTGGTCAAAGAACAAGCCGAGCGCGAAGGTTTGCATGAGATTTTCAAAGCCGCTGGTTTTGAGTGGCGTGAACCCGGTTGCTCGATGTGCTTGGCCATGAATGCCGACCGACTACAGCCTGGTGAGCGTTGCGCCTCTACCAGCAACCGCAATTTCGAAGGCCGTCAAGGCAATGGGGGACGCACCCACCTGGTCAGCCCGGCTATGGCTGCAGCTGCGGCTGTGCACGGGCATTTTGTCGACGTGCGTAAATTCGCTTAAAGGCTCCAAGATATGCAGAAATTCACCCTACACAAAGGCCTCGTGGCGCCGATGGACCGTGAGAACGTCGATACCGACGCGATCATCCCCAAGCAATTTTTGAAGTCGATCAAAAAAACGGGCTTCGGTCCTAACTTGTTTGACGAATGGCGCTATCTCGACCATGGTGACCCTGGTCAAGACCCCGCCAGCCGCAAACCCAATCCCGATTTCGTATTAAACCAAGCCCGTTACGCTGGCGCGTCTATCTTGCTAGCCCGTAAAAACTTCGGTTGTGGATCATCTCGCGAACACGCGCCTTGGGCACTGGACCAATTTGGCTTTCGCGCCATCTTGGCGCCTAGTTTTGCGGATATCTTTTTCAACAACAGTTTCAAGAACGGCTTGTTGCCCATCGTGTTGCCCGAAGCGACCATGGATTTGTTGTTCAACGAGACCTTGGCGTTTCCTGGCTACGAACTCACGATTGACCTGGACAAGCAAGTCATCGTGCGACCACAAGGCGAAGAAATTCCCTTTGAAGTGCAAGCCTTCCGCAAGTTTTGTTTGCTCAACGGATTTGACGACATAGGTTTGACCTTGCGCCAAGCCGACAAAATCAAAGCCTTTGAAGCCCAGCGCTTGGCGACCAAGCCTTGGTTGGCGCACACCCTGTAATTTCCAACTTCCCATCTATTATGAAAATCGCAATCTTGCCGGGTGACGGCATTGGTACTGAAATCGTGGCCGAAGCGGTCAAGGTCCTGCACGCGCTGGATTTGAAGTTTGAGAGTGAAACCGCCTTGGTCGGTGGAGCGGCTTATGACGCGCACGGACATCCTTTGCCAGAGTCCACGTTGAAGTTGGCGATGGCGTCGGACGCAGTCTTATTTGGTGCCGTGGGCGACTGGAAATACGACATCTTAGACCGTCCTTTGCGACCAGAGCAGGCGATTTTGGGATTGCGCAAAAATATGGGCCTTTTTGCCAATTTCCGACCTGCGATTTGCTACGAACAGTTGGTCGACGCATCGAGCTTGAAGCCCGCTCTCATCTCTGGTTTGGATATTTTGATCATCCGCGAACTCACGGGTGATATTTACTTTGGCCAACCGCGCGGCCGTCGTGTCGCAACAGATGGGCACTTCCCCGGCGCCCAAGAGGCGTTTGACACCATGCGCTACAGCAAGCCCGAGATCGAGCGTATCGCCCATGTCGCTTTCCAAGCCGCACGCAAACGTAAAGCCGCAGGCACCGAAGGCAGGGTGACCAGCGTGGACAAAGCCAACGTGCTCGAAACCTTCCAGTTCTGGAAAGATGTGGTCAGCGAAGTGGGCCAACAATACCCTGACATCGCCCTTGACCATATGTATGTGGACAACGCCGCAATGCAGTTGGTCAAAGAGCCCAAGCGTTTTGACGTGGTGGTGACCGGCAATATGTTTGGCGATATCTTGAGTGACGAAGCCTCCATGCTCACAGGCTCTATTGGCATGCTGCCGTCTGCCAGTTTGAACAGCAAAAACCAAGGTCTCTACGAACCCAGCCACGGCAGTGCGCCTGACATCGCGGGCAAAGGCATTGCCAATCCCTTGGCCACCATCCTGAGCGCGGCCATGATGTTGCGTTTCTCCTTGAACCAAGCAGAGGCGGCAGACCGGATTGAAACGGCTGTGAAGAAAGTGCTGGCCTCAGGTCTGCGCACGACTGATATCTACAGTGAAGGCACGACCAAGGTGGGAACCGCTCAGATGGGTGATGCGGTAGTAAAAGCTTTGAGCTAAAAACTTTTAGTTCGATACCCTTGAACGCGCCCTAGGGCGCGTTTTTTATTGTGCTTTAGCATGCAGTTGAAGCCCCAATGCATGGACTACTTTGACCACGGTGGCTAATTCTGGGTTACCGGTGGGTGATAGTGCTTTGTAGAGACTTTCGCGTCCGAGCCCGGTATCTCGTGCGATTTTTGACATGCCTTTGGCTCGCGCAACATCACCCAATGCGGCAGCAATTAAGGCAGAGTCCCTCAACTCAAAAGCGGCTTCCAAATAAGCAACGATGTCTTCTGCAGATTGAAGATGCTGTGCCGCGTCCCAAGTTTGGATTGCAATTTTTTTCATATTTGATACCCCTACAACAACTTCACCAACTTCAGCGCAGTCGCAATATCGCTTGACTGACTGCTCTTATCGCCGCCAGCCAGGAGTAAAACTACTTTGCTTCCGCATTGCACAAAATAAATACGATATCCAGGCCCGAAATTGATCCGCAGTTCGCACACGCCCTCACGTACTGGCTTTGCGTCGCCGGAATTTCCCAGAGACAAACGCCGAATTCGTATATCTATCTTCGCTCTAGCAACACGATCGCGTAGCGAGGAGAACCAACGTGAATATTTCTCTGTTTGCCTAATTTCAAATTCTTGCAGATTGTATCTCATGAGATACATTAAATCTGTTCTGTATGAGAATGGTTTAAGAAACACTCAAAAATGTGCTGGCTCAGACCCCTCATCCACTAGAATTTGCGCCATGTTTCACGCTCGCGTTTTAACTCAAAAACTTGCTCCAATTGCTTTGGTTGAGGTTTGCGTGCGTGCAATTTCCATCAAAACTACGACCATTAAGGGCTAAACAGCTCGGTTCGTCGTGTGCCCTTACGGCCGACGAGCCGGACAAACAGCTTGGGTCTGGCACTACTGTTTATGAATTTGAAAAGGCGTTGCTATGGGTAATTTAGTAGGTTTAGTAGGCTGGCGCGGCATGGTCGGATCGGTTTTGATCGACCGCATGTTGCAAGAAAAAGACTTCGATTTGATCGA